>Ga0222420_100545_pt1 | contig 15976 bp, 20 predicted proteins | sample 3A2ome_FD_182470 | JGI IMG/M metagenome (GOLD analysis project Ga0222420, IMG submission 182470) | Enriched microbial communities from leaf-cutter ant dump, University of Wisconsin, Madison, United States - 3A200A (version 2) | ecosystem: Environmental > Terrestrial > Nest > Insects nest > Nest...
AGGGTTGGTCCGTGTTTTCGACGTGATTGACTGCTCCGGACGAGAGCAGGCTCGACGCCCATCACCACGAAGGACACACTGAAGGGAAGACGACTTTAAGGGGTACACGGCGGATGGGCAGCACCAGGTATTGCGGTTCGCGAGGCAGGACGTGAGCGCCTCCCTCGCCGTTCCCATCCTCGACGGCGACCTGATGGGGAGCAGGCTCCGCTACTTCCCGTCGCCCCTGTACCAGTCGTTTCGCCAGGCCGACATGCCATGGCATGCCGTGGACGATCTCTGGCCCGTACTGCTGGGCACTGACTGCGAGGATGCGTTCCGGATCGGCAAGGGGAAGCTGAGGTCCGACTGGAGGGACCCCCGCACCGTCGCCACTCCCGAAGGCATCGTGACGATCGCTCCCCATTTCATGGCCGAGGGGATCATCGCGGCGGCGCTCGGTCTGGCTCCGCCACCCCAGCGCGACCGGATCAAGAAGCTGCGCGGCAGCTATCGCCGCCAGTGCACCGAAGCGCTGAAGCTGATGACGGCTCACCTGCCGCCGATGGGAAAGCTTGCGTTCGCCCTGGCGGCGATGGGCTGAGGCTCCCGCATCCTCATAGCCTCATAGTCCCGCAGGCTATGGCTTTGCGGCAGCGCCTTCCGACGGAGTCTCTTCGTTGGCCTCCCGGGTCGCACGGTTGAAGGCGCGGAACCGCTCGGCGGAGCGTTTCGCCATGGACTCGAGGTCCTCGACCGTTTTCGGCAGGTCTCCCTTTTCGATCCATTTGCGGACCGGGCGAAGGCCGTCTCCGACCCGGACGCTGGATGCGCCGGCGGCGACCATCGCGGAGGCGATCTCCCGCGCGTGCGTGACGACGACAAAGGCGATGGTGTTGTCAGGCAGGTTGGACGAAAGCCCAGAATTCAGGCGATGTCCGACTAGGGGGAGAACGCATCGGCCTCTATGGGCCTGAGGTTCCATCGGTGCACGGCTTGTCCCGAGAGCCTCCGCGTGAAGGAGGTTTCGTGGAACGTCTCGGAATAGCGCAGGAGAAGCTGGGCCAGCGTTTCGAGGTCTTCGGGTCCGTTGACGGCGTCCCTCAGCGCTGCCCAGGCATGGATGCGATCCGTCGGCCCCCTCGCCAAAGTTTCGAAACCCGACGTGAGGGCCTGGCGCGCGGAACGGACGAGGTGCTCACTGTCGTCGTCGAATGCGAGGGCTTCAGGAAGCAGGACATCGATACTGGAAGGGAGGTTGATTCCGGCGTCGTCATCCATGCCGTGTGCCGCGCGCGCCGCCGCCAACGCGTCTTCGAGCCTGTCGGCCCTGAAGAACTGGTTGTAGAGAGCGGAGGCATTCCCGGGAACCGGGCCTTGGTGGATCGTCACCTGGGCCCGGGACGACGGGGTCACGCCATAGTAAGGCTCGCCTCCCTGTATCCACAGCCGCCCGTCGATCGACAGGAGCCGTCGGCATCTGTCGGCGGCCGCGTCCTCGGCTTCCCGCATGCCGTTGTGCAGGACCTCCCGGAAACGGTCCGGCTCGTAGATTCCCACCGGGCCGGATTTGAGGAACCAGTACAAAGAAGAGTAGTCCTGTTCCGTCGCCGCCGCGTATTCCGTGAGGCAGCCGTGCAGGCTTCCGTCATACTGCCCCGGATCGCCCAGACGGCGGAGATCCATGATATCGATATCCGGTCTCGTGGCTCCGCCTGCCGACGCGCGTGTCCATGCAAGCCCATCATGCCAGCGGACTTCCGACCTGGGCTGGCCGTCGGCGCCGTCCCAGGCGAACGCGACCGGAGCGTCGTGGGCGGTCGTTTCCTCGATGTCGGCTTCCAGCCAGCCACCGAAAACGTAAGCCTCAGGCACCCGGTGTCCTTTCAGGAAACCGGCGACCGTAAAGAGATAGGGCAGTCTTGCTAGCATGGCGGACGTTCTCGTTCCCGGGGCAGAATACCGGCCTACCGGGCAACCAACCATCCAGCCTCATCCGTTTCCGATTTTGCGGCTAGTCAGCGGGGGAACAGGCTGTGCTTCGGAAGGAATCCTTCGTCGTCGGCGTCCGGCGGACTTGGCGCCTCGGCGGCTTCCATGCCGGCAAAGGTCCACTCGAACCCTTCGGTCCCGTCTTCGCTGTGCGAGATGTAGCCGTCGATCACGAACTCCGTCGCCAGCCTCGCCCGGAAGGCGTCGACGTCCCATGCCGCCGATGGCGGCAGCCCTTCCGGAAACATGCGGGCCGCCAGCTTCAGTTCCCCGTCCATGTAACAGGCGAGCGCACGGCCGAGGCGGGCGTCGGCGTGGCTCATGGCTCCCGAGGCGCGTTTGGAGGCGACATGGGCGCGCACGGCCTCGACGATCTCCTGAGCCGCTTCTCCCGGGGCCATGCTCCCGCCGGAAAGCCCCCTTGCCGCATAAAGGGCGCCCGAACGGAGCTTCGGCGCGCGCCGGGCGGCGTTCGGCTCCGCGACGATGAAGCCGACCTCGCGAACCAGGGACGACAGCAGTCCCACGGCCTGCCTGCGGAATTCCTCCGTCTCCGTCATGCCGTCGCCCCGATCCGCGACCGCGCCGACGGCCCGATGTCGCCCGCCTTGAAATGCGGCCGGCAGACGGACACGTAGCGGCCTTCGCCTCCGACCTCGACCACGGGACCGTTCCTGTCGATGGCCCCGTCCGGGCCGTATCGCAGGATCATCGTCGCCTTGCGGCCGCAGTGGCACAGCTGCTTGATTTCGTTGATCTGGTCCGCGAGCGCGAGCAGGGCGTGGATCGACGGGCTGAACAGGTCTCCGTGCACGTTGTTCTTGAGGCCGTAGGCCATGACCGGAATGCCCAGGAGGTCCACGACGTCGGACGCCTGCCGGATGTGCTCCTTCGTCATGAACTGGACCTCGTCCATGAGGACGGCCGTTACCGGGCGGGCGGCATGCTCCGCCGACACGATGGACAGCAGGTCGTCAGCGTCGGACAGCGCCATCGCCTCGGCCCGCAGCCCGAGCCTCGAAGAGACGACGCCGACGCCCGTGCGGTTGTCCACCGCGCTGGTGAACAGCAACGTGCGGCCGCCGTTGTCCTCGTAGTTCCATTTGGCCTGCAGGCAGTGCGTGCTCTTGCCCGCGTTCATCACCGAAAAAAAGAAATGCAGCTTCGCCATCAAAGGACTCCCTTTAGGGAGGGTAGGGCGACTTCGACGACATCATCAAGGATTCATGCGCCGCTAGTGACGCTTGCCTGCAGGATGGTTAGGATTCGCTGGAAGCAGGAACCCCAGGGACCGCACATGGCCACGAAATTCTATCACGGCAGCGCAAAGCCTATCGAACCCGGCACGGTCATGACCGGCCGCGGGGAGCGTTACGAAAGCGAATGGACCGACACGGACTTCTTCTGGGCGCTGGAAATCCATCGGCCGGCGGACTGCCTGCCGCATCGCGAGGCGGTATTCCTCGTGGACAACGTCGAGGACATCGACAACGCGGGCGGCTGCACGGACTGGTGCCTCGAGGTCGAACCCGGCGAACGCATCTCCCGGCACGACCTCAACTGGTCGTCTGAAATCTCGTGCCTTGTCGGCGACGGCCACGGCCTGTATTCGGACGAGGTGAAGGCGGCGGCGGCGAAATACTGGTCGGGCGAGTCTTCCGGCGACAGCTGCGTGTGGGAATACCTGACCGACCGCGCGACCGTCGTCAGCTGCGAAGCGCTTGACGCCGATCCGGATTTCGCGCCTTAGCCATTCAGAGCCTATCCGCACTATCCAACGGACATTTCCGGTATTGCGTGGGGCCGTGAAATCCTTCCCGGCACGGGAGTCCTTCAAACAATTGAAGAAAGACGTCTCGCACAATCCTCTCCCTTCAGGGGGAGGTTAGCGAGACAGGAAAAAGAATCACTTTCAGAGGGCTCCATTCCTCAATGTTCCTGATATGTTCTACCGAGGACTATCAGCGAATTGGGACCTCTTTTTGCTCACCGGAATCCGTCTCCAGGCATTGCCGACCGACCTCCAGCGACTGACACTCAGCCGCTGGATCGGCTGTGACCGCGTCGTCTGGAACGCAAAGTGCGACGAGCATCGCTACATGGCGGCCTACGCCCGGAAATTCTGTCCTCTGGGGACGTACGCCCCCATCGACCAGACCTATTCGCAGTTCAAGGATTCAGACCTCACGCCCTGGCTTTCCGAAGTCCCCAGCCAGATCCTCCGAAACTCGGCCGTCAACTGGTACAAAGCCTACCAGCGCTTCTTCAAGAAGCTCGGCGGGCGGCCGCGGCGAAAGAAGAGGACCGATCGCGGATCGGTCCATCTGACCAGGGAACTGTTCCGCTTCGAGAAGAACGAATCTGGGGAACTCAAGCTCTTCATCGGCACGAAGACGAACGACCTCGGCTGCCTGGAATTCACCGCGCACCGCGAATTCGGAATCCCCAACTCGATCCGCATCGTCAGGGAGGCCGGGAAGTGGTTCGTGTCGTTCAGCTACGAGGACGGCAAGGCGAAGCCCGAGCCTGCGATGCCGCAGTTCTCCGACCCGCAGGACCGGCTGGAATGGCTGAGGGCGCAGGGGCGCGAGTGGCTCGAGGGTCATGTCCGCGGCAATGACCGCGGCATCGTCGTCCCGGTCCAGTCCGGGGACGACGCCTACGACTTCACTCCGGAGCAGAAGACTTCCCTTTGGAAGACGCAGAAGAAGGACAAACGGCTGCAGAAGCGACTGACGCGGCAGGACAAAGGCTCGAAGCGCCGCGCCAGGACGAAGCTGCGGCTGGCGAGGGTCCGCCTCAAGGAGAGGAACGTCCGCAAGGACTTCTGTCACAAAGCCAGCAGGAAGATCGTCGACGGCGCCGCGCCGATCAACGTATTCGAGAATCTGAAACTCAAGAACATGGTCCGCCGCCCCAAGGCGGTGCGAGACGAAAACGGGAAGTTCCTGCCCAACGGGGCAAGGGCGAAGGCAGGCCTCAACCGAGGCCTGCTTAGCAACGGGCTGGGCATGGTCGTAGACTATGCCCAATACAAGGCCGAGCGGGAGGGCAAGATCGTCCTTCTCATCGACCCTAGAAACACCAGCCGCGAATGCGCCTCCTGCGGGCATGTCGATTCCGACAGCCGCCGGACCCAGGCGAAGTTCGAATGCACGGCCTGCGGCCACCGCGACAATGCGGACCGCAACGCCAGCATCATCATCGGAAAACGGGCTGTCGACCTCATCATGGACTCCGGAACGGAGTTGTCGGAGCGTGGGATTCTTTCGAAGCCAAAGCGCGAAGACACTGGGCGTGGAGCCGAAGGTAAGACGGAAGGGGCAGAAGTCTCCTCCGCACACGGCGAAGAAGCGTCAAAAAGAGAAGCGCTGCAAGGTTTCCTCAGGGAAGCCGCGTAGCGTGGAAGCCTCGCCCTTCAGGGCGGGGTAGTTCACCAAGGCGTCTCGCGTGGAATGGACGCGCCGACCATAATACAAGGACTCGATACGTGGTCCTCCGGCGCCTTTGTCTAACAAGGATTCGTAGGCGAAGCTATTGCCCCCCATCCACTCCTGTACATATCTTCAAGGAATCGATTCAGGTCTGGCTGGAGAAGATTTATGAAATTCGCCCTCTCAGGTGTCGCCGCCCTTGCCTTGCTCTCTTTGGGAGCAGGACTGGCTCACGCGAATGATAGTTTCGTCTTTCGCTACAAGGCCGAAATCGTAGCCAATACGCATGGCGATACCGGTGGCGGGACTGGCGACGTAGGCGGCGGGGACAACGATACCCAGGCTGGATCGGGAATAGACAACGTCGAGGCCGAGGTCGGTGATCCCGAAGTCGACACATCCACAGATCCAGACAGCCCTTCAGCCCTTTCCTTGGTGCCTGATGGCAGTTCCGCCAGCGTGGGACCTGATCGCATCATATATCAATGTTTCAAGGTTTCGGGTGGCTGGAAGAACTACCACTATCGGTCAAACCTGATCTGGCCCCTCAAGAACTGGATGGAAGGCCAGGACATCGTTCCGCGCTCCAATCTCGGCGCCCCCTTCGAAACATTGTCCGATGAGGAAGGCAGAATCCTCGTCACCACCTATCCGCATCTCCAGCCGTACAGCTTCTCGCCAACCCAGGAAGACGAACCGTGCCTGCGTATCAAGGTCAAGGAAGACGCCCTGTCGGACCAGCCTGTGTCGACCACCTTTACCGTGGCCGATTACGATCCTCAGTACATCGATGAAGAAATCAGCGCGATCTGGAACGCATTCATGTACGACACCGCCAATTCCGTAACCGTGCCTGTCACCTTCACGCCAAGCTGCGATGGTGGATGCGCCAATGACGCCCCGCCTTTGGTCGTCACCACAGTCGGAGGCAGCACCAACCTCAACGACATGCCAGCGATAGAATTCGGAACCATGCAGGGCCACGGGCCCGGACCGGGCTTCAATCCTTCACCGAGTTCGATCACGTTCTCAGGCGGCGTGCCTCCCTATGATGTCCATTTTTCCTCCGATGCGATGGGAGACTGGAATGTCATGCCTTCCGGCAATGGATGCGCGATCAAGTTCGTGAACTTCACCGTGCTTCCCGAATTTTATCCAAGCGTGCTGACCACTGCCGTGCTCAACGCTTCGGCGACGGTTACCGATTCCGTCGGACAGACAAAAACGGTCAATTTCACGCATCTTCTTTCAGGTTATTCCAACAACGGCCTGAAACTCGGAATGGCCAGCCCGGAAGAATGGGATATCGCCGCTGATCCCGATAATGATTGCGACGGATATCCGCTAGAGGCCGAAGCAATCGAAACTGATGTATCCGTCAGACCCGGAGTCGAGTTCGAGACCGTGTTCGCGTTCTATGGACTGCAACCCTACACTTTCTCCGTCGAGAACCCGCCGCCGTCTTCTCAATTCAATCCGCTCAATGGAATGATGATTGTGAACGACCCCGGAAGCTGGACAGGCGGCCAGGCCGTTCGCGTCAAGATCACGGACGCCACCGGCGACTACAAGATCATTCCGATCAACCTCGAGGTCGACTGAATTCCTACGGCTCCAAGATTTGGGATCAAGGACTGCAGGCACACGATCAGCGCAGGCGGTGACCACGCCATCGGCCTGACCAACTGACGGCGAACGGCCCGGAGGGATGGACTTCCAGGCCGTTTTTCCATCTTCAGCAAATTCTCAAGGATTCGTCGTCGGCGCTGTTGCGGTGAAGAAGACGCCGAACATATCATCTCTCAGCCGTATGTTCGGACTGAGGGTATCGATCATGAAATTCACCCGCTTCGCATTCGCAGTTCTTGCGTCAACCTTCTTGTGGAGCGGTCTGGCACACGCCGACAACGATTTCATCTTCCGGTACAAGGCCGAGCTGGTCGGCACTGACGCAGGCTCCAATTCCGGCGATCCCGAAGAGGACATCGGCGATCATGACGGCGTCTGCGAGGCAGGCGAAAGCGGCGTCCAGGATTGCAACGGGGTCTGCGAGGTTGGCGAGGAAGGCACGCCGGACTGCCCGGTCGCGGAAGATCCGGGCGACGAGGAAGAGGATGACGGCCTCATCCATACCGTCGACGGAAACGCCGACTACACGAACGTGAATTTCGTCCTCGATCCGAACGTTCCGCAGCGCCTCTCGATCGTTCCGACCGACTACAACAGGAACGTAGGAGCCGACCGGATCATCTACCAGTGCTTCAAGGTGAGCGGCGGCTGGCACAACTACGGCTATACGATGTCGGACCCCTCAGGCGACACGAGCTGGGTCGAATCCTTCGACATCGTCATGAAATCCAACCTCCATTCGCCGAACATGCCCAACGCGATGCTGTCGAACGACACGGCCGCCGCGCCATCGGTGAACCCGGGTGCCGGAACCTTCGGCGTCACGTCGGAATCCGAAGCCTGCATCCGCATCAAGGTCGCGGAAGGGGCTTCGGTGGGTGGCGAGGTCGAGACATGGTTCTATCTCGACGACTATTCCAACGACATGGTCTTGGGCGGACAGGTCGACGAAGACGACCTGTGGTCGGACAACAACTACCTGGAGCTGCCGGTCATCTTCCGGGCCAACTGCACGGAGAACTGCCGCACCGAAGTTCCGCAGCTGGTCGTACAGGCGACCGGAGGCTCGGCCGACCTGACCACGCTCACGGAAATTCCTCTTTCCGGATATGGCTACGGTCCCGGACCCGACTACCATCCTGAACCGAACCTGGTTCACATCACGGGCGGCGTTCCCCCTTACAACGTCCAGATCGACGCCGAATCCATGGGCTATGTCGACAGCCTGCCGTGGGGGGCCGGCTGCGAGGTGTCCTTCAACTTCGCCAAAGTTCCGGTCGAGTTCTATCCGGGACCGGGCACCGACCATTTCGGCGCTGCGATCCTGGTCACGGATGCTCTCGGCCAATCCGCATCCCTTGGAATTACCTACTTCGTGACGGGAACGAACGAGAACCCGTACACCCACGAAAGCTCCGGCTTCTATCAGGACACCATCGATCCGGCGGCGGATTGCGGCTACGTGCCACCGCCCGAACCCGATCCGCTGGAAGCCCACGTGGACTTCTCGCCCCTCGAACTCATTGCCGGACAGGACTCGACCCCCTTCTCCGTATACGGCGGCACGGAACCCTACCATTTCGAGTTCGTCGACCTTCCGCCGGATACCGGCCTCACGATCTCCGACCAGTACGGCGGCTATATCCAGACGACCAAGGTGGGCGACTGGACCGGCGAGAACGCGCTCAAGGTCAAGGTCACCGACGAGCAGGGCGAATACGTCATCATCGATCTTGAGTTGCTTGTCACGCCGAAGCCCGCTGACATCATGGCCTTCGGCTACAATTCCACCGGGGCCTTTGGAGTGTCGGGGTCCTACACGTCGTCGGAAAACCGACCCTACTCGTTCCCCTGGTACGGGCCCGAAATGGACACTGTTGTCGCGGGAAACCAGTTCTCCTGCGGCCTGAGCGGCAGCGACCTGCTGTGCTGGGGCAAGAACGACAGCGGCCAGACAGGAGCGGCCAACAATCCGACATACGGCACCAGCCCCACGATCGTCGGCGGTTCGGGCTGGACTTCGGTCGACGCCGGATACAGGACCGCCTGCGGCCTTGAGAACGGCACGCTGATGTGCTGGGGCAATGGAGCCAACGGCATCCTGGGCAACGGATCGACGTCCAACACGAGCGTCCCGCTGCCTGTGAGCCTCGCCGGAGCCAACTGGTCGGCATATTCGGTCGGAACCAATCACGCCTGCGGCATCAGCAACGGCGAGATGTACTGCTGGGGCGCCAACGACCACAAGCAGCTGGGACTAGGCTCCGACACCGCTTCCAAGAACGTCCCGACCCGGGTAGGAACGCTGACCGACTGGGTCTCCGTCTCGGCCGGCTCCCTGCACACCTGCGGCATCCGCTCTACAGGCGAGATGTCGTGCTGGGGCGACAACAGCGGCGGCGCGACCGGGCAGGCCGTGACGGGCTATACGTCCACCGCGGAACCCACCCCGATCGCCGCGGACACCGTTCCCAATTCGGGCTGGACTTCGGTTCAGGCGTCGAGCGCCTTCACCTGCGGCCTCAAGGGCGACGTCGCCTACTGCTGGGGTCTCAACAACTACGGACAGCTCGGCCACGGCGACACCGCGAACACCAACAAGCCCACGGTCGCGACAGGCAGCGGCTGGGGAACGCTCAGCGCAGGCGACAGCCACGTCTGCGGCCTGAAGGGAACCGACGCCTACTGCTGGGGGTACGGCTACTACGGCCGTCTGGGACAGGGCAGCAGCAGCGACCTCTCGGTCCCGACCAAGGTCCTTCCCGACAGTCATGGCGACGAGCACGTCTGGCACACGATCAGCGCAGGCGGCGACCATACCATCGGCCTGGTCGACTAAAAGCGAAGCCCGCCGGAAGACTTTCATTCCGGCGGGCTTCGTCGTAATCGGCGCAGCAGAAACCCCGCCGCGAAGGCTTAAAGCCTCGGACGGCTCGAAAGCCCTGCCTCGAACGCGTCGAGTTCCTCCTCGTCGTCCACGTCCTTCCAGGCGATCTTCTTCGCTGTCCAGCCCGACACCCTGCTTTTGAAGATGCCGCCGCGCGGGGCGGACAGGCTTTCAGGGTCGAAGCGCTCGCGCCACCATGCGCCGTCGGCATGCGCCACCGTCATGGAGAACGCGAGCAGGATGGCGTCGGTCGCATCCTCGTCGTCCCGGATCATCATTCCGGTGATCTGGGCCAGCTTCCACGTGCCGACCGGAACCGTGACTTCGCAGACGGCAGGACCGCCGTCGGGGCCAATCCCGTCCTCGGCCCCTTCCTCGATCGCCTCTTCCTCCGTCGCGCAGACGAAGTAGCGCCATTCGTCGGCCTCGTCGTCGAAATTCCATGACTTCCACAGGTTGGCATCCTTCGCCAGCCCGAGTCCCTTCGCCCATTCGACGATCTGGGGAACCCGCCCATCCTCGATGAGCGCGTGGATGTCCACGAAGCGGCCGCCCTGGTTGGTCAGTTCGAACAGGTCGTTGCCTCCCAGACGGGCGATGTAGCGCCAGGCGTGGGGACAAAGGGAAACGGACAGGCAGTCGCCCTCGAGGCTCGCGCCTCCGGCACCCTTGCCAAGCCTGCCGCTGTCCATCGTCCCGATATGGAAGACCCTGTCCAGGTCGATAAAGGGTATCTCGAAGCTTTCCAATTCGGTTTCCTCGCCAACGCGCCAGAACCAGAAATTCACATCATGGCCGGCATACTTCAACGGGGCCGTCCCCTTTGCAAGATGGCCCTGCGTGCCCCTTGTAGATCTCGAAGAGGGAAGGCATGAATGCATGAATGCAGGAAAGCAGGAAAGCAGGAAAGGGAACCGTCATGAGCCGAGTGGACGTCTACGAAACCGATGCGGACTTCATCGAGTTCCGCTTCTTCGACGAAACCGCCGCCATGCACGCGGAACGCCACTTCCCGACCGACTTCGTCCGCACCGGGGAAGGAACCATCGAATACAGGGCCAACCCGACGACCATCGAAGGAATCCGCAAGAAGCTGGAAACGGCCGGCGTGAACTGGGAAGAGGCGGAATCCGGCCTCACCGAAGACGAAATGTGGCCCGAATGGCCGGAAGACGCGCCGCGTCCTTGACCAATTGGTCAAAGAATTCGATCCACGCCGGACCCCTTCGCCAAGGCTTGAGACCTTGAGATGCGATCGGCGGCAGCTTGCCGCAGGGATTCCCGATCGGCAATTCCTTGCAAATTTTACGCATTAATATTAATCAGCCTTCCAATGATCGGATTTTTCATGTAACAGCATGAAACAATTCGCGAGCAGAACGCGAATGAGCACCTTCTGACGACAGGAAGCAGACAGACCATCATGGACGCAGCAATCTCATGTTCCGGCTTCGCGCCGAACATGCCGACTGAAGACGTACGCCGGGAACTTACCGGGATGTTCCGGGAATTCCTCAACGAAAACAGACTGACGAGCGCGGAATTCGTATCCATCGACTGTCCTCTGCTCAGGCGCGACATCGTCGTCGGCCTGACCGACAAGGACAAAACCTCCACGCTTCGCACCGACGCGCCGTTTCTCATCGAGACCATGCGCGAAACCAACGTGTCCGTGATGTGGGCGGATATCGAGGAACTCGGGGACAGGGAGCATGCCGACCGCGAAACCCTGTTCCGTAAATACGGCGACCGCGCGATGAGCGTAAGGCTCGCCCCGAAACCTTACGTCTCGAACCTGAGCGTAGGCTCCGACGAACCCGAAAGCGAATGGCGCGCACGCTCGGCCGAAACCCTCTGGAAGTGCCAGGTCTTCGGAGTGGCGGTCCAGAAGCTCATGTTCCGGCTCCACAAGGTCAAGGAACCGAAAGTCTGGCTTTCGGACCTCCAGACCTCCTGCCTTTCGCTGATCGCCACGGGCCTGTCGGTCAAGACGACGGCGACCGTGTTCTCGCTCACCGAAAGGCGCGTGCTGGAGCATCTCGACAACGCCCAGAAGCGGCTCAACGCGCATAGCCACTCGCACGCCGTGGCCAAGGCGATCGCGCTCGGCCTCATCGCCGCCTGAGAGAAGCCAACCTGTTCTCCATTGCGTGCCCCAGCTGTAACGTCGGGGCACGCATCGATTCCCGGAGGACAGAATGGCCCGCGCCTACCAACTCGTCATCAACGGACACGGCCATACCGTCGTGTCGTCGCTTTCCCAGGCTTTCCGCCATTTCGCGGCCAGCATGGCGAGCGGCCACGGCCAGATCGACTCCGTCGGCTCCGTGGACGATTTCCCGGCGCTCGACGACAAGGGGCTGGCTGGCAGCTACGCCCAGCGCGTGCGATGGGAAGCGGAAAACGGCAGGCGGTACGAGGACGTTGAGATCGTCGAGCACGATACCGACGCCAAGCCCGGATACGACACGGCGACCTTCGCGCTCGACGTCGTCAACGACTGCGACCCCTCCTATCTGCTGCAGGCGGCCCTCTACAAGGCGGAAACCACCGAGACCGATCTCGCAATGCTCGGCGAGGAGCTTCAGATCGAAGCCTACGACGCCATTCTCAACGGCCGCCGCTTCGGCGAGACCGACGAGGCCTTCCTCGCCCGCCTGCGCAGGATCGAGGAATGGATGGGCGCCGACAGCGTCATTCCCGAACAGGGCGATCCCACGGAAATCCTGACCGACCTGCCGAAGAACCTGCGCCTGCGCTTCGAGGAACTCGCCGCCAAGGCATGGCCGGAAGAGGCCGCCGCCCCTCAAGTTTGACCCCTGCAGCAGGATCCGACGATGCACGTTCTCGACGAAGACGAGGTCCTGGAAGCGCAGGCGGTCCACCGCCGCCATGACGTCGCCTACATCCCCGCTCCGAACGTCGTCGACGTGGTCGTCTCCGACAGCTTGCTCGTCCCTGGAATCAATCCCACCGCTTTCGCGTTCGTCTTCACCCCCGAAGGCTCCCTCGTGCTCGCCAACAACCGCCGCCGCGGCCCCGAAGTCGCCGGCGGCCACATAGAACCCGGAGAGACGGCGGAGCAGGGCGCTGTCCGCGAAGCCAGGGAGGAAACCGGGGCGGTCCTCGCCGGCCTGGTCCCGGTCGGCTTCTTCCGCAGCGTGACGCAGGCCGTGAAACCCGAAGGCTACCGTTATCCCCACCCGGTCAGCTGCCAGCAGTTCTTCGCCGCGGTCGCCGCCAGTTTCGACGCCTATGTCCCCAACGACGAATGCCTCGAACCGATCACGCTGTCGCCATCCGAAGCCCGCAACGTCCTCAGGGACGCCGAATTCATCCTTTACCAGTCGGCTCTCCGGAAGCTCTTCCCAGGACTCGCGGACGACGAAGGATTCCCCGCTTCTTGCGGGAACGAAGGCGAAGGCCTAGCCTTCTCCCTATCGTGAAGGAGTCCTGCAAATGAGCATGTTCGAAATCAATATCGACGACGACGCGGCTGCAGCCGCTGAAAGCTACGCCGCCGAACGCCGCCTGCCGGTCGAGGGCGTGGTCGTGCTGGCCATCGTCGGGACGCTCAAGGAATCGAAGGACGGCAAGCCGACCATCAACCTGAAGCCAGCCAACCTTCGGCTGCGGGAATTCGCCGACAAGCTCAAGGAAACGTACCCCTCCCTGAGCGAAGCGGACGCCAAGGCCCTGTCCGACCAGCTCCAGTATTTCGCCCAGTTCGCAACAACCCAGGAAATCCCCGACTACAGCGGGGAGAAGGAATAGCATTGCCAAGGCTCGCGCTTCTCATCGACGCCGAAAACGTACAGCTCCAGCTGGTCGAGGAAATCTTCGCCAAGGCCAGCGAATTCGGCACTCCGGTGATCAGGCGGGCCTATGCCTGCTACACCTCATCCCAGGTTCATAGCTGGCGGTCGTCTCCTTACGCCAGGATCGGCGTCACGCCCATCCACGTGCCTTCCGTCACCAAGGGCAAGAATGCCGCCGACATCTCGCTGGCGATTGACGCCATGGAGATCGCCATGTCCGGCAAGGCCGACGTCGTCTGCATCGTCACCAGCGACGGCGACTTCTCCATGCTCGGCCACAAGCTTCGGGAACACGGCGTTTCGGTCCTCGGCGTCGGAGACCAGCGCAGCCCCGACGGATGGCGTGGGGCATGCGACACCTTCCTGCTGGTCGACCAGCCCGCGTCGCCGAAGAAGAAGTCGGCCGCGGCCGAAAACGCGAACAAGCCGCTGCCGCCGCGCATGCCGATGAAGGAACTCGCGGCCGCCGTCGTCGACATCATGGCGGACCGTCCGACCGTCGCGCTGGCCGTCGTCGGGCACGACCTCAAGGAGCTCGATCCGCACTTCACGCCCAAGCGCTACGGTTTCAAGAACCTCAGCGGCCTTGTCGGCTCCCTGAGCCACTACGGCGTGGCCCTCTTCCAGTCCGAAGGAGAATGGTTCGTGCGGCAGAAGCGTCATGAGGCAGTGGCTGACGCTTCCGAACTTCCCGAATTCGTGACCGCGCCCGCCGCCTGAAGGCAGCATCAAAGCCGCCGAACAGCCAAGGCGAACTGGACCAATATCCTGTGAACCAAGGATTCGATCCTTGAAGTCGAGGCTCGCAAAGCCTAGATTGGGAATGGGTGGACGGCGTCGTTGCACTCTTCAGGCAGCGAACCTTTCGCCCGAGCAAAAAGCATAGGGAGAACGACATGTCTGCCGCTGAAAACCATCTCGCAGCACTTCGCAACAAGCACTCCGATCTCGACGACCAGATCACCAGGCTCTCCGCCCTTCCGTCTAGCGACGACATGGAAATCACCCGCCTCAAGAAACAGAAGCTCGCCCTCAAGGAGGAGATCGAGCAGATCGAAACCCGGCACTAGGCCGCAACCTCCCGGACCCGGTCTCCTTCCGGAGGCCGGGCTTCCCGGACCATTGCCCCGGCCGCCGACCCAACAGCAACCGGAGCCGACGATGACAGACACACGCCTCGAGACCGACGAGCGCGGGGACATCTATGTCCGCCTCGTGTGGGCGCTCAGGCCCAACCGGCCGCAGATCGTCGCAGTGTGCTCATCCGACGAGATCGCGGAGCGCTACCGCCCGGCCGTCGAGCGGAATCACCCAGGAGCCGTCTTCCACGTCGAACGCGTACCGCTCGACCACCATTTCGGCGCAAAAGACATCCAGTCCATGATCTACGCCGCCCAGCCCGGCTCTCGCCTCCGGTAGGCCTGGAAAGCTTTCCATTCGCCCGACGGGCTGGCATTATCCACGCATTGACGACCTCGGGAACCCCCGCATGCCCTTCAAGGCCCAGAGCAACTGCTACCGAACGATCGAAGGCGTCCGTTGGCCTAATTTTTGCGACGTCCTGGGACCCGAAGACGAGCGCGCCGTGCAGGAAGCGAAGGGGCAGGGCGCACGCTTCAGGTTCGTAAAGCATCCACAGGGATTCCGCATCGCCTTCATCCATCCTGACGACTATGCAAGGATTTGCGGAGTCGGACCGGGGGAGCCGGATGCGGGAAACGGCGGCGCTCATAAGCCCTGACAGAAATGAATCCTTCAACGGCGGCGAAAAATCGCCTGTCGTTCGGATCTTACGGAAGCGTGAAAGGATTCCTTCAAGCCTGGAGCCTATACCAGCCCTCGACGGGGTTTTCTCCTCCTTCTCCCCGTTCCTTTCTTTGTTTTTGGCATCGACAATGGCGGGGGCTGCGGCAACGTGGCCCCCGCCAGCATTTTTGCAGCCGCATCGGCGATCCGGACATGCGCCTCGATTGCGTCGGCGGCCCTTATGATGCCTCATTAGGTTCAACGGAAGGCCATCATGAAACGCATGTCGATCGAGGAATTCAAGGCCAGGGTCGCCAACACCGAAGAGCAGGTTTCCGCCGCCGCCGCGGCCTATGCCGAAACCGAGCGCGACAAGACCCTCAAGCGGCTCGAATGCTCCAAGGCGGGCGTCGCCACCCTTGCAGGCGCCGCGATCCTGGACCTTGCGTTCGCCGACTTCCCGCCCTCTATCGACCTGTCGGCGGCCAACG
>Ga0222420_100548_pt1 | contig 15956 bp, 16 predicted proteins | sample 3A2ome_FD_182470 | JGI IMG/M metagenome (GOLD analysis project Ga0222420, IMG submission 182470) | Enriched microbial communities from leaf-cutter ant dump, University of Wisconsin, Madison, United States - 3A200A (version 2) | ecosystem: Environmental > Terrestrial > Nest > Insects nest > Nest...
CGGCCTGCCGCTGAGCCCGGTGGCCGCCGGCCCCGCCGCGCCGCTGTTCAACGCGCCGCCGCGCTTCACCGTGGATGCCGGCAGCGGCCAGACGCACAATCTGCACAATCTGCTGAACCACTGGGAGTTCCTGGGCTACGGCATGCTGGCGGTCCTGCTGGCGGCGGTGGTGTCCTATCCCTTCGCCATGAACTTCGCGCGCCGCGCCGCGCTGTTCGTGTCGCGCAAGGTCAGCCATGAAGCCATCATCGCCACCTTCGTGGGCCTGATCATCGTGATCAGCGTCTGGGAGGGCCAGTTCCTGGGCCTGCTCGTGATCCTGACCATGGGCCTGTTCGGCGGGCTGCTGTCGCGCCTGTTCGGCTTCAATACCGGCGTCCAGTTCATGGGCTACTACACCGCCGTGCTCTCGGTGCCGGCCATCGTCAAGCTGCTGGGGTAGGCGGCTCAGGCCGGCAGCGGCGCTTCCAGGATCGCCCCGGTCGCGGATTCCGTCATCACGACGGAGCCGCCGCCGGGGCGAATCGCCACGTTGGTCACGGTGCTTCCGACTATGGGGCTTTTCAGGAAATGCGTGACCTCGCCTCCCGCATTCAGCACGAAGACGCCCCCCAGGCTGGCGTGGGCCACCAGGAGCCGGCCGTCCGGCGCCGTGGCCAGGCCGTCTGGCCCGCTGGCGCCGAAGAAGGTCCGGAACGCCCCCATCTTGCTCACCGAACCGTCCGGCATCAGCGGCGCCCGCCACACCTGGTTGGCCCGGGTGACCGCCACGAACAGCACGTTTTCCTCCGCGTCCAGCGCGATGCCGTTGGGGCTGGGCGCATTCGCGAGCAGCAGGTCCAGGCGGCCGCCGCCGGCATCGTAGCGGTAGACCCGCCCCTGCGGATCGTGCAGGCCGGTCTGTCCCTGGTCCGTGAAGTAAAGGCGGTCCGCGCGGTCGAAGACCAGGTCGTTCACGCCTTTGAAGGCCTCGCTGTTGCGGTGCTCCAGCACGGTTTCCACCCGGCCGCTGCCGGCGTCGCAGCGCAGGATGCCCCGGCGGTAGTCGGCTACCCACAGGCTGCCGTCGCGATGCAGGGCCAGGCCGTTGGGCCAGCCGCCGGTCTCGGCGACCGTGTGCCAGTCGCGCATGCCGTCGACCCGCAAGATGCGCCCGTGCGGAATGTCCGTGACATACAAGGCGCCCGAGGCATCGAACACCGGTCCTTCCAGGAAGCAATCGACGATCCGCCCCGCCTTGTTGGCGTCGGCCCAGGCGCTGCGCTGCCGGCGCCGCAGGCGCTCCGGCAGCGTGGCGACGACGCGCGCCGGAATGACGATCGGCGGCGTGAAGTCCAGATTCCACATGCGCGTCCCCTACTCCGGCTTGATGCCGACGCGTTCGCCCACGTCCGCCCACAGCACGATCTGCTCCCGGACATAGCCGCCGAACTCCCCGACGCTCATGGACCGGTGCCGGGCGCCCTGGCGCGCCATGTTCTCGCGCATCGCCGGGTCGCCCATTACCCGGGACACCAGGCGGTTCATCTGGTCGACGATGGCCGGCGGCGTGCCCTTGGGCGCGGCCAGCCCGAACCAGTTCAGCACCTGATAGGACGGAAGGCCCGCCTGGGCGAACGTCGGCACGTCGGGCAGCGTCGCCAGGCGGGCGTCGCCGCTGACTGCGAGCGCCCGCACGCGGCCGCCCTGCACCGGCGGGATGGCGGTGGGCGCGGCCGTGATCAGGACATCGATCTGGCCGGCCATCACGTCCGCCAGCGCCGCGCCCGCGCCGCGGTACGGAATGTGCGTCAGCGAGATGCCCGCCGCGCTCTTGAACATTTCGGCCGCCAGGTGCGTCGAGCTGGCCTGGCCGCCCGAACCGTAGTTGAGCTTGCCGGGATGGGCCCGCGCATACGCGACGAGCTGCGCCATCGTCGTGAAAGGCGACTTCTCCGGCACCAGCAGCACCAGCGGCGTTTCGATGATCTCGCCGACGTGGATCAGGTCGTTCCGGTAGTCCCACGGCAGCTTCGCGAACTGCAGCGGCAGCATCGCATAGGTGGTGACAGCTTCTGCGCGACCTGGCGCGCGGCGTAGTCCGTCGTCCCTCCGGGCGAATACGGCACCACCAGCCGCACGGGCTTGTCGGGCCAGCCGGCCGCGCCACCGGCGGCCTGAGCCGGCAGGCAGGCCATGCCGATCGCGGCGGCGGCCAGGATGCGGGGCAAGGCGCCGCCGCAAGTGAAAAACGATGTCATGGGGATGTCTCCTTCCGATTCCGGCCAGCCGCTTCAAGCTGCGGTCTGGATATGGGCCTCGCGAATGAGGCGGGCCCACTTTTTCTGTTCCTGCAGGATGTATTGCTGCGCCGACTCGGGCGCGCCGCCCATCGCGGTGCTTCCTTCGGCGGTGAACAGGGCCACCGTGGCCGGATCGGCCAGGACTTTTTCGACGACGCCGTTGATCGCCAAAATCACGTCGCGGGGCGTTCCGGCGGGCGCCACCAGCGCCTTCCAGTCCAGCGCCTCGAAACCGTCGAAACCGGACTCGGCCACGGTGGGGACATCGGGCAGGATAGGCAGCCGCGCCCGCGCCGTGACGGCCAAGGGGCGCAGCACTTTGCCCTTCAGCATTTCCTGGGCGGCCTGCGGCGTGGCGAACATGTAGTCGGTGTTTTCGCCCAACAGGTCATTCAGCGCCGGCGCGGCGCCGCGGTACGGCACGTTCAGCACTTCGAACTTCGCCTGGTACGCCAGCAGTTCGCCCGCCAGGTGGCCCACGGTGCCCGACCCGGCCAGCGCCTGCTTGATGGAGCCGGGCGCTGCGCGGGCATCGCGGATCAGGTCCGCCAAGGTGTTCCAGCGGGCGTTGGCCTTCACCACCAGCACCACCGGCAGCGACGCGATCAGGGCGACCGCGGCAAAGTCCTTGCCGGCGTCGAACGGCATCTTCGGCATCAAGGCGGGGTTGATCGCCAGATTGGCGGTCTGCCCCAAACCCAGCATGAGGCCGTCGGGCCTGGCCTTGGCGACATAGTCCAGGCCGATGTTGCCGCCTGCGCCCGGGCGGTTCTCCACCACGACGGACCAGCCGGCCTCGCCGGTGATCTTGGCCGCGATGGCGCGGGCCACGGAATCCGTGCCTCCGCCCGGCGTGTAGGGAACGATCAAGCGGATGGGACGGCTGTCGGGGTAGCTTCCTGCGGTCTGCGCCCGCAGCGGCAACGCAGCCGCGCAGAGCGCCGCGCCCAGGAACGAGCGGCGGGATAGAGCGATCATGAGGGTTGGTCTCCTTGTGTAATGTGCCTTGCCTTCAAGGCCGCGATTTCATCGTCGCGATAGCCGACGGCGCGCAATAGCTCGTCGGTGTGTGCGCCCACGGCCGGCGGCTGCAGGCGGATGGGCGGCTGGACGCCGTCCAATGTCAGCGGGGCCAACGGCACGCGCGTTTCCCGGCCATCCGGCAGCGTGACCGGCGCGAGCCCGCCCGTGGCCTTCAGGTGCGGATCGTCGAAAAGCTGTTCGGGGCGGGTAATGGGCGCGAACGGCAGGCCCTCTCGTTCGAAGCGCGCCGCCAACTCCGACGCGCGGTAGCCGGCCAGATGCGAACGCAATTGCGGCATCAGCCAATCGCGGGCCCGCACGCGGTCGTTATTGGTCTTCAGGCGCGGATCCGTCAGCCATTCCGCCAGCCCGAACGCGCGGCAGAAAATGTCCCATTGCTTGTCGCTGACGACCGCCAGGAACACTTGTTCGCCGTCCTTCACGGTAAACACGTCGTACACGGCCCAGGCGGAAATGCGGCTGGGCATCGGTGCCGGCGCATTCCCCGTCATGGCGTGCTGCATCATGTGCTGGCCCACCAGGAAGACGTTGTTCTCGAACAATGAGGCCTGCACTTCCATGCCCTCGCCCGTATGTTCGCGCTGGGCCAGCGCCGCCATCGCGCCCAGCGCGCCGAACATGCCGCCCATGATGTCGTTGACGCTGGCGCCGGCGCGCAGCGGATCGCCGGCGCGGCCCGTCATGTAGGCCAGCCCGCCCATCATCTGCACGACTTCGTCCAGCGCCGTCCGGTTGTCGTACGGGCCCGGCAGGAATCCCTTGTGGCTGACGTAAATCAGGCGGGGGTTGCGCGCCTTCAGCGCGTCGTACCCCAAGCCCAGCTTCTCCATCACGCCGGACTTGAAGTTCTCGCTGACCACGTCCGCCGAGTCGATCAGGCGCCGCGCGGCCTCGATACCCTCGGGCTGCTTCAGGTCCAGCGCGATGCTCTTCTTGTTGCGGTTGAACATGGGAAAGAAACCCGCGCCGGACCCCAGCAGCCTGCGCGTGGAATCGCCGCCTATCGGTTCGACTTTGATGACTTCGGCGCCCAGGTCCGCCAGCAGCATGCCGCAAGTGGGCCCCATCACCATGTGGGTGAACTCGACGACGCGGATGCCTTCGTACGGAAGGCGGGAAGGGAAACGGCTGGGCATGTGAAGCACCTTCAGGAACAAATGGATCGACGCGATGGAAGCGCGGCTCGGGCGGAACGCCGGCCTTGCCGCATCGGCACGCGGGCTAGCAAGCCGGCTCGAAGCCCTTGGGCAGGCCGGCGTCCGGCGTCATGCCGTACAGCGGCTCGCCCGGCAGGCCGGCGGCCAGCGGCGCGCGCGCGGCGATGATTTTTTCGATCGAGATTCCCGTGCGCACGCCCATCGCCTCGAACATGAACACCAGGTCTTCGGTGACCACGTTCCCCGAAGCGCCCGGCGCATAAGGGCAGCCGCCCAGGCCGCCCAGCGAACTGTCGAACGTGCGCACGCCCTCGTCCCAGGCCGCCAGGCAATTGGCCAGGCCCAGCCCCCGCGTGTTGTGCATGTGGGCAGCGCCGGCCCTGGACCCGAGTTCGGCGCGCAAGCGCCGGAACAGCCGGCGCACCTGGGCGGGGTTGGCATAGCCCACGGTGTCCGACAGGCCGGACTCGTCCGCGCCCGCCTCCACGCACATCGCGGCCAGGCGGATGACCTCGTCTTCGGGCACCGGGCCCTGCAAGGTGCAGCCGAAGGCCGTCGAGATGCCGGCCTCGAGCTTGACGCCGGGCGCCAGGCCATCGCGCAACTGCGCGATGGCGCGGACTTCTTCCACCATTTGTTCCGGCGTCTTGCGCACATTGGCCAGCGAATGGGCGCGGCTGGCGGAAACCGGCAAGGTCAGTTTGTGGACCCCGGCGCGCAGCGCGGCCTCGGCGCCCCGCAGATTGGGCACCAGCGCCATCACGGTCACCCCGGGATGGCGGACCGCATGGGCGACCACTTCTGCCGCATCGGCCATCTGCGGCAGCAGCCGGGCCGGCACGAACGAGGCCACTTCGATTTCGCGCACGCCCGCGGCGACCAGCGCATCGATCCACGCGAACTTGCCGGCGGTCGGCATGGTGGCCTTCACCGACTGCAGCCCGTCGCGCGGCCCGACTTCGCTGATCAGGACGTCCGCCTGGATAGGGTCGTCATGCGCCATGGTTCTGTCTCCTGCCTGGTTTCTAGAAATTCTATCTAATAGAATAATGTTCTTTCTAATAGAATTAAAATCGAACGGGAATGGGCTGTCAAGCAGGTTTTCCAGCAGGTCTATGCCTACAATGGCCGCCAATCGTTCTAAAGGATGGAATATGCAGACCGATCTGCGCCCTGCCGCCGGAGCTGGCCATGCCTCGTAAAGCCGTCACCAAATCCGTTGCCGATGCCGACGCCGCCGAAGGCGGCGTGGCCGCGGTGGACCGGGCGATGAGCCTGATGGCGGCGTTCACCCCTGCCGACCGCACGCTGTCGCTGGGAGAACTGGCCGAACGCACGCGCCTGTACAAAAGCACCGTGCTGCGCCTGCTGGCGTCGCTGGAACACGCGCAATGGATCCGCCGGCTGGACGACGGGCGCTATGCGCTGGGCGCGGAAGTGGCCCGCCTGCACAGCATTTATTCGGCGTCGTTTTCGCTGGAACAAGTGGTCATGCCGGTCCTGCGGGACCTGGTGGCCGCGACCGGCGAGAGCGCGGCCTACCACGTGCGCCAGGGCGATGCCCGCCTGTGCCTGTACCGCGTGGACTCTCCGCATCCGGTGCGCGACCACATCCGCGCCGGCGACCTGCTGCCGCTGGACCGCGGCAGCGGCGGACGGGTGCTGACGGCGTTCGACGACATCCTGGGCCACGCGCCCGGCCCGGATCAGGCGCTGTACGCCCGGATCCGCCAGGACGGCCATTTCGCCGCGACGGGCGACCGGCTGAGCGAAGTGGCGGGCATCTCCGCGCCGGTCTTCCTCTTGTCCGGCGGCATCGCGGCCGCGGTAACGCTGACCGCGCCGGCCCACCGTTACAACCCGGACCACCTGGCGCCCGTGCTGCAGGCCGCGCGCCGGCTGACGGGCCGCGTCGGCTGACCGCCCGCCCCATTGCCGCCCGCTTGATCCCGCGCAAGGCGATGCACGGTCCCTTGCTCTAGCCTCTGTCCACTTGACCAGAGGAAAGACCTGACATGACGTGGTTCAAATCACTCACCCTCGCCGGACGCGAATTGCTGCCCATCGTCCAGGGCGGCATGGGCGTCGGCGTATCCGCCCATCGCCTGGCCGGCGCCGTCGCCAGCCAGAATGCCGTGGGCACCATCGCCAGCGTCGATTTGCGCCATCATCACCCCGACCTGCTCGAAAAGACCGAACGGTGCCATGACCGCGAACTGATAGACAGCGCCAACCTGGAGGCGCTGGACCGCGAAGTGCGCGCGGCGCTGGAAACGGCCCAGGGCCGCGGCCTGGTCGCCGTCAACGTCATGAAGGCCGTGCGCGACCATCCCGGCCTGGTGCGCCAGGCCTGCGAAAGCGGCGCCCAGGCCATCGTGATGGGCGCCGGCCTGCCGCTGGACCTGCCCGAGATGACCGCCGACTTCCCCAAGGTGGCGCTGGTTCCCATCCTGTCCGAAGCGCGCGGCGTGGCCGCGGTGCTGAAGAAATGGATAAAGAAAGGAAGGCTGGCCGACGCCGTGGTGATCGAACACCCGGGCCATGCCGGCGGCCACCTGGGCGCCGCGCGCCTGGACGACATCCACGACGAACGCTTCGACTTCAAGCGCGTGCTGGCCGACTGCCACAAGCTGTTCGAAGAACTGCAATTGGGCAAGGACGCGCCGCGCCTCATCGTGGCCGGCGGCGTGGGCAGCCACGAGCAGGTGCGCCACTGGCTGGCCAACGGCGCCGACGGCGTGCAGGTGGGCACGGCCTTCGCCGTCACGCAGGAGGGCGATGCGCACGAGAACTTCAAGCGCGTGCTGATCGAGGCCGACCCCGACCACTTGACCGAATTCACCAGCGTGGCCGGCCTGCCCGCCCGCGCCGTGCCGACCCCGTGGCTGACGCGCTACCTGCGCCAGGAAAAGACGCTGCAGGCCAATACGCGCTGCGACGCGCGGCGCTGCAGCCAGCGCATGGACTGCCTGACGCAATGCGGATTGCGCGACGGCATCTCGCGTTTCGGGCAGTTCTGCATCGACCTGAAGCTCGCGGCCGCCATGCGCGGCGAAGTCAGCCGCGGCCTGTTCTTCCGCGGCGCGTCCAAGCTGCCGTTCGGCAACGCCATGCGCTCGGTGCGCGAGTTGCTGGATTACCTGCTGCACGGAGAGATGCCCGCCGCGGCCTGATCCGGGCGGGGGGCGCCGGCAAAGGCGGCTTGCCCCAATAATTAGACGACGTATAATTTTATTCGTCGTCTAATTATTGGACAGCCATGCCCCGTCCCGACCTTCCGCCGCCCGCCGCTCCCGACACTGGACGCCGCGAACGCAAGCGCCAGCAGACGCTGGACCATCTTGCCCAGACCGCCTACCGCCTGTTCGAAACGCTGGGGTACGACGCCGTCACGATGGAGCAGATCGCCGCCCAGGCGGACGTCTCCAAGGGCACGCTCTACAACCACTTCCCGGTCAAGGAAGCCTTGCTCGCGCATCGTTTCCACGCCGAACTCGCGGCAACCCTGGCGGCCCTGCGGCCCGCGCTGCGGAAGCAGCCGTCTTTCGCCCGGCGGCTGACGCGGATCCTGCATGCCTCGGCCCATTGGTCGGAATCCCACCGCGCCTATCTGGGCCCCTATCTGCGTTACCGCCTGGCCACGCTGCAGCCCGGTGGAGACGACAGCGGCCGCCATCCGCGCAGCGGCCTGCTGGACTTCTTCACGTCGCTGGTCGCCGACGGGCAGGCGACGCGGCACCTGCGCGCGGACCTGCCCGCGGAGCTGCTGGCCCATCAACTGCAGTTTCTGTACCTGGGCGCGATGCTGCGCTGGCTGGACCGGCCGGGCGCCGCGCTCCGGACAGAATTCGACGCCGCGATCAGCCTGTTCCTGCACGGCGCCGCCGGAGACGCGGCATGACGGCCCTGGTGCTGGACTGGACCGCCGCGGCCCTGGCCGGCCCCGAGGCCGCGGGCGGCAAGGGCTGGCAGCTTGCGCGCATGGCGCGCCTCGGCGTGCCCGTGCCGGACGGCATCGTGCTGTCCGCGCAGGCCAGCCGCAAGCGGCAGCCCGGGCGGGAGGTGCCGCCCGAGGCCGCGCAAGCCCTGCTGGAGGCGCTGCGCGAGCGCGATTGGCTGGCGCGCCCCCTGGCGCTGCGCTCCTCGGCGCCGCAAGAGGATTCGGCGGGCGCGTCGTTCGCGGGCGTCCATCTTTCCTGCCTGAACGTGCTGGGTGCGCAAGCGATCCTGGACGCGGTCGGGCGGATCTGGGATTCCCGGTGGACGCCGCAGGCCCGCGCCTACCGGCAGCGGCTGGGCCTGGACGACGCCGGATCCGGCATGGCCGTGGTAGTCATGCCCTTGATCGAAGCCGTGTCGTCCGGCATCGCCTTCACCGTCGACCCCGTCTCCGGCCGCCACGACGAGATGCTGATCCACGCCAATTGGGGCCTGGGCGAATCGCTGGTCGGCGGACAGGCGGACGGCGATGAATACCGCCTGCGCGAAGACTACCTGCGCCAGGCATGGCCGCTGGCGCAGCGGCGCGTGGGCGCCAAGCGCCGGGCCACGCGGCCTGCCGAGGCGGGCCACGGCACCCGGCTGGCCGACGCCGCGCCCGAACGCGCCGCGCAGGCCGTGCTTACGGACGCCCAGGCCGAAACGCTGGGCCGCATCGCGCGCGACGCAGCCCGGGCGCTGGACTACGCGGGCGGCGGCCATGACCTCGAATGGGCCTGGGACGGACGGCAATTCTGGATACTGCAGGCGCGCCCCATCACCGCGGCGGCCCGCCATACCTATCCCGCGCTGCGGACCCAGCCTTCGTACTGGTCGCGCGGCAACACGCGCGAAGTCCTGCCGCAAGCCATGTCGGCGCTGGAATGGGACACCGGGCGGATCATGGCGCAACGCATGCTGACCTGCGGCTTCGAGCTCAGCGGCTACGCCACGCTGCCGGGGGTGCGGCTGGCGGCGCTGTTCCAGGGCCGCGTCTACCTGGACGCCTCCGTCATCCAATGGGTCGGCTACGACGCATTGGGCGTGCCCCCGCAAGCCATGAACGCGCTATTGGGCGGCCCCCAGCCCGAGATCGCGGTGCCGCCGCCCACGCCCGCGCAGCGCTTGCGGCACGGCCTGCGCATCCTGCGCTATCTCCGCCGCGCCGCGCCCTTGCGGCGCCAGGCCGCCGCCGACCTGCCGCGGCTGCTGGCGCGCGCGCAGGCCTGGCTGGACGAGCCCCTGCCCGCCTCGAACGCCGAACTCGGCGCCCGCCTGCGCGAGCAGTTCCTGACGGTCCTGGCGGCGGACGAATTGTTCTTCCTGCAAGGCTCGGGCGGCGGCGCGCTCTCCAAGCTGCTGGAACTGGTCGAAAAAGCCCGCCCCGGCGAAGGCCACGCGCTGACGGCCGCACTGATGGCGGGCGGCGAACCCAGCGTGACCGCCGAACAAGGCTATGCGCTGATGGCCCTGGCCGAAGTCGCCGAAGCCGACGTCCAGGCGCAGGCCTGGCTGCGCGATCCGCGGCGCGACAGCGCGGCGTGGAATACCGCCCTGCCCGGCGGCAGCCCGTTCAAACAGGCCTTCGCGGATTTCCTGGCGCGCTACGGCCACCGCGCCGTCTACGAAACCTATCTGCGCAACCCGCGCTGGCGCGAAGCGCCCGCCTATCTGCTGGACAGCGTGCTGCACCTGATCGGCGCCGACGCCGCGGCCCTGCGCGCCCGCCAGGACGGCGCCGCGCGCCAGGCCTGGCAACGAGTGCGCGCCGCCCTGCCGTTCTGGCAGCGCCCGCTGGCCGCCAAGCTGCTGGCCGCGTCCCGCCTGGAAGGCCGGCAGCGCGAAGCCGCCCGCAGCGTACTGGTCGCGTATCTGGCGGCGGCGCGCAGAAGCGCGCTGGCCGAAGGCCGGCTGGCGCCGGCGGCCTGCGCCCGCCGCGCGGCCTTGCGCCGCGAGCAGCTCGAGGCGTGGGCGGCGGCGCCGGACCTGGACGTCATCGTCGAGCATGCCGCGGGCGGCGAGTCCGCGTTCGCGGCCGGGCGCCCGGAACGCCGGAGCGCGCCACACGCCCCCGGAACCTGGCGCGGCACGCCCGCCGCGGGCGGCTCGGCGCAAGGCCCGGCCTTCGTCGCCCGCACGCCGGACGAGGGACTGTCCATGCCGGCCGGCGGCATCCTCGTCGCGCCGTCCACCGACCCGGCCTGGACGCCTTTGTTCCTGCGCGCAGGGGCGCTGGTCATGGAAGCCGGCGGCTATCTGTCGCACGGCGCCATCGTGGCGCGGGAGTTCGGCATTCCCGCCATCGTCAATGTGCAGGGCATCCTGGATCAGGTCGCCACCGGCGACGTGCTGGAAGTGGACGCCTCCCGCGGCGCGGTGCGGCGCCTGTCCGCCGCGCCCGCGGAAGCAGCGGGATAGGCCGGCCGGCGCCGCTATGCCTGGCGCGCCGCCGCCAGGTCGAACTGGAACACCGCGCCCGAGCCGTCACGGTCCACCAGCCGGATCTCGCTGTGATGCAGTTGCAGGATGCGCTGCACGATCACCAGGCCCAGGCCGCCGCTTTCGCCGGGCGCCCGGTTCAGCGCGCTGGCCCGCGTGAACAGGCCGGCGCGCAGCGCCTCGGGGATGCCCGCGCCGGAGTCGCTGACCTGCACCTGCACCAAGTCCTGCGCGCTGCCCAGCCGCAATTCGATGCGCCCGCCCGGCGGGCTGTGGCGGATCGCGTTGTCCAGCAGGTTCGTGAGCACGCGCTCGATCAGCCCCAGGTCCGCGCGCACCGGCGGCAATACGCGCGGGATATCGGTCGTCAGCCGCTGCTGGCGCGCCTCGGCGGCCAGTTCGAACTTCTGGATCACGTCCTGCACCAGATCCTGCAGCGAAAAAGTCTCGGGCTCCAGCCGCACCAGGCCGGACTCCAGGCGCGCCAGTTCGAAGAGTTCCTGGGCCAGGCGGCCCACCTTGCGGCTTTGCGCCAGCGCCACGTCCAGATAGCGGCGGCGCTCCGCCGGATCCAGGGTTTCGTCCTTGAGCCGCAAGGTTTCCAGATAGCCGTGCAGCGAGGTGAGCGGCGTGCGCAGGTCGTGCGAGATATTGGCGACCAGGTCGCGCCGCTGCTGGTCCTGCCGCGTCAGTTCGCGCCACTGGTCGGAGATGCGCCGCCCCATCTGCACGAAGCTGCGCCGCAGCACCGCGATCTCGTCGCCGCGGTCGCCAGGCGCATCGTCGGCGCGTTCCAGCGCCGCCAGGGCCGTGCCGTCGTCGCCGCCGAAGGCGCGCACCGCGCGGGTCAGGCCGCGCAAGGGCCGCGTGATCAGCGCGAACGCCGCCAGGCCCGCCGCCAGCCCCAGCAGCGCCACCAGCGCGATCGACCACAAGGTGGTGCGCAGCACCGAACTGCGCGACACCGCCATCGCCAGCGCATCGTGCGCCTGGCCCTGCAGCACCACGTAGACATAGCCCTCTTCCCGCCCGCCCACGCGCACCGGCGCGGCGCTGAACACCTTTTGCGCGTCCTGGCTGCGCGGATCGTCGCCGACGATGGGCAGCATGCCGCCCGCCAGCAGGCGCTTCACCGGGGCCAGGTCGACGCGGTCGCGCTTGATCTGGCCGGCGGGCGCGGCGTCACCCACGATGCGGCCGTCGTTGGACAACAAGTACACCTCGACGGCCGGATTCACCGCCATCAGCATGTCGAACAGCGACCGCACGGCTTGCGGCCGCCAGCCATCGGCGTCCATCAATGCATTGGCGCCGGCGATGTGCTGCGCCAGCCCGCTGGACAGGCGCTGGACCACCTCCTGCTCGTAGCGGGAATTGGCGGCGACCTGCAGCCAGGCCGACGCGCCGCAGCACGCCAGCAGCAGCAGCGCGAATACGCCCGAAAGGCGTTGGGTCAGGGTGAATCGCTTCATGGCGCGCCTCCCGCGCCGGCCGGGGCCGCGGCGAACTTGTAGCCCCTGCCCCATACGGTCAGGATGCGCTGCGGATTGGACGAATCCGCCTCGATCTTGGCGCGCAGCCGGTTGATGTGGGTATTGACGGTGTGTTCGTAGCCCTCGTGCTGGTAGCCCCACACCTGGTTCAGCAGGTCCAGCCGCGAAAACACCTTGTCCGGATGGCGCGCGAAGAAATGCAGCAGGTCGAACTCGCGCGGCGTCAGCTCCAGCCGGCGGCCGTCGACCTCGGCCGTGCGCGCGACCGGATCGATGGCCAGCCCATGCAGGACCAGGCTGCCGGCGTCGAGGCGCGCGTTGCGCTCCAGCGCTTCGCTGCGGCGCAGCAGCGCCCGCACCCGCGCCACCAGTTCCAGCACGGAGAACGGCTTGGCCAGGTAATCGTCCGCGCCCAGTTCCAGGCCCAGGATGCGGTGCACCTCGCTGGACCGCGCGCTGGTGATGATGATGGGGGTATAGCGCGCCATGGAGCGCGCCCGCTTGCAGATCTCCAGGCCGTCGATGCCGGGCAGCATCAGGTCCAGCACCAGCGCGTCCCAATTGCCTTCCTCCAGCTTGCGCATGCCGTCGTTGCCGTCGGCCGCATGTTCGACCGCATAGCCTTCGTCGCGCAGGTGCAGGCGCAGCAATTCCGCGATGTGGGCGTCGTCTTCGACTATCAGTACGCGTCGGGGCGTGTCCATGGCAAAACTCGAAAGGGGCGATGCGCCTATTGTCGCCAATCCGTGCGGGACCAGTTATCACATTTAATTTAAGTTTGCGTGAGGACTTCGGTATCGGCGCGGGGGAAGAATGGCGCCAACGACAACGAACCCGGAGTCCCGCCATGTTGGCCACCCCCGCAAGCCACGACGCCCCGGCCGCCCCGCCGGCGGGCAGCCCCGTCCATCCGGGCTGGCTGCGCGCCACGCACTGGCTGAACGCGCTGGCCGTCGTCGTCATGGTTGCCAGCGGCTGGCGCATCTACAACGCATCGCCGCTCTTCGGCTTCGCCTTCCCGGCCGAGATCACGCTGGGAGGCTGGCTGGGCGGCGCCTTGCAATGGCACTTCGCCGGCATGTGGCTGTTGTTCGCCAATGGCGTCCTGTACCTGGCCCTGAACCTCGGCACCGGCCGGTTCCGGCGCAAGTTCTTTCCGCTGAGCGTCCGCGGCGTGGCTGCCGACCTGGGCGCCGCGCTGCGCGGCAGGCTCGCCCACGCAGACCCGCGCCGCTACAACCAGGTGCAGCGCCTGGCGTACCTGTTCGCCATGGCCGACATCGCGGTGCTGATCCTGTCCGGCCTGGTGTTGTGGAAGTCCGTGCAATTCGACTTGCTGCGCGAACTGATGGGCGGATACGAATCCGCGCGCCGCGTGCATTTCTACGCCATGGCCTTGCTGGTCGCGTTCGTGGCGGTCCACCTGGCGATGGTGGCGCTCGTTCCCCGCAGCCTGATCGCCATGATCCGCGGCAAATAAGGAGCCTCCCGTGCGCATGAGAAAACGTCTCTCCCTGCCTGGCCTGGACGGCCCCGCCATCCTCAAGGAGGCCGGCAAGATCCTGGAAAAACGGGTGGAACAGCCCTCGCGCCGCGCCTTCCTGCGCAGCGGCCTGACCCTGGGCGGACTGGCCATGCTGTCGGGCTGCTCGCTGTCCGACGACGAGAGCGTGGAACGAGCATTGAGCGCGGTCTCCCGATTCAACGACCGGGTGCAAGGCTGGATCTTCGACCCCGCCCAACTGGCGCCGACCTACCCCGAATCCATGATCACGCGGCCGTTCCCGTTCAACGCGTACTACGGCGTCGACGAGGTCCCGCGCGTGGACGAGGAGTCGTTCCGGCTGGAAGTGACCGGCCTGGTCGCCGACAAGCGCCAATGGCGGCTTGCGGAATTGCAGGCCATGGCGCAGATCGACCAGGTGACGCGCCACATCTGCGTGGAAGGCTGGAGCGCCATCGGCAAATGGGGCGGCGTGCCGTTCTCCAGTTTCCTCAAGCGCGTGGGCGCCGACCTGGACGCCAAATACGTGGGGTTCAAGTGCGCGGACGACTACTACACCAGCATCGACATGCCCACGGCGCTGCACCCCCAGACCATTCTGGCGCTGACCTACGACGGCCGGACGCTGCCTCCAGAGTACGGCTTCCCCATGAAGCTGCGCATGCCTACCAAGCTTGGCTACAAGAACCCCAAGCACATACAGGCGATTTTCGTCACCAACACCTACCCGGGCGGTTACTGGGAGGACCAGGGCTACAACTGGTTCGGCGGCAGCTAGGTGGAATTTTTTCCCTGCAAACTCTTCCTGAAAGGAACGCATCATGAAGCAACTCACTACCGCAGCCCTGTCCCTGTGCCTGGCCTTCGGCGCCGCAACCGTCCACGCCGCCGATAGCATGGGCAAGGACGCCATGGGCAAGAGTTCCATGTCCAAGGACGGCATGGCGAAGGATGGAATGTCGAAAGGCGCGATGTCGAAGGATGGAATGTCGAAAGACGCGATGTCCAAGGACGCCATGGGCAAGGCGCCGATGTCGAAGGACGGAATGTCCAAGGACGGGATGGGCAAGGCCCCGATGTCCAAGGACGGCATGTCCAAGGACGGCATGAAGAAATAGCCCTCGCCAGGCCATCCCTGTTCTGTTCCGGAGCATGCCATGACACTCGACCGCAGGCATTTCCTGGGCCTGGGCGGCGCGGCGGCCATCGCCGCCGGCCTGGCCCCGGTCCTGGCCGCGCGCGGCGGCCCGGCGGCCGCCGCCCCGTCCTTTCCCTACACGCTGAGCGACGCGCAATGGCGCGAACGGCTGACGCGCGAACAATACGGCGTGCTGCGCCGCGAAGGCACCGAACGCCCCTATTCCAGCCCGCTCAACGAGGAACACCGCAAGGGCATATACGCCTGCGCGGGCTGCGCGCAGCGCCTGTTCTCCTCGTCCGCCAAGTTCGACAGCGGCACCGGCTGGCCCAGCTTCTGGCAACCCCTGGGCGGCGCGGTGGGCGAAACCCAGGACCGCAGTTTCGGCATGACGCGCGTCGCCGTGCACTGCGCCAACTGCGGCGGCCACCTAGGCCACGTCTTCGACGACGGCCCCCGGCCGACCGGACTACGCTATTGCATGAACGGCGTGGCGATGAACTTCATCCCCCAGGCCTGAACCCGGCCGCCTACGAAGAGGACCCCGCACCATGTCCAAGACCCGCCTGCCCCGCCGGCTTTGCGCCGCGCTCGCGGCCGCCTGCTCCCTGCTGGGCGCCGCCGCGGCCTCCGCCGCCGAATCCGCCTTCATCATCCCGCCGCCCGCCCTGGATCAGCCGGCCGCCGGTTCCGCGCCGCAAAAGGCGGTCGTCGCCGGCGGCTGCTTCTGGGGCGTGCAGGCCGTGTTCCAGCACGTCAAGGGCGTGACCGGCGCCGTGTCGGGCTATGCCGGCGGCCAGGCCGGCACCGCCAACTACGACGCCGTCAGCAGCGGCCGCAGCGGGCATGCCGAAGCGGTCGAGATCACCTACGATCCCAGCCAGGTCAGCTACGGCCAGCTATTGCAGATCTATTTCTCGG
>Ga0222420_100552_pt1 | contig 15866 bp, 15 predicted proteins | sample 3A2ome_FD_182470 | JGI IMG/M metagenome (GOLD analysis project Ga0222420, IMG submission 182470) | Enriched microbial communities from leaf-cutter ant dump, University of Wisconsin, Madison, United States - 3A200A (version 2) | ecosystem: Environmental > Terrestrial > Nest > Insects nest > Nest...
CATCGCGAATCGACCCGCATCGCGCTGGCCGATGCCTCGGCCGATTTCTCGACCGCGGCATCCACTGTCGTCGGCGACCTGGCCGATGCCTACCGCCCGATCGCCGCGATCGTCGACATCACCGCCCGCCTGCCCGAAATGCGCCGGCCGCTGGGCGACGGCCAGGCCATGCCCTACGAATACATGCTGACCCTGATGCGGCTGGCCCCGCGCATGTCGATGCTCTACATCGGTTATGCCGACGGCGCCTCGGCCGGCGTGCTGCGGCTGGGACCCAACGGTGTCACCCTGCCCGACGCCATCGCCGCCCCGGCGGGTGCGGCCTTTGCCATCCAGGTCATCACCGCCGAAGCGGGCGGCGGGCGGCGCATGTTCATGCGCTACCTGGACGGCGAGATGAACGAGATCGGCCGGGCCGACGACCTGCAACCCGATTTCGACCCGCGCACCCGTCCCTGGTACAAGCTGGCCCAGGAAAGGGACGGCGTCGTGCGCACGCCGCTGTACCGCTATCTCTACAACGTCGCCGGCGTCACCTTCGCCCGCCGCCTGCCGGGGCCGGTCGATGGCGTGGTCGCGGCCGATATCGGCCTGGCCGGCATTTCCAATGCGCTGGACGACCTGCGCACCACGCCCGGCACCCGGCTGATGCTGTTCAACGACGCGGGCGGCATGATCGCCCATGCCGGCACCCGCATTTCCGCCCTGCCCCAGCCCGACGACGCCGGCGGACTGCACTTGAGCAACGTGCAGGATCTGGCCGACCCCGTCCTGGCGGCTGCCTATCAGCAATATCGCCTGGCGCCCAAGCGGCGCGAGATCTCGTTCGACGCGGGCGGACGGCGCTATATCGGCGGGCTGTTTCCGCTGCCGCCCGATATCGGCCCCAACGAATATCTGTCGATCATCACCCCGATGGACGAACTGACCGCCACATCGGATGCGATCCGCGAACAGGGCATCCTGCTGTCGCTCGGCCTGGTGCTGCTGGCCGTGCCGCTGATCATGGTCGCCGCCCGCCGCATCGCCAGGCCGCTGCAGATGCTGGCGACCGAGGCCCAGGCGATCCGCCAGTTCCGCCTGGACGGGCAGATCGACCAGTCGTCGATCATCCTGGAAGTCTGGCGCCTGGCCGAGGCGATGACGCGGATGAAGGATGCGCTGCGCGATTTCGGGCGTTATGTCCCGGCCCAGCTGGTCGAACGCATCGTCGCCTCGGGCGAGGTGCCCGCCCTGGGCGGCGAACGGCGCGAACTGACCGTGATGTTCTCCGACATCGCCGATTTCACGCCGCTGGCCGAAGCGCTGGACCCCGAGGCGCTGATGCGCCAGACCTCGGTCTATTTCAGCGAACTGGGGGCCGCGATCGTCGCCGAGGGCGGCACGATCGACAAATATATCGGCGACGCCGTCATGGCGTTCTGGAACGCCCCCGACACGCAAGACGACCATGTCGCCCGTGCCTGCCGTGCCGCCCTGGCGATCAAGGCGCGGTCGGCCGCGCTGAACGCCCGCTTCGCGGCCGAGGGCGCGCCGCTGATGCAGACCCGGATCGGCCTGCATGCCGGCGACGCGGTCGTGGGCAATGTCGGATCGCTGGACCGCATGAACTACACCGCCCTGGGCGAGACGGTGAACATCGCCGCGCGGCTGGAGGGCCTGAACAAGGAATTCGGCACCACCATCCTGGTGTCGCAGGCCGTGCGCGACGCCGTCGGGCCGGAATTCATCTTCCAGCCGGTGGGCCTGGCCAATCCCAAGGGCGTTTCCCGGCCGATCCCCGTCTACGAACTGCAGGGCATCGAATAATCAGCGACTACGCCCTGCGAAGGGGATTGCAAATCATTCGCACTGCAGGTAATTATCAGGCACATTCGTCCCTGGGGATACCGGCCTTTCCCATGTACCTGTGCCTGTGCAACGGTTTTACGGACAAGCAGACGCGCCACGCCGTCGAAGGCGGCTGCGATTCGGTTTCCAAGGTCTACCGCCATTTCGGCTGCCGCCCCCAATGCGGCAAATGCGTGCCCGAGATCCGCGACATGGTGAAGACCGGCCATTCGACGGCCACGACCGGCACGCGCGCCGGTGTCGGCGGCGGCGACTGAAACCGCAATATCCGGCCGCACATCACTGAAGTCGTGAAGTCTTCGCAAGGAAGAATGACTTGCAACGCGACTGAAAAACGCTCGCAAACCCCAGGAAATTGTTGAGTTTTTGACGTTCCGGCGCAATGTAACCCCAACACAGGTTACGAACGCAGGAGCATGCCATGAAGGGCGACAAGAAGGTTATTCAGCATCTGAACAAGGTGCTGACCAATGAACTCACTGCGATCAACCAGTACTTTTTGCATGCCCGCATGTGGCAGGCCTGGGGCTTTGAAAAGCTCGGCAAGCACGAGTACGAAGAGTCGATCGAGGAGATGAAGCACGCCGACAAGATCATCAAGCGCGTGCTGCTGCTGGAAGGCATCCCCAACCTGCAGGATCTGGGCAAGCTGGCGATCGGCGAAGACGTCGAGGAAGGCCTGAAGGGCGACCTGGCGGCCGAGTACAAGGCCCGCGGCGACCTGGTCGTGGCCATCGGCGTGTGCGAGGGCGTGTCCGATTATGTCAGCCGCGACCTGTTGCGCGACATCCTTGAGGACACCGAGGAGCATATCGATTATCTTGAGACGCAGCTGGAGCTGATCGGCAAGGTCGGGATCCAGAATTACCTGCAGAGCGCTATGGGCGAAATCGGCTCCTGACGCGCCTCTCGCTTGCGACGCCGGCCGTTCTCCCTCTCGGCCGGCGTCGCCTTCTGCTCCCCTCTTCGCGAGGGTATTTTTTCGCTCTTATTTTGCAAATCACTATCAATTGCGATATCGTCCATGCCGACACCCTGTTGGAAGGATCTGCGTCATGGGCGCTCACGATCAGCATCTCGGCCGCGACAGGGGTTGGCCCGCCCCCAAGATACGTCCTGGCCGACCCGGCTGGACGAACTGGCCCCGGCCGAACGGCTGATCATCTCGGCCTTCCGCCAATGGGTCGGCGGGCCGGCCGACCGCCAGGCGATCCTGCCCTTGCACGCCCACCACGCCGGCGCGGCCGCGGCCCCCGGACTGGCCCAGGCCTTTGCCGGCTATGTCGAACTGCTGCGCGAAGGGGCGGCCCGAACCATCACCTATCACCAGCCCGGCTGCGCCTGCCTGGGCGCGGACGAAATGCTGGTCATGCTGATCGTCATGGCCGAACAGACCGACCTGCCCGACCTGGCCAGGCTGCTGGCCTCGTGGCTGGTGCGCCCGGTGCTGGTTCCCGGCCTGATCCAGGCCGCCCGCCTCTACGGCGACGGACTGGCCCGCGCCGGCATCACCCTGCCCTGGCGGCCGCTGCGCCCGCGGCGCATGCTGCACTGAGGGATGGTGATCGAGTTTCGCCGATCAGCCCATCGGGTGAATGATTTTCGCAGCCGGTGAACGTTTTTCGCGAGTGACGCCGGTTCACCGGCGGGTCTGAGCGGACACCGATCACGTCGTGACCGCCTTGCCCCGTCCCGACGCCAGGAAATCCTGGAACGCGACGTTGCCGTCGGCAAAGGTCCGGCCGGGCGCGATATCGCGCAGGCCGTCCAATGCTGCGGTCAGCCCGGCCGGCGTGATGGCGTCGGGCGGCTCGAACGCCAGGCCGTCGCCCTCGACCATCGCCGCGCGGCGCACCCGGCCGGCACCGGCCACGAAGATCTCGCCGTTGACCGGGCAGTCGGCCGAGGCCAGCCAGGCCGCCACGGGGGCGACCCGGGCGGGATCGAGTTGCGGTTTCAGGCCGGGCGGCAGATGGGCGTCGGTCATGCCGGTGGCCGCGAACGGCGCCAGCGCGTTGCAGCGTACGTCATGCCCCGCCCCTTCGATCGCCACCGTGCGCATCAGCCCCAGCAGCGCCGCCTTGGAGGCGCCATAGGCCGGCAGGCCGTGGACGCCGTGCAGCCCGGCGGCCGAGGTCGAGACGACGATACGGCCATAGCCGGCGGTGCGCATGCGGCGATAGCAGGGCAGCAGGATGTTGAGCGTGGTGTCGAAATTGGCGGCGAACACCTTGGCGAAGTCGGCGACCGTCTGCTTGTGCAGGCCGGCGGCCTCGGGCGCGCCGGCATTGGCGATCAGGATGTCGACGACCCCGAACCGGTCGAGGGCCGCGGCCGCCAGGCCTTCCCCGACCGCGGCGTCGGTCAGGTCGCCGGGATGGGCGATCGCCTGGGCCCCCAGCGCGATCGCCTCGGCGACGACGGCGGCGCAATCGGCGGCCGACCGGGCGTTGATGACCAGCCGGGCGCCGCGGGCGGCGAAATCAAGGGCATAGGCGCGGCCAAGCCCACGCCCGGCCCCGGTGATGATGGCGACGCGGCCCTTCATGGCCTAGCCCAGGGAAAGAAGCGTGGGGTGACGGCGGCATAGGCCGCCCAGTCATCGGGCCGCGTGCGGCTCATATGGCGTTCCTTGAAGGGCGCGGCCGAACCGAACCCCATGAACCAGGTCACGTAAAGCGGCCCGATGACGGCGATCACTCCCAGCGGGCTGCCCAGGGCAAAGCAGAAATACCCCCACCACATCAGGGCCTCGCCGAAATAATTGGGATGGCGCACCACCGCCCACAGCCCGGATCGCAGCAGGCGGCCGCGATTGGCGCGATCGGCGCGGAAGCGGGTCAGCTGGACGTCGGCCCCGGCCTGGAACACGAAACCGGCCAGCCACAGCGCCACGCCGACCGCGACCGGCGCCGCCCCCGCCGGCAGGGTAAAGGCGAAGGCAAAGACCAGCGACCAGATCCAGATGGTGACGCCCTGCAGCAGATAGATCTGGAAAAAGCTCCACCACCACCAGTCAGCCTCATGCCGGCGCCGCCAGGTGGCATAGGGTTCGCGTTCGGCATGGATGTTGTGGCCCCAGGTCTGGGCCGACAGCCTGACCGCCCAGACCGCGACCAGCGCCAGCAGCAGGTATTGCGGCCAGGCCAGGCCGTCCTGCAGCGCCGCCGCCGCGATGGCCGCGGCCAGCGGTGCCAGCGGATAGGCGATGTCCATCACGCCGTGGTTGCGCAGCCGGGTGCCCGCGCCCCAGGCCACCGCCAGCACACCGAGGATGACCGGCGCCTGCGCCATCCACACGGTCAGGAAGCGCTGGGGCCACAGCGCCCACAGGGCCAGGGCGGCGAACGGCAGCAGGGCATGGACGATGCTCCACCGCCGGCCGCGGGTGTTGGCCGGCATCCGCAGGATCCAGATGCCGGCCAGCACGGCCCAGGCGAGCGCGGCCCCCAGGGCAAGGGTCATTGCCGCCTCAGTAGCTGATCGAGTGATCGACCACCCGCACCCAGCGGCCGTTCTCGACCCGGTTCAGATAGGTCGCGGTACCGCCGCGATGGTCGGTGGCGCTGAAGTTCAGCACCGGGCCGCCGAACATGTCGCGATAGCCCTGGATCGATTCCAGCCCTTTGACGAAGGTATCGACGTTCAGGTTCCGGCCGGCGCGATCCAGGCCCTGGGCGGTCAGGTCGGCGCCGACCCAGCCATAGATCACCCCCGCGTTCAGGTCCTGCTTGGTGCGTTCCTTGTAGAGCTTGGCGAATTCGGCCACCGCCGGCGTCATCGTCTCGGGGTACGGCAGCACGATGCCCGACCCGGCGTAAAGCCCCTCGGTCGCGCCGCCCGGCGCGGCGGCGACGAGATATTCGTAGGGCGACGACGTGCCCAGGAACGTGACGTCGGTCCAGCCCATGCGCTTGGCCGTGCCCATCGGAATGATCGTCGTGCGCAGGATGGTGGCCATCGCCACCAGGCCGCAGCCCGACTGGCGCATCTTGGTCACGGGCGCGGTGAAGTCGGTATCGCCGGGCTTGACCCCCACGGTGTCGACGATGGTCAGGTTCATCACCTTGGCCTGGTCGCGCGCCGCCTCGATCACGTCGGCGCCATAGTCGGTATCCTCGTAGAAGACGCAAAGCGCCTTGGACGAGCCGTTCTCGACCAGGTATTTGATGCCCGCGCGGATCTGGTCATAGAACGACGTGCCCATCGCGAATTTCAGGCGGTCCAGCGGTTCGAACATCGCCCGCACCGCCGTGATCGGAAACAGGTTGGGCACGTTGGCGGCGGATTGTTCGCGCCAGCCCGCATTGATGATCGACGAACCGGTGCCGCCCATGATGGCGAAAACCTTGTCGCGGTTGATCAGCTTGTTGATCGCGGCGACCCCGCGCGGCACCTGGAACTGGGTATCCTCGACGACCAGCTTGACCTTGCGGCCATGGATGCCGCCCTGCTCGTTGATCAGGTCGAAGCGCATGCGCGCTGCCTGGGATGCGGCGACGCCGTAGAACGCGGCCGGCCCCGACAGGTCGGTATGCATGCCGATGATCACTTCCTTGTCGGTCACCCCGCGCAAGGTCTGGGCCGAGGCGCCCGACGCAAGCAGGGCCGCCGCGGCAACCCCCAACAGCCAACGCGATACCGAGGCAATCATGGCATTTCCCCCTTGGTTGTCTTGTTATGGCAGGCGGATCAACTTGCGCCCGAAATTCTCACCCTTGAACAAACCGATGAAGGCGGCGGGCAGGTGTTCCAGCCCGTCGACGATGTCCTCGCGGTATTTCAGCCGGCCGGCCAGGATCCAGTCGGTCATCTCGGCCCAGGCCTGCGGGTATTGCCGCACGTAGTCGAAGGCGACCAGGCCCGCCATGGTCAGCCGGCTGGTGATGAAGAACTGCGTGTTGACGATACCGGGACGCTCCGGCCCGGCGTTGTAGTCGGCGACCTGGCCCGAGACGACGATGCGCCCGCCCCGCCGCATCAGCGGCAGCACGGCATCGATCAGCGCGTTGCCGACATTGTCGAACAGCACGTCGACCCCGTCGGGACAGGTCCGGGACACGGCCGCCGCCAGGTCGGGTTCGGCGCGGCGGTCGATCGCGGCGGCAAAACCCAGATCGTGGGTCAGCCAGCGGCATTTGTCCGCGCCGCCGGCGATGCCCACCGCCCGCGCGCCCCGGATCGCCGCGATCTGGCCGGCGGCCGAGCCGACCGCACCCGCGGCCGACGAAACCAGCACGGTCTCGCCCTCCTTGACCCGGCCGATCTCGGACAGGCCGAAATAGGCTGTTATGCCGGGAATGCCCAGCACGCCGATCGCGGTAGACGGCGGCACGCGGTCATCGGCCAGCCTGCGCATGCCACGCCCGTCGCTGAGACCATATTCCTGCCAGCCGAAGGCCGACGCGACCCACTCGCCCGGCTGGAACTTCGGATTTTTCGATGCGACGACCTGGCCGACCGTCGCCCCCTCGACCACCGCCCCGAGGTCGAGCGGCGCGGCATAGGTCTCGGCCGCCGACAGGCGCGAGCGCATGCCCGGATCGACCGAAATGAATCGGTTGGCGACCACGACCTGCCCTTCGGCGGGTTCGGGCAAGGCAACCGTCTCCAGCCGGAAATCATCGGCGACGGGCATGCCCTGCGGCCGGCGGGCCAGGACGAAACGGCGGTTCTGCGTCATCGTGGATTTTCCGGTCACAGCTGCGTCGCGTCGGTCGGCAGGCCCATCAGCACACGGCCGGCCAGTTCCAGCGTCGGCGGCGACACCATCAGATGCTGGGTGCCGACATGGGCGTCGCGGAACCGCCGCTGCAGGGGCGACGTCAGGAAGACCGACGATCCGCCGCCCAGGTCGTACATGTCGCGTGTCACCTGTGCCGCCGATCGCACCGCATGGGTCGCGGCCAGGCGCAGCGCCGCCCGCTCGGGGGCCGCGATCTCGCCGGCGCCGCGCGCCTTGTCCCAGGCTTGCGCCACGGCTTCGTAGAAAAAGGCGCGCGCGCCGCGCAGCGCCGCCTCGGCCTGGGCCAATGTCGCCTGGGCGGTCGGGCGCTCGGCCAGCGTCTTGCGCGACCCTTGCGGCCGCTTGCCGCCGGCCAGTTCGACCAGGTCGTCGATCGCCGCCCGCGCATTGCCCAGCATCACCGCGGCGATGCCCAGCGCCAGCAGGCCGAACACCGGAAAGGCGTACAGCGCGCCGGCCGCCGTCGGCCGGTCGGTCATCAGCGACACGGTGCGCACCCGCGGCACCAGGATGTCGCGCACCGCCATCTCGCCCGACCCGGTGCCGCTCAGCCCCGAGACATGCCAGGAATCGATCAGTTCGGCCTGGTCGGCGGGAAAGATCATCATCCGCGCATCGGGCGCGCCATTGGCCATCAGCCTGGGCTTGCCATCTTCCAGCACCACGGCACCGCCCATCAGCCAGTGGCAATTGGCGCTGCCCGACGCCCATTGCCAGCGGCCCGAAACGCGATAGCCGTCGCCCTCGGCCACGGCCCGCCCCATGGGCGCGAAGACGCCGCCGGTGATGGCCGCGGGATCGCCATACAGCACCCGCGCCTCGTCGGGCGCCAGATAGGCTGCGGTCACGCCGGTCGTGGCGCCGATCATCACGCACCAGCCGGCCGAGGCATCGGCCTGCCCGACCGTCTCGATCGTGCGCAACAGCGTGGCCGGGTCGACCTCCAGCCCGCCGACATCCGACGGCACCGCCATGCGGAAGAACCCGGCCTCGGCGAACCGCCGGGCCAGGTCGGCGGGCAGGCGGCGGGCCTGTTCGATCTCGGGGGCGCGGGCGGCGATATCGGCCGCCATCGCCCGGGCCTGGGCCAGCACATCCATCGTCACGCCGCCTTCCTCAGTTCAGCCTTCAGCACCTTGCCGACGGGGTTGCGCGGCAAGGCCGCGATCAGGTCCAGGCGTTCGGGCAGCTTGAACTTGGCGATCCCCAGGTCCGACAAATGACCGACGATATCGGCAAGCGTCGGGCGCAGATCGCCCCGCGGCACCACCACCGCCCGCACCCGTTCGCCCATGACCGGACAGGGATAACCGACCACCGCCACCTCGGCCACGGCCGGGTGGCCCGCCACCAGCGCCTCGATCTCCTCCGGCGCGATGTTCATGCCGCCGCGGATGATCAGGTCCTTGGCCCGGCCGACGAAACGGTAATAACGCGGCCGGCCCGCATCATCGGCCGCGATCTCGAACAGATCGCCGGTACGGAACCAGCCTGCGTCGTCGAAGGCCGCCGCGTTGGCCTCGGGGTTCTGCCAATAGCCTGCAAACACCATGGCGCCTGATATCAGCAATTCGCCCGGGCGGCCCGGCTCGGTGATCTCGGCCCCCGTCGCCGGATCGGCCAGGCGCGTGCGCTGGGTATGGGCGACGCGCAGGGCCCAGTCGAACCCGCCGGCACCGAACCGGGGGAAGACCTGGGCGCGCGCGGCCGGATCGGCCACGTCATCGGCGCCCGACAGCAGGCAGACGCCCTCGTTCGATCCGAACATGTTGTTGATCGTGATGCCGAACCGGTCGTGATAGCCCTGCACCATCGGCGGCGGCAGCGGCGCCGCGCCCGACCCGACGATCTTGAGCGACGACAGGTCGGCACGCGCCAGCAGCGCGTCGTTCATCAGCAGCATGGTCAGCAGCGCCGGCGGCGCCACGGTATAGTCCGGCCGCTCGGTCGCGATCTGCTGCAGGAACAGCGGCAGGTCCAGCGGATGATGGTTGATCAGCACCGCCCCGGTCATCAGCCAGGGCAGGATCATGCCGCCGATGCCGGCCATGTTGACCAGCGGGAACGGGTTCAGCAGGCGCGACGACGCATCGAGGCGCGCGCCTTCGACCGTGCTCCAGGCGATGGCGATCCATTCGTTGTGGCTGCGCGGCACGCCCTTGGGCACCCCGGTCGTGCCCGAGGTGAAGCACAGCGTCGCGATCTCGTTGGCATCGACCTTGATATCGGGCCGCCGCGGCGTGGCAGCCGCCAGCGCGGCATCCAGGTCGACGGCCCCGGCAGGCGCATCCCCACCCAGCGCCAGCACGGCCTGCAAGCCGGGAAGCCGGTCGCGCAGCGACAGCACCAGGGCGGCGCGCGGCTGGTCGATCAGGCGCGTTGCGGTCACGAACACCCTGGGTCCGGCAAAGGCGCAAAGCTGGGCCAGTTCGTATTCGCGGTACTGCACCGCGAACGGCATCATGATCGCGCCGATCCGGGCGCAGGCCAGGTACAGCGCGACCAGTTCGGCGACATTGGGCAATTGCACGGCGACGATATCGTCATGGCCGACGCCGTGATCGGTCAGCACCGCCGCCAGCCGCCCGGCCAGGTCGTCGACCCCGGCCCAGTCGAGGCGTCGGGGCGCGCCGCCACACAGCGCCGCGCGATTCGGTGGATCGACCAGCGCCTCGGCCTGCGGGCGGGCGGCGACGTGTTCGGCCAGCAGGTCGGCCAGGGTGCGATCACCCCACCAGCCTCGGGCCGTGTAATCGCGGATGCGGTCAGCCGGTGCCAGGATCATCGGATCAACCCCTTCTGCCTTCGGCGACGGCGGCGGCGTAGTCACGGGCAAAACGGTCGACGATCGCCGCCGCCGGCTCGACCGCAGTGACCGACCCGACGCCGTGGCCGGCCGACCAGATGTTCTTCCAGGCCTTGGTCGACCCTTGCGGATCGCCGATCTCGACGCGGTCCTTGGGCCGCAGGGCGGCAGGATCCAGGCCGGCAGCGCGGATCGCGGGGATCAGCATGTTGGCCTTGACCCCGGTGAAGGCGTCGGTCAGCAGGATGTCGTCGAAACCGGCCTGGACCAGCATCTGGCGATAGGCCGGCTGGGCCAGGCTTTCCTCGGCCGCGATAAAGGGGGTGCCGACGTAACCGAGATCGGCCCCCAGCACCTGGGCCGCGCGCACCGCCCGGCCGGTGGCCAGCGATCCCGCCAGGGCGACGATACCGTCGAAATAGCCGCGCACCTCGGCGACGAAGGCGAAGGGCGACATCGGCCCGGTATGGCCGCCGGCGCCGGCCGCAACCAGCACCAGCCCGTCGACACCGGCCGCGACCGCCTTGCGGGCGAAGGCCGGCGAATTGACATCGGCCAGCACGATGCCGCCATAGCCATGGACGACCTCGACCATGCGGCGCGGGCTGCCCAGCGCCGTGATCACGATCTCGGGTTGGTATTCGGCGACCAGCGCGATTTCATCGTCCAGCCGGGCATAGGTCGGATGGACCATCAGGTTGGCGGCCCAGGGCGCGTCGCCTGGCCCCAGTTCCGCCTTCAACCTGTCGAGCCACAGCCGCAGGTCGGCGGTCGAGCGCGCATTGGGAAACGGGAACGATCCGATGATGCCGGCCTTGCACGCGGCCAGCACCAGGTCGGGGCCCGACACCAGGAACATCGGTGCCGCGACCATCGGCAGGCGCAGCCGGCTCGATATCGCGGCAGGCAGGCGCCCGGTCATTCCGGCAGCCTCAGCCGGCCGGCGATGTTGTTCTTCTGCATGTTCGACGAGCCGCCGACGATCGGCATGACACAGATGTCGCGCACGTAACGCTCCATGTCGTAACCCTCGGCGCAGCCATAGGCGCCCATCACCCGCTGGCAGGCCAGCACGATGTCGACGGCGGTGTCGCCGATGAACAATTTGGCCATCGACGTCTCGACCGAACAGGGCCGCCCCTCGGATGCCAGCCAGGCGGCGTGGTACAGCATGTGGCGGCAGGCCTGCAGTTTCGTCTTCGCCTCGACCAGCGCGTGGCGCACCGCCTGGTGGGCGCAGATCGGCTTGCCGAACTGCACGCGTTCCTGGGAATAGGCCCAGGCATCGTCGACGGCCGCGGCGGCGATGCCATAGGCACAGGCGGTGATCTCGAGCTTCTCGACATCAAGCGCCGGGCCGGCCAGCATCTTCCAACCCTGGTTCCACCCGGCTTCGCCGCCCAGCACATGGTCGACCGGCACGGCGACATCCTCGAACACCACGTCGGTCGTGGCGGCGTAACGGATGCCGATATGGTCGATGTCGTGGATGGTGATGCCCGGCAGGCCGGTCGGCACCAGCACGAAGGACAGGTTGCGGTACCGGCCGGCATCGGGGTCGGACTTGACCAGGCAGATGATGTAGTCGGCAAACCGCGCGCCGGTGCACCAGCGCTTGGTGCCGTTCAGGATGACCGACCGCCCGTCCGGGCTGAGCCGCGCGGTGGTGCCGACCGCGGCGAGGTCGCCGCCCACGTCGGGTTCGCTGAGGCCGTAGGCGAACAGGATCTCGCCCCGCGCGATGCGCGGCAGCAGGTCGCGTTTCTGCTGGGCCGACCCGTTCTCGCCGATGTTCAGCCCGCCATAGAACGCGCAATGGATGAAGGGCCCCGACATCGACGCGCCGCGGCGCGCCAGTTCGTCGATCACGGTGACGGCCGCCACCAGGTCGCGCCCGGCCCCGCCATGCTCCTCGGCCACCGTCAGGCCGCAGACCCCCAGATCGGCCAGCTTGCGGAACACCGCCATGGGAAAGGTCCGGTCGCGATCCCACAGCCGAACCTGGTCGCGCGGCATTTCGCGCTCGACGAACCGCCGGATCGAGTCGCGCAGCAGCGTGATGTGTTCGGGTTCGTCGGCGAACAGGTACATGGGATCAGTTTCCGGTGAACTTCGGCTTGCGCTTCTCGCGGAAGGCCGACACGGCCTCCTGATGGTCGGCGGTCAGGTTGGTCGCCATCTCGTAGGCGACCGAGGCATCCATCAGTTCATGGGCCAGCCGGCGCAGCGGAATGTTGGCGACCGTCTTGGTCCAGCGGATCGCCCAGGTCGCGCCGTTGGCCAGGCGATCGGCCATGGCGCCGACACGATCGTCCAGTTCAGCGGCTGGCACGACATAGTTGATCAGCCCGATGCGCTCGGCCCGTTCGGCCGTCAGCATCTCGCCGGTCATCAGGAATTCCTTGGCCCGGGCGAACCCGATCAACTGCGGCCAGATCACCGCGCCGCCGTCGCCGGCAACGAAACCCATCTTGACATGCGGATCGCCGATCACCGCGGTGTCGGCGGCGATAATCACGTCGCACATCAGGGCGATGGTCGCCCCCAGCCCCGCCGCCGCGCCGTTCAGGCGGCAGATGATCGGCTTTTCCAGTTCCATCAGGCTGAAGACGATGCGCTTGGCCGCCGGAGCGATCCCGCGGAACCGGCCGGGCTGGTCGATCATCGCCTGCATCCAGGCGGCATCGCCCCCGGCGCAGAACGCCTTGCCCGCCCCGGTCAGCACAACGATGTCGGTGCCCGGGTCGTGGTTGATCTCGTCGAACACGCGGCTGAAGTCGTGGTGCATGTCGTCGTCGATGGCGTTGTAGGTCTCGGCCCGGTCGATGGTGACCCACAGCACGCGGCCGCGACGCTCGAAGACGAGTGTCTTGTAACCGGCATAGGCGGCAGCTTCCTGCATCGCCCTTCCCTCCCTGGCTTGTTCGTTGAAACTGAGGCTACCTCAGTTTGAAGCGTTGTCAACGCCGGCTTGCACCCAATATTCTTGCGCAGTGCAGCAATTTTCGACCTGAAGGTGATTTGAGGATGGCTCAGGAAGCGGCGGGCGAAGGGCGCCGCGGGGCGCGACGGGGTGATATCCTGAAAGCCGCGCGCGCCCGCTTTGGCCGCGAAGGCGGCCATGCCAAGGCGACGATGGCCGATATCGCCCGCGACATCGGCGTGGCCGAAGGCACCATCTATCTGTATTTCGCGTCCAAGCGCGAACTGGTGCTGGCGGTGATCGTCGACTGGTTCGGCGAGATCACCGAGCGCACGGCGCGCGAGGCCGTCGCGATCAAGACGCCGCCTGACCGGTTGCGGTTTCTGGTGCTGCGCCACTTCGACGTTATTTTGGACAACCCGGAACTTTATCTGATGTTCCTGCGCGAGGTGCGGGCGACCGCCGGCTATCGCCGCTCGCCCGGCCGCGCCCTGAACCGCCGCTATACCGACCTGCTGAAGGAAACCCTGGCCGCCGGCGAAGCCGCGGGGCTGTCGCCGGCCACGATGCGCGACCTGGTCTATGGCGGGGTCGAGCATATCTGCCTGTCGGCAATCCACCGCGGCGAGGCCGCGACCCTGGATCGCGCCGGGCTGGCAGCCTCGATCGCGCAGGCCTATGCCCGCGCCTTCGGCCTGGGCGACGTCCAGCCGCTGGGCGACCGCCTGCGGCGGATCGAGGAACATCTGGGCCTTGACGACCCGCCCGTCTGAATAAAAGCCTGCAAGCCCCTTCCGGAACTGAATCCTGGCCCCGTGCATTCTTTCGCACGAGACGCCGGCCGCGTGCCGGTGCCGCCGCGAAGACAGAACCGAAGGAGTTTTCCGATGAATGCCGACCAGATCAAGGGCGAATGGAAGCAGGTCGTGGGGCGGGTCAAGGCCGCCTGGGGCGAGCTGACCGACGACGACCTGGCACGGATCAACGGCAAGCGCGACCAGCTGATCGGCCGGGTCCAGGAACGCTACGGCGTCGCCCGCGAGGAAGCCGAACGCCAGGTCAAGGATTGGGAACGCCGCGTCCAGTAACGCAGGCCATCCCTCACGCCATCCAAATCTGCAGGAGAATTGCCATGAAGCTGAACCGCATCGGCGCCACCGCCGTCACCGCCATCGTCATCGCCCTGGGCGTCGCCCCGGCGGTCTCGTTCACCACCGCCGCCCAGGCCCAGGATGGCAAGGTGATCCCGAGCTGGGATCGCGTGAAGGGCAACTGGAACAAGTACGCCGGCCAGGTGCGCCAGCAGTGGGGCAAGCTGACCGATGACGACATCACCGTCATCAACGGCCAGCGCCAGGAACTGGTGGGCCGCCTGCAGATCCGTTACGGCCTGGCCAAGGAAGAGGCCGAAAAGCAGGTCGAACAGTGGGAAAAGACCGTCAACTAACCTGACGGATCATCCTGCAGGGTGCTCCCCTGTCATGCGTCGACTGCATGGCATTAGCCTGAAGTCGACCCTGGTATCGCAGAGGTCGGCACCCCATATGCCTTTGTGACAGCGGCGGGCAAGGCAACCAAGGTCGTTCCGGTTCCCCCCCCTCCTGGCGACTTTAGCCAGCCTGCCGTGGACGTCGGATCCCCCCTCCGACGCTCCCCGTGTCCGCCAAGGACACCTGCGCCCGGCCCCTCTCCCCCGAGGGCCGGGCGCATCGTTTTTCAGCGCGCCGCGGCAAAACCCTCCAGCACGGCCGCCAGATTGGTGCCCAGCAGATCCGACAGATAGCCGCCTTCCTGGACCAGCACCGTCGGCAGGCCGAGACGGGCCAGCGCCTCGCCGATACGGCGGAAACCCGCGGTCGTCACCTTCAGACCCGCCAGCGGATCGTGTTCCGAGGCGTCGAGGCCGAGGGCTACGACCAGCGCGCCGGGGGCGAAGGCCCGGATGGTGGCCGCCGCCTGGTCCAGCGCCGGCATGTAGCCGTCGTCGCCGGTGCCCAGCGCCAGCGGCAGATTCAGGTTGGCGCCCAGCCCCGGCCCTTCGCCCCGTTCATGGGCGTAGCCCCAGAAAAATGGATAATAACGGCCGGGATCGGCGTGGATCGACACGGTCAGCACGTCGGGCCGGGCATAGAAGATGCCTTGCGTCCCGTTACCGTGATGCACGTCGACATCGAGGATCGCGACCCGTTCGTGGCGCTGGCGCAGATGAGCTGCCGCGATCGCCGAATTGTTCAGGTAGCAGAACCCGCCGGCCATGTCGCGATAGGCATGGTGGCCGGGCGGGCGGCACAGGGCATAGGTCGCATCCTCGCCGTCCAGCACCAGTTGGGCGGCTGTCGCCGCGACGTCGGCGGCGCCGCAGGCGGCGGCGAAGGTGCCGGGGCCGATGGCGCAGGACGTATCCGCGGTATGCCAGCCCAGCCGCCCGACCACCCCGGCCGGATAGGTCGCCTGGTGACGCACCGGATGGATATTGGGGATCATCTCGTCCCCGGCATCGGGCAACTGGCGCCACAGGTCCCAGGCTTCGGCCATGAAGG
>Ga0222420_100553_pt1 | contig 15865 bp, 22 predicted proteins | sample 3A2ome_FD_182470 | JGI IMG/M metagenome (GOLD analysis project Ga0222420, IMG submission 182470) | Enriched microbial communities from leaf-cutter ant dump, University of Wisconsin, Madison, United States - 3A200A (version 2) | ecosystem: Environmental > Terrestrial > Nest > Insects nest > Nest...
TTGAATTATTCCTCTATTTTGTAATCTAGTTGTATAATCAGCTTGTGTTGGATATTTATTTACATTTCTAAGATCAGATAATCTATCTACAAATGATTGATGCATAGCAGGATATGCTTGCATAAATATTTGACCTTGATTAGGTTGTTGATTGTAAATATCCTTAAAACCTGTATAAGTAGCTTTAGTCATTTTCTTTAAAAACTTTCTACCTAAGTTTGATTGATTTGCCCCTTGAACTGTTTGTTGATCACCATTTTGTACCCAATCAACTTTCCATGGTTGATCTAAATTTTCAACAATAAACCCTGGAAATTCTGACATTTGACTATATATTCTACCTTCTTTATTTGGTAAATTTAATGATGTATGTAAATCAGAGTATGTTGGATTAGTAGTTGGTTGTTGATGACCAGGATTATCTAAATATTGTTGTTCATAATGATTTTTTAGTGAATCCGGACCAGATTTTACATTACTAAAAGGATAAGCTTTGTTAAAATCCTTTCTAGAGGGTAATATATTTTGAGCGTGCGTATACCAATCACCTGTATCTTGATCAGTTCTTATATTAGGTTTATATTTATTCAAAAAACTAATAGCTGGTTGTTGATAAGTTCTCATTCTTTCATCATCTAAGAAATGAGTGCCTTCGTGCATTAATGTTGTTAGAGGATTAATAAATGGGTTTAATGGCCTAAACATTGTTATTTCTCTATTACCAGGGCGCATATTATAATAAGCTTGAGGGTCTTTACGAGTTGGTAGTTTATTATTTAAATTTAATCTAGGAAAGTTTGCATTATTTCCTAGTTCTCTAAATATAAAATTTACCATGTCAATTTGACTTTGGGGTAATAATGATCTTGATTTATTTATATCATTATATATTTCTGGATCTTTAGCTCTACTAGAAATAAAATTAATTTTATTCTGTAAATTTTTAGGAAATATATCAGGAATGTTATAATTAGGAGCTGGTTGTGATTGTGCTAATTTACGCTTTGACATTTTTATTCACCCATTAAATTTATATCGGTAACATTTAAAGATTCTACAGTATTTTCATAAAAAGCATCATAGATTTCATCTAGTGTATCATTAAATAAAATACCCATAAATTCTTCGTATTCTTCTTCAGGAAGAGCATCTATTTGTTCACCATTACAGAATTCTTTAGCCCCCATTATTTCTCTTAAGTTAAACCATATATCACTTAATTTATTTTTTATATCAGCATTCTTAGAATATTGAGGATCTCTATAATCTCTAATAGCACTATATTTACCACAATGAATAAAACTTTGTATATCAACTGGTACTCCTTGACCTGCTGAAAGAATTTTATCAACTAATTCTTGAGCAAATTCCTTATCATCTTTCAGTACTTCTTTTAATTCAGCAATATTTTTTCTTACTGCTTCTTTTGCTTCTATAGTTATCACTGATTTCTCTTTCATAATCTTGATCCTCCTTCATTAATCTATAAATTTTATCTTAAAACAAGATAGTTAATTTAATAATAACTAATTTTATAATTTTAAATTGAATATGAAAAACTCTACAATTGAAATATACTATATGTAAACGACACAGCTAGCACGCTTGCAGGATCACCTCCTAAAGGATCAGAACCACCAATGGTAAGTGCAATAGCGCTATTTGCCGAACTATCGCATCAGGGCTACGTAAGGATTAGCTGGGTCAAACGATATGCTAGTATTCTGAGTTATACCAAGTATGTTAAGAGCATTCAGACTATTAGATACGGTAACAGGTCTACCTACTGGTGGGATAAGTACGAATGAGAGCAAGTTATCTACGTTAGTAAAAGGTGTATTCTTGTAAATGTAACTAAGTGTTGCTCTGTTAAATACGTTCACAAAACCTGCTTCAGCTGGCACAATTATAAAAGAGGAAGATTTATTAATAAATTTCTGATTTTTCCTTACAAAGACAATTCTGCTTCTAAAATACTTAATTTATATTTTAATTTATCAAGATCAAGTTTATCAAAATTAACAAGATGATTAGAATGTAAATCTAAATTTAAATACATTAGTTGGTATTATTGAATTATTCCTCTATTTTGTAATCTAGTTGTATAATCAGCTTGTGTTGGATATTTATTTACATTTCTAAGATCAGATAATCTATCTACAAATGATTGATGCATAGCAGGATATGCTTGCATAAATGTTTGACCTTGATTAGGTTGTTGATTGTAAATATCCTTAAAACCTGTATAAGTAGCTTTAGTCATTTTCTTCAAAAACTTTCTACCTAAATTTTGTCCATGAGCTTTATCTAAAAAATCTTTATTATTGTAATCATTATTATCTTTAAATGATTTTATCTTCCAAGGAGTGTTTAAATTTTCTACTGCAAAAGCCGTAAATTCAGATAAAGGCATAAAAGATTGGTTGTCATTGTTTTGTAAATTTTGGTAATTATCCTTAGCCTGTTCATAATTATTATTCTGATTTACAGGTGCACTGAAATTAACATCATTAATAATTGATTGTTTTACATCAGGGTAACCTTCTTTGTCATATTTACCTGTACCAAATTTATATGTACCTTGGTTAAAAATTTGCGATGGTAAAATTTTTCTAGCTCTTTCATACCAATAACCAGGATCTTGTGAAGGGGTTATACTGTTTCCTTGTTGGTCTCTACCGTGTTTAGCTAAAAAATCTAACGCTTGTCTTTGATAGGTTCGCATATGAAGATTATCTAAAGCATGTGTACCCTCATGTATAAATGTTTTAAAAGGCGAATCCTTATCATATATATCTAATTCTTGGGTGGTTGGTTCATATACACCTGCACCAGTACCTGTACGTATATTAACTTTTTGAAATGTGCGTTGATCTATAGGGCTAGTTTTATTAGCTAATTGTTTACTAATAAAATCAGATATTTGTTTGTAAGTTGGATGTTGATAAATAGGTTTATCAACATCTTGTTCTATATAACGTAATGATTCATCCAAGTTAATAGGACTATTTATTTTATTTTTTAAAGGCGCTAAAAATGTTCCATCAATATTAGGTTTTGCAGCTTTTAATAAAGGATTATTTAGTTGAATACTAGCTCTACGTTTTGCCATTTTAATTATCATCCATATTAATTACATTACCTGCGACATCTAAATCGATTAAATGCCCTGTTGCATCAAAACCAAAATTATTAGTGTATTTATTCTCAATAACAAAATTTTTTAAATCATAAAATATATCATCTTTTTTTATGTAAGGCCATTTATCCTTTTCTTGTTTATCAAGTAAGTCTTTTATTACAGGATGTTCTCCCTTAATAAAAAGTTCAAATTGATTTATTATTTCAATTATTTTCTTTCCTTTTTCAGGATATTCTTTTATTAAATTGTCAATAATATACTTTTTAGCACCAGGGTTTTCTAAACAAAATATATTTTTGATAGTTTGTTTAGAAAAATCATTTTCTTTACCTAAAAGAGAATCAAGTTTATCTAACAGTTTCTTAAACTCATTTCTTACCTTTCTGTTATTATATACTATAGGACCTAAATAATCTGCTTCTGTTTTATCTGCTTTATATGGTATACGCCTAGCATGTAAATGTTTCATAATCTTGATCCTCTTTCATTAATCTATAAATTTTATCTTAAAACAAGATAGTTAATTTAATAATAACTAATTTTATAATTTTAAATTGAATATGAAAAACTCTACAATTGAAATATACTATATGTAAACGACACAGCTAGCACGCTTGCAGGATCACCTCCTAAAGGATCAGAACCACCAATGGTAAGTGCAATAGCGCTATTTGCCGAACTATCCATCAGGGCTGCGTAAGGATTAGCTGGGTCAAACGATATGCTAGTATTCTGAGTTATACCAAGTATGTTAAGAGCATTCAGACTATTAGATACGGTAACAGGACTACCTACTGGTGGGATAAGTACGAATGAGAGCAAGTTATCTACGTTAGTAAAAGGTGTATTCTTGTAAATGTAACTAAGTGTTGCTCTGTTAAATACGTTCACAAAGCCTGCTTCAGCTGGCACAATTATAAAAGGGTTGCTATGCAATGTTAGTATCTGTGCTTGTGTAAGCCTTAATGTTTGTGTGATATCTTGTTGCGGTGAACTTGTCATATTATATATCGAATATAATGTTTTTCTAATTCCTTTTAAGGTTCATCTGTTGCTACGTCATGAGGTTCGTTTTCTTTTTCTACTGTTAGACTGAGAAACTGGAAAAGGTCCACCAGTTCCTAAGTTTTGTAATATTGAATTATTAGAAGAACTTGAAGATGATAAACTACTACTAGAGGAACTTGGTTGTGAAAAGATATTGTGGTAAGCAGCATCTATAGAATTTCTTCTAGCCCGAATATACTGATTCGTAATGGGAGCAGACTGTGTTGAATAAGCTGAATCCATGTCATTTAAAGTATTATAGAGAACACGCGCTTCGTCTACGCTTAGAGGATTATTACTTCCAGTATTCCAATTATTAGTTAACCTCTCTGACATAAAAGCAGGAAATTCTGATGCAAATGAGAAGAAAAAAACTGGATTCGCTAGAGTTGTTGAGGGTGCTTGACGTGCTCCAACATTTTTGGGGGTCTTTGGTGTTTTTTCTGGAATTATTTGTAATTGATGTTGAACAACTTGTAAAATTTCTGGAAACAACTTCTTTATTGAATTAAGGTTTTGTTTGTTAGTTGCAAAAGAATCATGGCGACTTGGCCAATACTCCCCATATGCTTTTTCTAATTCTTCTTTCATTTCAGATTTTGTTAATTTGTAATTTCTTTTAAAACCTCCCGTAGGATCAATTTTATCTTGAATTTTTTCCAAAGAACTAATAAATTCTTTGCCAGATTTTAATTTATTACGTAAGTCACTTAAATATTGCCATACTTTAGCATTCAAGTTATGTATTTGATGATCATTGGCATGTACTAGCTCGTGAGTTACAACCCGTGGATCTGGACCACGTAATTTACTATTTCCTTGAGGTGTTGGTCTGTCTTTTAGTTGTAGCTTAGCAAAATAATTCTGTGGTGTTACCCTTCGCCCACTTCGTTCTGCAGAATAACTACCCTCTAAATTCCCTCGTGTAGAATATTGCGAATTTAAATTTGGAAACACTTTAGAGTTAAGGAATGTTCCAGCAATCTCATTTTGGATTGTACCTGTATCACTGCCATTAGGTGTTGGCCAAGAATTTCCACTTTTTAGCAAAGTAACACGTTTTTTATCTGGCATTCCTTGTGCAAAAAGCTGTAGAAATCTCTCATAATCAGCGGAAGGACTGGTAAACCAACTTGGGCTTAAACTTTGGTTAGGATTTTGAGAGAATGACGAATTAGGATTATTATTTTTCATAATTTTCTGTTATACCTCCTATTAACGGTAATATATCCGTATCTTCTGTAGATGCTGTTAAATCAAAATTTCTTATCGTTGTAGCTATTATTTTATGATACTGATGATTATCAACTAAAAACCATGCTAAATCTCCAGCTGCACCCATTAATTTAGCTGTTTCTGCAGAGTTTTTATCATATATTTCTTCTATTTTATCTCTAATCGGAAAACGAGCATCGATATTGTAAGAATTACTAATTACTTTTAATAATTCTGCTGCATGTTGTAAATTACCTAAAAACAATATCTTAAAGTTTTGTAACTTAGTTTCTAGTTCATTACTTAATGTTTCTGGTAACCTATCTGGATAAGAAGGTAAAACTTTTCCTGATCTTAACTGCATACCACCTAAATCAATATCTTCAATTTTTCTTTTCATAATCTTTTCCTCCTGTCATTATACCACAATATTTTAAATTGAATAAATCAATCAATAAACTTCCTTTCTATTTCCTATTCTAACAATAATAATTGATTTATTTTCTGAATCTATTTCGTATAACACTCTATAATCCCCGTATCTATAAACGATACAAACCTTTATATTGCCCATTTAAAGTTTTTCCTAATTGTTTTGGTGCTTGTACTAAATGATTTTCAATTCTATCATTAATTTTTAAAGCAATATTACGACTGATATTTTTTAAACTGTTCCTTGCCGTTTCTTTCCAAAAAACTTTATATACTGATTCAATCACGGCAATTTTCTTCCATAAACTTTCTGACTTCTTCGGAAGTATAAAGCTTCATATTTTTATCCTTCATAACAGCTAGTGCTATTTCAGCATCTTCTATATTTTCTTGCGCTTCTCTAATATATTGTTCAATAGCTTTGTTTATCAAAAATGCTTTAGGTCTTTCCATTGCTTTTGCAACTTTAACTAAAGCTTCGTTCAACTCATTTGGAATACGAGCACTAATTGTATACATTATATTAACCTATATTATGTCTTAATGGATATAAATACATTGTATTATGTATTATATCGTTTGTTGCGATAAAAATTATTATACCAAATACATGTATAATAATGTATTATATCACCATCTCAAAAAAGAAAGTCTCATATTTCCAATATTTATATAATAAGCGAGATAAAATGCCAAAATTAGTCGGTTATGCTAGAGTAAGTACAAAAGATCAAGAATTAGAATTACAAATTAATGCTCTTGAAAAAGCTGGTTGTGAAAAACATCAAATCTTTGTCGATGTAATTTCTGGAAGCAAAGCTGAACGACCAGGATTAGAAAAGTGCTTAACAGAACTTGCAACTGGTGATACTTTGTTAGTATGGCGATTAGACCGTTTAGGACGTTCTATGCCTCATTTAGTCTCCCTAGTTGAAAGCTTAAGAATTAAAGGTATAGGTTTTAAATCAATTTGTGATGGAGAAATAGATACAACTACAGCGTCTGGGGAACTGATTTTTAATATATTTTCTTCCTTAGCACAATTCGAAAAAAAACTGATCCAAGAAAGAACTAAAGCTGGTCTTGAAGCAGCTCGAGCAAGAGGAAAAAAAGGCGGACGTAAGAAAATAGAAAATACTAATCCAAAAGTACTTACTGCAAAAAAAATGCACAAAGATCATGGTATGAGCATTAATGACATTTGTAAGACGTTAAAAATATCACGAGCTAGCTTTTATAGGTACATTGCACTTTAACCTAGCGTACCGTAGTAAATTCTAATTTCTATTAGCTTGTTGCTTGTACTGATAGATATCCTCTTCACTATTACTTTTTATTTTTGTACACACGATTTTTGTTTGATAATGTTTGAACTGTTGAACTAGGTCAGTAACCCACGGAGCCCGAATATTAGAAATTATCTTATCTTCAGCAAATTTTGCTATTTCGTTGTTATATTCTTGAACTCGAACATCTTTAATGCTTAATAAATTATAGTTAGTAGTTGCTTTATCAAAGTTTTCCACTTGTAGTGGGTTAAGATGCAATATGCCAAGTTTGTGGTGTTGGGGCATTAATAAAATACTAATCCGAGGAGTAAGTGGACAATAAGTTAAGCTATAAGGGTATTCTGGAAGAAAGATAGGAATAGCTGGGTTATCGCTCGTTAAAAACGGTGTGGTAGTATCATTATATAATATAAAATGATGTGCTTTGCTAAAATTCAATGATAAAGATGGTAAAACTAGTATGGCTGGGGCGTTAGCAAAATCTCGGCTAATAATTATCTGATCTTCTGTTAAAGATGATTCTGTAGTATCTAGTATTTTTTTCCTTGATCTAGCATAGAACGAATCAATATTAACTCAGTCTTGTGCCATAAGAGATTGATTGCATCTCTTTGCAACAGGTGAGCATAACCTTAAATAAGCTAAATAAGTATCAATTATACCCATTGTACCTTCCTCTATTTTTTTTTCTTCTAGATTACTTATAACATTTGACCACTTTGGTTCTATTTCTTCTAAAAATTTACGCAAAACTTCTTTATTTTTAAAACTATTATTGATATCACCATTTTCCTCATAACATACCTTTTTAGGAGGATTATAAAAGGGATTGGTAGCATCAGCTTTTCTATAAATATTTAAATAACCAGGTTTATTAGGATCGCAAAAAGAATTCAAGTAAGTTTGGGAGGGAGAATGATCTTTTCTCATTTCAAAAACTTGATTAAGAGAGATTTTAAAACACTTAGGCGTTCAGTTCAGATATAGAGGTTAAACCTAACTGCTGATTATACATAGTAAAAACAAATTTGTAAGCTCAATTAATTAAAAAATAAATTGCTTAGCGTAGGATATTCTCCGTTTCCCAGCGTAGCCCCTAATAGAACGAAATTGGGACGAAATAATGAGACTTGTATTGTCAATAAAACAAGGAACAGTTACTTGCTCTTTAATCTTGAGGAAACTAAGTAGTTATCAAAGAAAAAATAATTTAGCAGCAGCTCTTATAGAGTTAGGAAAAATTGAGCGAAGTATCTTTATGCTAGAGTGGATTAAAGATCCTCAGCTTCGTCGAAGAGTACAGGTAGGATTGAACAAGGGAGAAGCAAAACATGCTTTAACCAGAGCAGTACATTTTAATCGCTTGGGAGAAATACGTGATAGAACTTTTGAAAATCAATTACACACCGCGCAAGCGGATTAAATTTAGTGGTTGGAGCCATAATATTATGGAATACAGTATATATTGAAAAGGCTATTGAATATTTACGAAAAACAGATCAAAATTTTAAAGAAGATTTAATAAAACACTTGTCACCATTAGAGTGGGAACATATAAATTTAACAGGTGACTATATTTGGAGTTCAAAATTTAAACCAAGCCAGTTAAGAATAAATTCCTTAGCGTAGGATATTTTCCGAATTCTATCGTGACCCCTAGTTGCTTGTTTGTTTATCACTCTCAGCTCCGATATCAGGTTTTAGTAATATACTTTTATCAAAAAACATTTTTAAGGTTATGGGGGTGCTTTTCTGTTGCATTAAGGCAAACCATTTATCGAGCTCTTTGTAACATTGAAAAGATACATGCGATAAACCTGTACCTGATTGTATCCATGTTTTTCGCAAATTAAAGGTTTCTGCAAGAAAATTTATCATTGAGTCAGAAACAACCTCAACTACTTTTTGATCATTCCCAATGGTCTCAATAGTAACATTAAAATCCTTAAGAATTTTTGGAATATTATAAATTGCTATTCCATGCATGCTAAAGATTTTAAAAAAACGATCGACCAACAAACGGATAGCCATGGTAGCCTGGTTATTGTGATATGCTGATCCATTAAATTGCCTAAAACTTGTATTATAGCTCCCTGTAACGTCATTCTGGAAGAAGCCGCCATTTTTTCATAATAATTTTTTATATCAGCAAGAATTCGGAAAGTAGTAGCTATTATGTGATCTTCACCTGCTGCCGGTTCGACATCAGATAAAGTAATTTTTTTGTTAAAGAAGTTACTAAAAAGCTCGGTAATTGGGTTGTATGTCATAATTTTATTTGGTTGAAGACGCATTAAAGTCAGTTGGAAAACCTGATAATTTTTATATTAATTAAGTACCTGATACCCCTAATATAGGTAAAGATAAATCTAATTAGCTAAATAATATATGAAAGATAATGATAATTTATACATTGATAGGTTGTTTTTAACTATACCATTCGATCCTATTAATTCTTTTAAAAGGGAATTTTTAGAAAGGTTAGAGAATTTCTCTTTAAGACATCGTAAAGAGAATAAGGTTACAACTTTTCAAGGAAAACTGGATTCCTTAGCTAGGTTATTGGAAGGTAAATCAATATGTGCAGCTACTTATATCGATAGAGGAAAAATTATTATTTCTTCAAATAAAAAACTGGATAAAACTTACGTAGAAAAAGTTTTTACCTTAATTGGTAATAAAGAACTCAGTTATGGCAAGGTAGTACTATCCTTATTCGATATAATTAAACAAAATTTTAGTCAAAATGAACGTTTTTTATTGAAGCATTTTAAAAATGAAACTGGTGAAAGCCTGGATACAATAATTGAATCCATGATTCATAAACATTATTAACAGTTGAACCGCTTAAAGAAGCTTTAGAACAAGGAGATATAGATATTAGTGAATTTCATGACAATTTTGATTCCTTTCATCCGGTTAATAAGCTTTTAATTAAAACTGTAAGATTGACTAGGGATTTCCTAAAGTTATGGGATCCAAGTTTTAAGCCAGGAAATAGCAACATGGATACTCTTATTAAAGCTATTCAAAAAAAAAACTATGAAATAATAAATCCTTCAGTTAAAGGGCTTCATGCTGAAGTTCAAATAGTAATACATACTATACTTAATAATCATACTCAGGAAAGTTACATTGGGATATCAAAATTAGGGGTATCAGTTAAGAATAAATTTCGATCTTTAATGAGCACAGGAAAGCTAGTTACTTATCTACGCTACAGGATAAATCCTCAGGATATTCACAGTATATTAGCCTTCTAAGTATCTTATAGTTATACAACTAAAGACAATATCAAGATAAAAGGATATTTTCCGAATTCTATCCTGCCCCCTTTATGCAGGAATACCTGACTACCGCCAATGAAATTATTTAACATTAGCTTGCTCTTTTTAGTCTTTTGGTTTCAGATTGTTCCTTTCTTGCAAACCAGTTTTGTATGTACTTTTTAGCTATTTCACTATTATTTACAATAATAACATTTTCGGTATTTCGAATATCTGCACCGACAGTAAAGTTAAAGCTCCCGGTAATGACTTTCTGTTTATCAATGATGATTATTTTGTTGTGAGCGATTCCTGAAACGCTGTCTATATCTACCTCAATACCTGCTTCTCTTAAATCCCTCATCTTGGAATGTTTGGAGCCTATGTTACTTTTATCAAGTAATACTCTAACTTTTACTCCTCGATTATGAGCGTTAATAAGTGCTTTTGCTATTTCTCCCGAGGTGAAGCCGTAAGCCTGAACATATATCGAATCCTGTGCCTTGGATATCTGGCTAGCTATAACTGTGCCACAGCCAGCTGGAGGAGTAAAACATGTGCTAATTTCCCCTGTTCCAATTAATATAGGGTCTACTTCCCTTTTGACCGGAAGCGTGCTCTTGTTATCAAAAAAGTTTAGTATATCTTCATTATTTCCGGTATATCCTACGACAACACCGAATAAAAATGATACTGCTACAATTCTAAATAAATTACGTGATTTTCTTTTTGACATAATCTTATCCTTATTAACTATCAGCAAAAATTATTAGCTTGGTATAATCACCCATATCTGCACTACGCAGGGCTTTTAAATATTGATCTCGAAAAGCCGAATCTTTAACTAGGTTATTCTTTCCCCAACTAAACCTTGGTTCATCTTTATTTATTAGATAAAGATCGGCAAACAATCTTGAAAACCTACCGTTACCATTTGGGAAAGGATGAATAAAAACTAGCCTATGATGCAGTCTCACTGCTATTTCTCTTACTGGGAAAGTAGAGTTATCTTGCCAAAAAATCACGTCATCCATCAATATCTTAAGTTCTTGCATAATATAAACACTACTTACACCGATATTGGTTTGTCTTTGTCTAAATTTCCCAGCCCAACTCCATGTATCGCAGAACATTCTATTATGAAGCTTTTTGACATATTCAATAGAAAGCAGGTTTTTTATTTTTCGGTTTTTAGCCCATATTTCGGCTCTGGCAATATTATATTGTTCCCATTCGTCAAGTTGATGCTGTTTTGTTAAATGCTTGGGAATTAAATTGTGAACCTCATCAGGTAAAAGAGGAGTAGCACTTTTTGTGTAAGTAAACTGCATTATTTATCCCAGATATGTTTTATATTGTTTTTCAGCAATTCCTCTTTTAAAAAGTGGATTTGTTCTTTCATCGATTCTATCGATATTTTTTGATCTTCTAACGCCATATGGTGCGAAGTTTGCTGAAGCTGGGTTTTAGCTTTGTCTTCTGCAGTTTTTTCAATAAACTCTATCATTCCGTCATTTGGCACGATTGCATAAACTAATCTGCAATTCATTGCCTGCGCAATTTTCTCTAAAGTAGCAAGAGTAGTTCTACCTTCAATTTCATCAGATTCTATCCTGATAATTCTTTCGCTGCTTACATTACAGCGTTTTCCAAGTTGTCTGGTGTTCATACCTAGAGTTTCTCTTATAGTTTTAACCCAGCCAATCTCAGGACGGCTTAATTTTGAAAGCCCCTTTAGCTGAGTTTCTATTTGTTTAGCCCGCATCTTCCTTAATGACCAATCCATGATATTTAACTGATTAATTATTGATAATACATATATTAGTATAATATAATTTATTTATAATGTATATGTTAGTATTATTAAACTAATCCGACTTACACCATATGATCTGGAACATATTAAGCATATAGCTACAAAAGAAGGGATACCTTATCAAACATCAATATCGAGTATTTTATATAAATATGCGTTTGGATATTTAAAGAGTGGGTGAACTAACAGAGTAGATACAAAAGTTCCTTAGCTAAAGGCCAATTAAGAGTATTTAATGAACTAAAGAAAGAGAGTCGGTCAGATCAAATCTTGACTTCTACAAATCAACATTTTTAGGTCTTCTTCTACACGATGCCAATCCCAAAATTGACTCTTATCTCTCTAAATCAAAATCCTTAGTTTTCTCATTTTGAATAGATTGTTGATTCTGTATTTCTTTACCTATATCCGACCTTGGTTCAATATACCTCATAATTTGCTCATCCTTACTAAGTGCAATAAGGTATTCTGACTTATTAATGCACTTAATACCGCCTACTAGCTCCGGATCTTTGCCTCTTATAATATTACTCAAATCTTGATTTATACTATCTCTAATATTGTTGCTAGAGATAGTATTTGTATAACCTGAAAAAGCCTGTATACCTTTATCTTTAAACAGTACTAAACCATCTCGTAATTCTTCCGGTTTGCCAAAGCGTTTTAAATCACCGATAGTTTTTTTAAGCACTACATAATCCGCCAATGGGCCATCAAAATTTCGTAGAGTTTTATCAATGATATGCTGATTATCAGAAGTAATCGCTTTGTCACAATTTTCATTCTGTTGCATATGTGGGGCTGATAATTCTCTTGCCTTTCGTACTGATAAAATATATTTCATACTATCACGCTCTATATCACGTAGTGTCTTTTTAAGTTCTTTGTCCATTTTCTCATGGCTAGGTTTTAAATCAGTTGTATCTCGGTTAGTGTATTTATTGTCTTTAAAATCAGGTACTTCCGTATTTTCTTCTTTAGCCTTATCGAGTTGGGTAAGATTTTTGCTAATCACATTACCAATAACTTTTTCACTGGTTTTTCTAGTAACTTCTTCCTTATGGGCAAGCTCCGCTTTCTTAAGCTCTTCCTGCCACTCCTTACTGCTAATAAGCTTGTAGGCATTATCTGCTATTATCCTGCGATCACTATCGCTCATGGCTTTTTCAGATCCCTTGTAACTCAAGTTGTAACCCTTGATGATTCCGGCTAAATCCTGACTTATCTTATCCTGATGTACTTTATTTAACGATTCTATTCCTGACTGTTTTTGATGCAACCATGCAAAATCCTGCATTAATTCATCATGAAGCTTGCCCTTGGCATGGTTTAGCTCAGCAAGCTCCTTGCTGTTGGAGTTAGTCTGTCTACCCGCATCAAAATTACTGTTATTCCTGCTATTTCTACTATTCTCGTAAATCTCTAAAATATTACCGGCAAGTTCAGGAATGTTTTTAACCGGAGCTTTCAGCATTTCATTGATCTTCAAGGTTTCTTTGGTATTACTATTTTCTTGTATGAAGGAAACTGTAGAAGCAGTCAGCATTTCCCTATAGAGAGTATCCTTCAAGTCCAGATAATCATGTCCTAAGTCAAGCTTTCCTCTTTTTACGCCATAATTAACATAACCCCCGAACTCCTTATCGCTAACTAAGGTTCTTACTTGAGTTGCAAGTTCATTATCAAGCCTGTTTTCATTCTCCGGAACCTTGGCATTGCTAATAGCTATAGCTAAATCTTTTCGTGTTAAATGCGCAGGTAATTCATCGGCTAAATCCCACTTCTTAGGTAAATTTAAAGCCTGGACATCGACAATACTTGCTGCTCCCCTAAAACCGTTTACCTTGTCTATTTCTGCAATTATCGTTTTTGCTGCCTTTTCTCCAGCTGCGTCGTTATCAGGCCAAACGGTTACTTCCCTACCGCCCACCGCTTTCCAGTTTGCCTTGCTTGCCGATGCAGAACCGCCCATCCATGATATTACAGTATGCTCGGGAAAGATTTTTGTAGCAGCAATTGCTGCCTTTTCTCCTTCAACGATTAAAACCCTTTGTAGCGGTGATTGACCAAGTTTTTCCGCTCCGTATATCGGTTTATAACCGTTATCGCTAAAACCTTTTAACCACCATCTGTCAATATTTTGTTTGGTGTTATGGCAATAACTGACAGGCAATGTCTGTTTCTTGCCCTCTTTATCTAAAACCCGAACAACATAGCCAAGTAACTCTCCATCTGTGTTTCTATATTCATAGGTTGCCCCAAGATGCCAATTGTTCTTTTTTAAAGTTCTGGATAAATCTTTCTCTGGATTAAATGCTATGGCATTCTCCGGTATTTTATCTAAAACCCGCCATGTCTCTTCTTTCTGCAACGATTCAGTTTTAGCTTTTTCAAGAGCTGCTAAATCAGGATTTTTAAATGGAGACATCCCTGCTGATGTTTTTGGCCCAACACCTGCATGTCCGGCTACTACCTCAAACGCTCCTTTGGTATCAACTCCCGTAGCTTCCTTAACTAGGGCAAAGATATCCCCTTTTGATCCGTCAGAAAAACGATACCACCTGCCGTCCCTTAAATTGATATTCAGGCTACCGCAGAATAACTGGTTTCCTTTTTTCTCCATCTTTCCGTCAGGATTTAATAGCTGACCGTATTGCCTAAAAATACTTTCTACCAGACCCGGATTAATAGCTCTCTTGACATCCTCAAAATCGAGCCTTGCTTCCTTAGCAGCAACTTGTTTTTTATCAGGCTTATTATTAGTATCTGTATGGATACCAGCTTCTGACTTTTTCAGTTTTTCTGCACTTTCTGCTACTACTTTTGCTTCCTGTACTTCAGCTGCCTTGTTTTCTTCTATACCTAGGTGTTCTGTATGCTTTAATCCTTTATCCGGCTCTATGCGGTTAGAGGAGGATAACTCTTTATTAGGGGTATCAGGCCCATCTATGTCAAATTTTACGGTAATATTAGAGCTCTTATCATCATTTGTAACAACGGTATTTTTTACTTGTGTCTCAAGTACTTCGGTTCCCTGATTTACTCCTACCTCTACTTGTACCTGTTCGGGTTGCTGCTTTGTTTGACTAGCTTCTGCTGCATGCTTAGTTACAAATCCTCTTTTTAGTGCTGTTTTTTCTGTCATTTCTTCAGCAATGATAATATCACTTACCGCTGTTTTTAATTCCTTATTCTCCTCTAGTTTAATAGGTGCTGACAGTTCTTCATTAGCCCCTTTATCAACGTTTGCAATAATGCTACTTTCTTTTTTAATGGACTGATTTACCATAACGGCTTCAAACAATTCAGATTTCTGTAAATCTCGCCAATCAATATTATTGCCTTTAGATTTTTGTAATTTGTTTCCTACTTCCTTTAAAAACTCATTATCAATATCGGCCGGCAACAAAGATCTTAAATGTTCAATCTCCTCAGTTAAGGCAACTAACTTGTCACTAAAACTTGCTTCCTCCATCGCCGCTTTATATTGCTTTAACATTTCTCCACTTCTGTTAAATCCATTTAAATATTTCTCTAGATTTTTACATAGGGCAATAGCACCCTTTCTATCGTTAGTTAAACCAAACAGTTTACCAATCCCATAACCCTTAAGCTCACCCAAAATAGCAGGATTTCTCACAACCATTTTTGTCGCTTG
>Ga0222420_100554_pt1 | contig 15805 bp, 15 predicted proteins | sample 3A2ome_FD_182470 | JGI IMG/M metagenome (GOLD analysis project Ga0222420, IMG submission 182470) | Enriched microbial communities from leaf-cutter ant dump, University of Wisconsin, Madison, United States - 3A200A (version 2) | ecosystem: Environmental > Terrestrial > Nest > Insects nest > Nest...
CGTTCGCCAGCGGAAAGGCCGTGGCGGTGTCCGTCGACTACACGACGAAGCGCAAGCGCAAGTCGGACCGGGGCACGGTCACGCAAAACGGCAGCATCCACTTCGCCTGCGTGTCGGACCCGAAAGCCAAGGGGTGTGACATCCTGATCCGCGACGGCATCGTCAAAAGCCTTTTGCGTCCCGACAACTGCGTTTCCGTCACCGTTTCGTCGGGTGATGCGGTCGCGGAGATGCTGCGTGACGGCGAGGACGGCTCCCACGCCGACTGGGCGGCCTCGCGCATGAAGGGCTGCGGATGGACGGGGGATGTGACGGGCATCGTCACTCACGACTTCACCCGTGGCGCCAAGGCGTTGTACTCCATCCTCATCGGAGCGACGGAGGGGGACGACGACACCGGACTCGCGAACGTTTTCGGAATGCCGAAGGCCGACTCTCGCCGCCGCGTCAAGGATCACGACGTCGGTGGTCACGTCCAGCCGCCGGAGCCGGAACCGGACGATCCGCCCTTTCCTCCGCCCCCGCCCCCACCTCCTCCGCCTCCCGGCCCTGAAGGCCACGGCGCGCATTTCCAGGCGATGCCCTATGCCGAGGGCGACGGAGCATTCGGCACCATGGTCGTCCTGAACGAGAATGGCAGGGAGGCCTTCGCCAATGGAAATACGGACTATTTCCTGGCGTTCGCCTATGCGGTGGCCGACAAGACCGTCAGGTTCGACCAGCACTCGCCCGCGGATTTCGATCTTGCGAAGCTGCGCCTCGATACCAGCGGCTGCACGGTCGAGGTCATCCAGTCGAACCTCGTAAAGGTGACCGTGACCGGGCCGGATTGCGCTTTCACTGTCCACGGAGCCTTTCATGCCGACCGCATGACCAGCGTCTACGAGGTCGAAATCGAAGCCCCGGCGGGCAAGCAGGACTGACAGGGAGATTTGAACCATGAAGCTTAAGGTATTGGCCTCGGTCGGCCGCTTGACCGCAGAAACCATCGTGCCCATCCCGAACGACCAGGTGGAAATCAGCCAGGAGGTGGACGCCGTAGGCGAAGCCTCCCTGCGCGTCGACCTGTCCCGCATCGTTCATTTCCCGATTCCGGACAAGGCGGAGGTGTTCCTGCAGGTCAAAAACAACCACCTCATGACCCGGGAAGGATTCCGGGTTGGCGAAGGGAGTTGGGGAGAAATGAAGCCTAAGGCGGCGAATCCTTTCGTCGTACCCGTAGGCAAGGAACGCAGCCCCTTGAAGACCGAAATCATCGTCGAGTTCACCAAGCCCGGCGAGAACAAGTACGTCGCTCATACTGGGCATATCCGCCTACCCGACACGCAGGCCGAGGTGATGAATGGCGGGCAATCGTATTTCAGGACGCGGCGCAACGAGAAGAGCAAGCGGCCCGTGATGATGATTATGGAACCCGACGGACCCGTGTTCGAGTTTGGTCCCATGGGGCCGAAGTCCGGGCCTATGGCGGAGACGGACTTCAGTTTCTGTGCGATCGCGGCGATCGACGGGGTGGAGAAGGCAGTCACCTACATGCTCTTCGATGAAGAGGACGAGAAGTATCACGACGGCTACTGGGAAGGATTCAGGAACAAGGTCGTGTCCCTGATGGGCAAGAAGAAGTTCTCCGACATCAGGGACATGTTGCAGTCCTCGACTGTCGAGGAAGTGGCCCTCGACTGCGCCAGGGCGTTCTTCAACGACAGGAACTTCTATTCCCACATCAGGAAGCTTTACCAGCAGCAGGTCGAAGAACCTGCTATCGAGCAGGAGTGAGAAACATGGTGAAAATGATCCCGGTCCGCAGGCTGAACAAGCGTGGTATGCAGCGGCATATGGATTTCTTCAATCCGATGGATGAGGTCGGAGTCCGGGCCGAATTCCTCGGAAAGCCTGTCGATCCCGAAGAACTGGACAGCGACAGGTTCTCGGAGGACGCAGGCTTCGAGATGTTCCTTCCGGAGACCTTGCCGGACGACAAGTACCTGCTGGGCAAGACCGTCAGGGAATCGTTCGGCGAGCGGTACGGAGGGCATATGTACGACTCGACCCTCTGGAACTGGATGTGTCTACGTTATCACGGCCTTACGGTGGGGCCGGCCAGGAAGACCAGGGAGCTGGTGGTCGACACCGTATATTCCGAGGAGGAGGCTTACGGGCCTTCCGCCGTCAGGCAGAGGCAGTACCGCAACCGTTTGTGGGGGCCGACTTTCGCTTATGACCAGTTCGGGGAAGCGTCCAGGGTGATGCTCACCGGCAAGGTTCCGGAAATGTCGGACGTGATGGATGCGCTCTATTACTTCAACATGCTCACCGGGCCGATCGTGAGGGTGCTCGACGCCCTCTATTACGACGAGGAGAGGCACGCCATCAACGGGGTATCCAAGCCTTCGAGCAACTACGGCGGGCTGCGCGACGGGACCGTTCGCGACTGCCTGGCCCAGATCGGGCAGATCGCGACGACCCGGTCGATCATGCGCATGAGCGAGGAAGAGATTCTTGCCGCGCTTCCGGAGGCCGAGTACGGCGACCGTGTCGAGGAAGCGCGGGTGAAGCTCGGCCTGTCAGTCGGAATGAAGCTGTCCTAAAGACATGACGTGCTGGCGGGGCCGTTCACACGACCTTGCCAGCACGAGTTGCGGCGAGGTCGGCCGCGTGGCTATTCTTTTGCATGGCCAGAACCGCGCGACATCCGTTGAGACCTCTTTTCGACTTTTCCAGTGGCAGCGCCGCCTCGGTGTTCGGTGTGCCGGTCTTCGGTGCATCCTCGGGCAAGTGGTGGCATTCCGCTTTCGTCAGGCCCGCCTACAGGATGGGAAACCGCATCCATAGGGCGATCTGGCGCGCTCGCCATCGCATCGACCCCCGGCACCGTTACCATGTCGTGGACACGGGTTTGCGTCCTGGATACCACGACCCGGAAGTCCTGATGTTGCATGCATCGTTCGCCCTGCTGCGCAGGCATGTCGAGAGGCGCATGGGCGGAATCGCGGCGCTCGACGCATTCACCGAAGGCCTTTGCGGCCATCCCGATCCGAACGCTCCCGACGGCCTGCAGGAAAGGCAGGCGGACGACCAGACGGAGATGGCTGTCCTCTATCGTTGGTGGACGGAGGCCCTGCCCGCGCTCAAGGCCCGGCGCAAGGAACTGTCACATGCCCTGTACGGAGAACGGAGGATGAGGTTCCGGAGGGAAGGATCGGGGCTGGTGCGTATCGATATGCGGCCATTCGAAGATGGCGAAAAGCCGCTTTTCGAGGAGTTGAGGGAACTGGAGCGGCGGATCGAACGCGAAGAGCAGGAGATGCTGCATCGGCTCGTGGAGATACGGCCTGCCCTGTCCTGACCAGGCGGTCCTCTTATGCTGAATCCTTCAGGATTGCGTATAACGCATTCGGATTGGTCGTCAGGTAGCGCCAGAACAGCCGGCGCGGCTCTATCAGCGTGCGGGGGCAACCTCGTATGAGACATAACCCAGGTAGCCATGGCTATGTCCAAAGATTCTGAGCCTCGGATATGCCTTCCTAACATTCGACACGGCCTTCTCGATCTCGTCGGGATCGGCGCCCAGCATATAGAACGTGGTGCCCGTCCGTTCCGCGGTTCTGGCTGCCGCAGGAAAGAGATTCGTCGTCGCGACGCGTTCCGGAATGGGAGTCCTGCAGAGAATCCTTGAGGCCATGACGAGCGGCTGTCCGTCTACGAAAATCTGGTCGGCGGACCGGAATAGCTCCGCGAAGGATTCGTCACGGTCCGCGCGCGCCACGACCTCTCCGTTGATCGACGTGAAGTAGAGGGGGCGGTCTCTTCTCTGCTTGGATGTCTCGATGATCGAGCGGGTCGCTTCGGCGAGGTCGAGCGTCGCGACATCGAAACCCGTCACCCTTGTCCCCGTTCCGTTCAGGGAAGGGTTTGCGGTACGGATATGTTTCTCCGTCCTGCCTCCTGTCTGGAGGAGCGCGGTCGCTGCCGAAGTCTGGCTCATCGCAAGGAATCCGTTGGTCGAATCCATGTTATGCGGATCTGTAATCCTTGAGCGGAAGTATTTTCGCCAAGGTTAACGGCGGAAGGCTGGTGCGCCGCGGCTTCCTTTGGCGTTTTCGATGTCCCGGGAAGCCTGCAGAAGACGGTCGAGGGAAGCTTCGTCTATGGCTGGCAGCGGCAGGTGGAAGCGCGGCCCGTTTCTCGTGACGCCGTGTTCGCTTGCGGCTTCTCCGCGTGCGGCGGCGTCTTCGTCGCTTTCGCGGCCGATGGGCGACCATCTCCAGCTTGCCAGATAGCCGCCGTCGGCTTGTCTCGAGATCGAGACAGAGGGGCCGATGCCGAGGATGTCCCCCGTCGACACGTTCACCACAAGGGCCTCCCCTCCCGCGGACGAGACAATGTCAGTCTTCATCGCGGGGTGGCGGTCGATGGCGGCGATTTCCGCCTCCCACGACCGGGCGACCTTCGCGTGGGCGGCCGCCCGCGCTGCCTTGTCCATCTCCCTTTTCCGGGACTCTGTTGCCTTCCTGGAAATCTCTTCACGCAGCATGGCTGCGCCGACGGCGAACCGAAGCGGCACGGCTTCGTTGACGGAGGTTCCGGGATAGGGATCGAGATCGTGCCTCACGACCAGCAGGAACCACGGCCAGTCGATGTCGGGAATGACCGTCTCGGCTCCGTTCGGCAGGTTCTCGCGGAAGCCGGCAAGCCAGGCGTGCATGAAACGGGTGTCGGGGAAGACGAACAGTTCGAGGCGGGCGGACGGCAGCTCGCTTGCATCCCGCACGCATTCCGAAACCGGATCCTTCCCCGGGACGGCAAACCCGATTGAACCCGTCGTCTTGTCCACGACGAGAGGAAGCGTTCCGTGAAGACTGGCGGCGGCGTAGTCGTCCATGGGACCTCGCAAGGGTTGGCCTGATGATAGGGGAACCTGCCCGGCGAGCCAAGCCGATCAGGGGGACGGAAGCTCCGGCTCGGGGTCCTGTATCGTCCTGAACCGCCACCGGACGGCGGCGAGATAGGCGAAAGGCAGGACGGAAGGAACGCTGTCCTTGTATGCCAGCATTGCCTCGCACACCGCGTCGAGGTCTTCTTCGCGAAGCGGGGCTTTCTCCTTGAGCGGAGCCTGGGCCGACCTCCATGCGTCCCGGAGGTCGATCCAGGCCATGATGGCCTCTCGCGGCCAGTTGTGGATCTTGTACGTCGCATGGTCGACCGCCGCCTCGGCGGCATGGTACAGGTCCGCAGCTTCATTTGCGAAATTGGAGAGGCGTCCAAACCTGTACTCTACGGTCGCCGCCTGCAGGACCTCCTTGCCAGTCAGGGATTGATAATCCTCCACGGCCGCCTGCATCTCGTCCCAGCGGTCGACCGAGAACAGGAAAGTGCGGTTTTCGGAGTCTTTCCGTTCCGGACGACTGAAGGTCACCCGGGTTCTAGCTTCCGCCTTGTCCTCGATATCGAAAGCCAGGACCGGTTCGGGAACGGCCGTGTAAAGTTCTCCGTCGACGGCAATGACGTGGCGGGCGACTGACGCGACAAGGTCGTTGAGGCATCGTGCATGGTCGTTCCCGGTCTCCTGCCGAAGGCCAAGTTCCTGCACGGTTTGCGTATCGCGCTTGACGATGTCGTCCATTCTCCAGCTGGAATGCCTGAGGACCGCGAACAGGCTTTCTTCCACATGCTTGGCGTTGCCGTCGGCGCACAGGTCCGTTTCTGCCCTGATGTTGGCTTCGGGTCCCGCGGGGGCCCTGTCCTTTGCCCACCATCTGCCTTCGAAATAGCGCAGGGGTTCGGATCCCACTCCGTTGTCGATGACGATGCCGACAGGAGCCTCGCTTTCCTCGATCTCACGGACGTCGATGTCCGCGAATTCCAGCATGGTGTAGTCGCGGGTGTTCCGCTCGCGGGGGCGCAAGCCTTCCACGGTGTAGAAAAATGGGAATTCCTCGCGCATGCAGCATCTCCTTGTTGGCTGGAAGACTAGGCTTCCGGTCAGCGAGGAACCAGCATGTTCCGCAGTCTGGCTACTCCGCCGCGATGGCGAAGAAATTGCCCAGGGAAAGAGCTTCTTCGATGGGCGGATCATCGGCGCCCGGCGTTTCTTTCGACTCCGCGTATTCGTAGAGGGCTCCGGCTACGGTCGCCGCCAGCCTTACGGGAACCGCGTTGCCGATCATCTGTTCCATAACCGCTTTTTTCATCTGGCTCTCAGGCGGCCAGATATAGCTCTCTGGAAAGGTCTGGATCAGGGCCCTCTCGATATGGGTCAAGGCCCTCACCTCCGGCCCCGGATCGGTCGAGTCCAGGTGGTGCTTCCGGTAGGTCGACGGCAGCGGCCGGTTCACGCCCCGGATCGTCGCGGAAGGCTCGTCCACCGAAAAGATCGCCCGGCTGCCGTATGTACGGGGATGGCGGTAGTAATGCTCGAACGGCAGCGATTTGCCGAAGTGCTGGCGGATGGTCCGGGGCTTGCCTTCGATCACCTTCTTGGAGAGGTCGTGTTCGAGAAAGCCGTCGTTCTCTCCCAGCATGCCGATCATGAACAGTCGTTTCCGGGTTTGGGGAACCCCGCAGAACGCAGCGTCCACAACCCGCGCCGTGATGCCGTATCCGGCTTTGCGGAAGATGCGGGTTGCGGTCTTGTACGCTTCGCTGAGGCTGGCCCTCGGCACGTTCTCCATGAGGAAAGCGGGGGGCTTCGTCTTCGCGATGACGCGGGCGAATTTCACGGTCAGGTCTGCGCGCAGCCCCTCGATCCGGTCTCCCGCGCTGGAGAAGTCCTGGCATGGCGGGCCGCCTGCCACGAGAAAGGGGTTGTGGCTTCTTACCAGGCTGGCCGTCCGAGCTTCGTCAGAGAGGTCGAACTGGATCGACTTGTGTCCGGGGTTGTTCAGCCTGTAGACGTCGATGGCAGGCTTCCACGCGTCCACTCCCGCGACGACGTCGAAGCCGGCCGCTGCGAGGCCGAGCGACAGGCCTCCGCACCCGCAGAAAAGGTCTACAGCGTCCCTGTTCACCGAATCTACCGCCCTCCGTTTTCGAATCTCAGGCAAACGCTTGCATGGGCTCCGGAGCGCGGCAAGGTTGCGAAGTGATTCTTCCCCAGCTTATGCAGGCATCGGGAGGGTATTAGGACGTTCTCGTTATGTTCGCAAGCCCGGTTCCCGAAGTTCGTTCCGGGGGCAATGCCTTATGGGGTAGAAGTCGTCCTTGGTGCGTCCTCGAAGGTGACCGGGTGTCCGAGTCGGATCAGCGCGGCTTCGTATGCGGCCCCCTCGGTGCTGTAGACGAGGCTGTGGCCAAGCTTCTCGAGGATGGCGGCGTAGATGTCACGGTCTTCGTAGGTGATGTCGTTGAAACAGTGCGCGGACGGGCGCAGAGACAGTGTCAGCGCACCGTCGAAATATATGTCGGCTCCTTCGGAGACCGAAGTTCCGCAGGTCTCGCAGCTATGGACGTCGCGGAGCCGCTGGATGTGGATGCGAGGCATCGGAGGCTTCGGTCTTTCGGAAAGCGGCCGTCATTCGGCGGCGGCGAGGAAGCCGTCCTGTCCCTGCACTTCGCGGTTCCGGAGGTGGGCGATCAGCTGCCGTCCGACAAACAAGCCGAGGCCGACGGGAACGGCGTTGCCGATCATCTGTTCTGCCGCGCTCTTTGACGTCTCATCGACTCGCCAGTCGTAGTCCTTCGGAAACGACTGGACGAGGGCCCGCTCCTGGAAGGTCATCGCGCGGATGCCGTCCGTGGACTGGACCGAGTCGCCTGAATGCAGCCTGTAGGTGGAAGGCATCGGACGGTTGACCCCGCGGATGGTCGCGGAAGGCTCGTCGATCGAATAGATGCCGCGGCGCCCGTAGGTGCGCGGGTGCCTGTAATAGTGTTCGAAGGGGAGCGAGTCTCCGAGGGCGTCGCGGACGCTGGTGCGGGGCGAGCCAAGGCAGGAATCCAGTGCGGAATCGAGGAACCCGTCCGCCTCGCCAAGGGCGCCGACCATAAAGAGGCGCTTGCGGCGCTGGGGTACGCCGACGAGGGACGCGTCGAGGACGCGCAGGCTGATGCCATAGCCGGCTTCCTTGAATACGGAGGTGGCTGACTTGTAAGCCTCGCTGTGCTGGGCGCGCTCGACGTTCTCCATGATGAAGGCTTTCGGCTTCACGCGGGAAACGAGCCGGGCGAACTTCACGGTCAGGTCGGCGCGGTCGCCCTCCACCTTGGCGCCTGCGATGGAGAAATCCTGACAGGGAGGGCCGCCGGCGATGACGTCGGGAGCGTAGGCGCTCACCTTCTCGAAAGTGGATTCTTCGTCCGACAGGTCGTGCAGCACGGCATCGTGCGAATTGTTGGCCTGATAGACGGCCAGCGCCGGCTTCCAGGAATCGAGTCCTGCGAGAACGTCGAATCCTGCGTTCTGGAGACCTCTGGACAGGCCGCCGCAACCACAGAACAGATCGACGGCCGAAAAATGGGTCATAGCGAATCCTTGAGCGGGCAATTCGAATCCTTGAAAAGCCAGGGTGTCATGTGCGGAGACGGTGTTCAACCCTTTTGACGCTCAAGGCTCCAACTCTCTTGCTGAATATCTCCCAAAGGATTCACTGTTCCGGCTCCGGCGTTCGATTTTCTTGCTTGCCGGGCGGCGCGGGTGTAGCCATGGGGCTGGGCGAAAGAGAAGGCGGGAGATCGCATTTGGGAGAGATCGAAAGACAGGCGAAGCTAATCGCGGCTCTCGCCGATACGATGGAGGAGCGCATGTGGGCCGGCGAAATCCTGCAGCGTTGCGAGCAAATCGAAGCCGCGCTCGTTCACATCCGGTCGGCAGCCACCAAACGTCAGGCGGGAGAACGCTAAGGTGAAGTTCGGTATCCGCAAACCGTCGATCCGCAGGTCGATCGCGGCCAGGACCTCTCCCAAGCGCTTTATCCGGCACAGCCTCGGCCTCAAGGCTCCGCGGGGATGGGGGTGGCTGACCAATCCAAGACGGGCGGCCTACAACCGCGTCTATTCGAGGACGACGGTGTCGTTCTGGTCGATCCTGAAAAAGCTTTTCGGTGGATGAGCCGACGGCCTCGTGGATTACCGTGATTTGACGAAATTGCCGTTATCCAATTAGCTAACAAAAACACATATTGAGAGTGGTTTTTTGTTATCTAATATGCTATCTAGAACCCATGCTGGTTTGTGAGGTTCGCGCCCGCGCGGTACGGTCATCACCGGATACGGACAGGGCAAGCAGGAATGGACCTCGCCAGAAGATCTCAGTTGTCGCTTGAGGAGCACCTTGAGGTCGCGCAGGCCATGCAGATGGTCCTGCTCGACGAGCTTGCCCGCAACGCCCGCTGGAAGGTGGGTGACGCCGCATTCCATGGCGGAACGAGCATTAGCTCCGCCTGGAGCAGCCAGAGATGGTCCGAGGATCTGGATTTCCTGCTCTCGAAAGGGCAGCGGGATAAGCTGATGGCTGCGGCTCCAAAGGTCGCGTCGGGGGCGAGGCAAAGGCTGCAGGTCGTCTATCCGGGATGCGCGGTCGAGTTTCTGGTCAAGCCGGGAGACGAGACGAAGGACGACGTCATGGATGTCTGGACCGTCAAGTGGAGCCACCCCAACCGGATGAAGAAGGTCCTCGTCAAGCTGGAGTTCTATTCGGCCGAGCCGGGGATCATGTCGGCGTACCGTGCCGTGATGGCCCGTCCGGGACATGCCGGGGGAAGCATTACGACCACGATGCCAGTCGGCGACCTCGTTTCGCTGTGGGCGGACAAGGTGAAGGTGATCGCCACCAGGCCCGGCCTCAAATGGCGCGACGTCCACGATCTCGGCTATATCAGCCAGCAGTTCGACCGACGCGGATGGCCGGATCAGCCTGCTCTGCTCGACGCACTCGCCACGACGGCGGCCATCTATGAAAAGACGCTTCAGGACGTGGAGGAAGGCCTGTCGGCGCGCCTGGACGAAGGCTGCTTCGACAAAGTCGAGGATTTCACAATGGACATGGGCAGATGGTTTCCTGCCTCCCTTCATGCGGACTTTGTCCGCAAGGACGTTTTCAAGGGGCTGATCGCGAGGGCCGAGGCAGAGGTTCGCAGGGCGCTGGAGATCATTCCCGAACCGTCGGCAGGCGTTTACGGAGCACGGCCATGAGCGAGACGTCGAGAAGGATTTCGCCGATCGAGCGCCTGAGGATGCTCGACCCAGTGTTCTCATTGGGGGAGATGCAGTCCGTTTGCGGCCTCGAATACGGACTTGCGAGGCTTTACGCGACGCGCTGGACGGAAAAGGGCTATACCAGACGGTTCGGACAGGGCGTGTATTTCAACCTCATCCGTGACGAGGACGCTCCTGAGACGCGCAGGCACGAAGCCTTGAGGAAACTTCTTGGCGTTCCCTTCGTCCTTGTTGGCGGGGCCGCCATCCATTCCGCCGGATGGACTACCCAGAACCACCAAAGGTTCGAAATCGCCGTCCCCGTCACGCAGGGCCGTTTCTCGCTGCCGTCGACGGAGGGCGACGTGATGCTGACCCCTCGCTATGTCGGCTGGTTCAAGAAGCTGGAGGCATCGGCGGGAACCGGACATGGCGACGGCATGCCGACCGCGTCTCCCGAATACGCGCTTGCCGACGCGCTCCTGTCGGCAAGGCGGGGACTGCCTTCCAAGCGTCCGGTCTATGCGCCTCCGCCCGACGAGGTCGATATGGCGGAGTTCGACGGCGAGGCGTTCGAGCGCCTCAGGGAAGCGCTGTTCGATCTCGGAGCCAACGAGGACGAGATCGCCGAGCTTGCTGATCCATATGGAGAATCCGTGACGGATTCCTCGAAGCTCATCAGTTACTGAGGCCGGCGGCCGTCAGCTGCGCAGGTTCGCGACCTCGGGTTCTTCGTGCATGGCCAGGAGGTCCGCGACCTTGGCAGGATGAAGCGGCGAGAGGGACAGGTAGTCGCGTTCCTTCGGGCCGAACCTGACTCCTGCCGCATGCTGTCCCTGCGGCTGCGGCAGGATGTAGGCGTCGAGCCTGTCTCCGTACGACGACCAGCTCTGAAGGAGATAGCGGGCATCCCTGTCAACGATGCGCCTGTCGGAGCCGACCATGATGGTTCCGCCGGCGACGGCCTCGGCCAGGTCTTCGACGGGCACGTAGACGGCCTTGTCCGCCCAGGGGTTGGATTCATGCCAGTGTGCCATCGGGTCCTCCAGGGTTGCCTCTGGAAATGATGCCTGTCGGCCAAGACCGGCGCAAACGCCTTATGGCCTTGGGAGGTGCGTTTCGAGGTCGTCGCCCAGCCGTTCGTCCGAGGGGTCGAGCTTGTAGCCGTCCGGAACCAGTTCGTAGAACTTCCAGAACATTTCGAACCATTCTCGGTTGTCTAGCCGGCCGAAAACATGTTCGGCGTCCTTCTCCGAAGCCGCTTCTTCGAACGCGGCCATGAACGCAAGGGCTGAGGACACCGAAGTCCCGTTCCGGAACTCATCGCCCAGGCGCTTCGTCTCCGGTCCGAACGCGTCATGGTTCACGACGTTGAGGTGCGCCCGGCTGGCGAAGCTGGAGGCGGCTCTGACGATAGGGTTGTCCGAGAAAGGGACTTCGGTCGCGCGCCTCTCGATCCAGGTGCAGGGATCGGTTTCGATGCCCTGGCCGAACCTTTCCTGGAACCACTCCGAGAACTGGTCCAGCGGCTCGCGGGAATCCCCGGGGAAGGCGAATGTGCTGTCCGGGATCAGTAATGCCCGTGCCTTCCATCCTTCCCTGCCCCATGCATAGAAGTTCCAAGACGGATCCGGAGCCCTTGCGTAGACGGTCCCGTCGACCATCACGAGGTTCGCGTCGATCTTGTTCTGGAGGGCTGCGCGCGTCTCATGGAAGGAATTTCCTTCCATCTTAGCCGGGTCAAGGCGATCCGCCCTCTCCACTTCGTTGGAGTATTCATAGGCGTAGCGGCTGGAGTCCGGCCAGAGGGTTTTCGGCAGGTCCCTTGGGCGGACAGCCGCCAGTGCCGAAAGGTCGTTCCGGGTGAGCGGGGTTTCGTCCCAGCTTCTGTCATAGGCAGGCTGCGGCCGGACGAGCATTCCACGGCACTGCATGATGTCGATGGCGTGTTCATACACCTTGCCGTCTCGTTCCTCGCGGTGATGGAAGACCAAGGCGGGTTCCAGCTCGTCCGGATCGGCCTCAGGCATCGTGAAGGTGGCCGTGGTCACGGCGTGAAAGGATCGGGAGACCCTCTTTCTCGGAGGGATGCCCCTGCAGGGATAGATGATCGGCATTTCGAACGGGACTGACATAGCGGATTCCCAGGGCAGCTTTCACCCGGACAATGGACGCATGTCCCGAAACGGACAACGGGGCATGTTGGTTTCAGGGCCGCGATGTAGCCTTCCGGGGCGGCGCGGGTTGTCCGCGGGTTTCCATTTCGGAGCGGACGAAAGACATGCACAGGATTCAGGAAGCGGCCAGGCGTCTCGAGCTGAGGGTCGCGCTTGCCGGAGAAGGGTGGAGCGACCGCGTCGAGACCGAAGACGGCGGGACCGGTGTTTCCATTCGCCTTCCCGGCGGTTCGATGGTGAGGATCGGCGAGGATGGCGCGGCTTCCCTGTCTCGGCCCATGGGCGCGCTTCTGGGGTCCGGGAACATCAATGACGACGCGTTCTTCGCCTCGTTCATGCACAATTGCGACGTCATGATCGCAAGGGAGTTCGGCAAGGGCACGTCGGAGATCGTGGAATTCGCCGACGTCGTGGCCGAACAGGGATCGGCCGGGCTTGAGGACGTTCTCCGGCAAAGCGTCAGGACCTCCTCGGGCCGGGAGGTTGACGTCCTTGACCGCCATCTGGTGGCTTCGAGGGACGAGGTGAAGGCCGCGGGGGAATCCCCCGATCCGCGCCTGCGCGCAGCCTACTATGGATGGCTGGCGCTTTCTTCCGTCTCTCCGTACCGGGAGCCGCGGGCATGGGACGACTGGGCCTCCCTTGTACGCTGGCACGGCCGCATCGCCGCCGAGACGAGGATTGAGGAGCCGCGCCCGACGGTGAACGGGTACTGGACCCGCATCGAGAGCCAGTGCGGCCTCGTGGAGGCGGCCCGCTCGCTCGGCATGATCGAGGGCCGGCTGGGAGGCTATACCGGAGAGAGGCAGCTGCACGCCCTGCGGATGGTCGGATACGGCACGGGAGTGGGCCACATGGAGATCGTGGCGGTCGCCGTCTTCGAGGACGACGAACTCGTCTCCGTCGTGAGGCATGCCGACAGGACGAAGCGGCCGCGCGAGCGCATTGCTGCAGACGTCGTGGCCATCGTGGAGGCCGTCGAGCGGGCCGCCTGCGAACGCGGAATCGAGGACGACCCTGTTTTCCCGTCGCCGTGACGGGTCCTTGCGAATCCTTTGGACAGGATAACCTGTTGACAGGGAAGCCTTGCCGTGGCATTCCTGTATTCAGGCGCGGGAAGCCCATGGGTGTGCTTCCTTCTAGTTTCTTTGGATGATACATACAGCTGTCCGATCCGCTACCCGCGCTTGAATCTCCCGGAAGGTCCAGTCGATGAACAAGCTGCTTGCGGCCCTCTTTTCCCGCGTTTACGTGGCTCCGGCGGAGGTCGCCAAGCCAGCCCGCCGCAAGGCGGAGGCGGCGAACGCCGAACTGGCGGCTTTCGGGTACACGCTCTCGGCGGACGCGCTTGATGCGCTGGCCGCCTCGGGAACGCGCGGCGTCGACGCCTTCCTCAAGGATTCGCGAAGCTTCCTGCCGGAACTGACCGGCTCCTCCGCGAACCATGCCGCGCTCTACAACCGGTTTCCCTACGAGGTCCCGGAGCACCGGGACTATCTGTTCAAGCGGATCGTGGGCCATCTCAGGAACGAGCTTGGCCTGAACGGGAACGATTTCATGGCGCTGTCGTGCGGCCATGTCGTCGATTCCGACCTCTTCCCGGACATGTCGGCTTTCTCCGCCTGCCCTATCTGCCAGCGGCAGGTCGATGAACTCGGATCCTTCGACGAGGTGAGGAACGCCTACCGTGAGGTTACGCCCCTCAAGGTGCTCAGGCTGGCTCCCGACGGGCTTGTCCGCGAACTGGCTCAGGGGCTTCTCTGCCGCAATTCCTCGCTTTCGGCGGACGAGCGGCGGCTGCTCTCGATCGCCCTGGATCGGTTCGGCCTCGACGTGCCGGACAGCGTCTACCGCGAGAACCTGCCGTTCGCCTACGCCGCCGCCAATGGCGACCTCGACAAGGTTCGGCCGCTCCTCTCCGGGGCGACCGACCTGCTTCGCATCGCCGTCTACGTTGGCGACGCCGAAGCCGACCTGTCCCTTTCGGAACCTGTCAGGTTCAAGGTTCCCGGCCGCCATGGCCGCGCGATCCTGTCCCTTCTGGACGGGCTTCCCTCTCCCGCTTCGGACATGATGCGCCATCGCGAGCGCTGGCTGCGGCTGGGCGAGCACCTGCACGCCGGGACGGCGCAGAACCGCCGCCGCTATCCGAGCGCCGCCGCCGCGTTCGACAGGCTGAGGCGCGATCCGCGCTCCATTCCAACGTTCTCAAGGCAGGTTGAGGCAAAGCTTCGCGCCCGGGAAGTGGACGCGGAGCTTGTCGCCGCGCTCGAAGGACGGCCTGGCGAGTTCATGAGGCGCGTCGATTTCATGTTGCGCGAGGCGGACGATCCGTCGGCCGTGGTCGGGGGGCTGGGCGTCGTCGCGAAGGACGCGAAGACGGAGGCCCTTCTTGGCCTCTGGAAGTACCTTTCGACGAGGCTGGAACCGTCCGGGGAAAGGGTTTTCGTCCCGAAGGGAACGTCAACCAGGGTCAAGGTCGTGGAGGATCTGCGCAAGCCGATCCCGCCGGAGACGGTCGAACGCGCCCGCGAGGTTCTTTCCAGCGAGATCGAGGAGCGGCTGTCCCGGCTGCCTCCGCTCGGAAGCGTATACGTCGACGAAGGCCTCAGGGGGCGGATCGTTCCCTTCAACCGCCGCGGCGATTCCTCCACCAACGTTTCCGTGGTCAAGGGAAACAGGTTTCCGATGGGCGAGCCTCCCGTCGTCCGCCTGTTCGCGCATTGGACCGGCGACATCGACGTCGACCTGTCGCTCGCGTGCTTCGACGAAGGCTTCCGCCACCTGGTCGACGTTTCCTTCCAGGATACCACTCCGGCCGGGTGGAGCATGGTCCATTCCGGCGACGTGCAGCGCGCGCCGCGCGGCGCGTCGGAATTCATCGATTTCGTCCCGGACATTCTGGAGGAAAAGGGCGTGCGCTACGTCGTCGCCCACGTCATCTCGTACCGCGGCGACGCCTTTGAAAGCTTCCCCTGTTTCGCGGGGTTCATGGAGCGGGACGAACTGAAGTCGGGAGCCAAGTACGAGCCGAAGTCCGTGGCCCTGAAGTTCGACCTCAAGTCTCGGGCCACGGACCACATGCCCCTCATCTTCGATCTCGCTACGCGGGAAGTCGTTTTCGCCGACATCGCCGGCGGCAAGGGGACGTATGGTACGGTCAGGACGTCCGTGGACCGCATCGTGAAGTCGGCGAAGGCCGTGCTGGATTTCCCGCGCACCAAGGTGACGCTTTGGGACGTCGCGATGTTCCACGCACGTGCAAGGGGTGACCTGTGCGCCGTTCCGGAAGCCGCCGACGTCGTGTTCTCGCCTGAGACGCTCGATGGCGTGGACGTGATGGACGAACGTGCAATCGAGGCAGCCATCAAGAGGCAGGCGAAGGTCGTAGAGACCGTCAATCCAGTCCCTTAGGACGAATGTCTAAAGAGTTGATGCGGCTTCGGCGTGCGCGACGGGTTGCGGCTCCGGTATGCCGTCCGCCCACGCTTTCCTGG
>Ga0222420_100563_pt1 | contig 15503 bp, 15 predicted proteins | sample 3A2ome_FD_182470 | JGI IMG/M metagenome (GOLD analysis project Ga0222420, IMG submission 182470) | Enriched microbial communities from leaf-cutter ant dump, University of Wisconsin, Madison, United States - 3A200A (version 2) | ecosystem: Environmental > Terrestrial > Nest > Insects nest > Nest...
GTCCGACGAGTTGCGCAACCGCGTCAACAAGGCGATCGTCGCGCTGAACTATGCCCCGCGCGCCGCGGCGCGGTCGCTGCGCAAGCAGTCGTCGGGCCTGATCGGGCTGATCGTCGCCGACATCACCAACCCGTTCTTCACCGAACTGGTCCGCGCGGTCGAGGTCGTGGCAAGCCAGCGCGGCTATTCCGTGCTGCTGTGCAACAGCGACGAAGATCCCGGGCGCGAGGCCCGCGCGCTGGACCTGCTGCGGTCGCAATGGGTCGACGGCATCGTGCTGGCCGCAACCGGCACGGCATCGGCCGACCGCGCCGCGCTGCTGTCGCAGCTGCGCGTGCCTGTCGTCCTGGTCGACCGCGGGCTGGACGGGCTGGGATTCGATTCCGTGGTGCTGGACAACCGCCTGGCCGCACTGCAGGCCACGCGGCACCTGATCGACCAGGGCCACCGGCGCATCGGGCTGATCTCGGGCCCTGCCGGGTTGTCGACCGGTGCCGACCGCCAGGCGGGCTATCGCGAAGGGCTGCTGGCCGCAGGCCTCAGCCCCGATCCCGCGCTGATCCGCGAGGCGGGCTTCCGCGAGGACCAGGGGCATCAGGCGACGCTTGACCTGATGCGCCTGCCCGACCCGCCGACCGCGCTGTTCGCCGCCAACAACCTGATGGCGATCGGCATGATGCGGGCCCTGACCGCGCTGGGCCTCGACTGTCCCGGCGATGTCTCGGTAATCTCGATCGACGACTTTCCCTGGGCCGACGTGTTCCGCCCGCGCCTGACCACGGTGTCGCAGCCGGTCAGGGCGATGGGCGAACTGGCCATGCGCCTGGTCACCGACCGCATCGGCGGCGGGCGCGGCGGCCCGGGCGAAACCCATGTGCTGACCTCGCATCTCGAGGTCAGGGATTCCTGCGCGCCGCCGGGCCCGGCCCCGACCGCCCGGCCGCGCGCCCGACGCAAGCGCGAGGTGGCGTGACGATGAGCAACGATCTGATCCGGCTGTCCGCCGTGGCGGTACGCGACCTGTTGCGGCAGGGCGCGGTGACGCCGGCCGAGCTGGTCGAGGCCGCGATCACCCGGATCGAAGCGGTGGACGGCGCGGTCAACGCCCTGCCGACCCGCTGCTTCGACCGCGCCCGCGAACAGGCCGCGACCCTGAAGGGGTCCGACACGGTGCTGGGCGGCCTGCCCCTGGTCATCAAGGACAACAACGAGGTCGGCGGGGTACGTTCGACCGGCGGCACGCCGATCTTTGCCGACCGCGTGCCGGCCCAATCGGACCGCACCGTCGCGCTGATCGAGGCGCGCGGCGGCGTGACACTGGCCAAGTCGAACCTGTCCGAACTGGGCGGGGCCAATTCGACCAACGCGGTGTTCGGCGCCACGCGCAACCCGTGGAACACGGCGCTGACCTGCGGCGGATCGTCGGGCGGTTCGGCGGTCGCGCTGGCCACCGGCCAGGCCTGGCTGGCCCATGGCAACGACCTGGGCGGATCGTTGCGCATCCCCGCCAGCTTCTGCGGCGTGCTGGGCCTGCGCCCCGGCCCCGGGCGCATCCCGCGCCGGGCGCTGGTCAACCCGTTCGACACGCTGTTCGTCGACGGGCCGATGGCGCGCGACGTGGCCGACTTGGCCTTGTTCTTCGATGCGATGACCGGCTTCGACCAGGACGACCCGCTGTCGGCACCGTCGCCCGACGGGCCGTTCCTGGCCGCGGCCCAGGACCCCCAACGGCCCGAACGCATGGCGTGGTCGGCCGATCTGGGCTGCCTGCCGGTCGATGACGCGGTGCGCGGACTGGGCGAGGGTTTCGCCGGCACGATGGCCGCCGCGGGCATTGCCGTCCATCACGGCGCGCCCGACTTCACCCACGCCTTGCAGACCCTGCTGGCCCTGCGCGGCGCCAGCTACCTGGCCACCTGGGAACCGCTGCTGGCGACGCATCGCCATCTGTTCACGGCCGACGTGCTGGGCGATATCGAACGCGGCGCGACCCAGTCGCCTTCAGACCTGGCTGCCGCCGAACGCTATCGCGCCGACCTCTATCGCCGGGTCATGGCGTTCCTGGACCGGCACGACATCCTGGTGACGCCGGCGGTCACCACCCTGCCCGGCCCGGTCGAGGTGATGTGGCCGCGCGAGATCGCGGGACAGCGCCTGTCGACCTATGTCGACTGGATCGCCATCACCGCGGTCACGTCGCTGCTGTCCTGTCCCATCCTGTCGCTGCCGGTCGGGTTCTCGGCCGACGGCCTGCCCTTCGGCGTGCAACTGATCGGCAAGCCGCGCAGCGAAGCCAGGCTGTTCCGCGCCGCCGCCTGGATCGAACGCCATCTGGGCCTTAAACCCACGGTGATCGACCCGCGCGATTGACCGGCCACCGCGACGGTCAGGTTCCCGTCGGCGGCCAGGGGCGCGGGGTCATCAGCCCGGCGGCCTCGCCGCCATCGACGCTCAGGACCACGCCGTTGACATAGCTCGACTGCGGCGACACCAGCCAGGCGACGACCTCGGCCACTTCCTCGGGCGTGCCGAACCGGCCGGCGGGAATCCGCATTTCCAGCCGGCCGCGCAATTCGGGCTGGTCCTTGACCTTCTGCATCATGCGGGTGTCGATCTGGCCGGGGCAGATCGCGTTGAACCGCACGTCGGCGCCGTGTTCCAGCGCCAGGGCCTGGGTCAGGCCGATCAGCGCCGCCTTGGACGCGCAATAGATTGCCAGGCCTTCCTCGCCGATCTTGCCGGCGATCGAGGCGACGTTGACGACCGAACCGCGGCCGGCGACCAGCCCCTGCAGGGCATAGCGGGTGAACAGAAAGGCCGAGCGGGCATTGACCGCCAGCATCTGGTCCCAGTCGCCGACCTCGGCTGTGGCAAAGGCGACGCGGCGGCCCATGCCGGCATTGTTGACCAGCCCGGTCAGCCGGCCCTGGCCGACCTCCAGCGCGGCGTCGACCACCCGCCGGCAATCGTCGGGCCTGGCGACATCGCCGGCGACGAAGACCACGCCGGGATTGGCCGCGGCCACCTCGGCCCCCGCCGCCTCGTCGCGCCCCGTCATCACCACGGACGTGCCGCCGCGGGCCAGCAGTTCGACGCAGGCCCGGCCGATGCCGTGGGTGCCCCCGGTGACGATGACGGTCATGTTCACGCTCCCCTCGATGGATCAAGGCGGCTTTTCTACCCCACGCCGCGCCGGTCGGACCAGGGGGGCCCTGCGACATTCCGCCGCCGGTGATTGCCGGCAGGCGGCAAGGGATCTAGATCATGATCGTCACGCCATCATCAGGTGCCCGCCCATGTCCACCATCCCCGTCATTTCCGAACGCCGCGCCGAAGTCACCCAGGCGGTCCGGGACGAGACCGGCATCGACGAGGCGATGATCGAGCGGCTGGTGCACGGGTTCTACGACCGCGTCCGCGTGGATGCGATGCTGGGCCCGGTCTTTGCCGCGCATATCACCGACTGGGGCCCGCATCTGCAGCGGATGGTGCAGTTCTGGTCATCGGTCGCGCTGATGACCGGCGCCTATCACGGCCGGCCGATGCAGGTGCATCTGAACCTGCCGATCGATGCCCGCTTCTTCGACCGCTGGCTGGGGCTGTTCGCGGAAACCGCGAACGACCTGTGCCCGCCGGCCGCCGCGGCGCATTTCGTCGAGCGTGCCCGGCGCATCGCCGACAGCCTGGAACTGGGCATCGCCGCGTTCAAGGGCGTGCGCCTGCCCCGCGGCGCCCGGTATTATCGCGAAGAGGCGGGCGCCTGAGGTTTCTGCTTCGGCGGCAGGGCCGCGGCAACAGCCAAGCCCCGCTCGACCCAGCGTTTGAGCGCCGCCGGTGTCTTCACCCCGGCCGGCGCAACCAGCACGAACCCCGCCGTCCTGCGCCCGGCCATCTCCATCGGCCGGACATGCGGATCGGCGATCACGGCGTCGCGGCCGACCCGGACCATCAGTTCGTCGCCCATCAGGCCACAGGCCATGTGATCGCCGGCCATGAAGCACAGCCCGCCCATCATCCGGCGTTCCAGGATCGGGGCGCGCCCCTCCAGAACCTTGCGGACACGGTCGGCCAACCGTTCGTCATACGCCATCGTCAGCCCCGCAGCAGTTCGGCCAGTCGGGCCAGGCTGGTTTCCCAGCCCTTGGCGGTATTGACGCAGATTTCCGGCACGCGCAACCCTTCGTGGCGCAGGGTCAGTCTGGTGCCGCCGGGGATCGCCGCCAGGTCGTAGCGGACCGTGCTGGTCCCGCCCGGCGCGCCGATCACGGCCCAGCCATGGACCAGGCGATGCGGGGCCGCGATTTCGATGAAGTCACCCGCCATGCGATAGGGGCCGGCCATGCCGATACCGGCCGACTGCCACCGGCCGCCCACCCGAACGTCGCCCTGCCATTCGCGCGTGTCGAACACGCCCGGCCGCACCCACCAGTCGCAGATCTCGGCGGTGGTCAGGGCGCGAAACACCCGTTCGGGGCCGGCCGCCAGGTCGACCCGTGCCGCGACCAGGCCCGCGGCCGTATCCGCCGTCGCCGTCAGATTATTTTCCATCGTCCGTCTCCCCTTCGCCCCGGTTCTGCGCGAGACTACGGGCCGTAGTACGGAATCGTAAATACGGACAAAAACGATAGTACGGGGGATTTTGCGATGACCGCGACCGACATCCAGGCCGGCCCGGCGGTATCCCGGTTGACCGGCCTGGACATGCGGCATATCCGCCTGTGCCCGGCGATCGCCTTCAACCAGATCGTCGGCGGCCGCTACAAGCTGCATATCCTGTGCGTGCTGCATCGCGGGCCCCATCGTTTCGGCGAAATCGGCCGGTCGCTGGTGCATGGCGGGCTGGGCAAGCCGATCACGCCGCGCATCCTCAGCCGCGAGCTGCGGGAACTGGAGGAACGCGGGCTGATCACCAGGCGGGAATACCCCGTCGTGCCGAAAAAGGTCGAATACCGCCTGGCCGAACGCGGCGCGGCGCTGATGCCGATCCTGGCCGAAATCGTGCGCTGGGGCGCGACGGGCGACCATGAACGGATCCTGGGGGTCGGCTGACGCCGCTCAATCCTCGTCGTCTTCCGGGTCGGTGACCGGCACCAGGAAGACCAGCCAGCCTTCCTCGTCGCCGGGGCCGACCTCGGACTCGGCTTCGGCCTCGCGCCATTCCTGGCGCCAGGTCTCGGCCTCCTCGTCGAAGGCTTCGCGCACGAACAGCGGCGCCTCGCCCAGCCACAGCGGGCCGCCGATGGTCTCATAGGTCATCAGGTCGGTCTTCAGCGCCTTCGACCCGGCGATCGCCTGGGCATCCTCCAGGCTTTCGGCGGCCAGGGTGGCCACGGGCCGGCCGTCGGCCTCGATGGTGAACAGGTTCATCGACGAAATCCCTCTATCGTGCGCAATGGTTGCACCATGTCAGGGCCGGGGCGGCCTGTCGACGCCCGCGTCCATCGGGCCCGATTAAGACTTTCGATAGAGCCTGGACCGGACTATCCTGTCGCCAGCATCGACGAACCGGGGGGGGAGGTTGCCTTGCTGACGCCCTATAACGCTGCCGTGGTCGGCACCGTGTTTCTGCTGTTCCCGATGGGCTATTTCCTGCTGACCTCGCCGACCTTCCTGCTGGTCCGGCTCGACGTGCCGCAGGTGTCGTTCCTGCTGCGCAGCCAGTTCAGCGGGTATTTCATGACGGTGGTCGGCGCCAGCCTGGTGTCGACCCTGGGCTTCGCCTTTGCCGGCCGGCCTTATTTTGCCGTCGGCGCCGCGACGATCATGGTGTTCTCGTTCCTGGCGCGGCGCTGGTTCCTGCGCCGCATCGACGGCGAAATCGCCGCGCGCGATGCCGGCGACCCCGGAGCCACCACGCGCCTGCGCCGGCTGCATGTCGGCGGCATGGCCTGCAACCTGGTCGAGCTGGGCGTGGTGATCGCGGCGGTGCCGAGCGTGTTCGCGACGCCGCTCTGACTGGTGCGGGCGGGGGGACTCGAACCCCCACTTCCATACGGAAAACAGATTTTAAGTCTGCTGCGTCTACCATTCCGCCACGCCCGCCGCGGGCGGAAACTAGCGCCGGGCGCGCCCGTCTGTCTACGGGTTGCTACGCCGCCGCCTTGCGCAACCGCTTGACCGCGGGCCGCCCCCTTCCGATCATACGCCGTAAGAACAAGCAAGGGAGGATGACACGATGAAACGCCTGTTGGCCGCGCTGACGGTCGGGTTGTGCCTGGCCGCCACCACCGCCCTCGTCCATGCCCAGGAACTGGAGCGCACCCGGCCCGAGGATGTCGGGCTGTCGTCCGAGCGGCTGGCCCGCATCACCACGCGGCTGAAGGCCGACGTCGACAAGGGCGCCATCCCCGGCGCCGTGCTGCTGGTCGCCCGCCAGGGCCAGGTCGCCTATTTCGAGGCGGTCGGCCTGCAGGATGCCGAGGCCAAGACGCCGATGGCCCGCGATTCGATCTTCCGCATCTATTCGATGACCAAGCCGCTGACCTCGGTTGCGATCATGATGCTGGTCGAGGAAGGCCAACTGACCCTGGATACCCCGCTGGGCCGGATCATCCCGGCCTTCGCCGAGCAGAAGATCGCCAATGCGGACGGCACCAATCCGGCCCGCCGCCCGATCACCATCCAGGACCTGCTGCGCCACAGCGCCGGCATCACCTATGGCTTCTTCGGTGAAGGCGCGGCCAAGAAGGCCTATGTCGACGCCAAGATCTTTGCCGGCGACTACGACAATGCCGAATTCGCCGCCCGCATCGCCGCCCTGCCGCTGGCCTACGAACCCGGTACGGTATGGGACTACAGCCATTCGACCGACATCCTGGGCCGGGTGGTCGAGGTCGTGTCGGGCAAGAGCCTTTACCAGTTCATGCGCGAGCGGCTGCTGGACCCGCTGGGCATGCCCGATACGTCGTTCTACGTCACCGATGCCGCCAAGCAGCGCCGCATCGCCGAACCGCTGAAGGGGGACCGCTCGATCGGCGTCGACGTCGACTTCTTCGACCCGCGTGTCGCGGCCAAATGGGAATCGGGCGGCGGCGGGCTGGTCGGCACGGCGATGGATTACGCCCGTTTCCTGCAGATGCTGCTGAACGGCGGCACCTTCAACGACCGCCGGTATCTGGGTCCCGCCACGATCGATTACATGACGTCTGACCACATGGGCAGCGCGGTGCGCCCCGGTCCCTATTTCCTGCCGGGTCCGGGTTACGGCTTCGGCCTCGGGTTCGCGGTGCGCCTGGCCGACGGCCAGTCGGCCACGCCCGGTTCGATCGGCGAATATAACTGGGGCGGGGCCGGCGGCACCTATTTCTGGGTCGATCCCGAACAGGACATGTTCGTCGTGTTCATGATGCAGTCGCCCAGGATGCGGCTGGCCTATCGCAGCCTGATCCGCAACATGGTGTATGCTGCCATTACCGACTGACGGGGCAGGAGAAGGGCTTGCAGGGTGCAACCCCTGGCACCTATATACGTTCTCAACCAATGATGCCGCCCCAACATTACTTAGGGAGCCTCCGCCCATGAGCGGTTTCGACGACCTCAAGAAGGCCAACGAATCGAAGTTCCAGCACGACGCCGACCTGGCCTTCAAGATCGAGGCCCGGCGCAACAAGCTGCTGGGCCTGTGGGTCGCCGAGAAATTCGGTCTGACCGGTGACGATGCGGCCGCCTATGCCAAGGACGTCGTGGTCGCCGACCTGGCCGAGGCCGGCGAGGAGGACGTCGTTGCCAAGATCCTGGCCGACGTGAAGGCGCGCAACATCGACTTGTCCGAACACCGCCTGCGCAACAAGATGACCGAACTGATGCACGTCGCCGACCAGCAGATCCGGTCGGAATAAGCCTTTCCGTCCCGACGACGGCTTGCGAGGCGCCCCATCGGGGCGCCTCTTTCGTTTCCGGGCTGACGGACTGCGACCATGGGCCGCCCCGCCCCAGGTTGATTTCGGCGCCATCCGGTCGCAGTCTCGGCCCGTCGACCGACCTGATCAGGGGATTGCCGCCATGACGCCCAAGGACATCGTCGTCTTCATCGAAGGTGAAGCGGGCCGCGACGACAGGCTGAAATTCGCCGCGACCCTGGCCGAAAATTGGGGCGCCCACCTGATCGCCACCTTCGTCGCCGACGACCTGGCCCTGCACCAGCACGCGGGCTTTGCCATCGGCGGCGCGTTGAACAGCATGATCGCGATGCACCGCGAAGCCGTCGACCGGGCCTGCACTGAGGCCCGCGCCGCATTCGAGGCCATCGTCGCCAACCGCACCATGACCCATGAATGGCGCGTCTCGCAGAACGAGATCGGCGAGGCGCTGATGCTGCACGCCCGCCACGCCGGCCTGGCCATCGTCGGTCCCGCGCCCGCCGCCAGCCAGCCGACCACGGTCCTCAGCCTGTCCGAGGACGTGATCTTCGCCTCCGGGCGGCCCTCGCTGCTGGTGCCGGTGGACTGGCCCGAAGACCGCCTGCCCCGCCGCGTCGTGATAGGCTGGAACGGCAGCCGCGAGGCGGCCCGTGCGATCAGCGACGCCATGCCCTTCCTGACGGCGGCCGACGCCGTCGACCTGGTGGTGGTGCCCGAGGGCAAGATCCGCGGCCTGCTGGGGGCCGAACCGGGCGCCGATATTTCACGCCATCTGGCCCGCCACGGGGTGCAGGTCACGCTGATCCAGGCCGTCGGCGACGATCCGGGCGGCCTGCTGCTCGACCATGCCGCGCGGGTGGGCGCCGGGTTGCTGGTGATGGGCGCCTCGGGCCAGTCGCGGATCAGCGAATTCATCTTTGGCGGCGCCACCCGCCGCATCCTGGCCCAGGCCAGGATTCCGGTATTGCTCTCGCGGTGACGATATCGGTAATTTTAGTAAAATTATACCCGAATTAGAAGTATAATTTATTTACAAACCATCGCAGAAGGCTACCTCGCTACGTGGTCTTTTTCTCCATGACGCCCCCGAGGCGGATGGAGATAAGGCAAATGAAGAACATCAGAATACTTTTCAAGATCGTCCTGGTCATCGCCATGCTGGCGATGCTGGGCATCGGCACCAGCGGCCTGTCGATCTTTCGCATGGGCGAAGCCGACGACCGCAGCAGCGACCTGCTGACCACCGACGCGCCGGGGGTGATCTGGCTGTCGCGGGTCAACGTCACCGTGCTCGAAACCTCGAGCCTGCTGTTCCAGATGATCGCGGAGACCAACCCCGAGGACATCAGGAAGGTGGTCGCCGACCTGCAGGCCGTCACCAAGGAATTCGACCGCCGCATGGAGATGGCGCGGAAGGGCATTCCCCATCACGGCGCTTCGCTGGACCGGTTGGGCGCAAGCTACAAGGAACTGATCGCGGCCGCCGCGCCGGTCCAGGCCCTGGCGATCGAGAACACGACCGAAAGCAACGCCCGCGCGGTGGCGATGGTCCGGACCGAGATCGCCCCCCGGATCGCCAATCTGCGCAAGCTGTTCTCGACCGAGGTCGACCAGTCGATCGACGAACTCAAGGTCGGGTCCGACAATCTGACCGCTGCCTATCTGTCGACGCGCAACTCGCTGATCATCACGCTGGTCATCGGCGTGCTGGCGGTCGGCGCCATTGCCCTGTGGATCGCCCAGGCCGGCATCGCCGCGCCGCTGAAGCGCCTGGCCGGCACGATGGACGTGCTGGCGCGCGGCGATTATTCGGTCGACGTCGAAGGCCAGGAACGCCGTGACGAGGTCGGGTTGATGGCCAAGTCGGTCCAGGTGTTCAAGCAGAACGGCATCGAGGCCAAGCGCCTGACGGCCGAGGCCGAGGAAGCCCGCATCCGCGACGAACAGCGCCAGCGTGAGGAAGAAGCCCGCGAGCGTGCCGCGGCCGAGGAAAAGCGCCAGCGTGACGATGCGGCCCGCCGGGCCGAGGAACAGCGCCAGCGCGAGGCCGAGGAAACCGAACGCCGCCAGGCGGCCGAGCGCCAGGCCGAACAGGAACAGGCCCGCATCCAGGCCGAACGCCAGCGCCGGGCTGACCTGCACAAGATGGCCGACGACTTCGAGGCGGCGGTGGGCGGCGTAGTCAACGCCGTCGCCGCGGCGGCGACCGAGATGCACTCGACCGCCGGCAGCATGACCGGGATCGCCAACACCACGACGACCCAGTCGCTGACGGCCGCGGCCGCGACCGAACAGGCCGCGACCAACGTGCAGACGGTCGCCTCGGCGTCCGAGGAACTGGCCGCCTCGATCCGCGAGATTTCCAGCCAGGTCGCCAATGCCAGCCAGATCGCCCAGGGCGCGGTGTCCGAGGCGCAGGAAACCGACCGGATCGTCCAGGGCCTGGCCCAGTCGGCCGACAAGATCGGCGAGGTCATCGCCCTGATCACCAACATCGCCAGCCAGACCAACCTGCTGGCGCTGAACGCGACGATCGAGGCGGCCCGCGCCGGCGAGGCCGGCAAGGGTTTTGCCGTCGTGGCCTCGGAGGTCAAGAGCCTGGCCAACCAGACCACCCGGGCGACCGAGGAGATCAGCCAGCAGGTCAACGAAGTCCAGCAGGCGACGCTGCAGGCGGTGGAAGCCATCCGCAGCATCGGCGGCACCATCGGCCGGATCGATGAGATCAACGGCTCGATCGCCTCGGCGGTCGAGGAACAGGGCGCCGCCACCCAGGAAATCGCCCGCAATGTCGAGCAGGCCGCGGCCGGCACGCAGGAAGCGTCGTCTTCGGTCGCCGGCGTCAATCGCTCGGCGGGCGAGGCGGGTCACGCCGCGGGCCAGGTCCTGGGCGCATCGGGCGAATTGTCGACGCTGGCCGAAAAGCTGCGTTCGGAGGTCGACCGCTTCCTGGGACAGGTACGCGCCGGCTGAGGCCGCCGCGGCAGACGGGGTGTTCGGGCCGGCGCGAGCCGGCCCGATGCTTTTGCCCGCCCTGCGATAACGCCGGCTGGTTGCCGTTCAGTGAATTCATCTTCGAATATTTTATTTTCCGGGATTAAAATCCTGGTACTCAAATACTCATATGGAATTTAAGGTAGAATAATAAAAAATATCAACCCTGAGAGTGCAATTATTATTACCTCGCGATTCATTTTCGGGTGATCCACGATAGCTTTCGCGAACGTAGATGATCTAGTTTCTTGGACCCTCTTCACGCGGCGGCAACGGATTAATGAAAAATATTCCGATTCTTTTTAAGATCGTTCTGGTCATCACAATGCTGGCCGTACTGGGCATCGCCACGATGGGGTTGTCGATTCTTCGCATGGGCCAGGCCAACGATCGCAGCGCGGGCCTGTTGACCGGCGACGTCCCGGGCGTGATCTGGCTGACGCGGGCCAATGTCGAGGTGCTGGAAGCATCGAGCCTGCTGTTCGAAATGCTGGCCGAGACCAATCCCGAAGACATCAGGCACACCATCGCCGACCTGCAGGCGGTGACGACCGAGTTCGACCGCCGCATCGGCCTGGCCCTGCAGGGGCTGCCCCAGTCGGCCGCCGCGATCGAGCGTCTTAAGCGCGGCTACCACGACCTGATGGCCGACACGGCCGAGGTCAAGGCGCTGGCCATCGAGAACACGCCGGACAGCAACGCGCGCGCCGTGCTGCTGGTGCGGCAGGAGATCGCGCCCCGGATCGCGGCCCTGCGCAAGCAGTTCATCGCCGAGATCGACCAGGCCATCGCGACGTTGCGCGGCGCGTCGGACGAATTGACCGTGACCTATCTGGACACGCGCAATTCGCTGATCGTCACGCTGGTCATCGGTGTCCTGCTGGTCGGCGCGCTCGCCCTGTGGATCGCCCAGGCCGGCATCGCCCGGCCCTTGCGTAGCCTGGCGGGGACGATGGAAGTACTGGCGCGCGGCGACTACACCGCCGCGGTGGCGGCCCAGGATCGCCGCGACGAAGTCGGGCTGATGGCCCGGTCGGTCGAGATCTTCAAGCAGAACGGGATCGAGGCCAGGCGCCTGGCTGCCGAGGCCGAGGAAGCGCGTATCCGCGACGAACAGCGCCAGCGCGACGAGGAAGCGCGCGAGCGTGCCGCCGCCGAAGCACGCCGCCAGCGTGAGGAACAGGCCCGCCAGGCCGAGGAACGGCGCCAGCGCGAGGCCGAGGAAACCGAGCGCGCCCAGGCCGCCGAACGCCAGGCCGAGCAGGAACGGTCGCGCATCGAGGCCGAGCGCCTGCGCCGCGAAGCGCTGCTGAAGCTGGCCGGCGATTTCGAGGCCGCGGTCGGCGGCGTGGTCAACGCCGTGGCCTCAGGCGCGACCGAGATGCAGGCGACTGCGACATCGATGACCGGCATTGCCAACACCACCAGCAGCCAGTCGCTGACCGCCGCGGCCGCGACCGAACAGGCCGCGACCAACGTGCAGACGGTGGCGACCGCGTCCGAGGAACTGGCCGCGTCGATCAACGAAATCTCCAACCAGGTGGCGACCGCCAGCCGCATCGCCCAGGGCGCCGTCGAACAGGCCGACGAGACGGACAAGATCGTCCAGGGCCTGGCCGCCGCGGCCGACAAGATCGGCGAGGTGGTGGGGCTGATCACGACGATCGCCGGGCAGACCAACCTGCTGGCGCTGAACGCCACGATCGAGGCGGCGCGGGCCGGCGAGGCCGGCAAGGGTTTTGCCGTCGTCGCCTCCGAGGTCAAGAACCTGGCCAACCAGACGGCCCGGGCGACCGAGGAGATCGGCCAGCAGATCTCAGGCGTGCAGGACGCGACCCGCCAGGCGGTCGACGCGATCCGCAATATCGGCGGCACCGTCGGGCGCATCAACGAGATCAATGCCTCGATCGCCTCGGCGGTCGAGGAACAGGGCGCCGCCACCCAGGAAATCGCCCGCAATGTCGAGCAGGCCGCGGCCGGCACGCAGGAAGCCTCGACCTCGGTCGCCAGCGTCAACCGCGCCGCCGGCGAAGCCGGCCATGCCGCCGATCAGGTGCTGAGCGCGTCGGGCGAATTGTCGGCCATGGCCGACAGGCTGCGCTCGGAAGTGGACCGGTTCCTGGGCCAGGTGCGGGCGGGATGACGCGGCAAGACTTTGAACCTATCGGCCGTCGTCGCCGGGCCTGACCCCATAGCCGCCGGCATAGGCCCGCAAGCGTGGCTTGCAGAGCGAATCGTCATCCCGGCGAAGGCCGGGATGACGATCGCCTTATCTTGATGATGACAAGCGGGGCACCCTACCCCGCCGGACGGCAGACCGCAGTGGCGCGGCCGCGCGACCCCGGCGTGGCCACCAGTTCGCACAGATCGATGCCGGTGGTGATCTCGCGCAGCACGCCGACCTGGGTGCCCTGATAGACGCAGGACACGAAATACGGGCCGGGGCGCGCCGCCGATGACGCCAGCTTCCAGGTGGTGACGGTGGCGCCGTCGGCCCGGCGCTGGCGCGAAACCGGCTTGACCGGATCGCGCTTCTCGCCCAGTGCGCCGCGGAACACCTGGAAATTGACCAGGCGCCGCTCGCTCTTGCCCGGCGTCGCCTCCCAGCCGGACGGCGCATCGGTGCGTTCGATCACCGTGACGACCGCCGGGCAGGCCAGTACCTCGGCCCGCGCCGGCATTGCCGCCACGATCAGCCCGGCGGCCAGTACGGCCGCCCCGACCACAGCCCCCCGCATGATCATCAGGCCCGGCGCTTTCCGGCGGCCTTCTTGGGCTTGGCCGCAGGCTTGGCCGCGGCGGGCCTGGTACGGCCGAACACACGGCGGAAGATCGTGTCCGCGTGCTTGGTGTGATAACCCAGGTCGAACAGCTTGCCCAACTGGTCGGGCGTCAGCACCGCGGTGACCTCGGGCTCGCTTTGCAGCAGGGTCAGGAAATCGCCGCCCTCGCGCCAGATGCGCATGGCATGGCGCTGCACCAGCGCATAGGCCGCCTCGCGGCTCAAGCCCGCCTGGATCAGCGCCAGCAGCACGCGCTGGGAATGGCACAGCCCCCCCAGGCGATCGAGGTTGCGCTGCATGTTCTCAGGATAGACCACCAGCTTCTCGACCACGCCGACCAGCCGGTTCAGCGCGAAGTCGAGATGAACGGTCGCGTCGGGGCCGATGCCGCGCTCGACCGACGAATGGCTGATGTCGCGCTCGTGCCACAGGGCGACGTTCTCCATCGCCGGCACCACGGCCGACCGCACCAGCCGGGCCAGACCGGTCAGGTTCTCGGTCAGTACCGGGTTGCGCTTGTGCGGCATCGCCGACGAACCCTTCTGGCCGGGATGGAAGAATTCCTCGGCCTCGAGCACTTCCGTCCGCTGCAGATGGCGGATTTCCACCGCCAGCCGTTCGACCGACGAGGCGATGACGCCCAGCACGGCGAAATACATCGCATGGCGGTCACGCGGGATGACCTGGGTCGACACGGGCTCAGGGCTGAGGCCGAGCTTTTCGGCGACATGTTCCTCGACGCTGGGGTCGATATTGGCGAAGGTGCCGACCGCGCCCGAGATCGCGCAGGTCGCGACCTCGGCACGGGCGGCGACCAGGCGGGCACGGCAGCGCTGGAATTCGGCGTGGAACGTCGCCAGCTTGATGCCGAAAGTCGTCGGCTCGGCATGGATGCCGTGGCTGCGCCCGATGCAGACCGTCAGCTTGTGTTCGAAGGCGCGCTTTTCCAGCGCGGCCAGCAGGCGATCGAGATCGTCGAGCAGGATGTCGGCGGCCCGCACCAGTTGGACGTTCAGGCAGGTGTCCAGCACGTCCGACGACGTCATGCCCTGGTGGACGAACCGCGCCGACGGCCCGACATGCTCGGCCAGGTTGGTCAGGAAGGCGATGACGTCGTGGCGGGTCTCGCGCTCGATCTCGTCGATGCGGTCGATCTCCCACTTGCCCTTCTTCCAGACTTCCTGGGCCGCCTTCCTGGGCATCAGCCCCAGCTTGACCTGCGCGTCGCAGGCATGGGCCTCGATCTCGAACCAGATGCGGAAACGGGTCTCAGGGCTCCAGATCGCAGCCATTTCCGGCCGGGTGTAACGAGGAATCATTTCGGGCGTCTCGACGTCTTGGAAGTGGGGGAAGGCCATCGCTTATCACGAAAGCGCCCGGCAATTGAAGGCCCCTGCCCTCAAACCCGCGCGATCTCGCCGATCGCCATGCGTTTGTAGGTCTCGACCAGCAGCCGGCCCTCCGCCGGCGCGACCGAGATCGCCAGGCGCATCGTCGCCTCGCCCAGTTGCATGACCAGGAAGGCCGACGCGTCGATCGCGGTCCGATCGGCACCCGGATTGACCCGCGCCATGACCTCGGCCAGCACCGCGCCGTTGATCCGGCTGTCGGTCCGGTCGATGTCGCGCAGCGCCGGATCGGCCTGGGTGCCCGACCAGATGTCGCGCATGACGGGTTCGGCCTGGAAGATGCCGTAATAGACATCGACCAGCGCGGCGAAGGCGGTACGCAGGCCCGCCGCATCGGTGACGCCGGCAAGGCCATCGCGAATGCAGTCGCGGCCGGCGGCATTGTAGCGCTCGGCCAGCGTGCGGATGACCGCGGCCTTGTCGGGGAAGAATTGATACAGCGAACCGATCGAGACCCC
>Ga0222420_100567_pt1 | contig 15456 bp, 13 predicted proteins | sample 3A2ome_FD_182470 | JGI IMG/M metagenome (GOLD analysis project Ga0222420, IMG submission 182470) | Enriched microbial communities from leaf-cutter ant dump, University of Wisconsin, Madison, United States - 3A200A (version 2) | ecosystem: Environmental > Terrestrial > Nest > Insects nest > Nest...
GATCGATTCGACTTCCTCGATCGGCACGGGCTGGGCGCCGGGCTTGAAGTCGAGCAGGTCGCGCACCGCGATCGGCGGCAGGTCGCGCAGGGCGGACGTGTACTTCTTGAACAGCTGGAACGATTCGGTGGCGACCGCCGTCTGCATCAGATGGATCAGGTTGCCATCGAGCGCATGGGCCTCGCCGCCCTTGCGATAGCGGTAAAGGCCGCCAATGGGCAGTGCGCCGGCGCTGCCCCCATACGCGCGGGCATGCTGGTCCAGCACCTGCTTCTGGATGCCGTTCAGGCCGATGCCGGAAATGCGCGAGGGCATGCCGGGGAAGAATTCCGCGACCAGCGACCGCGACAGCCCCAGCGCCTCGAAGTTGTAGCCGCCGCGATAGGACGAAATGACCGAGATGCCCATCTTGCTCATGATCTTGAGCAGGCCCTGGTCGATCGATTCCTTGAACCGGGCGATGCAGTCGCCCAGGCTCAGCTTGCCGAACAGGCCGCGGGCATGGCGGTCGGCGATGCATTCCTCGGCCAGCCAGGCATTGATCGTGGTGGCGCCGACACCGACCAGCACGGCGAAATAATGGGTGTCGAGGCATTCGCCCGACCGCACGTTCAGCGAGGTGAAGGTGCGCAGGCCGTGGCGCACCAGATGCGAATGCACCGCGCCCGCCGCCAGGATCATCGGCAGGGCGACGCGGGCATCGCCCACGGCTTCGTCGGTCAGGACCAGGTTCGAGGCCCCGCCGCGCACGGCGTCCTCGGCCTCGACGCGGATGCGGCGCAGGGCGTCGCGCATCGCATGTTCGCCGGCCTCGGCCTCGAACGTGCAGTCGATGATGCCGATGGTCTTGCCCATGTACTTCTTGAGCGCCATGAACTCGGCGTTCGACAGGACGGGGCTTTCCAGCAGCATGACCTTGGTCTGCGCGCTGGATTCGTCCAGCACGTTGCCCAGGTTGCCCAGCCGGGTCTTCAGCGTCATCACCCGGCGTTCGCGCAAGCTGTCGATCGGCGGGTTGGTGACCTGGCTGAACTGCTGGCGGAAGAAATGGTGCAGGCCGCGATATTCGTCGCGCAGCACCGCCAGCGCGGTGTCGTCACCCATCGAGCCGACGGCTTCCTTGCCGTCCTCGACCATCGGGTGCAGCACCATCTCCATGTCTTCTAGCGTCAGGCCGAAGGCCAGCTGCGAGCGGCGCAGCGCCTCGCGGTCCAGCAGCGGGGCGGCGGCGGCCCCCTGGCTCAGGCTGTCCAGGCGGACCTGGTTCTTCAGCCATTCGCCATAGGGCTGGGCATCGGCCAGCTTATCCTTGATCTCCTGGTCGTGATAGAACCGGCCCTTCTTCAGGTCGATCGCGATCATCTGGCCGGGGCCGACGCGGCCCTTCTCGGTGATCTTGTCCTCGGGCTGCGGCACCATGCCGGTCTCGGACCCGACGATCAGCAGGCCGTCCTGGGTGATGGTGTAGCGCAAGGGGCGCAGGCCGTTGCGGTCCAGGCCCGCCACGACCCAGCGGCCGTCGGTCGCGCACAGCGCCGCCGGGCCGTCCCACGGTTCCATGACCGTGTTGGCATAGGCATACAGCGCCCGGTGCTTTTCCGGCATCGTGGTCTTGTTCGACCAGCTTTCCGGCACCAGCAGGGTCTTGGCCATCGGCGCGATGCGCCCGGCGCGCACCAGCACCTCGAAGGCCGCGTCCAGCGCGGCGGAATCGGACGACCCCGACTGCACGATCGGCTTGATGTCGTCGCCGAATTCGCCGAACAGCTCGGACGCCATCCGGATCTCGTGGCTCTTCATCCAGTTGACGTTGCCGCGCACGGTGTTGATCTCGCCGTTATGGGCGAGCATGCGGAACGGCTGGGCCAGGCGCCAGGTCGGGAAGGTGTTGGTCGAATAACGCTGGTGGTAGATCGCAAACGACGACACGAAGCGTTCGTCCAGCAGGTCGGGATAGAACACCGACAGCTGCTCGGCCAGGAACATGCCCTTGTAGATGATCGACCTGCAGGACAAGGAGCAGATGTAGAAGTCCGAGATATGGGCGGCCAGGACCGCCTTTTCGATGCGGCGGCGGATCAGGAACAGCTCGCGCTCGAAATCGTCGTCGGACAGGCCCTTGCGGTTCTCGATCAGCACCTGCTCGATCTCGGGCCGGGTCGCGTTGGCCTTTTCGCCGATGACCGACGAGTTGATCGGCACCTGGCGCCAGCCGAAGATGCCGTGGTTGAAGGCCAGGATCTCGGTCTCGACGATCGTGCGGGTGATTTCCTGGGCGGTCAGGTCGGTCTTGGGCAGGAACACCTGGCCCACGGCCAGCTTGCCTTCGCCCGGCTCGAAACCCGACTTGCGGATATGGGCCTTGAAGAAGTCCTGCGGGATCTGGACGTGGATGCCGGCGCCGTCGCCGGTCTTGCCGTCGGCGTCGACCGCGCCGCGATGCCACACCGCCTTCAGCGCGCGGATGCCGGCCTCGACGACCGAGCGGCGCGGCTTGCCGTCCAGCGTGGCGACCAGGCCGACGCCGCAGGCGTCGTGTTCCATGGTCGGGTCGTACAGCCCTTCGGCCGACAGGGTTTCGGCGTTGGCCTTGAACTCGGCGACGAAACGGCTGCCCTGGTCTTGGATCTGGCTCATGGCTTGGGTCCTCTGTCTCGTCGTCTTCAGCTGGCCAGGGCCAGCTGCGCGGCCTTGGCCGTCAGGTATTCGGTCATCGAATCGGCTGCGACCCGGCCGTCGCGCACGCCCCACACGACAAGGCTGGCGCCGCGCACGATGTCGCCGGCGGCAAACACCCCGTCCAGCGCCGACATCTGGGTCAGCGGGTTGACCTTGACCGTGCCCCAGCGGGTGACGGGCAGGTCGGCTTCGCCGAACAGGGTCGGCAGGTCCTCGGGGTCGAAGCCCATCGCCTTGATGACCAGGTCGGCCTTGATGGTCTGGTCGGACCCTTCGATGGCCTGCGGCGCCTGGCGGCCCGTCGCGTCGGCCAGGCCCAGCCGCATCTTGATGACGCGGGCGCCGGTCACCGTCTCGTCGCCCAGAAAGGCGCGCGGCGCGGTCAGCCAGGCGAAATCCACGCCCTCTTCCTCGGCATTCTTCACTTCGCGCATCGAGCCGGGCATGTTGGCCTTGTCGCGGCGATAGAGGCACTTGACCGACACGGCGCCCTGGCGGATCGCGGTACGCACGCAGTCCATGGCGGTATCGCCGCCGCCGACCACCACGACATGCTTGTCCTTGGCGTCCAGTTCGCCCGAGGCGAAGGCCGGCACATGGTCGCCGAAACCGATGCGGTTCGACGCGGTCAGGTAGTCCAGTGCCTGGACGATGCCCTTCAGCCCCGAGCCCGGCATCGCCTCGTCGCGCGCCTTGTAGACGCCGGTCGCGATCAGGATGGCGTCATGGCGCTGGCGCAGCTCGGCAAAAGTGACGTCGCGGCCGACCTGGTGGTTCATATGGAAATGGACGCCCTGGTCGCGCAACAGCTGTTCGCGCCGGCCGACCACGTCCTTTTCCAGCTTGAAGCCGGGAATGCCATAGACCAGCAGGCCGCCGACGCGGTCGTAGCGGTCGTAGACATGGACCTGGAAACCCTTGGCGCGCAACTCCTCGGCCGCGGCCAGGCCAGCGGGGCCGGCGCCGATGATGCCGACCGACTGGGCGCGCTCGGCCCGCGGCAGGCGCGGCTTGACCCAGCCGCGTTCCCAGGCGGTGTCGTTGATGTATTTCTCGATCGCGCCGATGGTGACGGTGCCGTGGCCCGACTGCTCGATCACGCAGTTGCCTTCGCACAGCCGGTCCTGCGGGCAGATGCGGCCGCAGATCTCGGGCATGTTGTTGGTCGCCTGCGACAGTTCGTAGGCCTCGTCCAGGCGGCCTTCGGCGGTCAGGCGCAGCCAGTCGGGGATGTTGTTGTGCAGCGGGCAATGGATATGGCAGCCCGGCACGCCGCATTGCGAGCAGCGCGCGGCCTGTTCCGCCGCCTTGTCGGCCGAGAACCGGCGATAGATCTCATCGAAGTCCTCGCGACGCTCGTCCGCCTCGCGCTTGTCGGGCATCTGGCTGTCGACCTTGACGAACTTCAACATCTTCTCGGCCATGGCGCGCCCCTCCTACTCGGGCGGTAACGATCGACGGTCTGGCTGGCATGACACTGGCTCAACCGCGCAGCCGCGAGGGCGCCCGGCGTCAGAACGTTTCTATAAACGCTGCTTCCGCGGAAGAAAAGTAGGATTCCGTCATTTAGGTCAAAAATGCTGACCTATTGCTTTTGTGACGGTTAAGGGACAGGCAGAAAGGTGGCTGTTTTGCTCGATATCCAGGCAATAAAGGTCCGAATCGGACCTATTGGATTTTCGCCCAGACCGCGGGCGCATGGCTTGGGCCGGCCTGCCGGGGCGGCATCCGTGGGGCATCGGCGGGTGGGGGGACGTGAAGGCCGCGGCGATCGCGGCTGATGACGACATGCCGCGATGCGGCAAGTCAGGCGCAGGCCCTGCCCGATCATGGTCGGGCAGGGTGGGAGCGTCCTACGCCTTCAGGAGAAGCGGGCGGCGACCTTGGTGCCGCCGCGGCGATAGCGGCTGAGATAGCTTTCGAGAACGGCCTCGGCCGGGGTCGGGGCGACGCCCAGATCGCCAAGGCCCGGGGCGCCGGCGCCGACGACGTTGTCGCGTTCCAGCAGCACGACCTGATCGCGGGTCAGCGGCGGGAACGGCAGCAGGCCCAGGATCGAACCCAGCAGGCGGGCGACGAAGAACGGCACCGGCACCAGCGGGCGGCGCCGGCAGGTGGTCTCCAGCACCAGGTTCATGATGTCCTCGAACGAGTAGACCTTGGGGCCGCCCAGTTCGTAGACGCAGCCCTGGGCATCGTCGCGGTCCAGCGCGTTGAAGATCGCGGCGGCGACGTCGTCCACGAACACCGGCTGGAACCGAGTCTGGCCGCCCCCGATCAGCGGCAGGGCCGGCGCCATCCGGGCCATGCGGCCGAAGCGGTTGAAGAAATCGTCCTCGGCGCCGAACACGACGGACGGCCGCAGGATCGTGGCCTTGGGGAAGGCGGCCAGGACCTCGGCCTCGCCCTCGGCCTTGGCGCGGGCATAGTCGGACGGCGAATCGGCGGCGGCACCCAGCGCCGACACATGGACCAGCCGGGCGACACCCGCCGCCGCGGCGGCGCGGGCGAGGCGGCCCGCACCTTCCGCCTGGACCGCATCGAAGGTCTGGCGGCCGCCCTCGTACAGGATGCCGACCAGGTTGACGACGGCATCGGCGCCGGCGACCGCGCGGGCGACCGAGGCGTCGTCGCGCACATTGGCCTGGATCAGGTCGATCTGGCCGACCGCGCCGAACGGCTTGAGGAACAGGCCCTCGTTCGGGCGGCGGACGGCGACGCGGACGCGATGGCCGGCGCGGGCCAGCCGCCTTACGACGTAGCGGCCGATGAAGCCGGAGCCGCCGAACACGGTGACCAGTTGGGGGCCGAGGTCGTGAAGCATGGCAGAGGTCTCGATGTTATGCGTCCGCGGGATTCGCCTGCACTATATCGATCCGTGCGGCCGCGCCAAGGGCGGATCGCGGCGTTGCGAAACCACGCCGCAGGCGGTCGATGAAGTTTTTGCGAAGAAAGTTGAACAGGCCCTGTTGACAGGTCGGCGAACACCCCTTAAAAGCCCGCCTCGCACCTGCCCAGGTGGCGGAATTGGTAGACGCGCTAGTTTCAGGTACTAGTTCCCGAAAGGGAGTGGAAGTTCGAGTCTTCTCCTGGGCACCAATCGCTTGGCTGACGCCGAAGCGACCACTGCGCCGCAGTCAGCCTCAAGGCTCTCGCGCAGCACAGGTAGCAGACTCGATCCCATGACCATCCATCTGCATCAGGGCGATCTGCCCGCCGACGTATCGTTCGGCGACAGCGTCGCGATCGATACCGAAACCCTCGGCCTCAACCCGCATCGCGACCGGCTGTGCCTCGTGCAGCTGTCGGCCGGCGACGGGGTGTGCCATCTGGTCCGCTTCCAGAAGGGCATCTACGACGCCCCCAACCTGAAGAAGCTGCTGGCCGATCCGGGCGTGACCAAGCTGTTCCATTTCGCCCGTTTCGACGTCGCGGTGCTGCGCCACTACCTGGGCGTCGACTGCGCCCCGATCTATTGCACCAAGATCGCCTCCAAGCTGGTCCGCACCTTCACCGACCGCCATGGCCTGAAGGATCTGTGCCGCGAGCTGATCGGCGTCGAGATCTCCAAGCAGGAACAGTCGTCGGACTGGGGTGCCGCGACGCTCAGCGATGCCCAGCTGAAATACGCCGCTTCGGACGTGCTGCACCTGCACAAGCTCGCCGCCGTGCTCGACCAGATGCTGGCGCGCGAAGGGCGAGCCGACATCGCCGCCCAGTGTTTCGCCTTCCTGCCGATGCGCGCACGCCTCGATCTCGAAGGCTGGCCCGAAATCGACATATTTGCCCACTAAGACGGGCGCCCCACAGGGGTTGCGCCGCCGGGGCCAACGCACCATCTAGCCCGGGTAAGCCTCGCGCCGGCATCGGCCGGCCGCGGGGCTTCGATCACGAATCTTTGCATTCGATCGATCGATGGCCGATACTGCCCGTGGTTGGCATGATTCTTGTTTGTATTAAGTCCTTGGCCCGAAAGCAGCGCGATGCAGACCATGGTTGATCAGTGTGACGGGCTGCCGTCGGCCGAAGCCGCCCGCGACATCGCCGCCGGCCAGCGTGTCCTGACCCTCGAGGCCGAGGCCCTGAAGGCGCTGGGCGCCGCCCTGGACGACCGTTTCGCCGCCGCCGTCGACCTTCTGTTCCGCGCCGCCGGGCGCATCGTCGTCTCGGGCATGGGCAAATCGGGCCATGTCGCCAAGAAGATCGCCGCGACCCTGGCCTCGACCGGCACGCCGGCGACCTTCGTTCATCCGGCCGAGGCCAGCCACGGCGACCTCGGCATGATCGTGCCGGGCGACGCGGTGCTGTGCTTGTCGAATTCGGGCGAGACGCCGGAACTGGCCGACCTGATCGCCCATGCCAAGCGATTCGCGATTCCGCTGATCGGCATCACCTCGCGCGCCGGCTCGACCCTGGACCAGGCGGCCGATATCGGCCTGATCCTGCCGTCCGCGCCGGAAGCCTGCCCGCTGGGCCTGGCGCCGACGACCTCGACCACGCTGATGCTGGGCCTGGGCGACGCGCTGGCCGTGGCGGTGCTGGAACGGCGCGGCTTCACGGCCGAGGATTTCCAGGTCCTGCATCCCGGCGGCAAGCTCGGCTCGCGGCTCAAGCGCGTGGCCGACCTGATGCACGAGGGTGATGCCCTGCCGCTGATCGCCGAGACGGCGATGATGCACGAAGCCATCCTGGTCATGTCGGCCAAGGGCTATGGCACCGTTGGTGTCGTCGACGCGGATGGCCGGCTGGTCGGGATGATCACCGACGGCGACCTGCGCCGCCACATGAACCCGGGCCTGCTGGCCGAGGCGGTGGCCGGGGTGATGACCCGCGGTCCGCGCACCATCCGGCCGCGGGCGCTGGCCAGCGAGGCGCTGGGGTTCATGAACGCCCGGTCGATCACCGCGCTGTTCGTGCTGGACGATGCCGGCCGGCCGATCGGCCTGATCCGCATCCACGATTGCCTGCGGGCCGGGGTGGCCTGAGCGCGATGGCGGCACCGCTGGACGAGCCGCCCCCGCTGACGCCCGGCATCGCCGTGGCCGACGCGCCGCGTGGCGACGAAGCCGCCGCCCGGCGCAACAAGATCATCGCGCGGCGCGTCGGCCCGGTTGGCGGTGCGCGCGTGCGCAAAAGCCGCTTCGTCCGCCTGATGCGCGTGATGCTGCCGCTGCTGGCGCTGATCCTGACCTCGATCGTGCTGGTCTGGCCGCAGCTGAACAAGCCGGAAGGCTTCCGCCTGTCGTTTTCCGACGTCGAGACCTCGGACGATCAATTGGTCATGCGCAATGCGCGTTTCCGTGGGACCGATTCGGAGAATCGGCCCTATCTGATCACCGCCGACAACGCGATGCAGGATCTGGCGCACCAGGACCAGGTGATCCTGGACAGCCTGAACGCCGATATCACGCTGGAGGACGGCACCTGGCTGACGCTGCGTGCCGATACCGGCGTCTATTTCCAGAACGAGCGCAAATTGGCGCTGCACGGGAATGTTTCCGTCTATTCCGACCTCGGCTACGAATTCCATGCCGACGAGGCCGAGGCGGATCTCGCAATGGGTACGGTCGAGAGCGATTCCAGGGTCTGGGGCCACGGGCCCATGGGCCGGATCAATGCCAACGGCCTGCGCGTCTACGAGCGCGGCGCAGTGGTACGGTTCATCAATGGGGTCAAGACCACCCTCTACAACGACAAGGGTGCCGGTTGATGTCGATGTCCAGGTTAGCGCCGGTGGTGGCCAGATTAGGGCCGGTAATGGTTTGTGCCCTGCTGATCGGGGCAGGCCCCGTCCTGGCCCAGCAGTCGTCCAGGCCCGCCGCCACGCCGGCGCCGGCCCAGAATGGCCAGAACAACAACAACGGCGGCCTGTCCGGCGTGTTCGGCGGCGGCCGTGCCGCGTCGACCGACCAGCCGATCGACATCTCGTCCAATGCGCTGGAGATCCAGCAGGCCAAGCAGGTCGCGATCTTCACCGGCCAGGTCGAGGCGATCCAGGGCGACCTGCGGCTGAAGGCGGATACGCTCAAGGTGCATTACCGCCAGAAATCGGCTTCGCCGGCCGCCGGAGGCAAGGCGCCGGCCAGGAACGCCGCTCCGGCCCCCGCGGCCCAGGACGAATCGATGGGCGCGATCTCGCGCATCGAGGCGATCGGCCATGTCTTCATCTCGTCGCCGACCGAGACCGCCCAGGGCGAGACCGGGGATTACGACGTCGACAAGAAAATCGTGGTGCTGGTGGGCAACGTGGTGATCACGCGCGGGCAGAGTGTCCTGCGCGGCAACCGCGCCACCGTCGACATGGTCTCGGGCCGCTCGACCATGGAGGTCAAGCCCGGCGAACGCGTGCGCGGCCTGTTCGTGCCCGACCGCGAAGCCCAGCAACAGAACCAGCGCCCTGCGGGGACCCCGCGATGACGCTGGCCGAGGCTGCCGCGACCGACAGCGGGCCCCGCCTGGTCGCCGACAATCCGGGCCTTGCCGCCTTCAACCTGGGCAAGCGCTACAAGGGCCGGCCCGTCGTGCGCGACGTGTCGGTCAAGGTCCAGCGCGGCGAGGCCGTGGGTCTGCTGGGCCCCAACGGCGCCGGCAAGACCACCTGCTTCTACATCATCACCGGGCTGATCCAGGCCGATTACGGCCGGGTCACGCTGGACGGGCACGAGATCACGGCCCTGCCGATGTATCGGCGCGCGCGGCTGGGTCTGGGCTATCTGCCGCAGGAAGCCTCGATCTTCCGTGGGTTGACGGTCGAACAGAACATCCGCGCCGTGCTCGAGGCGGCGGAAAGCGAGGCCGACCGGCGCGAACAGATGCTGGACGACCTGCTGGCCGAATTCTCGATCAGCCATCTGCGCCGCACGCCGTCGATCGCCCTGTCGGGCGGCGAGCGCCGCCGTGTCGAGATCGCGCGTGCGCTGGCGTCGCAGCCGTCGTTCATGCTGCTCGACGAGCCGCTGGCCGGCATCGATCCGATCGCGGTCGGCGAAATCCGCGACCTGGTGCTGCAGCTCAAGGATCGCGGGCTGGGCGTCCTGATCACCGACCATAACGTGCGCGAGACGCTGGACCTGATCGACCGCGCCTACATCCTGCATGACGGCCAGGTCCTGATGGAGGGTGCGCCCGAGGAAATCGTCGCCCACGAAGGTGTGCGCCGGGTCTATCTCGGCGAACGTTTCTCCTGGTAAGGGGCACGCGGCGATGGTGATGGCGCCGCGGTTGGAGTTGCGCCAGGGCCAGGCCCTGGTGATGACCCCGCAATTGCAGCAGGCGATCAAGCTGCTGCAGCTTTCCAATCTCGAACTGGTCGCCTATGTCGAGCAGGAGCTGGAACGCAATCCCCTGCTGGAGCGCATCGATGCCGACGGTGCCCAGGAATTCGATGGCGCCGAGGCCGAGCCGGCCGAAGCCCCGGCCGTCGAAGCGACGCAGGGCCTGTCCGACCTCGATCTCGATCCCGACAAGCCGCGCCAGGCCGAGGCCGATACCGCGATCGATGCCGAGATCGACAATACCTTCACCAACGACGGCCCGTCCGACCAGGGATATAATTCCTATGACGGGCTGATCGACGGCCGCGGCGGTTCGGCGGCGTTCGACGACGAGCGTACCGATTTCACCGAGCTGATGTCGGAACGCCAGACCCTGCGCGAACATCTGGCCGATCAGGTCAGCCTCGAATTCACCGACCCGGTCGAACGGGCCATCGCCGTGCACCTGGTCGGGCTGGTCGACGAGGCGGGTTACCTGCGCGAACCGGTGTCCGAGATCGCCGAGCGGCTGGGCGCCCCGGCAGAGCAGGTCGAGGCCGTGCTGGTCCGCTGCCAGGGATTCGATCCTACCGGGGTGATGGCGCGCGACCTGGCCGAATGCCTGCGGCTGCAATTGGTCGAACGCGACCGTTGCGATCCGGCAATGGCGGCGCTGCTCGACCATCTCGACCTGCTGGCCGTGCGCGACACGGCCGCGCTGATGCGCATCTGCGGCGTCGACGCCGAGGACGTCGCGGACATGATCCGCGAGATCCGCGCCCTGAACCCGCGTCCCGGTGCCGCCTTCGAGCACGAGACCGCGCAGACCCTGATCCCCGACGTGCTGGTCCGCCGGGCGCCGGAAGGCGGCTGGACGGTCGAGCTGAACAGCGAGACGCTGCCGCGCCTGCTGGTCAACCAGCGTTACCTGACCAAGGTCGGCACCCACAACAAGGCGACCAAGACCTATCTGTCTGACTGCCTGTCCTCGGCCAACTGGCTGCTGCGCTCGCTCGACCAGCGGGCGACGACGATATTGAAGGTCGCCTCCGAGATCGTGCGCCAGCAGGATACCTTCCTGGTCAAGGGCGTGGCCCATCTGCGGCCACTGAACCTGCGCACCATCGCCGATGCCATCGGCATGCACGAAAGCACCGTCAGCCGCGTCACCTCCAACAAGTACATGGCGACGCCGCGCGGCATCTTCGAACTCAAATATTTCTTCACCGCGGCCATCGCCTCGACCGATGGCGGTGCCGCCCATTCGGCCGAGGCGGTGCGCCACCGCATCAAGTCGCTGATCGATGCCGAAGGGAAGGCAGTCCTGTCCGACGACCGGCTGGTCGAACTGCTGAAGGAAGACGGCATCGACATCGCGCGGCGCACCGTCGCCAAATATCGCGAGGCGCTCAACATTCCTTCCTCGGTCCAGCGGCGCCGCCAGAAGGATCTCGATCCCAAGGCGTAAGGTCTTGGAACATAACGCAATATTCCGCGTTTTTTGGTCGGATTGACAGCCACCGACCTAATCCCTATGGTCCGCCCCCTCGAAGCCTGCTAGGCTTCGTCCAGGCCGCTTTCGACGAGGCCATCAATGCTTCGGCGGCGGCTGCGCCCGCGAATTCTCCTTTCAGGGGATGTCGGGTGGACACTACGGTTGGCGGACCCAACAGCACGGGTTTCGAAGCATGAACATCAATATCTCCGGCAAGCAGATCGACCTTGGTGATGCGCTGCGTCAGCACATCAGCGAACGCCTGCAGGCGAAGGTCGCGAAGTACTTCGACCATGCCATCGATGGCACCGTCATCCTCCGGCGCGAGGGTGCGATGTTCCACTGCGAATGCAAGGTCCATGTCGGTTCCGGCATCACTGCCGTGGCCGAGGGCCAGGCCAATGAAATCTACCCCGCAGCCGACGCGGCGATCGAGCGGCTGGAAAAGCAGCTGCGCCGTGACAAGCGCGAGCGGCGCAACCATCATGCCAACGTGCCGCCACGGGCGGCAGACCTCGGCTAAAACGCGCGGCCTCGTTCCCGGGGTCGTCGCGTCCGCGCGATCTGGGAGCGCGCGCGCATGGAGATAGCTCAAGTGTTGACAGCGAACGGCGTGGTCGCCGCACTCAAGGCGACCAGCAAGAAGCAGGCGTTGCAGGATCTGGCAACGCGGGCCGCGCGGCTTACCGGCCTGCACGAACGCCAGATCTTCGAAACCCTGCTCGAGCGTGAGCGGCTCGGTTCCACCGGTGTCGGCCATGGGGTGGCAATCCCCCATGGCCGCATCGCCGGCCTTGATCGCCTGCACGGCCTGTTCGCCCGGTTGGAAACGCCGATCGACTTCGACGCGATCGACAACCTGCCCGTCGACCTGATCTTCGTCCTGCTGGCGCCCGATACCGCCGGTGCGGACCATCTCAAGGCGCTGGCCCGGGTTTCGCGCCTGCTGCGCGACAAGTCGATGTGCGAAAAACTGCGCGGCACCGACAATCCCGACGCATTGTATGCCCTGTTGACCGAGGCCCCGGCGACCCACGCCGCCTGAGGCCGGCCGGGCGCAACCAATCGACGCGGGCGGGCGTTTTCTCACGCAACGAGAAAAAGGCCCCCCAGTGTCGACATCGCGCGATCATTCCGGCTTTGCCCATGGCAGCCTGACGCTGCCTGACGTCACCATCACCAGCTACAACCTGGAACTTCGCGACGACGAAGGTTTCGTCGGCGATCGTGCCTCGGGCCGCGCCTTCCGCGCGATCCTGGACGAGTTGCGGGCCAAGGTGGGCGAGGTGGCGGACGACCCGTTCGGCGGCCTGCCCAGCCGGGAGCTCAAGAAAAAGACGTTGGACCGCGTGCTGGCCGAGGGCGATCCGATCGCCGCCGGCATCGTCCATGGCGCGGTCGAGGAATTCGCCACCGCCCTTGCCGCGGTCGTCCGTCGGTTCTTGCGGCTGAAATCCTGGGCGCCGGTCGAGCGTGTCGTGGTCGGCGGCGGCTTGCGGCACAGCCGGGTCGGCGAACTGGCGATCGGCAGGGCCGGCGTCATTCTGAAGGCCGAGCGCATCCCGGTCGACCTGGTGCCGCTGACCCATCATCCCGATCAGGCGGGGTTGATCGGCTGCACCCGGATCATGCCCTCCTGGCTGCTGGAGGGGTTCGACGCGATGCTGGCCGTGGATGTCGGCGGTACCAATATCCGCTGCGGCGTGGTGCGGCTGAACACCGACGAAGCGGCCGATCTGTCGCAGGCCGATGTCTGGCAGTTCGAGTTATGGACCCATGCCGACGACAAGCCGAACCGCGAGGAAGCGATCGATCGCCTGGTCGAGATGCTCAAGGATCTGCAGGCCAAGGCGGAAAAGAAAGGCCTGCGGCTGGCCCCGCTGATCGGCATCGGCTGTCCCGGGCTGATCGACGCCGATGGCGCCATCGAGCGCGGGGCGCAGAACCTGCCCGGCAACTGGTCAAGCCAGCGTTTCAACCTGCCCCAGGTTCTGCGCGAAAAGATTCCCTCGATCGGTGATCACGAAACCGTGGTCGTCCTGCACAACGATGCCGTGGCCCAGGGGCTGAGCCAGGTGCCTGACATGCGCGACGTCGCCCATTGGGGCGTGTTGACCATCGGCACGGGGCTGGGCAATGCGAGTTTCGCCACCCGCGGGGCCGAGGACGCCGAGAAACCCAAGCCGAAGGACAAGGCCAAGCCGAAAGCGAAAGCCAAGGCCGGGGTCAAGAAAGCGGCGGGGAAGAAAAAGTAAGGGGATGAGGGGCCGGCAGCCCCTCGAAGGGCTGCCGGCGGCATTATCGGGCGTCAGTGGACGCTGACGGGGTCCAGTTCGTTCTGGCGGGCGACGATGAAGGCGTGCTCGCGCTCGGTAAACGTGCCGATCTGCTGGCCGTTGACGGCAAACAGGCCGAAGGCGGGGCCTTCCTCGGTCGTGACCGCGCGGACATAGGCAATCGACGGCGCACCCATCATGGCGAAGGCTTCCGGCGTCATCGCGCGCAGTGATTCGGTTACATGGTTCTGCATAACGGCCTCCTATCCACCGGGCGCTGTTCAGGCGCCATCGTCGACTGCCATCCGCCGCCCGCCGGGTCTGGCCGGGGTGCTGATGGCGATACGCTTGACCTCGGTTCCGGCACGCGGCCGGATGAGGTCTATGTGAAGCAGTCCGGAGTCCAACTCCGCTCCGGTGATCTCGATCCCTTCCGCCAGCACGAAAGCGCGCTGAAACTGGCGGGCCGCGATCCCCCGATAGAGGTAGACGCGGTCGCGATCGGCCACCTCGCTCTGGCGCCCGCGGATCACCAGCTGGTTTTCCTGCAGGGTGATCGCCAGGTCCTCGGCGGTGAAACCGGCCACGGCCAGGGTGATGCGCAGGCGGTCGTCGCCGATCTGCTCGATATTGTACGGGGGGTAGCCGTCATTGCCCGACTTGGCGACACGGTCCAGCACACGCTCGACCTGGTCGAATCCAAGCAAAAGGGGGCTATTGAACAACGGCACTCTGGTCATCAAGTCTACTCCTCGTCCGAGCGAGCGACGAAGACAGCCCGGGGATCGGCACTGCCTGTAGTGATTATGTAGGAACCCGAGTTCCCCTCATCAAGGTTGCCTCGAACTATCTCCTCGCCCAGTATTCGGCCCGCTGATTAATGCCGGTTTAATGTCAGGGAGGCGGCCGTGGGCGCCATTTCGTTGATCGCAGTCGTGGGTGTCGGGGCCATGGGCCGGGGCATCGCCCAGGTGGCGGCGCAGGGCGGGCTGGATGTCCTGCTGTACGACGCGCAGGCCGGGGCCGCGGCCAAGGGCCGGGAGCTGCTGGCTGCGCAGTTCGACGCCCTGGTGGCCAAGAATCGCCTGACGGCCGAGGATGCCGCCGCCGCCCTGGCCCGCCTGAAGGCGGTGGACAGCCTGGCCGACCTGGCGCCGGTGGGGCTGGTGGTCGAGGCGATCGTCGAGGACCTGGGCATCAAGCGCGCCCTGTTCGCCGAACTGGAAGGCATCGTCGCGCCGGACGCCATCCTGGCCTCCAACACGTCGTCGATCCGCCTGGCGTCGATCGCGGCGGGCTGCCGGCATCGCCAGCGTGTCGCCGGCCTGCATTTCTTCAACCCGGTGCCGCTGATGAAGCTGGTCGAGGTGATCGCGGCCCCCGATACCTCAACCGCCGTGATCGACCAGCTGGTCTCGGTCGGCCGCGTCATGGGCCGCGAACCTGTGGTGGTCAAGGACGGGCCGGGCTTCCTGGTCAACCTGGGCGGACGGCCCTATACCCAGGAAGCGCTGCGGCTGTATCACGAGGGCGTGGCGACGCCGGCGCAGATCGATGCGATCATGCGCGATGCCTGCGGTTTCCGCATGGGGCCGTTCGAACTGATGGACCTGACCGGCATCGACGTGAACTTTCCCGTGTCGCAGATCATCTTCGACGGCTTCATGCAGGATCGCCGCCTGGCGACCGCGCCGGCGCATCAGGCGCTGCGCGAGGCCGGGCGGCTGGGCCGCAAGACCGGCCAGGGATTCTT
>Ga0222420_100570_pt1 | contig 15382 bp, 16 predicted proteins | sample 3A2ome_FD_182470 | JGI IMG/M metagenome (GOLD analysis project Ga0222420, IMG submission 182470) | Enriched microbial communities from leaf-cutter ant dump, University of Wisconsin, Madison, United States - 3A200A (version 2) | ecosystem: Environmental > Terrestrial > Nest > Insects nest > Nest...
CAGCCAGGGCATGAACGAGGCATTCTCGACCGGATCCCAGAACCACCAGCCGCCCCAGCCCAGCTCGTAATAGGCCCAATACGACCCCAGCGCGATGCCGACGGTCAGGAAGGTCCAGGCGGCCAGCGCCCAGGGCCGCACCCAGCGCGCCCAGGCCGCGTCGACGCGGCCTTCGATCAGGGCGGCGACGGCAAACGAGAACGCGACCGAGAACCCGACATAGCCGAGATACAGGAACGGCGGATGGGCGGCCAGCCCAGGATCCTGCAGGATCGGGTTCAGGCCCCGCCCGTCCAGCGGTGCCGGATCGATGCGGGCGAACGGGTTCGAGGTCAGCAGGATGAACAGCAGGAAGCCGATGCCGATCAGCCCCTGGATCGACAGGACCCGCGCCTTCAGCCGGTCGGGCAGGTTGGCCCCGAACAGGGCGACCGCGGCGCCGAACAGCGCCAGGATCAGGACCCACAGCAGCATCGAGCCTTCGTGGTTACCCCATACGCCCGAGATCTTGTAGATCATCGGCTTGGTCGAATGGGAATTCTGGAAGACGTTGTAGACCGAGAAATCCGAGACGACATAGGCATGGGTCAGCGCGGCGAAGGCCAGGGCCAGCATCACCGTCTGGCCGATGGCGGCCGGGCCGGCCAGCCTGACCCAGGGATCGATGCCGCGCCAGGCCCCGATCAGCGGCAGTGTGGCCTGGATCAGCGCCAGGCCCAGCGCCAGCACCAGGGCGTAATGTCCGGCTTCGGCGATCATCCGCCTGCTCCCGCGGCCTCGGGCCGCCATTCGCCCGATTTCTTCAGGGCGTCCGCGACTTCGGGCGGCATGTATTTCTCGTCGTGCTTGGCCAGCACTTCCTGGGCGATGAACTGGCCCCTGGCGTCCAGCTTGCCCTGGGTCACCACGCCCTGGCCCTCGCGGAACAGGTCGGGCAACAGCCCGGTATAGCGCACCGGCACCTCGGCCCGCAGGTCGGTGACGACGAAGGCCGTGGTGCCGCCCGCTTCTTTCTGGACCGACCCTTCCTTGACCAGCCCGCCCAGCCGGAAGCGGCGGTCGACGCCCGGCGACTTCTCGGCGATGTCGGAGGGGGAATAGAAATAGACCAGGCTGTCCTGGAAGGCGGTCAGCACCAGGGCGGTGGCGATGCCCAGGACGGAAACCAGGGCGACGACAAGATAGAGCCGGCGGCGTTTGCGGGTCATCGTTCAGCCTTCAGGGCCGCTTCGGCGGCGCGGGCGCGCCTGAGCATCCGGCGGCTTGCGACGATCAGCCAGACGATGACGGCGGCGGTGACGCCATAGGCGCCCCACACGAAGCCGCCATAGCCACCCATCGCCAGAAAGGCGGAGATTGAATCGAAGGCAAACAATCGGGTCACTCGCAGACGCTGGCTAACCGCGGCGGACTATACGGCCGGTGACAGCCCAGGCCAAGGCCGCGAAGGGCTGCAGTTTGTCGCACCCGGTCAACTTGCCGCGATGACGCCGTTACGGTTTCGCGGTTACTGGTTACCGCGATCGGGTTCGAACAGATGCAAGGTCACGGCGCTGCCGGACGCCTCGGCCTTGGCCCGGTACATCGCCTGATCGGCCGTCGCGATCAGTTCGGCCGGCGTCGTCGCCGCCTCGGGATACAGGCTCAGCCCGATCGAAGCGCCGACCGCGACCTCGATTCCCTCGACCGTCACCGGGGTGAAGACCTGTTCGGCGACGCGGCGGACGACGGCGGCCATGTCCTGGGCGCTGCCCGGCAGGCGGGGCATGATGACGACGAATTCGTCACCGCCCAGCCGGCCGACGAAATCCTCGGGCCGCATGGCGCGGCCCAGCCGCTTGGCCAGGCGCTGCAGCACCAGGTCGCCGATGCGGTGGCCGTACAGGTCGTTGACCGGCTTGAAGCCGTTCAGGTCCAGGAAGGCCAGGGCGAAGCGGCTGCCGGTGCGGGCGGCCCTGGCCACCGCGTCCTCCAGCACGGTCATCAGATAGGCCCGGTTGGGCAGGCCGGTCAGGTCGTCGTGATGCGACCGGTGGGCGATGCGGTCCTTGGCGTGACGTTCCTCGGTGATGTCCATGACCACGCCGGACATGCCGGTGACCTGGCCGTGATTGTCCAGGGTGACGTTGCCGACCTCGCGCATCCAGCGTTCCTGCCCGCCGGGCAGGATGAAGCGGTATTCGACCGACAGCGGCGCGATGTTGGCCATGCAGGCCTTTTCGGCGGCCAGCAGCCGGGCGCGGTCGTCGGGGTGGACGCGGGCATAGAACATGTCGCCGGCGGGGACGTCGCGGGCGGGATCGAACCCCCTGATGCGGAAGACGTCGTCCGACCAGGTCCAGCGATTGGTCGCCGCCTCCCAGTCCCAGGTGCCGATGCCGGAAAACGCCAGGGCCTGGGAATACCAGGTCAGCCGCCGCTCCAGCATCTGCGCCCGCCGCGCGACACGGCGTAGCCTGATACCAAGGATGGTTGCGATGCCGCCGGCCGCGATCAGCCCGCCAAGGCCGAGCGATAGCGCCAGCGCGTCCAGGTTCAGTCGCCGCGTTCGGCCAGGCGACGCAGCCTCACCCGACGCTCCAGCAGTTCGGCGCGGATGCGCATGCCCAGCAGGCCGAGATAAAGGGCCATGAACCCGATGCCCATCAGCAGCAGCGGCCACAACAGGTCGGGATGGATCTTGGGCCCTTCCATCGTCACCACGCTGGCCGGCTGGTGCAGGGTGTTCCACCAGTCGACCGAGAACTTGATGATCGGCACGTTGACCACGCCGACCAGCGCCAGGATGGCGGCGGCGCGGGCCGCCTTGGCCTCGTCCTCGATCGCCTGCCACAGGGCGATGTACCCCAGATACAGGAAGAACAGGATCAGCATCGAGGTCAGCCGGGCGTCCCACGCCCACCAGGTGCCCCACATCGGCTTGCCCCACAGCGAGCCGGTGACCAGGTTGATCAGCGTGAAGCCGGCCCCGATCGGCGCCGAAGCCTTGGCGGCCAGGTCGGCGATGGCATGCCGCCAGATCAGCCCGGCGGCCGATGCCAGCGCCATGCCGGTATAGATCGCCAGCGCCATCCAGGCCGACGGCACGTGGACATACATGATCCGGACGGTGTCGCCCTGCTGGTAATCCTGCGGCGCGACCAGCAGGCCCCAGGCGACCCCCAGTGCGATCGCGACGACGGCGACGCCCCAGGCCCAGGGCTCGACACGGTCGACGATACGAAGGAAGCGGGTGGGATTGGCGAAGCGATGCATGGCAGGGTCACTCTACAGCAAGGCGCAGGCCGGCGGCAGCGGCTAGGGGGGCCAGGGCCAGGGCCCCGACGCTCATGCCGCCCAGCAGCAGCAGATGGGGGCGGGCACCCAGCCCCTGGGTCGCCGCGTCGACGGCGGCGACGCCGAAGATCAGCACCGGGATCATCAGCGGCAGCACCAGCAGGCTGAGCAGCACGCCGCCGCGGCGCACCCCCACCGTCAGCGCCGCGCCGATCGCGCCGATCAGGCTCAGCGCGGGGGTGCCGGCGGCCATTGCCAGGGTCAGGACACCCAGGCCGTCGGGATGCAGCTGCATCAGCACGCCCAGCAGCGGGCTCAACACCGTCAGCGGCAGGCCGGTCAGCAGCCATTGCGCCAGGCATTTGGCCAGCACCGTCAATTCCAGCGGCAGCGGTTCCAGCAGCAGCAGTTCCAGGCTGCCGTCCTCGTAATCGGCCTGGAACAGCCGGTCGAGCGAGACGGTCGTTGCCAGCAGGGCGGCGACCCAGACCACGCCCGGCGCGATGCGCGACAGGATGCCGGGTTCCGGCCCCACCCCCAGCGGGAACAGGGCGACGGCCAGTACGAAGAAGGTCAGGGTGGCGACCATCGTGCCGTTCTGGCGCAGGCCCAGGGCCAGGTCGCGGCGGACCAGGGCGACGAAGCGGTTCATGCGCCCATCTCCAGCCGGTCGACCTCGTCCAGGCCGAGATCGACATGGGTCGCGATCAGCGCCAGCCCGCCCCGGGCCAGATGGTCCGATACCGCGGCGGCGAACAGCGCGGTCGACCGCCGGTCCAGTGCGGTGGTCGGTTCGTCCAGCAGCCAGACCGGCGCCCGCTTGACCGTCAGCCGGGCCAAGGCCAGCCGGCGTTTCTGCCCGGCCGACAGGAACCGGGCGGGCAGGGGCGCCTTGTCGGCCAGGGCGAAGGCATCCAGCGCGGCGGCGATCGCGGCCTGGTCGCCCTGGGCCCAGAAACCCAGGTTTTCCGCGACCGTCAGGGTCGGCTTGACCGCGTCGAGATGGCCGAGATAGCCGATCGCGGCGCGATAGCTGTCGGGGTCGTCCGATACGGGGCTGCCCTGCCAGAGCAGCCTGCCCGACCGGGGTTGCAGCAGGGTGGCGACCAGCCGCAACAGGGTGGATTTGCCTGCCCCGTTCGGCCCGGTCAGGACCAGGGCGCGGCCGGCCCGCGCGGCGAAGTCGACATCGCGGAAGACCAGGCGGTCGCCACGCACACAGGTCAGACGCTCGCCGGTCAGGGTCATGAACCGGCTATTAGCATCGAAAAAACCGGCGGCCAAGCCGGCGCGCCATCGAGTCGCAGGGGCGGCCGACCATCCGGTGCCGGGCAATCCCGTGGGATGACGCGGATTTCGGGGGCCGCCGGGCGGCGATTTGCCTAAATGGCCGGCACGGCGCATAATCGCGCCGCTATCGCAGAAACTTGAGGGCAATCATGGCCGACGGAAGAATCCGTGCCGGCGACTTCCTGAAGACCGGCATTCTGATGGGCGGCGTGGGTTGGGCCCTGTCGCGCGAGGCACCTGGATTCTTTCTGGGCTGGGCCGCCGGCAGCGCAGTCTATCTGCTGGTCGTCGTCCTGATCGCCCTGATCGACTGGGACGTGCGCAATCGCGGCCGCCGCCCCGACGACATGCCCCAGCCGGGCCCGTCGGAACTGGTCGCGCCGACCGTGACCTTGCTGCCCTCGGCCGGGCCGCTGAACTTCGCCGCGCCGGGCATGCCCCCGCCCGATCAGTTCGGCGACCGCTAAACCTGGATAATTTGATCTATCTCAAAGAGTTAGACAATTGAGCGATTCCGCTTGGCGCGGTGGCGGGCGCCGCCCATGATGCGCGGCACTGTCGGGGTCTCGAGGGGGAGTTTGCGCGACATGGAGATCGCAGCCGGTCCGGCCAGGCGCCGGGTCGTCGTGGCCGGGCTGATCGGCAACGCCCTCGAATGGTATGATTTCGCCATCTACGGCTATTTCGCCCTGATCATCGGCAAGCAGTTCTTTCCCAGCGACGATCCGACGACATCGCTGATCGCGGCGTTCAGCGTGTTCGCCGTCGGTTTCGTCATGCGGCCGCTGGGCGGCATCGTGTTCGGCCATGTCGGCGACAAGCTGGGCCGGCGCACCGCCATTCTGGCGTCGTCCGCGGCGATGGCGCTGCCGACCGTACTGGTCGGCCTTCTGCCCAATTATGACGCCATCGGCCTGTGGGCCCCGGTGCTGATGCTGCTGCTGCGCATGATCCAGGGCCTGTCGGTCGGGGGCGAATACACGCTGTCGACCGTTTTCCTGGCCGAGCAGGCGACCGACGGCCGCCGCGGCTTCATGGCGTCCTGGGCGCTGGTCGGCGCGATCGGCGGCACGCTGGCCGGCTCGGCCATGGGGGCGCTGGTCAACAGCGTGCTGAGCCCGGCCGAGGTGGCCGAGTGGGGCTGGCGCGTGCCCTTCCTGGCCGGGGTGGTGCTGGCGATCTACGGTTTTGTCATTCGCCGTTCGGTGCCCGAGGGGCTGCCGGCCGAAACCACGGCCGAGACCCCGCTGGCGACCGCCTTCCGCCAGGAATGGCGCGCCATGCTGCAGGTCGCGGGCATCACGATCTGCGCCGCGATCGGCTTCTACCTGATCTTCATCTACGTCGCCGTCTATCTGCGCGACATCGTCCATGTCTCGACGGCCGAGGCGCTCGACATCAACAGCCTGAACATGCTGGCCGTGATCGTCCTGACCCCCATGTTCGCCGGGCTGTCGGACCGGATCGGGCGCAAGGCCGTGCTGCTGGCCGCGGCGCTGGGCGTCGTCGCCTTCGCCTGGCCCCTGTTCGCGCTGGTCCATTCCGGCGTCGGCGCGCTGGTCTGGTTCGGCCAGCTCGGCTTCGCCATCCTGGTCGCGGCCTATCTGGCGGGCATGCCCGCGATGATGGCCGAAGCCTTCCCCTCGCGGTTGCGCTGCTCGGCGGCGTCGCTGGCCTACAACGTGCCGATGGCCCTGTTCGGCGGGACCGCGCCGATGGTTGCGACCTATCTGATCAACCGCGACCACGACGATTTTTCGCCGGCCTATTACCTGATGGCGGCCGGCGTGATCTCGGCCATCGCGATCGCCACGATGCGCGAGACCGCGACCGACGAATTGCGCGACTGATGCCGGTGTTCCGCGGCTGGATCGTCGTCGCCGGCGCCTTCATCGTGATGATGACGGCGTTCGGCGTCAGCTATTCGTTCGGCGCCTTCTTCGATGCCCTGCAGCAGGAATTCGGGGCGCTGCGCGGCTCGGTCTCGCTGGTCTTTGCCATTTCGGGCGCGTTGTATTTCCTGCTCGGCATCGTGTCGGGACCGCTGGCCGACCGCTTCGGGCCGCGGCCGGTCATCCTGTTCGGCATGGTGCTGGTCGCGGCGGGCATCTGGCTGGCCGGGCGGGCGACGGCATTGTGGCAGCTCTACCTCGCCTATGGGGTCGGCATCGGTGTCGGCGTCGGTTTCGCCTATGTGCCGGCCGTCGCCGCGGTCCAGCGCTGGTTCCTGCGCCGGCGCGGCACCGCGTCGGGCATCGCGGTCGCGGGCATCGGTATCGGGACGCTGACCGGCCCGCCCTTCGCCGCCTGGGCGATCGAGGCGTTCGGCTGGCGCGGCGGCTATACCGCGCTGGGCGTGGCCGGTCTGGTCCTGGGCATCGTCGGTTGCCTGCTGATCGACGGGCCGCCGGCCCGCCGCGGCCTGCGGCCCGATGGTGACGCCGGCCCGCCGCCGTCGGCCCACACGCCGCCGCCCGGCGCCACGCTGGGCCAGGCATTGCGCGACCGGCGGTTCTGGTGGCTGTACGCCGCCACCTTCGTCGGTTGCCTGGGGTTGTTCATCCCCTTCGTGCATCTGGTGCCCTATGCGCTGGACCATGGCATCGACCGGGGCGTCGCGGTCTGGCTGATCGGGCTGATCGGCATCGGATCGACCGTTGGCCGCTTCTTCCTGGGCGGCATGGCCGACCGCATGGGGCGGCGCCAGGCGTTCAGCCTGATGTTCTTAGGGATGGCGCTGTCGATGATCCTGTGGTTCTTCGGCACTGGTGCCGTGATCCTGGGCATCTTCGCGCTGGTCTTCGGCCTGGCCTATGGCGGCTTCGTCGCCCTGGCCCCGGCCCTGGTCGCCGATTATTTCGGCGCGCGCGACATCGCCGGCATCATCGGCTGGCTTTATTCCAGCGTCGCCGTCGGCACGCTGGCCGGCCCCAGCCTGGCCGGAGTCGCCTATGACGTGTCGGGCAGCTATGCCGTGCCGATCATCCTGTCGGGTGTGTTCTCGGCCATCGCCGCCGCGATGATCGTGCGGCTGCCGGAGCCGGTGCGGGCCTAACGCGCGAAATCCGGCTCCTCGCGCGCCAGCGTGCGGCGCACGCTGTCGAGATGGGCGCGGGCGCTGGCGGCGGCGCCGTCGCGCATCTGTTCGGACGCGGCCTGGGCGATATGCGGGGGCACGACCTGCAGCTTGCGGCCCGTCGCCATCGCCTTCCACTGCGCCTCGGCGGCGCGTTCCAGGTAATAAAGATCGTCCCAGGCTTCGGCGATCGAGGCGCCGGTGACCATGACGCCGTGGTTCTTCAGGAAGGCGATCTCGGCCCCGCCCATCGCCCGGGCGATGCGGTCGCCTTCGGTATGGTCCAGCGCCAGGCCGTTGTAATTCTCGTCGACCGCGACGCGGCCATAGAATTTCAGGGCGGTCTGGCCGGCCCAGGCCAGCGGTTCGCCCTCGGTCATCGCCAGCGCGGTGGCATGCGGCATGTGGGTGTGGAAGGCCGCGATCGCGTCCGGGCGATGCAGATGCAGCCGGGCGTGGATGAAGAAGGCGGTGGCCTCAGGGCTGCCCGTGCCGGCCAGCACGCGCCCCGCGAAATCGCAGATCAGCAGGCGCGAGGCGGTGATTTCCGAGAAGGCATAGCCGTAGGGGTTGACCAGGAACAGGTCGGGGTGGCCCGGCACGACCGCCGAGAAATGGTTGCAGATCCCCTCGGCCAGGCCCAGCCGCGCGGCCATGCGGAAACAGGCGGCCAGATCGACGCGGGCCTGCCAGATCGCCTCGTTGTCCAGCCGGCTGTTGCGCAGGGTGGCGGGGCTTGCGGGCTGGGTCAGTTCGTGGGCCATGATGTCGCTTATGCCTCGCGCTGCGCGGCCCTGGCATCGGCCGCCCGCTGGGAAAGGATCATCACCAGGCAGGACAGGGCCCCGCCGATGACGATCATGACGAACAGGGCATGCAGCCCCATGCCGAAGCCGGCGACCAGGATGGTGCCGCCGACCGCGCCGACGCCCAGCCGCACCAGCGACCCGATCAGCGGCCACACCGCGCGGCCGGCCCCCTGGCCTGCCATGCCCAGCAGCATGCTGAACCCGGTCACGGCGTAGAACAAGCCGACGGTGTGCAGATAGATGGTGCCGGTGCCGATGACCGCGGGATCGCGGCTGAACAGGCCCAGCCAGGCATCGGGAAAGATCGCCGCGGTGACGCCGATGACGCCGGCCACCGCAGCCCCGGCCCAGCCGCCGATCCAGGTGATGCGGCGCACCCGTTCCATCTGCCCGGCGCCCAGATTGGTGCCGACCAGCGCCATCACCCCGGTGCCGATGCCGAACAGCAGCGGGGTGATCAGGTAATCCAGGCGCGACGCCATGCCATAGCCGGCCAGTGCCTCGGCCCCGAAGCGGCCGACGGTCGCGGTGATGATGACCACCGACAGGTTGGGCACGACCGAGCCGATCGCGCCGAACCCGCCGACCCGCATGATGTCGCGGAACAGGGCAGGGGTCAGCCGGCGGAAATCGAAGGTCAGCCGCAGGGTTGCGCGGTTTGACCGCAGATGCGCGATCAGCATGCCCAGCGTCAGCAGGTAATGGACGTCGAGGCCGATGCCGGCGCCGGCGATGCCCAGCGCGGGCAACGGCCCCCAGCCGAAGATCAGCGCCGGCGACAAGGGCAGGGTGACGACCATGGCGATGACCGAGATGCGCGCGGGCACCCCGGGCGCGCCGCTGGCCCGCAGGGCCGAGGCCAGCAGGTTGACGATCCAGATGACGATCGAGGCGCCGAAGATCAGGTCGGCATAGATCATTGCGGCCTCGAGCGCCTCGCCGCTGCCGCCCATCCATTGATACAAGGCCCGGCCGCCCAGGAACTGGCCCAGGGTGAAGATCAGCCCGATGCCCGCGCCCAGCACGACCGCGGCCAGCACCAGCGCATCGGCATCCTGCCGCCGGCCGGCACCCACGGCATGGGCGACCGCGGCCGACACGCCCGAACCCAGCCCGCCGTTCGACACCATTTGCATCAGCATCAGGCAGGGAAAGACCAGCGTTGCGCCGGCCAGCGCCCCGATGCCCTGGAACGAAATGAACCAGGTTTCGGCGATCCCGGCCAGGATCTGGACCAGCAGGACCAGGGTGGTGGGGGCGGCCAGTCTGGCAATGGCGGGCACGATCGGCGCTTCCAGCAGGAAACGGCGGCGATCCGCGACGACGTCCGAGGCGGTCATGGGCTGGGTCTGATCAGATGTTGGGTTCGGCCGCGATCGTGGCGCCGGCACCGGGCGATTGCGGCAGGCCGTCGGCGATCTCGTAATAATCGCCCTTGTCGGCGGTGAAGATGTGGCTGACCGTGGTCAGGCCGGTCGGCTGGTCCAGCGCGCCGGCGGCGATGTCGGCATCCGCCCCCTGGCGGCGCCAGAACAGGCTGGATCCGCAATTGCGGCAGAAACCACGCTCGACGCCGGCCGAGGATTCGAACCAGGTCAGCCCGTCGTCGCGGTCGAAGCGCAGTTCGCCTTCGGGCACGGCGGTATAGGCGCCCCAGCCGCCATGGAAACGGCGGCACTGGCTGCAATGGCAGTTCACGACCGGCGCGAACGGGCCGGTGGCGGTGAAGCGCACGGCTCCGCACAGGCAGCCGCCGGTTTTGGTTGTTATGGGGCGCATGGCGGCAGACGCTAGATCAAATGACGTTGAATCGGAATCGATTTAACGTGGATGAGTTGATCTGTCTTGACAGGATGCTGTGGCGATTGACCCTGTTCCGGGCAACCGCTAAGACCCCGCGCCATGACCGCAGCAACGACCGATACCACCACGCTGACCCAACTGGGTCAGGCCACCGGCCTGCCCGACGACCCCGACCAGGCCGTTCTGGAATGCGTGCCCAACCCGCATCCGGGTACCGTCTATCTGGTGCGGTTCGTGGCACCGGAATTCACTTCGCTGTGCCCGGTGACCGGCCAGCCCGATTTCGCCCACCTGGTCATCGACTATGTGCCGGGGCCGCGGCTGGTCGAATCCAAGTCGCTGAAGCTGTTCCTGGGGTCGTTTCGCAACCACGGCGCCTTTCACGAGGCCTGCACCGTCACGATCGGCAAGCGCATCGCCGACGCGACCGAGGCCCAGTGGCTGCGCATCGGCGGATACTGGTATCCGCGCGGCGGCATCCCGATCGACGTGTTCTTCCAGACCGGTCCGGCGCCGGCGGGATTATGGCTGCCGGATCAGGGGGTTCCGCCCTATCGCGGGCGCGGCTGATCGCTTATGATCCGCCGCACGACGCGCGGCGGGGGCATTCGAGACGTGACAGGGCAGGGCAGCGACATGACGCGCCCCGAAGATGGCCGGCAGGCCGGCGGCCAGCCGGCCTGGTCGACCACGGGCGGCCGGCTGTTCCGGCGCTATCACCGCATCATGCGCGCCGCCTTCATCGGGATCACGCTGGTCTCGGTGGTGCTGTTCGGCCTTTACGCCGGCGACCGGATCGAGGATGACAGGTTCGCGGTCAGCCGCCGGGTCGAGGATATCGCCTATACCCTGAACCGTCGTTTCGACGTTGCCGGTGACCTGGTCGACGCCATGGTCGAACGGACCCATACCTATCTGATCAACCACCCCAAGCCGCCGCCCGCCGACCCGCTGTACGATGCGCTGATGCTGTCGGAACGCGACGGCATCATGAGCCTGGACAATCCGCCGCCGCCGTACGAGCGGCGCACCACCGGCAACCTGATCGCGGCCGCGCGCGCGCCGGACCCCGGCTTCCGGCACGAAGTCGACCTGGCCCTGTCGCTGATGCCGCTGATGCATTCGGTCGACGATATCGTCGAGGGGGCGGGATCGACCTATTACATCTCGACCCGGCGCTTTGCGATGATCGTGCCCTGGGTCGAATCCTCGGTATTGAGCGGCATCCTGGACCGCATCTTTGATCGCCCGGCCTTCCTGGTCGCCAATCCGGCCGCCGACCCCAGCGGCAAGCGGGTGTGGACGGATCTGTATTTCGACCGCGCCGGCGGCAACGAACTGGTGACCGTCGCCCGGCCGGTCTCGCATGGCGGGCGGTTCCTGGGCATCGCCGCCATCGACATGGCCCTGTCGGACATGCGCAAGTTCCTGCGGGCGCGCGAACCGCGCGACGGCACGCTGATGCTGATGACCCCCCAGGGCGGGCTTATCTACCATTCCCAGCACAAGGTCGATGCGACACCGCATGTGGTGCGCCTGGGCGACGTGTTGCCCGACGGGCTGAAGCATCACGCGCAGACCATCCTGAACGGCGAGGGGCTCGAGGGCACGCCGCTCGACGATTATTACGTCTTTGCCGTCGACATGGTCGATGCACCGTTCCGGCTGGTCTACATCGCCAACCGCCAGGTGGTCCTGACCGCGCTGGTCTCCAGTTCGGTGCCCCTGGTCCTGGTCCTTCTGCTGGGGCTGGCCCTGGTGATCTATCTGGCCGAGCGCATGACCCGCCAGCAGTTCATCGGCCCGGCCGAAAAGCTCGTCGCCTTCATCGAGGCGCAGGGCGACGGGTCGGCACCGCCGCCGGCCCTGCCGCCGGTGCCCCAGGAATGGCGGCCCTGGTTCGACACGATCCGCGCGACCTTTGCCGCCCATGGCGAACTGGTCGCGATCCGCCAGGAACTGGACGTCGCCCACCGCCTGCAGCAGGCCATCCTGCCGCGCCGCTTTCCCGACCGTCCCGAAATCGAGATCGCCGCCCGGGCCGAACCGGCCAAGGAAGTCGGCGGCGATTTCTACGACGTCTTCTGGCTGGACGACCGTCGCCTGGCCCTGGTCATCGCCGACGTGGCGGGCAAGGGCGTGCCGGCCGCCCTGGTCATGGCCGAGACCCGCACGCTATTGCGCGGCGTCGCCCCGGCGACGTCGGGGCCGGCGCAATGCCTGGGGCTGGCCAACAACCTGCTGGCCGAAGACAACGACACCGGCATGTTCGTCACCGTCTTCCTGGGCATGCTGGATCTGGCCACCGGCCGGCTGACCTATGCCAATGGCGGCCACAACCCGGCGCTGATCCGCCATGCCGACGGCCAGGTCAGCACGATCGGCATGGGCGACGGCCTGGCCCTGGCGGTGGTCGAGGATTTCCCCTTCGACGAAGGCGAACTGACCCTGCAGCCCGGCGACACGCTGGTCCTGTACACCGACGGCGTGACCGAGGCCTTCGACATCGACGACCAGCCGTTCGGCGACGGGCGGCTGAAGATCGTGGTCGAACAGACGGCCGGCTGCACCGCGGCGGAAACCATGTCGGCGCTGTTCGAGGCGGTCGACAGCTTTGTCGGCGATGCCCCGCCCAGCGACGATACGACGGTGCTGACGCTGCGCTATCGCGGGCCGGCCTGACCTCAGGCCGCGATGCTGACGGTCTGCTGCTGGATGGCGGCGACCAGGGCGGTGACCGCATCATAGGACCGCGCCGCGTTCCGGGCCGCCGCCTCGTCCTTGCCCGGATCGAGCGGGTTGGTGGCGGTCCGCCCGGCTTCCGCATCGTCCGGCGGGCGGGTCGCGGATTGCGTGCCATTGCCGCCTTCGGTGCCTTCGGCCTCGCCTGTCTGCTGCTTGGCCAGTTCGGCGCTGGCCTGCGCCGCCATCTGGGCGGCGGCCGCGGCGACCTTGCGATCCTGGGCCGACGGCTCGGCCGGGGCCATGGCGGCGGCGCGGACCTGCTCGGCCTTGGCGATCGTCGCGGCGGGGTCGCCCCGCACCGGCGACGTATCGATGCTCACCTCGCCGGCCACGGCATACATGCCGCCATCGGGGCCGCGCTGGAATTCGTAGGTCGGGCCGGAGGCGAACTGGCCGCCGGCCGCCAGATGGGCCATTTCATGGGCGCGGACCTTGGCGTCGGTCGCCTTCATCTCGGCGACGACGGCCTGTTCCTCGGCGGTCAGCCCGCCGCTGCCGCCCCCGCTGGCGCCACTACCGCCGCCCTGGCTGCCGCCGGAGCGGCCCGATGAATCGTCCTGGGCGGCCAGCAGGGCCGACTGGCTGAGGCCGCCGGCAAAGGTCGGGGCGGTGCCGCTGGCGGCGGCCGAGGTGGCGGATTGGATGGCGGCCGGGGCGGCGACGGACGCAATCGTCTGCTCCGCGCCCGTGGGGCCCGCGGATCGGACGTATTGCATCGCCCAAGAAGGGCCAGCGCCGCTGATCATCAAGTCGGCCACAACCCACCTGTAACCATCGCCCTATAATACGGTCCGAATCGGCCCGCCGCCAGAGGCCGCCCGTTCGCTCGAGGAAACCCCATGTACACGCGTCCCCGCCGGCCTGAGGTCAATGCGCTGCTCGGCGTCACCTATGCGGCCGCGCCTGTCGCGGCCGGCGTGCTGGCGGGGGTATGGGCCGGGTCCGGTCTGATCGGTTTCCTGGCCGGCACCGTTCTGGCACTCGGCGGCATATATATATTGCTGCTGCGTCATTTTCGAGAAATCGAAACGGTAATCGACACGGCCGAGCGGCTGGCGGCCGGCCAGCCGACCATCCTGGCCCCCAAGCTGTCCTCGATCGGGGCCGAGGCGGTGGCGGCGGCGATGACCCGGCTGCAGCGCGCGCTGGAAACCGATCGTGGCCAGGCCACCCGGCGGGACGCCGAGGCCGCCGCGATGCTGGACGCGCTGCCGGATCCGGCCCTGACGCTGGATGGTGACCGCCATGTGCTGCGGGCCAACTATGCCGCGACAACGTTTTTCGGGGTCAATCCGGAGGGGCGCGACCTCGGGTTTTTCCTGCGCCATCCCGACGTGCTGGCCGCGATCGACGCGGTGATTTCGGGATCTGAGCGCAGTTGCGAGGTCGAATACAACCCGCCGAGTGCCGCCAACCGCTACTGGCGGGCCCGGGTGACGGTACCGGCGGCCGCCTCGGCCGGGTCGGTCACGGCCGTGGTCACGCTGCACGACGTCACCGCGGCCCGCCGCCTGGAAGCGATGCGGGTCGATTTCGTCGCCAATGCCAGCCACGAACTGCGCACGCCGCTGGCCAGCCTGATCGGTTTCGTCGAGACGCTGCAGGGCCCGGCGCGCGACGACGAGGCAGCGCGCGAGCGGTTCCTGGGCATCATGCACGACCAGGCCAAGCGCATGTCGCGGCTGGTCCAGGACCTGTTGTCGCTGTCGCAGATCGAACTGAACGAGCATCGCGAACCCAAGGGCGCGGTCGACATGGCCCGGCTGGCCCGGCGGGTCGCCGACCTGCTGCAGGTCACCGCCGCCGCCAAGGGGGTGACGATCGTGGTCGACGCACCCGACCAGGCGCCGCCGGTCGCCGGCAGCGAGGACGAACTGGTCCAGGTGCTGCAGAACCTGATCGACAACGCCGTGAAATACGGCCCCGCCGACAGCGAGGTGGTGGTCACGATCTCGACCGAACCGGCCCCGGGCGGCGGGCGGCAGGTGGTGGTCAGCGTCGCCGACCATGGCGAGGGGATCGCGCCCGAGCACATCCCCCGGTTGACCGAACGGTTCTATCGGGTCGATTCCGCCCGCAGCCGCAAGCTGGGCGGCACCGGCCTGGGCCTGGCGATCGTCAAGCATATCGTGGCCCATCACCGCGGCCAGTTGTCGATCCATTCGACCCTGGGCGAGGGTTCGGAATTCCGGGTGCAACTGCCGGTAGCCACCTCGGCCGCTGTCACATAAGCGTCATCGAAATGTAGTACCTGAGTCACCGGTCGGACATACGTTCCGCGCCAGCGGGCCAGTCCCGCTCCGTATGACCGATCCACTGATGATCAGGGAAACTCAATGAAACCGACCCTCTACGCCGCCGCCATGGCTGGCGCCGCGCTTCT
>Ga0222420_100573_pt1 | contig 15293 bp, 16 predicted proteins | sample 3A2ome_FD_182470 | JGI IMG/M metagenome (GOLD analysis project Ga0222420, IMG submission 182470) | Enriched microbial communities from leaf-cutter ant dump, University of Wisconsin, Madison, United States - 3A200A (version 2) | ecosystem: Environmental > Terrestrial > Nest > Insects nest > Nest...
TCGCCATCCTGCTGCCCGCGACCTTCGCCCTGGAACCGACGACGGCGCTGATCATGCTGGCCGGCATCTATTACGGCGCACAATACGGCGGTTCGACCACGGCGATCCTGATCAACCTGCCCGGCGAGGCATCGTCGGTCGTCACCGTGCTGGACGGCCATGCCATGGCCCGCGCAGGCCGCGCCGGGGCGGCGCTGGCCGTCGCCGCCCTGGCCTCGCTGGCGGCGGGCTGCATCGCCACGCTGCTGATCGCGCTGGCCGCGCCCCTGATGTCGGGCATCGCCCTCAGTTTCGGGGCGGCCGAATATTTCTCGCTGATGGTGCTGGGGCTGGTCGCGGCCATGGTGATCGCGGCGGGGTCGCTGCTGCGCGCGGTCGGCATGATCCTGTTGGGCATCCTGCTGGGGATGATCGGTACCGACGTCACCAGCGGGGTCGAACGTTATACCTTCGGCATCACCGAACTGGCCGACGGCCTCGATTTCGTCGTGCTGGCGATGGGCATCTTCGGCATCGGCGAGATCGTCGCCAGCCTTCGCAACCCCGATCGCCTGCGCCCCGGCGCCCGGATCACCGCCGCGGTGGGGCGGCTGTGGCCCTCGCGCGCCGATTTCCGCGCCGCCTGGGCCCCTGCCCTGCGCGGCACCTTCCTGGGCAGCCTGCTGGGCGTGCTGCCCGGAGGCGGGGCCATCCTGGCCTCGTTCTCGGCCTACAGCCTGGAACGCCAGATGGCGCGCGATCCCGCCCGTTTCGGCCAAGGCGCGGTCGAGGGCGTGGCCGCGCCCGAGGCGGCCAACAACGCCGCCGCCCAGACCGCGTTCATCCCGCTGCTGACGCTGGGCATTCCGCCGAATGCGGTGCTGGCGCTGATGGCCGGCGCGATGATGATCCACGGCATCGCCCCCGGCCCCAACGTCCTGACCGACCAGCCCGCCCTGGTCTGGGGCCTGATCGCGTCGATGTGGATCGGCAATCTGATGCTGGTGGTGCTGAACCTGCCGCTGATCGGGCTGTGGGTGCGGCTGCTGTCGGTGCCCTATCGCCTGCTGGCACCCGCCATCGTCGTGTTCTGCGCGATCGGCGTCTATTCGCTGGGGTCGAGCGCGCTGGCCGTCGTGCTGATGGGCGGTTTCGGCCTGGCCGGCTATGTCTTCGGCCGGCTGGGCTGCGAGGTGACGCCGCTGTTGCTGGGCTTCGTGCTGGGGCCCATGCTGGAAGAAAACCTGCGCCGGGCGATGACCTTGTCCCTGGGCGATCCCACGGTGCTGGTCACCCGGCCGCTGAGTGCCGCGCTGCTTGCGGCGGCGGCCGGTCTTCTGGCATTGGTGCTGCTACCGAACCTCGCCGCCCGGCGCGCGTTGTTGCGCGACGACGGTTGATCGAAGGAAAGGGACAAGGCCGATGACCAGGGCAATCGCTGCAGGGATCGCCGCGCTGCTGGCCTTCACGCTGCCCGCCGCCGCCCAGGACATCAAGGGGCCGGTGCGCATCCTGGTCGGCTATCCCCCCGGCGGATCGGCCGACATCCTGTCGCGCCTGCTGGCCGACCGCATGAAGGATGCCCTGAATACGACCGTGGTGGTCGAGAACAAGGCCGGTGCCGGCGGCCGCGTCGCCGCCGACCAGTTCAAGAACGCGGCGCCCGACGGCAGCGTGCTGATGGTGACCAACATCGCCGTCGCGGTGATCGCGCCGCTGACCTATACCAGCCTGAAATACGATCCGGCGGTCGATTTCGCCCCGGTCATCAAGCTGGGCGATTTCCAGCTGGCCCTGGCCACGGGCCCGGCCACCGGGGCCAAGACCTTCGCCGAATACGCCACCTTCCTGAAGGGCAATCCGGCCAAGGCGACCTATGGCATTCCCGCCACCGGCAGCCTGCCGCATTTCTTCGGGGTGATGCTGGGCCGGGCGCTGGGCGTGACCTATACCGCCGTGCCCTATCGCGGCGGATCGCCGCTGAACACCGACCTGGTGGCGGGCCAGGTGCCGGCCGGCATCGATGCCCTGGTCGATTTCACCGAACTGCACAAGGCGGGCAAGATCGCGGTGCTGGGCACGTCGGGCACCGCCCGGGCGCCGCAGACACCCGACGTGCCGACCTTCACCGAACTGGGTTTCAAGGATATCGCCGGCACCGGCTGGTTCGGCGTGTTCGCCCCGGCCAGGACGCCCGAGGCGATCGTCGCGCGCTACAACCAGGTGATCGCCGGCATCCTGCGCCAGCCCGAGGTGGTCCAGCGCCTGACCGCCCTGGCGATCGAGCCGGCGGGGGGCAGCCCCGCCGACCTCGCCCGCCAGATGACCGAGGACCGGGCCAAATGGGGCCCGGTCATCAAGGCCTCGGGTTACAAGCCCGAGGAATAAAACCCCGCTCAGTTCTGCAGCGCGCCGGCCATGTCGACCGGCACGATCTTGCCGCCCTTGACGAAGGCCATGACGATCTGGGCGTTCGAGCCGCCCTTGTCGTCGATGCCCGAGATGCGCGCCGGGTTGCGGTCGTTCGACAGCTTGCCGAAGCTTTCGTTCAGCTTGGCGAAGATCGCTGCCGGATCGCTCACGCTGCCCGATGCCTTCATCGCCTCGGCCACCGCGTTCATCGTGGCGTAGTGGTAGGACATTTCCGAGCCGGGATCGCGGTTGTAGAGCTTGCGATACTTGGCGACGAAGTTCTCGGCCCCCGGCCGGGTGTCATAGACCAGCGGCATCACGCCGATCGACCCTTCGATCAGGCTGAAATCGCCGCCCAGCACCTTGGCGATCTCGTCCAGCTTGGCCTGGTCGATCACCGCGAAACCGCCCTGGAAACCCAGTTCGCGCGCCTGCTTGATCACCAGCGCGGTCGGCTCGGACGCGCCGCCGACGAACATCACGTCGGGCTTGGACGCCAGCACCTTGGACACGCCGGAATAGAAGTCGGTGTCCTTGTTGTAGGACATCGGGTTCTCGACCACGACTTCGCCGCCCGCCTTCTTCCAGGCCGGGCCGAACAGGCCGGCCCAGGCCTTGGCATAGTCGTGATCGGCGGCGGCCATGCCCACCTTCTTGCCGAACGCGCCCATCTCGACCTTGACGAAGGGATCGACGTAACCGGCAAACGACGGCGGGATGCGCAGGGTCAGTTTGTTGCCGCGCTCGGTGATCGTGGGAACCGAGGTATAGGCACCCAGGATGAAACCGTCCTGCTCGTTGAACGCCTGCAGGGCGAAGGCGCCGCCCGAATGGGGCGTGAAGATCATCGGGGTCTTGTACTGCGCCTTCAGCCGCTTGGCGTTCACCGCCGCCTCGCCGGGCGAGTACTTGTCGTCCAGCGCGACGATGTTGATCGTGTATTTCTTGCCTGCAACCTCGATCCCGCCGGCCTGGTTGATCTCGTTGGCGGCCATCTCCAAGCCCGACAGCGTGTTCTTGCCGTACAGGGCGGCTCCGCCCGACAGCGGGCCGGTGAAGCCGATGGTCACGGCGTCCTGGGCCGCCGCGGGGGTGGCAAGGACCGCAGCGACAGCTGCGGCGCCGAGCAAGGCGTTGCGTCGATTGAGCATGGTGTTTCCTCTCCCGTTTTGATTGTCAGGCGCCGATATAGGCTTTGCGGATCGCGTCATCGCGCAACAGCGTGTCGCGGTCGCCGGTCATGACGATGCGCCCGCCTTCGATGACATAGGCGCGATGGGCGATCTGCAGCGCCGCATAGGCATTCTGTTCGGCCAGCAGCACCGTGGTGCCGGCTTCGTTGATCGACTTGATCGCGGCCAGCACCTGCTTGACCACCAGCGGCGCCAGCCCCAGCGAGGGTTCGTCGAGCAGCAGCACGCGCGGCCGGCCCATCAGGGCGCGCCCGATCGCCACCATCTGCTGCTGCCCGCCCGACAGCGATCCCGCGGCATCGCCGCGCTTGTCGCGCAGGATCGGGAACATGTCGAACACCTGCTCCAGCCGGGCCAGGTTGGCGGCCTTTTCCCTGCGATGCAGATAGGCGCCCAGCATCAGGTTCTTTTCGACCGACATGTCGGGGAACAGCTTGCGCCCCTCGGGGCACTGGACCACGCCGGCCTCGACGATGGCCGAGGGGCTGGCGCCCGCCAGCTCGCGCCCGTCGCATTTGATCGAGCCGCGGGCCAGCTTGCGTAAGCCCGAGATCGCCAGGAACAGCGAGCTTTTCCCCGCGCCGTTGGCACCCAGCATGACCACCAGTTCGCCGGCGTCGACATGCAGGTTGATGCCGTCCAGCGCGCGGAAGCTGCCGTAGTTCAGCGTCGCCCCTTCAAGCCGCAACATAGTCGGCCCCCAGATAGGCTTCGATGACACGGGGATCGGCCTGGATCTGGGCCGGCGTGCCCTCGGCGATCTTTTCGCCGTGGTCCAGCACGATGATGTGGTCGGCCAGGCGCATGATCATGTCCATCTTGTGCTCGATCAGCAGCACGGTCAGACCGGTCGCCACCATCTTGCGGATCAGGGCTGCCAGCCCCACGGTTTCCTCCGGATTGACGCCGCCGGCCGGTTCGTCCAGCAGCACGATCTTCGGATCGGTGGCCAGCGCCAGGGCAAAGGCGACGCGCTTGCGTTCCTCCTGCGTGATGTCGGCGGCCATGCGATGGCCGATCGCCGACAGCCCGACGAAATCGAGCACTTCCTCGGCCTTGGCGCGGCAGCGCTTTTCTTCCTCGCGCAGGCGGCGGCTGTTCAGCAGCACGTCGAGGAAACCGGACTGCGTGCGCAGGCGATGGCCGACGATCAGGTTGTCCAGCACGCTGGCGCGGTCGAACAGATGGGTGGCCTGGAAGGTGCGGGCGATGCCCAGTTTCGCCATCTGGTCGGGACGCAGGCCGGTGACGTCGCGCCCTTCCAGCATGACGCGGCCCGTGGTCGGCGGATGGAAGCCCGAGACGACGTTGAAGAACGTGGTCTTGCCGGCACCGTTCGGGCCGATGATCGCGCTGATCCGGCCCTGTTCGAAGCGCGCCGAGACATCGCGCACGGCGGCCAGGCCGCCGAAGCGGCGGGTCAGGTCGGTGACTTCAAGCATTGGCGCCGGCCTCCTTGCCGCGGCCGTCGGCGGCGATCCGGGCATCGGCTGCGGCCGCCTCGGCGCGGGCGCGCCGCTGCAGCCACCAGCCGATGATGCCTTGCGGGAAATACATCACCAGCAGGATCAGCAACGGCCCGAACACGATCATCCGGTAATCCTGCAGGAACTGCAGCGACTGGGTCAGCCAGGTCAGCGCCACCGCGCCCAGTACCGGGCCATAACGCGTGCCGATGCCGCCGACCAGGATGAAGGCGATCATGTCGAAGGTGTGCGCCTCCAGCGCGATCGCCGGCCCCAGGAAGCGCACGAACCCGGCATAGAGCGCCCCGGCCAGCCCGGCATAGAAGGTCGAGATGACGAAGGACAGGACCTTGGTGCGCATCAGGTTGATGCCCAGCGTCTCGGCCAGATCCTCGGAATTGCGGATGGCGATCAGCGCGCGGCCCAGCAGCGAATTGACGATCCGCCCCATCACCCACAGGCTGAGCACCAGGAACAGCAGGACCAGGTAATATTGCGCGGTGGGCGATTCCAGCTTGATCGGGCCGATCGGGCTGGGCGCAGGGATTCCGATGATGCCGACCGTGCCATGGGTCAGCGAATCCCACTTCTCGATCACCAGATACATGATGTAGCCGACGCACAGCGTGAAGATCGAGAAGTAGTGCGACTTCAGCCTGAGCGACACGATGCCGGCGAAGAACCCGAATCCCGCGGCAACGAAGCCGGCCAGGAAGAAGGCGATCCAGTAGGGCACGCCATGGTCGACCGTCAGGATGCCGACGGTATAGGCCCCGATCGCCATGAAACCGGCATGGGCCAGGTTCAATTGGCCGGTATAGCCGAGCAGCAGGTTCAGCCCCAGGGCGGCGATGGCCATGATATAGGCCAGCGCCATCACGTAGATGTAGTAATCGTTGGCCGCCACCGCCGGGAACAGCAGGGCCAGGACCAGCAGCCCGGCGATCAGCCCGTGCTGGCGCAATGTCGTCGCGGTCATCAGCGCACCCCCGCCGTGAACAGGCCTTGCGGCCGCACCGACAGGATCAGGACCAGGATCGCGAAGGCGATGATGTCCTTGTAGTCGGTCGAGATGTAGAAGGCGCCGAGGCTTTCGGCGAAGCCGATCACCATGCCGCCGATGATGGCGCCGGGGATCGACCCCATGCCGCCCAGGATGATGATCACGAAGGCCTTCAGGATCACCAGATGCCCCATCGAGGGGAAGATCAGGTTGATCGGCACGAACAGCGTGGCGGCGATGGCCGCCAGCGCGCCCGAGATGGCAAAGGTCAGGATCGTCACCTTGTTGGCATCGATGCCGACCAGCGCCGCGCCCTCGCGGTTCTGGGCCATGGCGATGATGGTGGAACCGACCGTGGTCTTCTTCAGGAACAGATGCAGCGCGATCATGAGCACGACGGCCCCGGCGATGATCAGCAGGCGCTGGGCCGGCGCGGTCAGGTCCATGAAGCGCAGGATCTGCGGGAATGGCGGGCGCAGCCGGTGGAATTCGGCGCCCCAGATCGCCTGCACCGCCGCCTCGAGAAACAACAGGATGCCGATGGCGGCGATCATGTGATGCAGGGGCGGCGCGTTGCGCAGGGGGTGGAAGACCAGCCGGTCGGACAGGACGGCCATGATCGCGACCACCACGGCCGCGCCGGCCATCGCCACCCAGTAGTTGGCGCCGAGCGACCCCGACAGGAAGAACGCGATATAGGCGCCGACCATGTACAGCGCGCCATGCGCGAAATTGGGGATATGCAGGATGCCGTAGACCAGGGTCAGCCCCAGGGCGACCAGGCTGTAGACACTGCCGAGCGTCAATCCATTCAGGATCTGCTGGAAAAACAATCCCAAGACCGTCTCCGTTACCGGCACGGATCTTTCGCCGATCCCGGAACGGCAGCCATGGATGATCGGTAACCGCCGGGGCTTGTCACGCCCGGCCGAACCACCGCTTCCCAGACTGCCCGGAATCGAGACGACGACCCAGGCGACTTCCTCCAATTGGGCCGGCTACATCGGCCGGACCCTGTTCACACCTTAGATTTCTCACAAGGCGGCGGCGTCCGTCAATCGCCTATCGCAAATCCGGTATTGATGTATACCAATGGAAATCATTGGTTTTCGGGGGTGATAGAATAGTCGGTATCGCAACTTGCGCCGAACTTACGGCGCGCCGTCGGCGCCCGGGCCGGCCTGGCGGCGGCTGCGAAAATGCGACGGGCGGAAGCCCGTCATCCGCTTGAAGGTGTTCGAAAAGGCGAAGGGATTGAGGTAGCCGACGCGCGCCGCGATATCCTCGATCTTGGCCTGGCCCGTCGCCAGTTCGTGCGCGGCATGCTGGATGCGCAGATAGGTCAGCTGCTGCATCGGGCTGCGCCCCAGCCCCGCCTGGCACAGCCGGCGCAGATGTTCGCTGCTGATATGGGCAAGCGCGGCCAGGTCGGCCAGGGTCCAGGGCCGGCCCAGGTCGCCCTGGACCGCCTGCCACACCGATTGCAGGCGATCCCCGCGCTGCAGCGGTTCGGCGAAGCGGGTGACGTAATGCTCGATCAGGTCGACCCACAGCATCGCCGACCCTGAATCGGCCCGCGACAGGTTTTCGCGATACAGCCCCTTGATGGCATGGCGCAGCGGTTCGGCATCGAAGCGCGTCATGACCGGCGCCATGAACCCGATCGCCGACCGCGGCGAGCCCGGCATGTAGCGCACCCAGCAATATTGCCAGCGCCGCGACGGGATGGCGTGGAAGGCGTGCAGCACATGGGCGGGTGCCAGCGACACCATGCCGGCCCGGTGCGGCCGCCACCGCCCGTCCAGCAGGATGCGCCCCTCGCCCCCCAGCGTCGCGTGGACATAGGTGCCGCTCAGGTGCGTGCGCACGATCCGGTAGGGCACCGCCGCATCGCCCACGCCGACATGCGAAATCTGGCGCGCGGCCAGCACGGCGCAATCCTCGGCCCGCACGATCGACTGCCGGGTCTTGTCGCCCACGATGTGTGTTTCGGATAGGTCCTTGTGCTTGGCGGCCATGGATCAAGGGTCCGTCGTGCAGATAACGTGGAAAACAATAATGCAAGGCGAAAGCCGGAAACGGGAGGAAAAGATGAAAAACAGTCTTCGACTGGCGATGGCGGCTGCGTCCGTGCTGGCGCTGACCGCGGGGGCTGCGTCGGCCCAGGTGTCGGGCGACGTGGTCCGCATCGGCGTGCTGGCCGACATGTCCGGCATCTACAGCGATCTGTCCGGCAAGGGCGCGGTCGAGGCGGTCAAGATGGCCGCCGAGGATTTCGGCGGCACCGTCCTGGGCAAGAAGATCGAGGTGATCTCGGCCGACCATCTGAACAAGCCCGATATCGGCGCGGCCAAGGCCCGCGAATGGTTCGATACCGGCGGGGTCGACATGATCAACGACCTGGCCAATTCGGGCGTGGCCCGTGCGGTCGCGACCGTCGCCAAGGAAAAGAAGCGCCATATCATCGTCAACGGCGCGTCCAACATGGGCATCACCAACGAGCTGTGCTCGCCCTATGCCATCCACTATGCCTATGACGCCTATTCGCTGGCCCATGGCACGGGCAAGGCCGTGGTCGAGAACGGCGGCAAAAGCTGGTTCTTCCTGACCGTCGACTTCGCCTTCGGCATCGGGCTGGAAGAGCAGGTGTCGAAGGTGGTGCGCGATGCCGGCGGCCGCGTCGTCGGTGCCGCCCGCCATCCGCTGGGCACCACCGATTTCTCGTCCTTCATCCTGCAGGCCCAGGCATCCAAGGCCGACATCATCGGCATCGCCTCGACCGGGGCGGACGCGGTCAACGCGATCCGCGCCGCCGCCGAATTCGGCGCGACCAAGAAACAGAAGCTGGCGGCGCTGCTGCTGTGGATCGAGGACGTGCACGGCCTGGGCCTGCCGGCGGCCCAGGGCCTGTCGCTGACCAATGCCTGGTACTGGGACATGAACGACCAGACCCGCGCCTTTGCCAAGCGGTTCCACGACCGCGTCGGCAAGATGCCCAACATGGCGCAGGCGGCCGATTATTCATCGACCATGATGTATCTGAACGCGGTCAAGGAGGCCGGCACCGACGACCCCGACGCGGTGTCGAAGAAGATGCGCGAAATGACCGTCAGCGACATGTTCACGAAGCTTGGCAAGGTGCGTGTCGACGGGCGGTTCATGCACGACATGTATCTGTGGCAGGTCAAGACCCCGGAAGAATCCAAGGCCCCCTGGGATTACCTGAAACTGGTGGCGACCATCCCGGCGGAACAGGCCTTCCAGCCGCTGTCCGAAAGCAAGTGCGACCTGGTCAAGAAATGATCCGGCAGGCGTGCGGGGCGCGCGCGCCCTGCACGCCGCTTCGGGTGCGTAACGGGATCAGGGTCAGATGGATATATTCGGCGTTCCCCACCAGGCGCTGCTCGGCCAGGTCATGCTGGGCATGGTCAACGGCGCCTTCTATGCGGTGCTCAGCCTGGGGCTGGCCATCATCTTCGGCCTGTTGCGGGTGGTGAATTTCGCCCATGGCGCGTTCTTCATGCTGGGCGCGTTCATCGCCTTCCTGATCGGCCGCAATCTGGGGATCGGGTACTGGCCGTCGATGATCGTCGCCCCGCTGATCGTCGGCGTCCTGGGTATCCTGTTCGAACGGTTCGCCCTGCGCCGGATCTACGGCCTGGATCCGCTTTACGGGCTGTTCCTGACCTTCGGGCTGGTGCTGGTGCTGGAAGGGGGTTTTCGCGTAGCGATGGGATCGTCGGGTCATTCCTATCCCACGCCGCCCGCCCTGCGCGGTGCGCTGGACCTGGGGTTCATGATGCTGCCGATGTATCGCGCCTTCGTCATCCTGGTGGCCGTCGTGGTCTGTGCCGGCACCTGGGTGGTGATCGAGAAGACGCGGATGGGCGCCTATCTGCGCGCCGCCACCGAACGCCCCGACCTGACCCAGGCCTTCGGCATCAACGTGCCGCTGCTGCTGACGGTGACCTATGGCGCAGGCGTCGGGCTGGCCGGCTTCGCCGGCGTCATGGCCGCCCCCATCCAGCACGTCAACCCGTCGATGGGATCGGACCTGGTCATCATCGTCTTTGCCATCGTGGTCATCGGCGGGCTGGGCTCGGTGCTGGGCTCGGCCGTCACGGGGCTGGGCCTCGGCGTCGTCGAAGGGCTGGCGAAGGTCTTTTATGCCGAGGCATCGACGACCGTGGTCTTCCTGGTGATGGCACTGGTCCTGCTGCTGCGCCCCGCCGGGCTGTTCGGGCAGGAGGAAGGATGATGGCGATGCCCCCCGCCCTGCGCCGCGGCCTGATGATCCTGCTGGGCCTGGCCCTGCTGGTGGCGCCGTTCGTGCCCCAGGTCATCTACCCCGTCTTCCTGATGAAGATGATGTGTTTTGCCCTGTTCGCCTGTGCCTTCAACCTGCTGCTGGGCCATACCGGCATCGTGTCCTTCGGCCATGCCGCGTTCTTCGGGTCGTCGGCCTATGTCACCGGCTACGCCCTGCGCGACCTCGGACTGACCACCGAGGTGGCGATCCTGGCGGGGGTGGCGTTCTCGGGCCTGCTGGGGGCGCTGGTCGGCGTGCTGGCCATCCGCCGCCAGGGCATCTACCTCGCCATGATCACGCTGGCCTTGGCGCAGATGGTCTATTTCACCTTCCTGCAGGCCCCGTTCACCGGGGCCGAGGACGGCATGCAGCCGATCCCGCGCGGCCACCTGTTCGGCCTGGTCGACCTGTCCGACGACACCACGCTTTATTACCTGGTGCTGGCCATCGTCGCCGCCGCGCTGTGGCTGATCCATCGTATCGTCCATTCGCCGTTCGGCCATGTCCTGCGGGCGATCCGCGAGCACGAGCCGCGCACCCGGTCGATGGGTTATGCGGTCGAACGCTACAAGATCCTGGCCTTCGCCCTGTCGGCAGGCCTGAGCGGCCTGGCCGGATCGCTGAAATGCGTGGTCTTCCGCCTGGCCAGCCTCAGCGATGTGCACTGGCACATGTCGGGCGACGTCATCCTGATGACCCTGCTGGGCGGCATGAACTCGGTCTTCGGGCCGGCCATCGGCGCCGTGCTGATCTCGGCCCTGCGTCACTATTTCGACGGGCTGGGCGCCTGGGTCACCGTCGTCGTCGGCCTGATCTTCATCCTGTGCGTCCTGGTGTTCCGCCGCGGAATCCTGGGCGAGTTGCATCATCTGCTGGCCCGCCGTCCGCTGGCCCGGCACCGCTTGAAGGAACAACCCAATGCCTCGATTTGAACGCGCCGCCATCCTGGAACGCTTCCGCGAGATGATCCGCCGCGGCCAGCCCATCGTCGGCGGCGGGGCGGGCACCGGCATCTCGGCCAAATGCGAGGAAGCCGGCGGCATCGATCTGATCATCGTCTACAACTCCGGCCGCTATCGCATGGCGGGCCGCGCCTCGTCGGCCGGGCTGCTGGCCTATGGCAATGCCAACGACATCGTGCGCGAGATGGCGGTCGAGATCCTGCCGGTCTGCAAGACCACGCCGGTCATCGCCGGGGTCAACGGCACCGACCCCTTCATCATCATGCCGGTCTTCCTGAAGGAGCTGAAGGAACTGGGCTTCTCGGGCGTGCAGAACTTCCCCACCGTCGGCATCATCGACGGCACCTTCCGCGTCAGCCTGGAAGAAACCGGCATCAATTTCGCCAGCGAGATCGACATGATCCGCCAAGCCCACGACCTCGACCTTCTGACCACGCCCTACGTGTTCTCGGCCGACGAGGCGGTCGAGATGGCCAGGGCCGGGGCCGACATCATCGTGCCGCATATGGGCGTGACGACCGGCGGCAGCATCGGTGCCACCACGACCAAGACCCTGCAGCAATCGGTCGCGCTGATCGACGACTGGGCGGAAGCCGCGCGCCGCGTGCGGCCCGACGTCATCATCATCGCCCATGGCGGGCCGATCTCGTCGCCGGAAGATGTCGATTTCGTCCTGAGAAACAGCCAGCATTGCAACGGGTTCTATGGCGCGTCCAGCGTCGAGCGCCTGCCGGTCGAAACCGCGATCGTCAATCACATCAAGGCCTTCAAAGGGCTGACCGCACTGCGTGACAAGGGAGGGAAATAATGGCTCGCGTCTATATCAGCGCGGTGATGGACATTCCGCTGGACCAGGCCTGGGGCGTCCTGCGCGATTTCAACGCCCTGCCGGTCTATCACCCGTTCTTTTCCCGCAGCGAGATCGAAGGCGGCAAGCCGTCGGACCAGATCGGCTGCGTACGCAATTTCCACACCCATGACGGCGGCCATATCCGCGAGGAATTGCTGACCCTGTCCGACCGCGAGCATGTCTGCGCCTATCGCATCCTGGAAGCGACGCTGCCGGTGCAGAACTATGTCGCCGAGATGCGGCTGAAACCGATCACCGAGGGCAACAAAACCTTCGGCGAATGGTGGGCCGAATACGACGTGTCGGCCGCGGATGCCGCCGCCGTCCAGCAGACCGTCAGCGACACCTTCCGCTTCGCCTTCGAAGGCGCCGTCAAGGTCGCCCTGTCCCGCCGGGGCTGACATGGCCGGCACCGCCTACGTCGTCGGCACCTTCGACACCAAGGCCGAGGAACTGCACTACGTCGCCGGCCTGCTGCGGGCGGCCGGGCTGGCCGTCGTCACGGTCGACGTCGGGACCAAGACGCCGGACGGCAATGCCGACGTCGCCGCCGACCGCGTTGCGGCCAGCCATCCCGACGGTGCCAACGCGGTGCTGGCCGCCGGCGACCGCGGTCAGGCGGTGACGGCGATGACCCAGGCCCTGCTGGCCTTCGTCGCCGGGCGCGGCGATATCGGCGGCATCATCGGGCTGGGCGGATCGGGCGGCACGTCGATCGTGGCCCCCGCCTTGCGCAGCCTGCCGATCGGCGTGCCGAAACTGATGGTCTCGACCCTGGCCGCCGGCGATGTCGGCCCGTTCGTCGGCGTGCATGACATCATGATGATGTATCCGGTGACCGACATCGCCGGGCTGAACCGCCTGTCGCGCACCATCCTGGCCAATGCGGCCCATGCCCTGGCCGGCATGATGACGCAGCCCCCGCCGACGCCCGTCGATGCCAGACCGGCCTTGGGCTTCAGCATGTTCGGCGTGACCACGCCCTGCATCCAGCAGCTGACCGCGCGGCTGGGCGGCGACTACGAATGCCAGGTGTTCCACGCCAACGGCCCCGGCGGCCGTGCCTTCGAGGCCATCGCTGCGTCGGGCATGCTGCGCGCCATGGTCGACATCACCACGACCGAGGCCGCCGACCATCTGCTGGGCGGCGTCTGCACCGCCGGCCCGGAGCGCCTCGATGTCGTCGCCCGCACCGGCATTCCCTGGGTGGGCTCGTGCGGCGCGCTGGACATGGTCAACTTCTGGGCCCCGGACACCATCCCCGACCGCTATCGCGGCCGTCTGTTCCACGCCCACAATGCCAATGTCACGCTGATGCGCACCACGGCCGACGAAATGGAAACCATCGCCGCCTGGATCTGCGCCAAGCTCAACGCCTCGGCCGGGCCGGTCCGGCTGCTGCTGCCCGAGGGGGGCATCTCGGCCCTGGACGCGCCCGGGCAGAAGTTCCACGACCCGGCGGCCGATGCCACCCTGTTTGCGGCCTTCGAGCGGCATTTCGTGGCAGGGCCACACCACCAGCTGATCCGCCTGCCCTACCATATCAACGACGCCGCCTTCGTTGCGGCGGCGGAGGGGCATGTCAGGGCGGTGATAGGATAATAATCGGCGGAGAAGTCAAGGTTTACCCCCCGAGAAACCCGCGCGCCCGCAGTTCATCGGCCAGCTGCGCGGAACTCTGGTAATGGATCGCGTCGAACCCTACCGCGCGGGCGCCGGCGACATTGGCGGCGGAATCGTCGATGAACACCGCCTCGGCCGGCACCAGGTCGTAGCGGCGGGCCAGCAGTTCGAAGATCTCGCGATGCGGCTTCAGCAGCTTTTCCTCGCCCGACACCAGGATGCCTTCGAAATGACCCAGGAAAGGAAAGATTTCCCGGGCCTCGACAAAGGTTTCGGCCGACCAGTTGGTCAGGGCCAGCAGGCGCACGCCATCGGCCTTCAGTCGCTCCAGGATCGCCAGCGTATCCTCGATGACGCCGTTCAGCATCTCGCGCCAGCGGGCGCGATAGGCGCGGATCCACTCGGCCTTGTCGGGGTGGCGGGCGATCGCCTCGGCGATCGCCTCGTCCCACGACCGGCCGCCGTCTTGCGCCACGTTCCACGACGGCGGGCAGACCTCGGTCAGGAAATGCTCGCGCGCGGCCTCGTCGGCGATCAGTTTTCCATAGAGGTGGCGGGGGTTCCAGTCGATCAGCACCCCGCCCAGGTCGAACACCACGGTCGACGGCATGGTCAACCCCGCTGGATCAGTTCGATCTTGTAGCCGTCGGGATCCTCGACGAAGGCGATGACCGACCCGCCATGCTTCATCGGGCCCGGCGGGCGCGGGATCTTGACGCCTTCGGCGGCCAGCTTCTCGCAAGTGGCGTAGATGTCGGGCACGCCGATCGCCAGATGGCCGAAGGCGGTGCCGATCTCGTAGGGTTCGGTGCGGCCCCAGTTATGGGTCAGTTCGATGACGGCCTGGTCGGCCTCGTCACCGTACCCCACGAAGGCCAGCGTGAATTCGCCGGTGGGGTAATCGTTCTTGCGGATCAGCGTCATGCCGAGATGGCGGGTGTAGAAATCGAGCGACTTGTCGAGATCCATCACCCGGATCATCGTATGCAGCAGGCGGAAGGGGGCGGCGGACATCGCGGGCTCCTGAAATTGGCTGGCGGCCCGCATTAGTTAATCCGAACCGCCGCCGGATCAAGCATTCCTTCAGATGATCTCCTCGACCAGTTCGGCCGGGCGGCACAGCCGCACGCCGCGCGCCGTCATCACCACCGGGCGTTCGATCAGCACGGGGTGGTCGATCATCGCCTGCAGCAGCACCGATTCCTCGATGTCGGGCGCGTCCAGGCCGAGGGTCTTGACCTCGGCCTGCTTGCGGCGCAGCAGGTCGCGCGGGCGCAGGTTGGCCAGGCGCAGCACATCGGTGATCGCCTCGCGATCGGGCGGGGTCTTGAGGTATTCGACGACGCGCACCTCGTGCCCGGCCTCGCGCAGGCGGGCCAGCACCTTGCGCGAGGTCGAGCAGTTCGGGTTATGCCAGATGGTCGTCGTCGTATCGGTCATCGATCTCACGCTGTCTCGTTGAAGATTTCGCGGCCGATCAGCATGCGGCGGATTTC
>Ga0222420_100578_pt1 | contig 15156 bp, 14 predicted proteins | sample 3A2ome_FD_182470 | JGI IMG/M metagenome (GOLD analysis project Ga0222420, IMG submission 182470) | Enriched microbial communities from leaf-cutter ant dump, University of Wisconsin, Madison, United States - 3A200A (version 2) | ecosystem: Environmental > Terrestrial > Nest > Insects nest > Nest...
GCAGCGCCCCCGCCCCCGGGCTGAGCCAGCGTCCGCCGCGGAACCAGCGGGCCAGCATCCTCATGCCCCCGGCGGGAACAGCCGCGCCGCATCGGGCGCCCAGCCCAGCGCGATGCGCTGACCGCGCGCCAGCGGCGCCAGGCCGGCATGGGTGCCGATGCGGGCACGAATTTCCGCCCCCCCGTCGACGCGGGCCACCAGCAGCATGGTGGCGCCGGAATAGACCACCTGTTCGACCGTCACCGGCACCCCGCCCGTCTCGACCGGCGCCAGGCGTTCGGGCCGCACGGCCAGCACGGCTTCGCCGACGACGCTGCCGGCGATCTGCGCCGGCGGCAGCATGGCTTGCGCCCCGCCGGGCAGGCGGACGAAGGCACCGTCGGCACCGCTGCGGACCACCGCGACATCGAGGAAATTCATCTCGCCGACGAAACCGGCGACGAAGCGGTTGGCCGGCGCCTCGTACAGGTCGCGGGGCGACCCCAGCTGCTGCAACTGGCCGTTCGACAGCACCGCGACGCGGTCGGCCATGGTCAGCGCTTCCTGCTGGTCATGGGTGACGAACACCACGGTGATGCCCAGCTGTTCCTTCAGCCGCAGGATTTCGAGCTGCATTTCCTCGCGCAGGTTCTTGTCCAGCGCCGACAGCGGTTCGTCCATCAGCAGGACCCGCGGCTCGTAGACGATGGCGCGCGCCAGGGCGACACGCTGCTGCTGGCCACCCGACAGCTGGGCCGGCATGCGCCCGGCGAAATCGGCCAGGCGCACCTTGGCCAGCGCGGCCTCGGCCAGCTTGGCGCGCTCAGACCCGGCCACACCGCGCATCTTCAGCGGAAAGGCGACGTTGTCGCGCACCGACATATGCGGGAACAGCGAATAACGCTGGAACACCATGCCGATATTGCGCTGGTTGGTCGGGCGCGTCGTCACGTCGTCAGACCCGATCAGGATGCGGCCCGCCGACGGGTGTTCGAACCCCGCCAGCGTCATCAGGATGGTGGTCTTACCCGACCCCGACGGCCCCAGCAGCGCCAGGAATTCGCCCGGCGCGATATCCAGCGACACATCGTTGACGGCCGTGACCGGGCCGTAGGCGACCTTGAGACGCTCGATCCCGACTGAAACGCCGTGCATCGGCAGATCAGGCCCGGCCCAGATGCCGGGCGACAACGGCGAACGCCGCCTCGGTCGCCTCCAGCGCCCGGTCGATGTCGGCGGGCTGGTGGGCGGCCGACAGGAACATGTTGTGCTTGGGGTGCAGATAGGTCCCGCGGCGAAGCGCCTCCAGCGTCCACAGCGACCCGATGGCGAAATCCGGATCGCTGTCGAACAGGATCAGCGGCATCTGTGCCGGGCCGGTCTGGCGCACGCCGATGCCATGGGCCTTGGCCTGGGCATCGATGCCGTCACGCAGGCGTTGCCCCATCGCGGCCATATGCGCGATGGCGCCGGTCGCCTCCAGCTTGTCGATCGTGGCCAGGGCTGCCGCCATCGCGACACCGCCGCACCAGAACGAGCCGGTCGTGTAGACCTTGGTCGCCGCCTCGCGGAACCGGTCGCGCCCGGTGACCGCGGCCAGCGCATAGCCGTTGGCGATCGCCTTCGAATAGGCCGACAGGTCGGGGCGGACACCGAGGGTTTCCCAGCTGCCACCGATATGCAGGCGGAAACCGGCGCGCACGTCGTCGACGATCAGGGCGGCGCCGGTGCGATCGGCCAGGGCACGGGCCGCCCGGGCGAACTCGGCCGTCGGCATTTCCTGGTCGCGGCCCAGGTCGTGGCGCAGGGCAGTGACCAGGATGGCGGCCAAGTCGTCGCCCGCCGCATCGACGGCAGCCGTCAGGCTGGCGACGTCGTTATAGTCGAACTGGACCAGATGGGCGCGGTCCTCGGCCGTGACGCCGACCAGCGACGGCGTGCACCAGGGTGCCGCGCCGTGATACGACCCGCGGGCCACCAGGACCTTGCGCCTGCCCGTCGCGCCCCGTGCGATCGTGACGCAGGCGGTGGTCGCATCGGTCCCGTTCTTGGACAGCAGGACCCAGTCGGCATGCGGAATGGTGGCGGTCAGCTTTTCGGCCAGTTCGACCAGCCGTTCGGTCGGGCCGGTCAGTGCATCGGCCTGGGCCGCCTGGGCGGCGGCGGCACGGTCGACGTCCGGGTCCTTGTAACCCAGCACCTGCGGCCCGAAGGCGCACATGAAGTCGATATACTCGCGGCCGTCGACATCCCAGATGCGGCAGCCTTCGCCGCGCGCGAAATACTGCGGGTAACCGGCCGGCAGCGCCGAAACGCGCATGTGGCCCCACAGGCCGCCGGGAATGACCTTCGCGCCACGCTCGCGCAGGGCTGCGTCGCGCGGGCCCAGTTCCAGCGGGGCCGGATTTCCGGTGATGCCGTTCGTCGCCTGCCCATTCGTCGCCTGCACCGTGCCGGCCATTGCTTAGCCCCCTCGCGTTCTCGGTTTTCGCGATCTGATATATCATATATGATTAAACCCGACGGGAGATGTCCATGGAAAAAAGCAGCAACAAGCCGCTCCTGCTCGGCGGCATCGGCGATGACTTCACCGGCTCGGCCGAACTAGCCGCGATGATGGTGCAGCAGGGCGTCGCTGCCAGCCTGGTGACAACGCCGGCAGCGGTGGCGACCGCACCGGGCCATGCGATCGTCGTGGCCCACAAGTCCCGCGTGGCGCCGGCCGACCAGGCGGTCGCCGCGACGCTCGCCTCGGCCCGGGCGCTGCGGGCGCGCGGGGCGCGGCAATTGTTCTTCAAGTATTGCGCCACCTTCGATTCGACGCCCAAGGGCAATATCGGCCCCTGCGCCGACGCGCTGCTGGACCTGGTCGGCGCGACGCAGACCGCCTATTGCCCGGCCTTCCCGGAGGTCGCGCGCACCGTCTATCAGGGCCATCTGTTCTTTGCCGACCGGCTGATTTCCGAATCGTCCAAGCGCCACGACCCGCTGACGCCGATGACCGATCCTGATCTGCAACGGGTGCTGCAAGCGCAGACGCCGCATCGCGTCGGGCTGTTGCCGCGCAACGTGATCGTTGCCGGCGACGATGCCGTCCGCGCCCATGTCGCCAAGCTGGCAGCCGACGGCGTGCGCCACGTCATCGCCGATTCGACGGACGAAAGCGACCTGCAGGCCGTTGCCCGGCTGACCGTCGACTGGCCGCTGATGACCGGCGGCTCGTCGGTCGCCGTCTACTACCCCGATCAGTGGCGCGCCCGCGGCCTGCTGGACGGCACGGCCGCGGCGCCTGCCCTGCCCGCGGTCCAGGGCCACGGGCTGGTGTTGGCCGGCAGCTGTTCGGAACGCACGCTGGAACAGCTTGCCGCCTTCGGCGCCGACCATCCGGTCCTGCGGTTGGACCTGCTGGCTGCGGCGTCCGATCGCGATCGGGCGGTCGCCGCTGCAATCGACTGGGCCGCAGACCGCCTGGACCGGGGGCCGGTCGCCATCGCCACCTCGGAAGGGCCCGAGGCGGTGTCGCGCGTCCAGGCGCAACTGGGCGTCGGCGGGGCCGCCGGCCTGGCCGAAGGCCTGCTGGGCCGGATCGCCCGCGCCCTGGTCGACCGCGGGGTGCGCCGCCTGATGATCGCCGGCGGCGAGACTTCGGGCGCGGTGGTCGAGGCGCTCGGCCTCGAAACCTTTCAGGTCGGCGCCTATCAGGGGGCCGGCATCTCGCGCATGGTGACCGACGATCCCGCCGGCCGCCGCCTGGCCCTGTGCCTGAAATCGGGCAAGCTGGGGCCGACCGACATGTTCGCGACCGTACTGGCCGCGATGACCAGGGAATGACCATATGACCGAAGCAGCAGCAGTTGCCGCCGCCTATATTGCGCTGGGCGAAAAGGGGCTTAATTTCGGGGCCGCGGGCAACGTGTCCCTGCGGCAGGGCGAGCACATGCTGATCACGCCCACCGGCGCGCGGGCCGACACGCTGAGCGCCGACAAGATCGTCGTGGCCACGCTGGACGGCACCGTCGTCGGCGCCGGCCGGCCGTCGAGCGAATGGGAAATGCACGCCGAGATCTACCGCGCCTATCCGGCGGCCGGGGCGGTCGTGCATACCCATTCCGATGCCTGCGTGGCGATGTCGGCCCTGCGCCGGCGCCTGCCGCCGTTCCACTACATGATCGCGGCCTTCGGCGGCGACGACGTGCGCTGCGCCGGTTACGACACCTTCGGCACCTCAGGCCTGGCCCATGCCGCGGTTACGGCGCTGGACGGGCGCAAGGCCTGCTACCTGGCCAATCACGGCATGATCTGCCATGGGCCGACGTTGGAGGCCGCGGTGGGCCTGGCCGAACGGCTGGAGGTCCTGTCGCGCCAGTACCTGATGGCGCTGACCATCGGCGATCCCGCCCTGCTGACGCCGGACGAGATGGCCGAGGTTCATGCCCGTTATCGCGCGCTCAGCTACGACAACATGAAGAAGTGAACCGCTACTGGATGAACTTCGGCAGCCAGGTGGCGATACCGGGGATGAAGAACACGGCGACCAGCAGCAGCAGGCTCATCACCACATAGGGCACCACGGCGGTGAAGATATGCGCCATGGTCACCGACCGTGGCGCCACCCCCCGCATGGTCATCAGCAGCAGGCCATGCGGCGGCAGCAGCAGGCCCAGCTGCATGCAGATCAGGAACAGGACACCGAACCACACGGGATCGATGCCCAGCGTGTTCACGATCGGCATGAAGATCGGCAGGGTGATCATCATCATGCTGATCTGATCGACGAAGATACCCAGGAAGATCAGCACCAGCATCATCATGGCGACGATCATGCCGGTCGACAGGCCCTGGCCGGTGATCGCGCCGACCAGCCCGGCCGACGCGCCCGAGAACGACAGGATCTGGGCGAAGGTCGTGGCCCCCAGGATGATGAACAGGATCATGCCCGAAATGCCGGCCGTCCCTTTCAGCGACTTCAGCACCGCATCGACGGTCAACGCACGATAGCAGATGGCCAGCAGCATAGTGGCAAAGGCGCCCAGCGCCGCGCATTCCGTCGGCGTGGCCCAGCCGGCGGCCAGCGCGCCCACCACGACGCCGAAGATCGACAAGGTCGGCAGGACATAGGCAAAGAACGGCTGCCAGCGCGCCCAGCCGCGATGGCCCTGGTCGGTCTTGTCCTCGGGCGCCAGATGCGGGCTGATCTTGACGCGCAGGATGATCCACAGGACGAAGGCGATCGACAGGATCACGCCGGGCATCACCCCCCCGACCAGCAGCTTGGAGATCGAGATGCCCGACAGCGAGCCCAGCAGCACCGTCAGGGCCGAGGGCGGGATCAGCATGTCGACCGCGCCGATCGCCATGATCGGCCCGGTGGCGATGGTCGGATGATAACCGCGCGACAGCATCACGGGGAGCATCAGCGCGCCCAGCATGGCCGTCGTCGCGATGGTCGACCCCGAGATCGCCGAGAACACCGTGCCGGCGACCACGGCGACCACCGCCAGCCGGCCGGGAATGCGGCGGATCAGCCGTTCGATGCCGTCGATCACCTTCAGCGCCAGGCCGGTGTGGAACAGCACCTCGCCCATCAGCACGAACAAGGGGATCGGCGTCAGCGAGAAGGCGGTGACCGAACTGACGCTGGACCGCGCCAGCTGGACCAGCCCCGGCTCGCCGCCCATGTACAGCCAGGCGCCGACGATGTTGATGGCGATGAAGGTCAGCGCGACGGGCATGCCGATGAACAGCAGGACCGTCGATCCGCCCAGCATCAGCCAGGCCGCGACCTGCCAGCTCACGACGCGCTCACCGCGTCATGGCGCGGGGCGCGCTCGGACCGGGCCAGGCGGCGGATACGGAACAGCATCTCGATCGACAGCAGCACGAAACCGATCGGCAGCGGCGCCAGGTGCCACCATTCCGGTGTGATCAGCGTCTTGATGCTGAGCGCATCGGACGCATAGCTGTCCCAGGTCGCCTTGGCCCCGTACCACGCGATCAGGACGCAGCAGGCCAGGCCGATGAAATCGCCGATCCATTCCAGCGCCCAGGCCGTGCCCTTCGGGATCGCCTGCAGCATGATGTCGACGCGGATATGCTGGCCCTGGCGCAACAGCCAGGGCGCCACGCACATCGTGATCAGATAGAGCATCAGTTCGGAAATCTCGTTCGACCAGGCCAGGCCCTGCGGCAACCCCGGCAGGGCCAGGTTGCGCAGGGCCACGTCGGCCACGATCAGCAGCATCATGGCCAGCAGGATCAGGCACCCCATCAGCGCCAGCCCTGCCAGAAGCCGCCCCCACGCGGCCGACACCCGGTCGATCATCGTTACTTCGACGAGAACAGCGGCTTGAAGCGGGCGGCGATGTCAGGGCTCTGCTTCTCCGCGGTTTCCCAGCCGATGGCATAGGCGCGATCGTAGAACGCCTTGGCGGTGGCCTGGTCGAAGGTGATGGTTTCGATACCGACCTTGGCCTGGCGGGCGGTTTCCTCGACCGTGTACTGGGCCCAGAAGGTGTTCTGCGCCTCCAGCGCCAGGATCTGCTTGTTCAGATAGGCCCGCTGGGCGTCGGTCAGCCGCTTGTAGGCCGGCAGGTTCATGATGATCGACACTTCGGCATCATAGAAACCGGGATCGACGCGGTACTTGGTCTTTTCCTGCCAGTTCAGGTCGAAGATGCCGCCGATCGGCCAGCCGTAGCCATCGACCACGCCGCGTTCCAGCGCGGTATAGACCTCGCCGGGCGAGATGGTGATGACGTTGGCGCCCAGCGCCTGGAAGAAGTTGCGATAGACCGGGGTGATGCGGATCTTCAGCCCGGTAAGGTCGGGCTTGTCGATCTTCTTATTGGTATAGATGTGGAACGGTTGGTTCTCGACCGGACGGCCGACGTACTGCATGTTCCCCTTTTCGTTCCAGACCTTGTTGATCGCCTCGAACGCGCCGTTCTTGCGCTGCTCGGCGATCGGCACCTGGGTCAGTTTCAGGAAATCGGCCTCGGGCATCACGTTGGTGTAGAAGGCGCCGGTGTTCAGCGCCATGTCGACCACGCCGGTCTTGACCGCGTTGCCGACCTCGAAGGCCGGGATGGTCTTGGGCCCGCCCAGGAAATTGATCTGCAGGACGCCCTTGCCCTCGGCATTGAACTTCTCGATCCAGGGCGTCAGGCGCTGGACGTAGATGCCGTTCTCGGCAAAGGCCGAAACCAGGCGCACGGTGGTTTCCTGGGCCATGGCCCCGGTGACGCCGGATGCAAACAACAGCGCGGCGGCGGCCGCAAACACACTCTTTTTCATGATTACCCTCCCCGGTTGGACGTATCGATCAAATCAGCTGGTCAATGATTTCTCCAGCGCCTCGCCGCGATCGTCGGCCAGCGCCGCCTGTGTCATGTCGTTCAGCCGGCTGGCGCCTTCGGCCGTGCCTTCCAGCCGCGCCAGCGTCGCCATGATGCGCTGGTAGTTGCGCCAGCCGCGCGCATGGGTGTCGCCATAGCCCTTGATCAGCCGCTGGGCACGCGCGACTTCCAGCGCCAGGGCGGGATGATCGGCGCCCAGTCGCCGCACGGTGTCGAGCCATTCCCGGATGCGGCCATGCTCGACGCCATACCGAAGCGACCGCCGCCGGATCAGGCGCAGCGATGCGACGACGTAAAGCAGCAGGAAACCGGGAACCGAACTGGTGCGCACCACCCGGCCCTGGCGCGTGAAGCGCCCGACCAGGGCGCGCGCCCAGCCCGTGGCCAAAAGCCAGCGGCCGATGCCGGCGGGCAGGGTATCGGCGATCTCCTCGACGCGCGGATGCAGGAATTCGGCGATGCCCAGTTGCTGGTCGCCCTTCAGCCGCACCTCGCGCCCCACGCGCGCGAACCGGCTGCGCCGGGTCTTGAGGTCGGCGACCCGCACCGTATCCTCATAGGACATCCACAGCGCCAGGTGGCGGGCAGTTTCATCCAGCACGTCGGACGGCAGGGCCGCCGTCAGCGGCGCCAGGTAGTCGAGGTATTCACCGGCATAGGCCACGTCCTGATAATCGGCCAGGCGCAGAATGCCGTGGGTCAGCGTGGCATGGTTGAGAGCGGGAAACCCCTGGCGGATGCGCAAGGCCAGGTCGTTCAGCCGCGGGCCCACCGGCGGCACGCCGGTGGCGGGCGCATCGGGAGTGCGGTTGGCCCCTGCGGCATCGAAACCGGCGGCGAATGCGGCAAGGCTTGCCTTCACCCCGACCCCGCCGCGGCGGATCGTCTCCTCGAACTGCGCGCGGGTGAACGGCAGGCGGCCGGTCGCGGCCAGGGCGCCATACAATGCCGGGCCGATCGGTGCCCCCGCATCCTCGGCCAAGCCGGCGAAATCGGCCGACAGGAAATGGCGGGCGGCGGCGCGGCATCCTTCCAGCAGCCTGGTCGAATCGACCCGGCCGTCGCCCATGGCGATGCGTTCGGTCATCGCATAGACCCGATGACTCGACGCGACCAGGGTGGTGCGTTCGGGCGTGACCAGACCGCGCTGGATCGCCCGCCCCGCCTCCATCAGTTCCGAGGCGATGACGATGTCGACCTGGCCCGGCACGGGGCTCAGGGCCAGCACAGGCTGGGCGCCACTCGGCACCGCCCCCTCGGGGAACATTTCTATGTAATAGACGGTGGCGCCGGTGCGCTGGGCGACGCCCGGCACCGAGGTGGTCTGGGCGTAATGGCCGTTATGTTCGGCCAGGTCGACCAGCCAGTCGGCCAGCACCCCACCACCCTCGCCGCCCATCGCCAGCACGGCGATGGTGATCACGCGGGGACCGGTCATGCGGCGATTCCGGCCAGGCGCCGGTCGATCCGGTCCTGCAGCCAGCCGATCAGGGCCGCGCCCATCCGCGCCTTGAACCGGTCCCAGCGGGTCGGGTTGTTGACGATCTCGGCCCGGTAGAACGACGGGCACAGCACCGCGGCATGCGCGACTTCGCCGCACAACCCGCAGCCGACGCAGGAATCGATGACCGACGCGATCGGATCGCGCCGCAGCGGATCGGGATTGGGCTTGATGGTCAGGGACGGACAGCCCGACAGGCGGATGCAGGAATGATCGCCGGTGCAGGTATCGGGGTCGATGCCGAACCGTTCGCGCACCACGCGCTGGCCGTCGCCGATCGCCTTGCGGATCTGCGGCCGGATGCGGCGCTGGCGATTCAGCTGGCATTCCGACTGGGCGACGATGACCTTGGGGCCCTTTTCCGGGGTGGTCAGCGCCTCGCGCAGCGTATCGCGCATCTTGGCCAGGTCGTAGGTGTTGGTGACCTTGCGCACCCATTTGACCCCGACGCCGCGCACCGCCTGTTCGATCGAATTGAAGGTCGACCGGATCGGGTTCTGTGCGCGCGACGACAGGACGTCCTGGCCGCCGGTCGCGGCGGAATAACCGTTGTCGATCACGACCAGGACATTGTCGGTGCGGTTGAACACCGCATTGCCGACGCCGCTGGTCAGGCCGTTATGCCAGAACCCGCCGTCGCCCATGATGGCGATGGTGCGTTTCTGGGTCTCGGGCGTGTTGAAGGCCGAGGCACCAGCCCAGCCCAGGCCATAGCCCATCGTCGTCGCGCCGATATTGAACGGCGGCAGGATCGAGAACAGGTGGCAGCCGATGTCGCAGCTGACGTGATGGGGGCCCAACTCGCGTTCGACCAGCTTCATCGCGGTAAAGATCGGCCGTTCCGGACAGCCGGTGCAGAACGACGGCGGCCGGGGGCGCACCTCGGCGGCCGCGGCGATCGCAGCGGCGGACTGCACGGCAACCGGCTGGTTATGGCTGGTCACCAGTTGCGGCGCGTAGCGTTCGACAAAGGCCGTGACGCCCTTGACCATCACCCCGCCGGTATATTCGCCAGCCATGACCAGCATGTCCTTGCCATGCACCCGGGTCTGCAGGTCGGCCTTGCGCAGGATGGCGTGCACGGCCTGTTCGATGAAATCGGGCTGGCCTTCCTCGACGATCAGGACGGCGCGCTTGGCCGCGCAGAACTCGACGAACTCCGCATCGATCAGCGGATAGGTGACGTTCAGCACGTACAGGGGAATGCGGCTGTTGCCGAAGGCATCGGCCAGGCCCAGCAGTTCCAGCGCGCGCAGCACGGCATTGTACATGCCGCCCTGCATGACGATGCCGAAGTCCTGTTCGTCGGCGGCAAAGAATTCGTTCATCCCGCGTTCGCGGATGAAATCGACCGCGGCGGGCCAGCGCCGGGCGATCTTTTCCTGCTCGTGCAGATAGCTTGCCGGCGGCAGCACGATGCGTTCGACATCGCGTACCGGCCGTTCGATCGCGTCCTTAAGGGTGAATTCGGGCCGTCGGTTGGCCTTGGTGGCGAAGCGGCCGTGCACATGGCAGGCACGGATGCGCAGTTCCAGCATGACCGGCGTGTTCGACGCCTCGGACAGCTCGAACCCCTGCTCGACCGCGGCGACGATCGACGGCAGGTTGGGCCGCGGGTCCAGCAGCCAGACCTGCGATTTCATCGCGAAGGCGTGCGAGCGTTCCTGCATGATCGAGGAACCTTCGCCGTAATCCTCGCCCACGATCAGCAGCGCCCCGCCCGTGACCCCGCCCGAGGCGAGATTGGCCAGCGCGTCGGACGCGACATTCGTGCCGACCGTCGACTTGAAGGTTACCGCGCCACGCAACGGATAGTTGACCGACGCGGCCAGGGTCGCGGTCGCGGTCGCCTCGGACGCGGAATGCTCGAAATGGACGCCCAGCTCTTCCAGGATGTCGTTGGCGTCGGTCAGCACGTCCATCAGATGCGAGATCGGCGCGCCCTGATAGCCGGCGACATAAGAAACACCCGATTGCAGCAGGGCCTTGGTGACGGCCAGGATCCCCTCGCCGCGAAATTCGTCGCCTTCGCCCAGGCGCAGTTTCTCAACCTCTTCCGCGAACGAACGCTCGGCCACTGCTGGATTCCTCTGGATCTGTAAGGGTCTGGCAGAATGTGGCGGACCGCTCCCCACGGTCCCCTCAAGGTATTGCTTGTCGTTGATGACAAGATTATGGATCGGGCAAACATCTGCCCAATGGATTTTTGTGATAGGGCATATTGGTCTGGTGAATGTAGGGGATCGGCGATGAACTTCCGCCAGCTCGATCTGAACCTGCTGCGGGTGCTGGCTGCGCTGTACCGCCATCGTTCGGTGACCGAGGCGGGCAGGGCCCTGTCCCTGTCCCAGCCGGCGACCAGCAATGCCCTGGCCCGGCTGCGCCAGTTCTTCGACGACGAACTGTTCGTTCGCACCCCCGCCGGGCTGCAACCGACCCGGCTGTGCGAACGCATGGCGCCCGCCGTGGCAGGCCAGCTGCAGGCGCTGGAAACGATGATGTCGGGGCACGAGGCGTTCGAGCCGCAGGACAGCGACATGCACTGGCGGCTGTCCCTGTCCGACCTGGGCGAGATGATGTTCCTGCCGTCGCTGGCCGGCGCCCTGCGTGCCCAGGCGCCGCGGGCGCAGCTGTCCAATATCTCGGTCGCCGCGTCCGACGTCGCCGCCGCGCTGGAGGCGCGTGACATCGATTGTGCGGTCGGCATCCTGCAGCCGCGCCAGCGCGACATCCGCACCCAGATCCTGTTTCGCGAGCAGTATGTGGCGATCACCGCGCCGCAATGGCTGCCGTCATCGGGCCGGGCGGGGCGCAAGCTGACGGCGGCGCAGCTGGCCGATGCCTCGCTGGTCGTCGCCTCGCCCACCGCGACCTTTCATTCCAGCGTCGAACAGATGCTGGTGCGCCAGAAGCTGGACCATCGCATCGTGCTGCGCGCCCGCCATTTCGGCGCCCTGCCCGAACTGGCCCTGACCACCGACCTGCTGGCGATCGTACCGGACATGTATGCCCGCAACCTGCGGCGGCATTTCGATTTCCGCCTGTGGGAACTGCCCCAGGCGCCGTTCTACGAGGTGCGGCTGGTGTGGCATGCCTCGACGTCGAACGACCCGGCCCATCGCTGGATGCGCGCCCTGATCCACCAGCTGTTCGCCCGCACCGGCGAAACGGCCTAGACGTCGCGCAGCACCGCCAGGCCGGCCAGGCCGGCGGCCAGATGATCGGCCAGCAGGCGCACGCGATGCAGCGCCCGCCGTGATTCCGGCCAGACCACGCCGACCGGCATCGGCGCGGGTTCGAAATCCCGCAGCACCCGGACCAGCCGGCCGCGCCGCAGATCCCCGTCGACCTGATAGGACAGGGCGCGGACCAGTCCCTGCCCCGCCCGCGCCGCCGCGATCGCGACATCGGCCTGGTTGACCGCGTATTGCGCCGTCACGTTGACGGTGACGCCGCGAAAGGCCCAGGGCGTGCCCAGGCCCCGGCTGGTGTGCTGGATCGTCAGATGGTCGCCCAGGTCCTGCGGCCGGGCCGGCGTGCCGTGGCGGCGCAGATAGGCGGGGCTGGCCACCACGACGTTCGCCACCTGCCCCACGCGGCGCACCACCAGCGCCGGGTCGGCAACGGTGCCGATGCGTACCGCCAGGTCGACATGTTCGCCCTGCAGGTCGACGATGCGATCGGCCAGGGTGAAATCGATGGTAACGCCGGGATGGCGGGCCAGGAAGGTCGCGACCGCGGGCGCCACATGGTCGCGACCGAACACCAGCGGCGCGGTCAGGCGGACTGGCCCGCGCGCCTCGGCCGCCCTGCCCGCCACCTCGCCGATCGCATCGCGGTAACCGGCCAGCAGGCTGCGGGCATGGGTCGCCAGCTGGCGTCCGGCATCGGTGGGCATGCTGGCCCGCGTCGTGCGTTCGACCAGGGTGACACCGACCCGCGCCTCCAGCTCGGCCAGGATGCGCGTCACCGCCGGCGGCGACCGGCGCAGCCGCCGGGCGGCGCCGGCCAGCGACCCGGCCTCGACGATCGCCAGAAAGGTTTCAAGCTCGGCCAGCCGATCCATGATTATTCCGAATTCCTGAATACGGGGTTCAATCTAACGCTGATCCTTCCACGATCCGGCATGCGCTATCAAGGGTGCATCACTGGATGGAGGCGGGCGGCATGGCCGGTATCGACAGCGTGGCAGCCCTGACCGAACTGGGTCGGGTGCGTTTGTCCGAGCATTTCTTCATGCGCGAGATGCTGTATTCCGAGGTCGGCAATTTCCACGGGATTTCCAACATCCCCGCCGATCCCGACCTGGCCGTCGAAGTAGGGCGGCAGCTGGCCGGCCGGATATTGGAGCCGCTGAAGCGTGCCTTCGGCCATGTCACCATCCGGAGCGCCTATCGCTCGCCCGTCCTGAACGGGTTCTGCCATCAACGCTATCTGGCGGGCGACACGGCCAGCTGGTGCACCAGCAACCAGGACAATGCCGCCCAGCATATCTGGGACCTGCCCGACGCAGCCGGTCGCCGCGGCGGCACCGTGACGTTGGTGATCCCCGCCTATCTCGATCACTACGGCCGAACCGGTGATTGGCGGCCGCTGGCCTGGTGGATCCGCGACCACGTCCCTGATTATGCCGAGATGTTCTTCTTCCGCCATCTCTGCGCCTTCAACATCCGCTGGTACGACGGGCCGTCCGACCGGGCGATCTGGTACCTGGACCCGCCGGTGCGCGAGTTGCTGACCCGGGCGGGCCAGGTGGATTTCGACGGCGATCACCGCCGGCACTATGCCGGCATCATCGGGGAGGCGGTCTGATGCCCGACCTGACCCATCTCGACCATGTCGGCGTGCGTGTCACCGACATCGCCCGGGCCCAGGCCTTCTACGAGAAATTCGGTTTCGTGGTCGACCCGAACGAGGAATCGCCGGGGTCCAGGGCCTGTGGCCTGATCAACCGCGCCGGGCTGCGCCTGCACCTGATCTACAACGGCCGGCCGCATGACGACGGCAATATCCTGATGGACATCCCCGACAAATGGCCGGGTTACACCCACGCAGCCTTCATCGTCGACGATCTGGATGCCCTGGTCGACTGGCTGCGCCAGGAAGATATCCATATCACCGAAGGTCCGGTGGTCTTCGGCGAAGGGCGGCGCAAGGTCTGCTTCATCCGCGACCCCGACCGCAACGTGATCGAATTCAACGAAATCCTGTGACTGCGCCCAAGGGCGCGCCGGCGGTCCGGCGCGCCCTCCGCAGCTCTCATGCCTTGAAGAAGGCCAGCAGGTCGGGATTGATCACCTCGGGGTGCGTCGACGCCATGCCGTGCGACAGGCCCGGATAGACCTTCAGCGTCCCCTTCTTCAACAGCTTGACCGCCAGTTCCGCCGTGTTGGCGATGTTGACCAGCTGGTCGTCGCCGCCATGCATCACCAGGGTCGGCACCGCGATCTTCTTCAGGTCATCGGTGAAGTCGGTTTCCGAGAACGCCTTGATGCAGTCGTAATGGGCCTTGGCACCGCCCATCATGCCCTGGCGCCACCAATTGTCGATCAGGCCCTGGCTGACCTTGGCGCCGGGGCGGTTGAAGCCGTAGAACGGCCCGCTGGCGATATCCAGGAAGAACTGGGCGCGGTTGGCGATCAGGGCGGTGCGGAAGCCGTCGAACACCTCCAGCGGCACGCCGCCGGGATTGCGGTCGGACTTGACCATCACGGGCGGCACGGCGCCGATCAGCACCGCCTTGGCCACCCGCCCGCCGCCGCCGTACTGGGCCACATACCGCGCCACCTCGCCCCCGCCGGTCGAATGGCCGACATGGATGGCGTTGCGCAGGTTCAGGTGCGCTGCCACCGCCGCGACGTCGGCGGCATAGGTATCCATGTCGTTGCCGGTCGCGGTCTGCGACGAACGGCCATGGCCGCGGCGGTCATGGGCGATGACACGATAACCCTGCAACTGGAAGAACAGCATCTGGTTGTCCCAGTCGTCGGCCGACAGCGGCCAGCCATGATGGAACACGATCGGCTGACCGCTGCCCCAATCCTTGTAGTAGATCCGGGTGCCGTCCTTGACGGTGACGAAACCGTCGCCCTGGCGCGACTTCGACGGGGCGGCGGCAGGCCGGGCCGCCTGCGCGGTCTGGGCCTGGGCCTGCATGGCGGGCAGGGCCGCCGCGGCGGCGGCGACGCCGATACCGGCGGTGATGAAGTTGCGGCGCGACGCCTGGCTGCTGGACTCGGTCATGGCCTGTTCCTTTCTTTGTAATTTATCGCGATATTTGTTATCGCGATATGCATTATGGGTAACGCGATCCCGAAGCCT
>Ga0222420_100580_pt1 | contig 15136 bp, 13 predicted proteins | sample 3A2ome_FD_182470 | JGI IMG/M metagenome (GOLD analysis project Ga0222420, IMG submission 182470) | Enriched microbial communities from leaf-cutter ant dump, University of Wisconsin, Madison, United States - 3A200A (version 2) | ecosystem: Environmental > Terrestrial > Nest > Insects nest > Nest...
TTGCAGCCAGGCCGACAGGCGCTTGGCGCGGTCACGCGACAGGATGGTGTCGCCGTAGCCGTTTTCCAGGGAATCGATGGCCACCGAGACGAAATCGCCGGGTTGCACTTCGAGCTCGCCCTGGTCGTTCAGGAACTCTTCCAGGGGGATCAGCGCTTCGGACTTCAGGCCGGCGTTGACGACGACGAAGTTATGGTCGACGCGCACGACTTCGGCGCTGATGACCTCGCCGGACTTCATGTCCTGGCTCTTGAGGCTTTGTGCGAAAAGGTCGGCGAAGCTTTCGCCGCCGGTGGCGGTAGTGGAAACGGAAGACATGGGGTTGAAATCCATTGGGCCGAAATGGCCGTTAAAAACACACCGCAGCGGATTGCCCGCCACAGTGGAGTCAAAATACCTGCTTGCCGGTTTACCCTTGCGGGGTGTCCCGTGGGGGCTGCGCCTGGCTTGAACAGGGCCGATAAAGAATCAGGGAACTGCTATCAGGGAACTGCCGCGGACTTCCGAAAAAACCTGGGGATCGATCCTGAATCGATCATTGATCCGCCGAGGCGTTCTTCCAGAAATCCAGTATTGCCTGCACCGTTTCCGCAATCGTCAGGTCTGACGAATCCAGCACATGTGCATCCGCTGCGGGAGCAAGGGGCGCCGTAGCGCGCCCGGTGTCGCGAGCGTCCCGCTCGCGCATATCCCGCAAAAGGTCGTCTAGATTAGCAGAAATTCCCTTTTCGATCAACTGCTTACAGCGCCTCTGCGCCCGCGCCACCACGTCGGCCACCAGGAATACCTTCAGGGGCGCGTCGGGGAACACCACCGTGCCCATGTCCCGGCCGTCGGCCACCAGGCCCGGAGCCAGCCGGAAAGCGCGCTGGCGCTCGAGCAGCGCCTGGCGCACGCCCGGGAAGGCCGCCACGCGGGACGCGAAATTTCCGACCTCCTCCTGCCGGATCTCGTGGCCGACTTCCCTGCCCTCCAGGTAGACGTGGGGGCCGTCGAAGCGCACGTCCAGCGTTTCGGCCACGCGCGCCACGGCGGGCTCGTCGCCGGCGTCCAGCCCCCGTTCGATTGCCGCCAGGGCGGTCAGCCGATAGAGCGCGCCGCTGTCGAGCACCGTCCAGCCCAGCGCCTTGGCCACGCGATGGGCCACGGTGCCCTTGCCGGACGCGGTAGGGCCGTCGATCGTGATGACGGGGACGGCCGGAGAAGTTTCGGAGGAAGTCAAAGTCATGGGCAAATTCCGCTAGGCCGCAACCAGGCCCGCGTAGACATCAAAATAACCTGGGAACGTCTTGCTGACGCAACCCGGATCCAGGATACGGACGGCCGACGGGCCGAAGGCCGCCAGCGAGAAGCACATCGCCATGCGATGGTCGTCCCAGGTGCCGATGTGCGCATCGCGCCAGCCGTCCTGGGCGGGCGGGGTCACGCGCAGCCAATCCGGCCCCGATTCCACCTGCGCGCCCAGCTTCGCAAGCTCGGTCTGCATGGCGTGGATGCGGTCCGTTTCCTTGACGCGCCAGCTACCGATATTGCGCAGGCGGCAAGGTCCGTCGGCGAACAGCGCCAGGGCCGCCGCGGTCATGGCGGCGTCGGGAATCAGGTTGAAATCGGTGTCGAAGGCCTTCAGGCGCTCGCCCTCGGCGACGCGCGCGCCGGACACTTCGATCCAGTCGGGGCCGTAGCTCACGGCGGCGCCCATGCCGGCCAGGGTCGCCGCGAACGCGACGTCGCCCTGGATGCTGTCGGCGCCCACGCCGGTCACCCGCAGCGGGCCGCCGCCGATCGCGCCCAGCGCCAGGAAGTAGGACGCGGTGGACGCGTCGCCCTCGACCGCGATCTGCCCGGGACTGCGGTAGGCCGCCCCGCCGTCGACCACGAAGCGGCTCCAGCCGTCGCGCCGCACCTGCACGCCGAAGCGCGCCATCAGGTTCAGCGTGATCTCGATATAGGGCTTGGAAATGAGTTCGCCCACGACCTCGATCGTCACGGGCTTGCCGCTGCGGCTGGCCTGCAGCGGCGCGGCCAGCAGCAAGGCCGTCAGGAACTGGCTGGACACCGATCCCTGCACCCGCGCCACCGCGTTCTCCGCGATGTCGCCGCGGCCGATATGCAGGGGCGGATAACCCGGCTGGCCCAGGTAATCGATGCGCGCGCCCAGCGCGTTCAGCGCGTCGACCAGGTCGCCGATGGGGCGTTCGTGCATGCGCGGCACGCCGGACAGGCGGTAGTCGCCGCCCATCAGCGCCAGGGCCGCCGTCAGCGGGCGGATGGCCGTGCCGGCATTGCCCATGAACAGGTCCGCGCTTTCCACGGGGAAGCGCGGCACGCCCTGCACGGTGACCCGGCCCGCATCCAGCTCGGACACCTGCACGCCCAACTGGCGCAAGGCGGCCAGCATCACGCGCGTGTCGTCGGAATCCAGCAGGCCGGTAATGGCCGTGCTGCCTTCGGCGATCGCAGCCAGCAGCAGCACGCGGTTGGAAATGCTCTTCGAGCCCGGCAGGGCCATCACGCCCCGCGCTTGCCGCACTCGCGGCAGATCGAGATAAGGCAAAGCGCCCATGTCAGCTACTCCTTGCGCCAGTTGCGGCGCACGCGGGCCGCCGTGTCCAGCAGCGCCAGCAAAGCCGCGCCGTCGCCGTCGGCGATGGCGCGTTCGGCACGGTCCAGCACCGCGCGGACATCGGCCAGCTCGGCCAGCATCGCGTCGCGGTTGGACAGGAAAATATCGCGCCACATCTCCGGCGAACCCGCCGCGATGCGCGTGAAATCGCGAAAACCGCTGCCCGCCAGGTCCAGGCGGGTCGCGGCGTCGGCGGCCGTGGCCACCTGTTCCATATAGGCCGCCGACAGCAGGTGCGGCAGGTGGCTGACCGACGCCAGCACCCGGTCGTGGGCGTCGGCGTCCATGTCGACCACGTCCGCTCCGCAAGCCAGCCAGGCGCGGCGCGCCAGGTCCAGGGCTGCCGCGCCGTTCTCAGGCAGGGGCGTGAGGATGACGGTGCGCTTGCGGTACAGCCCGGCGTCCGCCGCCTCGGGTCCGGTGCGCTCGGCGCCCGCGATGGGATGGCCGGGCACGAACTGCCCGATACGATCGCCCAGGGCGGCGCGCGCCGCGGCGACCACTTCGGCCTTGGTGCTGCCGGCGTCCGTCAACACGGTGCCCACGCCCAGGTGCGGGCGCATGCGCGACAAGGCGTCCGCCAGCCCGCCCACCGGCGTGGCCAGCAGGATCAGATCGGCGCGCGCGGCCGCCTGCTCGAGGGAGACGGCCTCGTCGATCAGGCCGAGTTCGAGCGCGCGCGCCAGGGACTGCGCATTGCGCCCCGCCCCCAGCACCCTGCCCGCCTGCCCGGCCCGGCGCAGCGCGGCGGCGAAGGATCCACCGATCAGGCCCACGCCGACCACGGCCAATACAGGAATCAGGGGGCCAGCGGCCCCCTGATCGGAAGACAGTGAAGCGCCGTTCATTCGGACAGGATGGCGGTCAGGGCGTCGATGAAGCGCTGATTCTCTTCGGGCAGCCCGATGGACACGCGCAGCCACTCGGGCAGGCCGTCGCCCGCCACCGGACGCACGATCACGCCGCGCTTGAGCAGCGCCAGGTTGATGCGCGGCGCATCGCCCACGTGGACCAGCACGAAGTTGCCGTAGCTGGGCACGTAGCGCAGCTTCAGGCGGTCGAACGCGGCGCACAACTGCGCCTTGCCCGACTTGTTCGAGGCATAGGCCTCCGCCAGGTAGGCATCGTCGCCCAGCGCGGCCACGGCGGCGGCCTGCGCCAGCGTATTCACGTTGAACGGCTGGCGCACGCGGTTCAGCAGGTCGGTCAAGGCGGGCTGCGCCACCGCGAAGCCCACGCGCAGGCCGGCCAGGCCGTAGGCCTTGGAGAACGTGCGCGACACGATCAGGTTCGGATAGCGGCGCACCAGCGCAGTGCTGTCGAAGCGGAATTCGGGATCGAGGTATTCGTTGTAGGCCTCGTCCAGCACGACCGTGACGCGATCGCCATGGGCTGCGTGCACGCGCTCCAGGAACGCCGCGACCCGGTCGCCCGGCACGAAAGTGCCGGTCGGGTTGTTGGGGTTGGCGATGAACAGCAGGCGCGTGTCGTCGGCGATGGCGTCGAACATCGCATCCAGGTCGTGGCCGTATTCCTTGGCCGGCACCACGATGTGGCGCGCGCCGCGCGCCTGCGTGGCCAGGCGGTACACAGCGAAGGAGTGTTGCGCGTACACGGCGGAAGCGCCGGGCTCGAGCAGCGCCAGCGCGGCGATTTCCAGGATGTCGTTCGAGCCGTTGCCCAGGGTGATCCAGTCCATCGGCACGCCGTAGCGCTCGGCCAGGGCGGCCTTCAGGTCGAAGCCGTTGGGATCGGGATAGCGCGCCAGCGACTCGGCCGCGGCCAGCATGGCCTCGCGCGCCGACCTGGGCATGCCCAGCGGGTTTTCATTGGACGCCAGCTTGACGATGCCGGCCGGATCCAGCCCGAACTCGCGGGCCAGTTCTTCGATGGGCTTGCCCGCCTGGTAGGGGGCGATGGCGCTGACGTGCGCCGGAGCGGCGAGGGGCTTGGATGCGGTGGTCATATTGGGGAGACTCACGACGCCGGGTAGGAACCCAGCACTTTCAGGTAGGCGACCTGCGCCTGCAAGGCGGCAAGCGCGCGCTCGACGTTGGGGTCGTTGCGGTGGCCCAGCACGTCGACGTAGAAATAGTATTCCCACTGGCCGGTGCGGGCGGGCCGGGACTCGAAGCGCGTCATCGACACGCCGTTGGCCGCCAGCGGCGCCAGCATTTCGTAGACGGCGCCCGCGCGGTTCGGCACCGCCAGGATCAGGCTGGTCTTGTCCCGTCCGCTGGCCAGCGGCTCGATGCTGCCGATGGCCAGGAAGCGCGTGCGATTGTGGGGATCGTCCTGGATACCCGCCGCGACGACCTGCAGGTTCCAGGCGGGCGCGGCCACCTCGCCCGCGATGGCCGCGATGGCGGGGTCGGACGCCGCCGCGCGCGCGGCCTCGGAGTTGCTGGAGGCGGCCACGCGGGCCACGCCGGGATAATTGCGCGTCAGCCAGCCCTGGCACTGGGCCAGCGCCTGCGGATGCGCGGAAATGGTCTTGATGCCGTCCATGCTGCCGGACTGCGACATCAGGCAATGGCGGATGACCAGCGACCGTTCGCCCAGGATCTTCAGCGGCGTGTTCAGCAGCAGGTCCAGGCTGCGGTTGACGGCGCCTTCGGTGGAGTTCTCCACCGGCACCATGCCCACGTCGGCCTGGCCGGCCTCGACGGCGCGGAAGACTTCGTCGAAGGAGGCGCACGGGAGCTTCTGCACGGCATGGCCGAAATGCTCCATGGCGGCCTGCTCGGAAAACGAACCCTGCGGCCCCAGGAAGGCGACGGTCATGCCGCGCTCCAGGCCGCGGCAGGCCGAGATGATCTCGGTCCAGACCGCCGCCACGCCCGCGTTCGGGAATGGGCCGGGGTTGGTCTGCTGCAGGCGGCGGATCACTTCGGCTTCGCGCTCGGGTCGCAGCACCGGGCCGTCGGCTTGCGCGGCATGCTTGGCCTCGCCCACTTCCAGCGCGGCGCTCGCGCGCTGCGTCAGCAGTTCGAGGATCTGCGCGTCCAACGCGTCGATGCGGGCGCGTAGGGGGCGCAGCTTGCGCTGCAGGTCATCATCCATAGCGACGCTCGAATTCCTTCAGGTACTCGACCAACGCCGACACTCCCGCGAGGGGCACGGCGTTGTAGATGGAAGCGCGCATGCCGCCCACGCTCTTGTGGCCCTTCAACTGCGTCAGGCCCGCGGCGTCCGCGCCCTGCAGGAAGGCATCGTTGAGCGATTCGTCGCGCAGCACGAACGGCACGTTCATGCGCGAGCGCACGGGCGCGTGGATTGGGTTGCGATAGAACGAAGTGCCGTCCAGGTAGCCGTACAGCAGGTCGGCCTTGGCCCGGTTCGCGGCTTCCATGCCCGCGACGCCGCCGTTGGCCTTGACCCACTTGAACACCAGGCCGGCGACGTAGATCGCGAAGGTGGGCGGCGTGTTGTAGCGCGAGTGTTCGGCGGCCACGTTGGCGTAATCGAACGCGGACGGGCAGATCGGCAAGGCATTGCCGATCAGGTCGCGGCGCGCGATGACGACCGTCACGCCCGCCGGGCCGGCATTCTTCTGCGCGCCCGCATACAGCAGGCCGCAGCGCGTCACGTCCATGGGGCGCGACAGGAAATGCGAAGAGGCGTCGACCACCAGCGGCACGTCGGGCGCGCCCAGCGCAGCCGTGTCGGGCCAGTCCATGAATTCGACGCCGCCGATGGTTTCGTTGCTGCACAGGTGCAGATAGGCGGATTCCTTGCGCACCTGCCAGGTATCGACCGGCGGCACCCAGGTCAGCGGCGCCTGCTCGCGGCCGTCCAGCTCGACGGCCTGCTCGCTGCTTGCCGCCACGTGGGTGCTGCCGTAGCGCCCCGCTTCCTTGTACGAACGCTTGGACCAATGGCCCGTCACGACGAAATCGGCTGCCGGCGTGCCGCGGCGTCCCATGAGGTTCATGGGAACGATGGCGTTCTCCCCGGAACCTCCGCCCTGCATGAACATGACGGCGTAATCCGCCGGCAGCCCGAGCAGATCGCGCAGATCCGCTTCGGCTTCATCGCAGATCTGCACGAAATGCTTGCCGCGATGGCTCATTTCCATCACGGACATGCCGCTGCCGTGCCAGTCCAGCATTTCCGCAGCGGCTTGCTGCAGCACCACCTCGGGCAAGGCCGAGGGGCCTGCCGAGAAGTTCCAGGGGCGGGCCATTATTGCTCCGTAGGTTCTGTCGAATCCGTCGTATCCGCCGCGTCGTCGCCGCCGTTCGCGTCCTGGTCGTCGCCGTCCAGGTCGCCGTCATCGTCCGCGTCGCTTTCCACGACCCGGCGCACGCCCGACAGCGAGCTGCCGTCGTCGACGTTGATGAGCGTGACGCCTTGCGTCGCGCGGCCCATTTCGCGGATTTCCGAGACGCGGGTGCGCACCAGCACGCCGCCGGTCGTGATCAGCATGATCTCGTCCGAAGGCATGACCAGCACCGCGCCGACCACCTTGCCGTTGCGCGAGCTGGTCTGGATCGCGATCATGCCCTTGGTGCCGCGGCCGTGGCGCGTGTATTCGGTGATCGGCGTGCGCTTGCCGTAGCCGTTTTCGGTGGCGGTCAGCACGCTTTGCGTTTCGTCGCCGGCGACGAGCAGCGCGATCACGGTCTGGGTGTCTTCCAGCATCATGCCGCGCACGCCGCGGGCGTTGCGGCCCATCGGGCGCACGTCGTTCTCGTCGAAGCGCACGGCCTTGCCGGCGTCGGAGAACAGCATCACGTCGTGCTTGCCGTCGGTGAGGTCGGCGCCGATCAGGTAATCGCCATCGTCCAGGTCCACGGCGATGATGCCGGCCTTGCGCGGGTTGGAGAAGTCGGACAGCGGAGTCTTCTTGACCGTGCCGCGCGACGTCGCCATGAAGACGTAGTGGTCTTCGCTGAATTCCTTGACCGGCAGCACCACGGTGATCTTCTCGCCTTCAGCCAGCGGGAACATGTTGACGATGGGCTTGCCGCGGGAATTGCGCGTGCCTTGCGGCACTTCCCAGACCTTCAGCCAGTACACGCGGCCGCGGTTGGAGAAGCACAGCAGGAAGTCGTGCGTATTGGCGATGAACAACTGGTCGATCCAGTCGTTTTCCTTCATCGCCGTGGCCTGCTTGCCGCGCCCGCCGCGCTTCTGCGAGCGGTACTCGGACAGCGGCTGGCTCTTGATGTAGCCGCCGTGCGACAGGGTCACGACCATGTCGGTCGGGGTGATCAGGTCTTCGGTGTCGAGTTCGGTGGCGTTGAGCTCGATTTCCGAACGGCGCGAGTCCTTCGCGCCGGTGGAGAATTCCGCCTTGATGGCCTGCAGTTCTTCGCCGATGATCGTGGTGATGCGTTCGGGGCGCGCCAGGATGTCCAGCAGGTCGGCGATGGTGGACATGATGTCCTTGTATTCGCCGACGATCTTGTCCTGCTCGAGCCCGGTCAGGCGCTGCAGGCGCATGTTCAGGATTTCCTGGGCCTGCGTGTCGCTCAGGCGGTACAGGCCGTCGCCCTGGAGGCCGAATTCGACGCCCAGATCGTCCGGACGGAAGGCCGCACGGCCTCCCGGCGTATCGCCGTCGGCGCGCGACAGCATTTCGCGCACCAGGGAGGAATCCCAGGACCTGGCCATCAGTTCCTGGCGGGCGACCGGCGGGGTCGGCGCCGCCTTGATGATGGCGATGAAATCGTCGATGTTGGCCAGCGCCACGGCCAGGCCTTCCAGCACGTGGCCGCGTTCGCGGGCCTTGCGCAACTGGAATACCGTGCGCCGCGTGACCACTTCCCGGCGATGCTGCAGGAAGTAGTCGATCATCTGCTTCAGGTTGAGCAGGCGGGGCTGGCCGTCGACCAGCGCCACCAGGTTCATCCCGAAGGTGTCCTGCAACTGGGTGTTCTTGTACAGATTATTGAGGACGACCTCGGGCACCTCGCCGCGCTTGAGCTCGATGACCAGGCGCATGCCGTCCTTGTCGGACTCGTCGCGGATGTCGGAGATGCCTTCGATCTTCTTGTCGTTGACGAGTTCGGCGATGCGTTCCTGCAGCGTCTTCTTGTTGACCTGGTAGGGAATCGCGTCGACCACGATGGCCTGGCGGTTGCCCTTCTCCATGTCTTCGAAGTGGGTCTTGGCGCGCATGATGACGCGGCCGCGGCCCGTGCGGTAGCCTTCGCGCACCCCGGACATGCCGTAGATGACGCCGCCGGTGGGGAAGTCCGGCGCCGGGATGAACTCCATGAGTTCCTCGACCGAGCACGCCGGATTGCGCAGGCAGTACAGGCAGCCGTCCACCACTTCCTGCAGGTTGTGGGGCGGAATATTGGTGGCCATGCCCACCGCGATGCCCGAGCTGCCGTTGACCAGCAGGTTGGGCAGGCGCGACGGCAACAGCAGCGGCTCTTGTTCGCTGCCGTCGTAGTTGGGGCCGAAGTCCACGGTTTCCTGGTCGATGTCGGCCAGCAGTTCGTGGGCGATCTTGGCCAGGCGGATTTCGGTGTAGCGCATCGCCGCGGCGTTGTCGCCGTCGATGGAGCCGAAGTTGCCCTGGCCGTCGACCAGCATATAGCGCATGGAGAAATCCTGCGCCATGCGGACGATGGTGTCGTAGACGGACTGGTCGCCGTGGGGGTGGTACTTACCGATGACGTCCCCGACGATACGCGCGGACTTCTTGTAGGCGCGGTTCCAGTCGTTGTTCAGTTCGTGCATCGCGTAGAGCACGCGCCGGTGGACGGGCTTGAGGCCGTCCCGCACATCCGGTAGCGCCCGCCCGACGATCACGCTCATCGCGTAATCGAGGTAACTGCGGCGCATCTCTTCTTCCAGCGATACCGGAAGCGTCTCCTTGGCAAAGGAATCCATATATATAACGACAGAATCGTGTAAGGAGGAACCCGGGCCGGGTAAACAGGAAATTCTATCATTCGATTCGCGGAGCGGTCAGACAGGGCCCCTGAAGAGGCGCCTCGGCGGCCCGGGCCGGACCACATCCGGACGCGGCCGCCGGCTCGTCCGACCGCGCCCTGCGGGCCTGTTGTCAAAAACCAACATGGAAAACCGATGGAGTGCCGAAAACGTCATATCCAGCGTTAATGCGCCTGTCCAGGGAAGCCAAAGCCCCCCAAATGCCTTAAGATTGTTTCCAGCACGCAGGAAACCCAGTAGCTATTCCTTTGAACCAGCTCTTGGCGTTGCTATACTGGCCCCGTTTTCCTGATATGCGGCGGGGGTTCGCTGCGAGTCACTTATCCAGCTTCAAGCTCAACGAGGAGAAACATGAACAAACCCTCCAAATTCGCTCTGGCGCTCGCCTTCGCCGCCGTCACGGCCTCGGGTGTAGCCTCGGCCCAGACCTATCCCCAAACGGTGGACAACTGGCGCAACCCGTTTGGTGACGTTTGGAAGAACGGCACGAACGAACTGTGCTGGCGCGATGCGTTCTGGACCCCGGCCACCGGCATCCCCGGCTGCGACGGCGTTCCGGTTGCACAACAGAAGCCGAAGCCGGCCCCGATGGCGGCAAAGGTCGTGTTCAACGCTGACACGTTCTTCGACTTCGACAAGTCGACGCTGAAGCCCGAAGGCCGTCAACTGCTGGACCAAGTCGCCCAGCAAGCCAGCGGCATCGACCTCGAAACCATCATTGCTGTTGGCCACACCGACTCGATCGGCACCGAAGCCTACAACCAGAAGCTGTCCGAGCGTCGTGCCGCTTCGGTCAAGAGCTACCTGGTCAGCAAGGGTATCGACCCCAACCGTATCTACACGGAAGGCAAGGGTGAGCTGAACCCGATCGCTTCCAACAAGACGAAGGAAGGCCGCGCCCAGAACCGTCGCGTTGAGATCGAAATCGTGGGTAGCCGCAAGTAATTGCCGGACTAGCTACAATAAAGGGGCCTCGCATAGCGAGGCCCTTTTTTTCGCCGCCGGCGCACCTGTTTGGTGCAGCGGCGCGCGTCCTCCTCGCCTGGCGCGAGGAACCCTGCTCTATATATAGAGTCGCCTTACGCTGGACTGCCCATGACCACGCAAACTCACGACACCGCCCGCCCCGCCGTCAATGCCGATCAGGCCGAACTGGACAAGTTCGGCGCCCTGGCCAGCCGCTGGTGGGACCCCGAAAGCGAGTTCAAGCCCCTGCACGCCATCAATCCGCTGCGGCTGGAATGGATCCAGGAATGCGCGGGCAGCCTGGCGGGCAAGACCGTGCTGGACGTGGGCTGCGGCGGCGGCATCCTGTCCGAAGCCATGGCGAAGAGCGGCGCGGAAGTGACCGGTATCGACCTCGCCGACAAGTCCTTGAAAGTGGCGCGCCTGCACGGCCTGGAGTCCGGCGTGAAAGTGGAATACCGCAAGGTTCCCGTCGAAGAGCTGGCGGCCGAACGGCCCGGCCATTACGACGTGGTGACCTGCATGGAGATGCTGGAACACGTGCCGGATCCGGCCTCCATCGTGCGCGCCTGCTCGGTCCTGGTGAAGCCGGGAGGCTGGGTGTTCTTCTCCACCCTGAACCGCAACGCCAAGTCCTTCCTGTTCGCCATCGTCGGCGCGGAATACGTCCTGCGCCTGCTGCCCCGCGGCACCCACAGCTACGAGCAGTTCATCAAGCCCAGCGAGCTGTCCGCGGCGGCGCGCGGCGCCGGCCTGGAGCCGGTCAGCATGCGCGGCATGGAATACAACCCCATCACCCAGATCTACACCCTGTCGTCCGACACTTCGGTCAATTACCTGATGGCTACCCGCAAATGAGCGCCCTGATCCTGTTCGACTTCGACGGCACGCTGGCCGATACGGCCCCCGACCTGGCCGCCGCAGCCAACCGCCAACGCACCCGCAAGGGCCTGGAACCGATGGCCTACGAGGCGCTGCGCCCGGTGGCGTCGCAGGGCGCCCGCGGCCTGCTGCGCGTGGCGCTGGGCCTGGCGCCCGGCGACGCCGACTACGAGCCCACCCGCCTGCAGTTCCTGGAAGACTACGCGGCCAGCTCCACCGTGCACAGCAAGCTGTTCCCCGGCATCGAGGCGCTCCTGGCCGACATCCGCCGCCGCGGCCTGTCCTGGGGCATCGTAACCAACAAGGTCACCTACCTGACCCTGCCCATCGTCGAACACCTGGACCTGGTGCGCGACAGCGCCGTGCTGGTCTGCGGCGACACGACGGCGCATTCCAAGCCGCACCCCCTGCCGCTGCAGCACGCCGCCCGCGAAGCCGGGTTCTCCATCGAACGCTGCGTCTATGTGGGCGACGACCTGCGCGACATCCAGGCGGCGCACGCGGCGGGCATGCCCGCCGTCGCCGCGGCCTACGGCTATGTCGGAGAGGACGACAACATCACCACCTGGCAAGCGGAAACCTGCGCCCTATCCCCCACGGAACTCTGGCCCGCCATCGCGCCGCTGCTGCCCGGCGACCTGCGCTAGGCGCACCGGGAAGGGCCGCCCGCCGGCCCTCCCGATAACGGCAGCCGTCCGGAAGATTAGTTGAATCAAACGAACAATCTTTCCGGAATCGGCGCCTTTATCCTGAAACCGAAGTCACTTAAAGTGTGACCTATGCACGGCGTCGGGGCTTCCCGACGCTATCCCGGCTCACGCCGGGGTTGCGGGCCACGCCGCCCGCAGCCATCGACCTTCCGCGCCAACGCCCTTCGGCCCAAGGCGCAGTGCCCGGCGCCCAGCCCCGCGCACGCCCGACCTTTTCATTCATTCACAATGCCTGTCCGCACGGCGCCGCCCAGCGCCGCGCCAGAGGAATGCCTATGCTATTGCCTATCCTGTTGCTCTCTGCCGCCGGCTTCACCATCCTGACGACGGAGTTCCTGATCGTCGGGCTGCTGCCCGGCCTGGCCCGCGACCTGGGCGTCACCGTCTCCCAGGCGGGGCTGCTGGTGTCGCTGTTCGCCTTCACCGTGGCGGCGACCGGCCCGCTCCTGACGGCGCTCATGGCCAACGTCGAGCGCAAGCGGCTGTTCATCGGCGTGCTGGTGCTATTCGGCCTGTCCAACGCCCTGGCGGCGGCCGCGCCCAATATCTGGGTCATGGCCGCGGCCCGCTTCGTCCCCGCGCTGGCCCTGCCGGTGTTCTGGTCGCTGGCCAGCGCCACGGCGGTGGAGCTGGTCGGGCCCGCCCGCGCCGGCCGCGCCATTTCCACGGTCGCCTTCGGCATCGTGGCCGCCACCGTGTTCGGCATCCCCATCGGCGTGCTGATTTCCGACGCCTTCGGCTGGCGCGCCGCCTTTGCCCTGCTGTCGGCCGTCGCTTTCGCCAAGGCGCTGCTGCTGCTGTTCGCCTTCCCCAGCACCCGCATCCGCGCCGACAGCGTCAAGCTCATGACGCAGCTACGCATCCTGCGCAACCCCATCGTGGTCGGCCACGTACTGCTGTCGCTGCTCGTCTTCACCGGCATGTTCACCGCCTACACCTACCTGGCGGACATGCTGGAGCGGCTGGCCGGCTTCAACGGCCAGCTCGTCGGCTGGACCATGATGGCATTCGGCGCGGTCGGGCTGCTCGGCAACACGCTGGGCGGCCGCATGGTGGACCGCAGCCCGCTGGGCGCCACCGCCCTGTTCTCCTCGCTGATGGCGGCCGGACTGGCGGCGCTGGTCCCCGTCATGGCGTCGCACGGCTTGCTGGCCGTGGCGCTGGGCGTCTGGGGCATTGCGCAGGCGGCGCTGTTCATCGTGTGCCACGTGCGCCTGATGAAGTCCGCGCCGGAGGCGCCGGCGTTTGCGGCGTCCCTGAATATCTCGGGCGCCAACATCGGCATCGGCTTGGGCGCGGTGGTCGGGGGACACGTCATCGACCGCTACGGCCTGGGCTCCCTGGGCTGGGCGGCGGCCGTCATCGTCGCCGTTTCCGTGGGCCTGGCCTTGCTGCTGATGGCCGCGTCGCGGGCCCGCCCCCAGCCCAAGGCGGCCTGCGCCAACGCCGGCTGAACCCGGCTTGTGTCCCCGGCGCCACGCCACGAAGGGCAAGCGCCGGGAACACAGCAGACTATGGCATTTACCAGTACAATAGGAGTTCTTGGGGCCGATCCGGATTCGACGTGGGTCGCGAAACAACTCAGGGCATGCCGAGCACCAGTACGCTCGTTAATCCACTGGAACACTACAAACGCCAACGACGAGCGTTTCGCTCTCGCCGCTTAAGCGGTGAGCCGCTGCACTGATCTGTCCTTGGGTCAGGCGGAGGAAGGCAACTTCCCAGGGGGGCAACCCTCGAACCGCAGCAGCGACATTTACAAGGAATCGGTTTGAACTGGGGTCACACGGTTCAAATTTAAATTACGTGAATCGCTCTGGTCCGGCCTGTCGGTTGGCTAAGTCCAGGGTTAAAACCAAATAAATCGACTACGCATGTAGAACTGGTTGCGGAGGGCTTGCGGACGGGGGTTCAATTCCCCCCGGCTCCACCAAATTAGCAAGCTATAGACAGTACAGGACAGGGGCGGACGGGATAACCGATCCGCCCTTTTCTGTCTCCGGCTGTCCGCTGTTTCACACGGCTTTCACACAGAAATCACACCGCCATGAACGACAACGGAATTCTCGCCGAGGTGCCCGGCCAGTACGTGGCCGAGGGCTCTCAAACACTGCCGGCCGCCGCCACCGCCGAAGATCGGGAGTATCCCGTAGAGATCGATGCCGGGCACGCCGGCCGGGTGCGCATCTACTACCGCAAGCAGAAGGCCAAGCGCGGCAAGTTCAGCCACTGGTTCTGGCTGGCCAAGCGCGCGGAGAAGGTCTAGGGCGCGGCACCCAGCCCCCGGATGTAGCCTTGCAGGCCGTTCACCTGGTCAGCCCATCCTGCAGCGTCTTTTCCCACTTCGCCAAGTCGGCGTCCAAGGCGTTGAGCTCGGTCGAGACACCCTCCAAATAGGCCGACCCAGTCGGGGCTGGCGCCATCAGGTCTGCCGCTGGCATAGGATGCCTGGGCGTCCCGGGCGGCAAGCTGCTTGCGCAGCCCCCCAACGCGAGCAAAAGCGGCATCACGATCACGCTCAGCCTGGGCCAGCTTGGATTCGGCTTGCTGCCGCGCCAAGACGGCGCCGCGGTATTGGGCATCAGCACGATCTCTTTCCTCCTGCCAAGCGCGCTCGATGGCGGCCTGGCGCTTTTCGATCTCGACCTGCCGGGCATCGCCGCCGGCGAGGAACTGGCGCGCCCCATACCACTGACGCTCCAGAATTGCAGCGCCCAGCAGCACGGCCCCGACGGCGGCCGCCGCGGCGTAGCCCTTCCACCCAATCAGGGCTGCAGGCAGACCCATTTGTCCACCTCCCTGCGCGTTACCAGGCCGGGCAGCGTCACCAGCACGCCGCCCACTCGACCTTTCACCCAGCGGTCCAACTCGGCGCAGCCGCCGGCATAGTCCCCGGCATTGAACTTATGACGCATGGTGGACTGCTCCAAATTGCCGGCGCCCAAGTTGTAGGTGAAGTCGATAAGCGCGGCGCGCTGCCAGTCATTGAGCGGCACGGTGATCAGACGTCGCACCGCCCGGTCGGCGATTGCCAGGTCAGCGT
>Ga0222420_100582_pt1 | contig 15119 bp, 12 predicted proteins | sample 3A2ome_FD_182470 | JGI IMG/M metagenome (GOLD analysis project Ga0222420, IMG submission 182470) | Enriched microbial communities from leaf-cutter ant dump, University of Wisconsin, Madison, United States - 3A200A (version 2) | ecosystem: Environmental > Terrestrial > Nest > Insects nest > Nest...
CAATGGCGGGCATCGCTTATTTTCCGCAACGCCGGTATGGTCGATGGAAGAGTTCGTTTTCGGGGGGAATCGTTCAGCCATGGCTGACGCGGGTTTGACGGGGCGCCAGGTCGGTGCCATCGGTCTGACGTTGACCGGTATCGGCACCATCATAGGGTCGGGCTGGTTGTTCGGGGCGGCCCACGCCGCCCATCAGGCCGGGCCGGCCTCGGTCTTCTCCTGGATCATCGGCGCGTTCATCATCGGGCTGATCGCCCTGACGCTGGCCGAGATCGGGCCGATGTTTCCCGACATGGGCGGGCTGGGACGGTACTCGCAATACAGCCACGGCGGCCTGGCCGCGTTCATCGGCGACTGGGCCTGTTTCATCGGTTTCGTGTCGTCGATCCCGTCCGAGGCCTCGGCCTCGGTCCAGTATGCATCGTCCTGGGACTACCCCTGGGCCAAGGCCCTGTTCGACAGCCAGACGCAGCAGATGTCGACGACCGGCCTGCTGGCCGCCTCGGCGCTGTGCGTCGTCTATTTCTTCCTGAACTACTTCTCGCTGCAGCTGTTCCTGCGCGCGATCAAGACGCTGACGATCTTCAAGATCGCCATCCCGGTCATCACCATCGTCGTGCTGATCTGGGTTGGCTGGAACCCCGACAACTTCCACGCCGAGGGCGGCACCATCGCCCCCTATGGCTGGGCCGGCGTGCTGACCGCCATCACCACGGCGGGCATCGTCTATGCCTATAACGGGTTCCAGGTGCCGATCAATTTCGCCGGCGAAACGCGCAACCCGCGCGTCGCCGTGCCGGTCGCCGTGCTGGGCTCGCTGTTCTTCTGCATGCTGCTTTATGTCGGGCTGCAGATCGCCTTCATCGGCGCGATGCCTGCCGATCTGCTGAAGAACGGGTGGGCCGCGCTGGACATGCGCTCGCCGTTCGGCGAACTGGCGCTGGCCCTGGGTCTGGGGCTGATCGCGCAGCTTCTCTACATCGATTCTGTGATCTCGCCGTCGGGCACCGGCGTCATCTATGTCGGCGCCTCGGCCCGCATGCTGTTCGGCATGGAACGCGACGGCCACATGCCGGCTGTTGTCGGCAGGCTGGATCCGATATCGCTGCTGCCGCGGCCGGCGATGTGGGTGGTGCTGGCCCTGGCGCTGGGCAGCCTGTGGATGTTCCCCAGCTGGGATGAACTGGCCGCGATCATCTCGGTCGGCTACGTGATTTCCTATCTGTGCCCGGCCGCCGCCGTCGGCACGCTGCGCCGCATCGCGCCGGAAATCGAACGGCCGCTGCATATCAAGGGCATGTCGATCATCGCGCCCATGGCCTTCGTCGCCTCGTCGCTGCTGCTGTACTGGTCGCGCTGGCCCTTGACCGGCCAGATCATGTTCATGGTCGCGGGCGGCCTGGTGATCTATCTGTTCTACGAATTCCGCCACGGCTTCAAGGGCTTCGGCGTGCATCTGCGCGGCGCGCTGTGGCTGATCGTTTACATGCCGGTCATGGCGCTGATCTCGGCCGTCGGCTCGCCCCTGTTCGGCGGGCTGGGCTGGATTCCCAACGGCGTCGACCAGGTGGTGGTCGCAGCCGTCGGGCTGTTCTTCTACTGGTGGGCGCTGCGCGCCGGCTGGCGGACGCCGGCGCTGGACGCCCGGCTGGTCGAGGTCACCGCCGCGCGGGGTTGAGGCTGAACAGGATCGCCGCGGCCCTGACGCCGAAACAGATGGCAAAGGCCGCGGCGCTGGCCGCCGGCACCCCGATCGGCGCGTACAGCAGGATATAGGCGCCGGCCCCGATCAGGGCCGGCGTCATATAGAGATCGCCGCGCAGCACCAGCGGTACCTGGTTGACCAGGATGTCGCGCAGCATGCCGCCGCCGACACAGGTGATGCCCGCCATGACGATGGTGACGGCGACGGACGCGCCCTGGGCCAGCGCGACCTGGGCGCCGGTCACGCAGAACACCGCAAGCCCGACCGCGTCGGCCCAGATCAAGAGCCGGCCCAGCCGTGACGCCTTGTCGTCGTGCCGGGCCAGCGGCCGCCAGCCGACCACCAGCGTCAGGCCATAGATTGCCAGGCCGGTCACCAGCGGCATCAGCAGCAGGGTTTCGTCGCGCATCCAGCCCAGCGGGTGGCGGTTCAGCAGCAGGTCGCGCAGCGTGCCGCCGCCGTTGCCGACGACGAACGCCATGACCATCGCCCCCAGGAAATCCATCCGCGCCCGCACCGCCGCCAGCGCGCCGGTGGCCGCCAGCGCCAGGACGCCGAATATTTCCAGGGCATGATGGATCTGGGGAATCTGGTCGAGCATGACCGGCATCATACCTTCGGCGGTAGTCAGGAACGAAGGGGGTTATTGGGGTGCGGGGCGCGAGATTTAACCGGGATTTAATTCCGCAGGGATCGCCCGGTTGTTATAATCGGCGACCAACCGTTGAGAGGCCGTGGTGATGACCGACCTGCTGCTGGAACCGTCGGCCGCATCGAAGACGTCACCTGCCGCGCTGGCGCCGCTGCCGGCGCTGGATGTGGCGCCGCTGCGCGGCGATGCCGATTTTGCCGGGATCAAGCGCTTCGTCGAGGCGCTGGCGATCGACCCGGCCCTGCGCGACCTGGCCGCAACCGATGCCCGGGCCGTTGCGTTGGCCTGCGGTGTCGACCTCGACCCCTACAGTTTCCAGGCGGTGTGGCAGCGGCTTGCCGGCATCGCCGAGGCCGATTTCGTCCCGCCGTCCGAACGCGCGCTGGCCTACTACACGACGGTTGGCCACAAGCTTGGCCTGCGCCAGCTGATCCTGGACGAATGCGGCCATACCGACCCGCGCCATGCGCGCTGGCGCCGCCGCCAGATCGAACGCTGCTACAACGAGATCGGCACGACCAAGACCGAGGCGATCGTCTTTGCGCCGGCGACCTTCGAACTGGCCGACGGCTGTTCGGTCGGTTGCTGGTTCTGCGGCGTGGGCGCGACCAGGCTGGCCAGCTGGTGGCCCTATGACGAGGCGAACGCGGCGGAATGGCGCCAGACCTTGGCCGGGCTGCACGACCTGATGGGGCCGGGCATGCGCTGGGCCTTCTGCTATTGGGCGACCGATCCGCTCGACAACCCGGATTACGAACGCTTCGTCTGCGATTTCCACGATATCGTCGGCGTCTTCCCGCAGACCACCACGGCGATCGGCCAGCGCCACCTTGAGCGGACCCGGTCGCTGCTGCGCGCGTCCGAGGCACGCGACGTGCCGCTGAACCGCTTCTCGGTGCTGAACGTCAAGCAGATGAAGGCGATCTTCGCCGCCTTCTCGGCCGAGGATCTGCGCAATGTCGAACTGATCCCCCAGAACACCGGCAGCGTGATGCGCAAGGCGGTCGCCGGCAAGGCGCGCGACAAGGCCGAGGCCCGCGCCGCCGAACTGGTCGCCGACGACGGCAACACCATCGCCTGCGTCGCCGGTTTCCTGATCAACATGGTGACCCGTTCGATCCGCCTGATCGCGCCCTGCCGGTCGACGCCCGCCAACCCCCTGGGTTATGTCGTCATAGCCGAGGATCGGTTCGCCGACGCTGCCGAGTTGCTGGCCATCGCCGACGAGATGATCGGCGGCCTGCCCCAGACCGTCACCGACCTGAAATCGCTGCGCTTCGTCGATGCCTTCCGCTTCACCCCGACCGAGCAGGGTTTCCAGCTGGAAAGCCATTATGTCCGCCGCAAGCACGAACACCCGGTGCTGGGCGCCTATCTGCGCGACCTGGGCCAGGCGGTGGCCGAAGGCGGGCTGACCGCCGAGGAGATCGCGCTGATGTCGTTCTATCGTTTCGGCGTCCCCGAGCAGTCGACGATCGCCGCGCTCAACGGCATGTTCGACAAGGGTGTCTTCGACGAAACCGCGGGGTGACGGGGGCTGCCGCGCGGGGGTCAGCCGCGCAGGTAGCCGTGCGTCCGGGCGTAGGCCTGAATCTGCGACAGGCGGGCCCGGCCCTCCGGGGTCGCGGTCAGCGTGGCCACGGTCGCCTCGACCTGGGCCATCAGGTCGGGATCGGTGCGCAGCCCCGCCGCCGACATCAGGGCGTGATGGGCGATCAGCTTGCGGATATTGGTTTCGCGCAATACGCGGGCCTGGGCCGCCATCAGCGCGGGATCCTGTTCCGGCGGATGGAAGAAATCGATATGGAAGATGACCCGCTGATGGTCCGAGCCGTTCCAGGCCTCATGGTCCAGCGTGTCGTCGAACACCAGGAATTCGCCGTCGCGCCACAGCCGTTCCTCGTCGCCGACGCGGAAGCGGCAATCCTCGGGGCAGATCAGCCCGTAATGGGCGCGCAACACGTTGGGGCCGATGCCGCGATGGGGCGTGATATGCGACCGGGGCCCCAGCACGTAATAGGCCGCGGTCAGCATGCCGGGGATTTCGTCGATCAGTGCGGCCGCGGCCGGCGCCAGCCGGTCGTTGACGGCAAAACGCAGGCCGCAGAAATCGAGATGCAATTGTTGCCACTGACCGTCGACGCCGGGCAGCGACACCGGATTTTCCGCCTGCCAGAACGATCGCATCGCCAGGCGGCGCAGCAGGGCGCGGGCTTCCTGTTGCAACGCGTCCCGCCTGGCGGCGATGACCGCCAGGAAGGGAAAATCGGCCGGGTCGTAGAAGCCGGGGCGGCCGTCGGCTTCCGGCGTGGCAAAGGCCACGCCGGGACCTGTCCCGAACGCGCGGGGTGCGGACAAGGGCCGGATCAGGTGGCGACGATGGTCCCGACGATGGTGGCGACGCCATCGACCACCGCCGTCGTGTAGACGTTGGTGGTGGCGACCGCATTGATCACCACGGCGGTGCTGGCAACGGCTTCCGACGTGCCGCCGGCAACCTGGCGCAGCTGTTCGTCGGACAGGGCGCCGGTGGCGATCGCGGCGGGGTCGACGGGCAGCACGATGTAGATCTGGTCCGCGGTTTCTTCCAGGACGGTGATCTTCAGGTCGGTCGGCACGAATTCGCCGTCGCGGATCTTGGCGAGTTCCTCGGTCATGACCGCGACCGGATCGGCCACCAGGCGCGCCCGGAATTCGGGATCGGCCAGGGCCTGGGCGGCAAGTTTGTCTTCGAATGCCTTGCGGTTCATGTCAGGTTCTCCCGAGTTATTAGAATATCGTCCCATGATATCCCGGGACGCCCTGCAGTTTTAGTCAAAACCGCATTAAATCGGCTTACAGGTCGCATCACAGGAGGACGTTCCTTGATTCCACATGTCGCCGCCATCCAGGACGTCGCGCCCGTCCCCGATATCCGCCGCCATCTGGCGCTGCTCGAGCGGCTTGGCGTGCGGCCGTATGGCATCGTTCATGTCGGCGGCCATCATGGCGAGGATATCGAATCCTATCTGGCCGCCGGTTGCCGCCATGTCTTCTATATCGAGGCGCACCCGACGATCTTCGACCGGCTGCAGCGCCATGTCGCCTTCTGGCGCGACTGGCTGGCCGTATTCGCCCGCAATTACGGCATGTCGGTCGTGCCGACCGTCGATGCGCTGCATGCGGCGGCGGGACCGCAGGCGGGCACCGCGGGCTTCAACCTGACCGAGGACGAGGGGCAGTCGTCGTTGCTGGCGGCGGCCGACCCGGCGATCCGCCCGACCGGCCGGGTCGAGGTGCCGATGGTCACCGTCGATCAGGCCATCGCCGATATCGGCTTCGCCGACAATGCCTTCAATCTGCTGACCCTGGACGTCCAGGGCGCCGAACTGGCGGTGCTGCAGGGCGCGACCGGGCTGCTGTCCCGCATCGATCTGGCGATCGTCGAACTGAACCTGGTCGAACGCTACCGCGGCCAGGCGACGCCGGCCCAGATCACCGCCTTCCTGGGCCGGCATGGCTTTCGCGAAGTCCATCGTGGCGTGGAACTGCCGGGATATCCGGTGGTCGACGCGGTGTTCGGCCGGGTTCAGCCCGGTCCGTCGACCTCGTAGGCATAGACGGTCGCCTCGGTCTCGGCATCGATGCCGACCAGGCGGACGGCATAACCCCACAGGGTCGCCACGTAACGCAGCACGGCGCGGGCGTCGGCCTCGTCCAGCCCGATGCCGTCGTACAGCCGATGGGTCAGCATCAGCCGGCGATCGCCGTGCAGGTTGACGTCGGTGACCTGGATATTGGGTTCGCGCGATCCCAGGTCGTACTGGCGGGCCAGGGCGCGGCGCACCCGGGTATAGCCGCGCTCGTCATGGATCGCATCGATCCGCATATGCGGCTGGCGCGGGTTGTCGTCCAGCTTGAACAGGCGCAGCTTGCGGATCAGCGACGGGCTCAGATACTGCAGGATGAAGGATTCGTCGCGATGCTCGGCCCAGGCCTTGCGCAGGGCGGCCATGCCGTCGCCCGACCCGGCCAGGTCGGGCATCGCGGCCCGGTCCTCGTCGGTCGGATCGGTGGCGATGCGGTGGATGTCCTGCATCATCGCGAACCCCAGCGCATAGGGGTTCATGCCCGAAAACCGCGGGTCGTCGAAACTGGGCTGGGCCACCACCTGGCTGTGGCTGTCGATGAACTCCAGCATCGATCCCTCGGTAATCAGCCCCTCGTCGTACATCATGTTCATCAGGGTGTAGTGGACATAGGTCGCACAGCCCTCGTTCATCACCTTCGTCTGTTTCTGCGGGTAGAAGTACTGGGCGATGTTACGCACGATGCGCAGGATTTCGCGCTGCCAGTTTTCCAGGCGCGGCGAGAACTTCTCGATGAAATAAAGCAGGTTTTCTTCGGGCAGGCCCAGATGCGGCATCGGGCTGTCGACGGCGCGGCGGGCTTCCGGCGTCTGGCCCGGCTCCAGCTTCGGCGCGATCACCGGCACGGTGCGCCAAAGATCGTTGTACATCGCCTGAGTATGCTCGCGCCGCTCCTGCGCCTTCTGCTCTTCCTGTGCCAGGCTCGGGCGCGAGCGGCGCTCGTAGCGATCGACGCCATGGTCCATCAGGGCGTGGGCGGCATCCAGCACGCGCTCGACCGCGGCCAGGCCGTAGCGTTCCTCGCAGCGGGTGACGTAACGCTTGGCGAACTGCAGGTAATCCAGGATGCCCTCGGCATCCGACCATTCCTGGAACAGCTGGTTGTTCTTGAAGAAATGGTTATGGCCGAACGCCGCGTGCGCCATCACCAGCGCCTGCATGGTCATCGAATTTTCCTCCATCAGATAGGCGATGCAGGGATTCGAATTAATCACGATCTCATAGGCCAGGCCGGCATAACCCTTGCGGTACATCTGCTCGTCGATCGAGAAGCGCTTGCCGAACGACCAGTGGCGATAGAACACCGGCATGCCGATCGACGAATAGGCGTCCAGCATCTGTTCCGACGTGATGATCTCGAGCTGGTTGGGATAGGTATCCAGGCCCAGCCGGTCGGAAGCCAATTCCGACAATGCCTCGTAGGTCCGCTTCAGCGTGTCGAAGTTCCAGTCGGATCCTTCGAACAGCGGCTTCCTGCCCTTGCGCCTGGCCATGCGGGCCTCCTTACGCGGTGGTACGCTGCGGCGTGAACAGTTCTTCGAAAACCGGGTAGATATCCTTCTTCTCGAAGACCCGCTTCATCGCCAGGCGCGGATCCTCGGGCGCCACCCGGCGATAACAGCGCCACAACTCGCTCGCATTGGCCTCGTTGCGCAGGATCGCGGTCTCGCGCTCGTCATAGACTTCGATATAGGCAAAGAACTGGCAGACCGGCAGCAGCGATTCGGTCAGCAGCTTGCTGCACAGTTCGGAATCCTGGGCAAAATTGTCGCCGTCGGATGCCTGGGCGGCGTAGATGTTCCAGTCGTCGGGGGAATAACGATCCTCGATGACCTCGCGCATCACCTTCAGCGCCGAGGACACCACGGTGCCGCCGGTCTCGCGGCTGCCGAAAAAGGTTTCCTCGTCGACCTCCTGCGCCTCGGACGTATGGCGGATGAAGACGATGTCGACATGGCGGTAATGGCGGTGCAGAAACAGGTTCAGCAGCAGGAAGAAGCGCTTGGCCAGCTGCTTCATCGCCTCGGTCATCGATCCCGACACGTCCATCAGGAAAAACACCACGGCCTGGGCATTGGGCTTGGGCTGCTGGGTGAACCGATTATAGCGGGCGTCGACCGGGTCGATGAACGGGATGCGGCGCATCTTGGTCACCATGCGCTCGCGCCGCTCGCGCAGCTCGGCCAGGGTCGCCTCGTTCGCGCCGCGCGCCTCGGCCGCCGCGATCTCCGCGTCGATCAGGGCCAGATCGGCCAGGCGCGGCCGGTGCAGCGCCAGGCGCCGGCCCATCGAATTGCGCATGGTCCGCTTCAGGTTCAGGTTCGACGGCGACCCCGACACCGACAGGCCCGCACGCGTCGGCCGGGTGACCATCGTGTCCTTCAGGTTGGTCTTGACCAGATTGGGCAGTTCCAGCCCGTCGAACAGCACCGACAGGAATTCGTCGCGGGTCAGGGTGAACTGGAACATATCCTCGGCCCGCCCCTCCGGGCTGGCCTGGCCGCTGCCACCCCCACCGCCGCCGCCACCGCCCTGGGGGCGCTGGATCGTGTCGCCCTCGACGAAGTCGACATTGCCGGGCAGGACGATGTCGCGCTTGCCGCCGGTGGCGGCGCTGCGAAAGCGCGGCTCGTGGATACGGCCGGTGGGAATCGACACCTTCTCGCCCGACTCGATGTCGGTGATGGTGCGTTTTTCCAGCGACCGTGCCACCGCTTCCTTCAGTTCGCCCTGGGCGATCCGAACGAAGCGCTGGCGGTTGGCGAGGCTTTTACCCTTGGGATTCAGCCGCCGATCGATGAAGTTCATGGACTGGGCCGCGCTGCTACAACCGTTACCCCGCCTTGTTCACGCGCATGTACCATTCGACCAGGCGCCGCACCTGCCGCGGGGTGTAGCCGCGCGTGACCATGCGGTCGACGAATTCGGCATGCTTGGCATCGGTGTCCTTGTCGCGCTTGGACGAGAACGAGATGACGGGCAGCAGATCGGAAACCTGGCTGAACATCCGGCTTTCGATCACGCCCCGCATCTTTTCATAGGATGTCCAGGACGGGTTCTTGCCGTTGTTCTGCGCGCGGGCGCGCAGGGCGAACTTGACGACCTCGTTACGGAAATCCTTGGGGTTGGCGATGCCGGCGGGTTTCTCGACCTTCGACAGTTCCTGGTCCAACAGCTTGCGGTCCAGGATCTGGGCGGTGTCGGGGTCCTTGAAATCCTGATCTTCGACCCAGGCATCGGCATAGGCGACATAACGGTCGAAGACGTTCTGGCCGTATTCGCTGTAGGATTCCAGATAAGCCTTCTGGATCTCGTAGCCGATGAATTCGGCGTAACGCGGCGCCAGCTCGGCCTTGATGAATTCGAGATATTCCTTCTCGATCGCCTCGGGGAACTGTTCGCGGCGCAGCGCCTGTTCCAGCACGTACATCAGATGCACGGGGTCGGCGGCGACCTCGGACGAATCGTAGTTGAAGGTTTCCGACAGCACCTTGAATGCGAAGCGGGTCGAGATGCCGTTCATGCCTTCGTTGACGCCGGCCGCATCGCGGTATTCCTGGATCGACTTGGCCTTGGGGTCGATGTCCTTCAGGTTCTCGCCGTTATAGACCCGCATCTTCGAATAGAGATTCGAATTCTCGTGTTTCTTCAGGCGGGTCATGACGCAGAACTGCGCCAGCATGTCGAGCGTCGAGGGTGCGCAGGGCGCGCCGCCCAGTTCGGAGTCGCGCACCAGCTTGCGATAGATCTCGGTCTCTTCGTTGGTGCGCAGGCAGTACGGCACCTTGACCACGCAGATGCGGTCGATGAAGGCTTCGTTGTTGCGGTTGTTCTTGAACGCCTGCCATTCCGCCTCGTTGGAATGGGCCAGGATGATGCCCTGATAGGGGATCGCGCCGATCGATTCGGTACCGACATAGCTGCCGTCCTGCGTCGCGGTCAGCAGGGGGTGCAGCATCTTGATCGGTGCCTTGAACATCTCGACGAATTCGAGCATGCCCTGGGTCGTCAGGTTCAGCCCGCCCGAGAAGGTATAGGCGTCCGGGTCGTTCTGGCTGTAGACCTCCAGCTTGCGGATGTCGACCTTGCCGACCAGGGTCGAGATGTCCTGGTTGTTGTCGTCGCCCGGCTCGGTCCTGGCAATGCCGACCTGGGCCAGCTTGGACGGGTACATCTTGTAGACGCAGAATTTCGAGATATCGCCGTCGAATTCGCGCACCCGCTTGACCGCCCAGGGGCTCATCAGCCCGGTCAGGCGGCGGCGCGGAATGCCGTAGCGTTCCTCCAGCACCGCGCCCATGCGTTCGGGGTCGAAGATGCCCAGCGGCGATTCCAGCGTCGGGCTGATCTCGTCGCCGGCGCCCAGCACGTAGATCGGCTGCTTCTCCATCAGGGTCTTCAGCCGCTCGGCCAGCGACGACTTGCCGCCGCCGACCGGCCCCAGCAGGTACAGCACCTGCTTGCGCTCCTCCAACCCTTGCGCGGCATACTGGAAGAAACCGACGATCCGCTCGATCGTCTCCTCCATACCGAAGAAGTCCTTGAAGGCGGGATAGACCTTGATCGACCGGTTCATGAAGATGCGGCCGAGGCGGGCATCCTGCGACGTGTCGATGACAGTCGGCTCGCCGATGGCCTGCACCATGCGCTCGGCGGCGCTAAGGTAGAAGGTTGGGTCTGATCGGCAACCGGAGAGATAATCTCTCAGTGACATCCGCTGAGACTTGCGGGTGTCGAAGTGACTCGCATAGAGGTCGAACACGTCCTCTTGCGTCATGGCAACCCTCCGATCGCATCGCGCTCGGCCGCCGGGATGGGCGACTCGAGTCGCTGTCCACGTCACCTACCAACTAAGATGTCGGCTTTTTGGTTCGGTTCAATATCCCCAAGGGTCGTAAAACGATTACGTCACCGTGATGGCCGGGTGGTCAAGCCCCGACGTGTACTTTGGTGACGCCCCTCCGGGGTTGCCCCAGCCGGTGACGTGCGGACCGAAAAATTCCGCGTTGATCGCCTTGAACTGCCGGACGTCGGCCGGCAGGTCCTCCTCGTCATAGATCGCCTGGACCGGGCAGACCGACAGGCATATCCCGCAATTGATGCATTCGTCGGGGTGGATGTACATCATCCTCCCGCCCTCGTAGATGCATTCGACGGGGCATACCGTCTGGCAGGCGCCGTCCTTCACATCGATGCAGGGCGAGACGATGACATAGGCCATGGCGGTTGCCTTATTCTCCCTTCCACACGGGCTTGCGCTTTTCCTGGAAGGCCAGCACGCCTTCGTCCTGGTCGGTGGACCGCAGCGCCTCGACCAAAGCCGGGGTGCGCAGGGCCTGGGCCTCCTGGGCGGTCAGGCGGTTGCCGGCGCGGACCATCGACTTGATGGCGCGCAGGGACAGCGGCGCGCAGGCCAGCATCTCGGCCACCCAGCGGTCGACGGCGGCATCCAGTTCGTCGGCCGGCACCACCTCGTTCAGCAGGCCGAGCTTCAGGGCTTCGGCCGCGCCGACGCGGCGCCCGGTCATCAGCATGCCCATCGCCTGGACATGCGACAGGCGGCGCGGCAGGATGGCGATGCCGCCATCCAGCGCAAGCCGGCCGACCCGCGGCTCGGGCAGGCCGAAGGTCGCGTTCTCGGCGGCGACGACCAGGTCGCAGCCCAGCACCATTTCGAACCCGCCGCCCAGGGCGTGGCCGTTGACGCGGGCGATGACGGGCACGTCCAGCGTGTCGCGCAGCGCAATGCCGCCGAACCCGCCGGGGCGATGGGTCGCCCAGTATTCCAGCCCCGAACTGCCCGAACCCGACTTCATGTCGGCGCCGGTGCAGAAGGCGCGGTCGCCCGCGCCGGTCAGCACGACGACCCGGACCGACCGGTCGCGCTCGATCTTTTCCCAGGTCTCGATCAGCGCCTTTTCCGTGCCCTGGTCGATCGCGTTCATGCGGTCGGGGCGGTCGATGGTGACGCGGGCGACGCCATCCTTGGTCTGGACGCGGACGGTCATGCCACCACCTTCGCGGCTTTCAGTTCGGCGATGCGGTCGGGGCTCAGCCCGGCCTCGGCCAGGATCTCGGCCCCATGTTCGCCCAGCTTCGGCGGCGGGCGGCGCAGCTGGAAGGCGGACGCATCCATCGTCAGCGGCGACCCGATCAGCTTCATGTCGTCGCCATAACCGACGATCATGCCGTTGGCCGCGGTCTGCTCGCTGGCCAGCGCCTCGGCGATGGTCTGGACCGGCGCGCACAGCAGGTCCTGTTCCTCCAGCCGGCCCAGCCAGTAGGCCGTGGTGTTGGTCGCGAACCGCTCGGCGAACTTCGCCTGCAGCTCGGGCTTGGTCTCGACCTGGGCGGCGAATGTCGCGTGCCGCGCATCGGCCGACAGGTCGGGCAGGTCCAGCGCCCGGCAGATATCCTGCAGCGGGTTGGCCTTGAACGCGCCGACCAGCACCAGGGCGCCGTCGGTGGTCTCGAACACGCCGGTCAGGGGGAACGACCCCCAGTTCAGGTCGCGCCGGCGCTGCAGCCACATGGCCGCTTCCTGCATCTGCATGGCCAGCATCGAATCATAGAGCGACACCGAGACCTGCTGGCCCGTGCCGGTGCGGTCGCGCTGCAGCAGGGCCAGCAGGATCGACTGCACCAGGTGCATGCCGGCGGAATAATCGGCCAGGGCGGTCGAATAGACGCTCAGCTTCTGGTCGGCATTGGGCCGGCGGTGCATGACGCCCGACAGCGCCTGGGCCAGGATGTCCTGGCCCCCCTTGTGGGCCAGCGGGCCGGTCTGGCCGAAGCCCGAGCCGAAGGCGCAGATGATGCGCGGGTTGATCTTGGACAGTGCCTCGTAACCGAAGCCCATCCGCTCCATCACCCCGGCGCGGAAGTTGTTGACGACGACGTCGGCGGTCCGGACCAAGTCGTAGATCACCGCCTTGCCCTCGGGGCCCCGCAGGTCCAGCGCGATCGAGCGCTTGTTGCGGTTCAGGCTGCGGAACACCGGGTTGTCCAGGCCGTCGGGATCGTCGGCGATCGAGGTGCGGGACAGGTCGCCCGCCCCCGCACGCTCGATCTTGATCACGTCGGCGCCGTAATCGGCCAGCATCTGGGTGGCACAAGGGCCCATCATCACCTGGGTGAAGTCGATGACCTTGATGCCCGACAGCGGCTGGGCCTTGGCGTTCTGCGCAGTCATCAGGCGGCGGCCTCCCCGCCGTCGACCGTCGCGTTGGCCGCGGGGATGTCGCCGGGATCGGCGCCTTGGGCGCGCAGCACCTGCTGGACCTTCTTGACGTCGACCTCCTCGACCGGCACGCCGGCCTGCAGCGACAGGGCGGCGGCGACGCCGACGGCCTCGCCCATCGCCATGCAGGGCGGGATTTCGCGCGAGATGCGCTGGGCCGACCCGGTCGCCGAATAATGGCGGCCGGCGACCAGCAGCTGGCCGACGTTCTTCGGGATCAGCGAGCGGTAGGGGTAGTAGTAGTCGCGGCCGCGGGCGACGGTGTCGTGGAAATGCCGGCGGGTCTGCACGTCTTCCTTGGTGACGACGTAGTGGCCTTCCAGCAGGCGGGTCTGGCGGATGCCGAGCTGCGGGGCGACGTCGACGATGAAGGCGTTCTCGAAGCCCGGCATGTTGGCGCGGACGTATTCGACCAGCGCGTTCATGCGGCGGCGGCCCTCGAAATCGGCGCGGGTCAGGTCGGCGACCTTCAGCCCGTCATAACCGGCCATGTGCGGGCAGTTGCACCAGACGATGCCGGGCAGCGGCGTCTTCAGCCACCACTTGTCCCACGACCCGCCCATGATCTTCTTGGCTTCGCGGTCGATGGCGTTGAACTTCTCGGGCTCCTCGTATTCGAAGCGCTCGGCCGCCACGGTGTCGACGCCGCCAAGGCGGAACACGGTGGTGACGATGAACGCGCCCTCGGTGACCGGTGCGCCGGCCGAGGCGGCGACATCGAGGTCGCCGGTCGCGTCGACCACGGTGCGGCCCAGGATGGCCTGGCGGCCTTCCTTGCTTTCGGTGATGACGCCGGTGATGCGGCCGTTCTCGGTGATGGCGCGCGAGAACCAGCTGTGCAGGCGCAGGTCAATCTTGGCTTCGGCCACCATGTCGTTGGCGGCGCGCTTGTAGCCGTCGGGATCGAAGGCGGCGGCATAGCAGATCGGCTGCGGCTTGTGGTGCGAGTGGAAATCGAACACGCCCCAGCGCGCCCACTTCTTCCACATCTCCATGTCCGAGCGGCGGTCGGCCTCGGGCGGCGTCACGCACAGCCCCATCTTTTCCATGCGGTCGATCATCTCGCCGCAGATGCCGCGGACCGAGATTTCCTGGCCGTTGCACATGTCGTCGAGCACCAGGACCATGCCGCCCGAGGCGAGGCCGCCCAGATACGGATAACGTTCCAGCAGGATGACCGACAGGCCCTGGCGGGCGCCGGCCACCGCGGCCGAGATGCCGGCGGGGCCGCCGCCGACGACGACCAGGTCGGCCGAACCGGCCACCGGAACCTGGCCACCGGGCTCGCTGATGAAATCAGGGGTTGTGTTCATGACCAAAGTCCTTCTCTTAGGGAGGCGCAGCCGTCCTTAGACGGCGCGGCCCACGTTCCACTTCAGGATGCGACGCTCGGCATAGGTGATGACGCCGAAGAAGGCTGCCGAGAAGGTCGAGCCGACGGCGATCGTGGCGTAAAGCAGGGGCGAGTCGAAATTGTAGGTGGCTTGGATGATCAGGGCGCCGATGCCGTTGGTCGACCCGATCCATTCGCCGACGATGGCGCCGATCACGGCGGTCGAGGCGGCGATCTTGAGGGCGGAGAACAAATAGGGCAGCGAATTCTGGACGCGGATCTTGAAGAAGATTTCCGACTGCGACGCCGACAGCACCTTCATCAGTTCCAGCGCCTGCGGGTTCACGTCGCGCAGGCCGCGGGTCATGTTGACCAGCGTCGGGAAAAAGCAGATCAGCGCGGCGATGGCGATCTTGGGTTCCATGCCGTTGCCCAGCAGCAGCACCAGGATCGGCGCCTTGGCGACGACGGGGATGGTGTTGATCATGACGGCGACGGGGAAGAAGGCTTCCTCCATCGTCTTCTTCTGGACGAAGGCGGTGGCGATCAGGATCGCCGCG
>Ga0222420_100590_pt1 | contig 14882 bp, 17 predicted proteins | sample 3A2ome_FD_182470 | JGI IMG/M metagenome (GOLD analysis project Ga0222420, IMG submission 182470) | Enriched microbial communities from leaf-cutter ant dump, University of Wisconsin, Madison, United States - 3A200A (version 2) | ecosystem: Environmental > Terrestrial > Nest > Insects nest > Nest...
TCAGGCCGCATCCAGCCCGAAGGCGGTGTGCAGGCTGCGCACCGCCAGCTCGGTATATTCCGCCGCGATCAGCACGCTGACCTTGATCTCGGAGGTGGTGATGACCTGGATGTTGATGCCCTTCTCGGCCAGGGCCTGGAACATCGTGCGGGCGATGCCGGTGTGGCTGCGCATGCCGACGCCGACGACCGAGACCTTGACCACGTTCTTGTCGAGCACGAGGCTGGCATAGGACACGGCCTCATGCGCCGCCTCGATCGTCTGCTTGGCGCGCTCGGCATCGGCGCGGCCGACCGTGAAGGTCAGGTCGGTCAGCTTGCCGTCCTCGGAAATGTTCTGGACGATCATGTCGACGTTGATGCCGGCATCGGCCAGCGGGCCGAAGATCGAGGCGGCGATGCCCGGCCGGTCCGGCACGTGCAGCAGCGCGATCTTGGCTTCGTCGGTCGAATAGGTCACGCCGCTGACGACTTGCTGTTCCACGATCTCTTCCTCATCAACAACCAGCGTGCCGGGCTTGTCCTCGAAGCTCGACAGCACCTGTACGCGAACACGGTGATTCATCGCCATCTCGACCGAGCGGGTCTGCAGGACCTTCGCGCCCAGCGATGCCAGTTCCAGCATTTCCTCGTAGGTGATCCTATCGAGTTTGCGGGCGGCCGTCACGATGCGCGGATCGGCGGTGTAGACCCCGTCCACGTCGGTATAGATGTCGCAGCGATCGGCCTTGAGCGCGGCGGCCAGCGCCACGGCCGAGGTGTCCGAACCGCCGCGGCCCAGCGTGGTGACCCGCGGCTGGTTGCCACCGGTGACACCCTGGAAACCGGCCACCACCGGCACGATGCCGGCCGAGAATTCGGCCTCGATCTGCTGGGCATCGATCGCTTCGATGCGGGCCGAACCGTGCATGTCGTTGGTGCGGATCGGAATCTGCCAGCCGGTCCAGGACCGCGAGCGGACGCCCAGCTGCTGCAGCGCCAGGGCGACCAGGCCGATCGTCACCTGCTCGCCGGTCGCGACGATCTGGTCGTATTCCTTCTGGTCGTAGACCGGGGCGATCTGGCGGACGTAATCGACCAGCTTGTTGGTCTCGCCCGACATGGCCGACACGACGACGGCGACCTGGTGGCCGGCATCGACCTCGCGTTTGATCTTGGTGGCGACGTTCTTGATCCGATCGATCGTGCCGACCGACGTCCCGCCGAACTTCAACACCAAGCGCGCCATAGTCCCGTTCCCTACCCAGAAAACGCCAGAAAAGCCAAAAGCTTCCAGAACGGCATGATGGCCTCAGGCGACATGGGGTCCCCGGCCGCGACCCGCACGGGTCCAGCCCAACCCCTTCTTTGCCTGAAGCCTTGTCGGAAAGAAGCGCGCTATACATACTCCGCGCCAGCCAATTTGGGAAGTCGCCATGCTTGTTTCCGCCACCGGACCGACCGTCGACCAGGACGAGGTGGCGCGCTTCGCCGCCCTCGCGCAGAAGTGGTGGGACACCAAGGGTGAATTCGCGCCACTGCACGCGCTGAACCCGGTGCGCCTGGCCTTCATCCGCGACCGCCTGTGCGCCCGCCACGGCCGCAACCCCGACAGCCCCAGGCCGCTGGACGGCCTGCGGCTGGTCGATGTCGGCTGCGGCGGCGGGCTGATCGCCGAGCCGCTGGCGCGCATGGGGGCCGAGATGGTGGCGATCGATGCCGCGGCCGAGAACATCGGCACCGCGCGCGCCCATGCCGAGCAATCGGGCGTCGCGGTCGATTATCGCTGCGTCACGGCCGAGGCGCTGGCGGCGGCCGGCGAACGCTTCGACGGCGTCGTCGCCATGGAAATCGTCGAACATGTCGCCGACGTCGATGCCTTCATGGCGGCGCTGGCGGATCTGGGCCGGCCCGACGCGCCGGTCTTCATGGCCACGCTGAACCGCACGCTGAAGGCTCGCGCCCTGGCGGTATTCCTGGCCGAACGGGTGCTGCGCTGGCTGCCGCCCGGCACCCATGACTGGCGCAAGTTCCTGAAACCGCACGAACTGGCCCGCGCGATGCGCCAGGCCGGGCTGGTCCCCCGCGAACTGACCGGCGTCGTCTACAATCCGTTCGCCAATTCCTGGACCGTCAGCCGCGACACCGACATCAACTACATGATGATGGCCGAAAAACCGTCGGCATGATCAGGCCCGCGGCATGATCGGCGCCGGCGATCCGGCCCCGCGGCTGCGCCGCAGCCGCCGGATCGCCCTGGCGCTGGCCGTCGCCTTTGCCGGCGCCTTTGTCCTGGCCGCGGCCCTGGCCGGGCGGCTGGACCAGGTGCTGGCCGAATTGCAGGCCCTGCCGCCCTGGCTGGTGCTGGCCGTCGCGGCGATGTCGCTGGCCAATTTCGCGCTGCGGGCCTGGCGCTGGCATATCGCGCAGGGGCGGATCGGCATCGTTCTGCCCTGGCACCGGACGCTTCTATACTACATGGCAGGCTACGCCCTGCTGCTGACGCCCGGGCGGATCGGCGAGGCGGTGCGGCTGTGGCTGCTGCGGCGCGGCCATGGCGCGCGCTACGAGCGCAGCTTCGCCCTGCTGGCGGTCGATCGGCTGGCCGACGGCGTGGTCTTCGTCCTGTTCATCCTGGCCGGGCTGGCCTCGTTTTCGGGCTATGGCGTGATCGCCGCGGGGGTGGCGCTGCTGCTGGGCGTCGCGCTGTGGCTGTTCCTGCGCCCGGGCCCGCTGCTGGCGGCGACGGGCTGGGCCTATGGCCGGACGCGGCGCTGGCCGCGGGCTTTCGCGCGGGTCCGCGCCGCCCTGCGCCAGGGCCGGCGGATCGGCCGGCCCGCGCTGCTGGTCCCGGCGCTGGCCCTGTCGGTCGTGGCCTGGACGGTGCTGGCCGCGGGTTTCACCCTGCTGCTGCAGGCGCTGGCCATCCCGGCCGGACTGGCGGACGCGATGTTCGTGCTGGGCCTGGCATCGGCCGCCGGGGCGCTGATCGTGGTGCCCGGCGGCCTGGGCGGCACCGAGGGGGCGATGCTGGTCCTGCTGGCCGGGATGGGGGCGACGACCCAGACAGCGATCGCCGCCACCCTGGTGATCCGGGCCCTGACACTGTGGCTGTCGGTCGCGATCGGTTTTGCGGCACTGGCCCTGGCCGTCCGCCTGACGACACCAGGGCGGGTGCCATGACGCTGATCAGGCCGGCCACGGCGGCGGACGCCGATGCCATCGCGGCGGTGCATGTCCAGGCCCATCGGGAAACCTATGCCCGCCATTTCGGGGCGGCCTACCGGGCGCCCGCCCTGGAACAGCGGCAGGCGCTGTGGGCCGGGGCACTGGCCGGTCCCGGCCGGGCATTCGTCGCCTGTGCGGACAGCCGCATCGTCGGTTTCGGCCACCATCACGGCCACGAGATCACCAGCCTGTACCTGCTGGCGGACTGGCATCGCCGGGGGCTGGGCCGCGCCCTGTTCCAGCACCTGCTGGCCGCGGTCGCCGCGGCAAGCCAGGCCGAGGCGCACTGGGCGGTACTGGCCGCCAACGCCCCGGCGATCGCCTTCTACGAGGCGCAGGGGGCCCGCCGCATCGGCCGGCGGATCGACCCGCATGACGGCATGGAAGACCTGGTCTACAGCTTGCCGACATCGCAGGTTCCATAAGCGCGTTTCACCGCACGGTCACGAAATCGTCCGCACGCCGTGGCATCAGACATAGTGATGCACGGTATTTGGATAGCGCTTTTCAGCACCAGTTCTGGCCCCGGATGGACAATCGCCGCCGGTTCGGGTATTTCGGCAAACATAGTTCGCCTGCATTTCTTGGCTATCGATCGAAGAATCGACCTCTTGTCCTAGAATGGAGCGATTTCTTGGCCAGTAAATTCGACACCCTGCATGGACGCGTTACCGGCAGCGGCGAGCGCACCGTCGTCCTGTCCCACGGCTTCGGCACCGACCAGTCGGCCTGGGATGCGATCCGCCCCGCCCTGGACCGCCATTTCCGGGTGGTGTCCTACGATCTGGCCGGGGCCGGCCCGGACGGCGAGGTCAGCTACGACCCCCAGCGCCATGCGTCGCTGTTCGGGTATGCCGACGACCTGCTGGCCATCCTCGACGAGCTGCACATCGACAGCTGCCTTTACATCGGACATTCGGTCAGCGGCATGATCGGCGCGGCGGCGGCCACGGTGCGGCCCGAACCCTTCCGCCGCCTGATCATGATCGGCGCCTCGCCGCGTTACCTGAACGAACCGGGTTACGAGGGCGGTTTCGCCCAGGCCGACCTGGATGCCCTGCATGCCGGGATGGCAGCGAACTTCCAGGCCTGGGGTGCCGGGTTCGCCCCGGCGGTGGTCGGCGTCCCCGACCATGAAGTGGTCGACGAATTCTGCCGCACCCTGTTCCTGATGCGGCCCGACATCGCCCTGTCGACATCGCGCACCATCTTCCAGTCAGACATGCGCGAGGTGGCGTCGCGGCTGGAACGGCCGGTCCACCTGGTCCAGACCAGCCGCGACCTGGCGGTGCCGATGTTCGTGGCGCAATGGCTGAACAGCCATATCGACGGATCGACCCTGGATGCGATCGAGGCCGAGGGGCATCTGCCGCACATGACGGCGCCGGCCGAGGTGCTGCGTGTCATCGAACGGCGCCTGGACCTCGCGGCCTGACCATGGCGGGGGCCTTCGAGATGTTCTCCCGCGCCGACGGTGCCCAGGCGGCTGACGGCCTGCAGTCGCTGACCGGCTTTGCCCGGCTGACATCGGGCGCCGACATGGCGATCGCCTTCGAGGCGACCGAGGCGGGGCTGGCCTTGCCGCTGGCGGCCTCGCCCGAACCGCCGCCCGAACCTTTTGTGCTGGGCGATACCCGGCTCGAGCAGATCGACTGGTCGAAGGGCGCCGTGGCGGTCGAAGGCCTGCGCCTGCCTTCGACCGTGCTGGCCGCGCTGGGCCGGCCGGCCCGGGATGTGCATTTCATCCCGACGCCGATCCCCGAGGCACCGCGCAGCGGCATCCTGCTGCTGTGGGCGACGCAAGGGCCGCGCCGCTGCATCTGCCCCTTCCGGTCGGACGTCGAACAGGGCGTGCCGATGCTGACGCAGGTCTTTGCCCAGATGCTGGGCGACCGCCGCCAAGCGATGCGGCGCCGGCTGATGAGCGAACGGTTCTTCGACCTGTTCGAAAGCGTGCCCTCGGGCATCGTCGTGCTGGGCGGCGATGGCGGGGCCGGGCTGGTCAACCAGCCGGCCGCGGCCCTGCTGGGCATCGCCGCCGGCGAGGTCGAGGCGGCCGCCCTGGCCATGCCGATGCGGCGCCTGCGCGAATCCTGCTTGAACGCCTCCCAGCTTCAGGCCGCCTATGGCGCCGTCATGGGCAACGTCGACTACGCCCTGACCGTGTTGTGGGACTTAGGGAATCGCCAGCTCGAGGTCGATACCCATCCGATCCAGGGCGACGGCCGCAACGGCCGGATCTGGCTGTTCAACGATGTCACCGCCCAGCGCCGCCTGGAACAGGAATTGCGCCGGCTGGCGTCGACCGATCCGCTGACCGGGCTGTCTAACCGCCGCCAGTTCGCCGAGGCCGGCGGGGCGATGCTGCGCCAGACCCGGGCCGATGCGCTGGCCTTGTCGGTGCTGATGCTCGACATCGATCATTTCAAGTCGGTCAACGACCGCTACGGTCACCCCGTCGGCGACCTGGTGCTGCAGGCCACGGCGCAACGCTGCCGCGCCGAACTGCGCGAACAGGACCTGATGGCCCGCATGGGCGGCGAGGAATTCGCCGTCATGCTGCCGGGGACGGATGCGGCCGAGGCGGCCGCGATCGCCGAACGCCTGCGCGCCGCGATGGCGGCAGGCCCCATCCTGGCCGAAGATCAGCGGATCGACGTGCGGGTCTCGATCGGCGGCACCACCCGGCAAGCCGAGGACCGCACGCTGGACGAGATGCTGGGCCGGGCCGACCAGGCGCTTTATACCGCCAAGCGCACCGGGCGCGACCGCGTCGTCTTCGAATAGAGCGGGATCAGGCGTCGCCGCGATCGATCCAGGGGACGACGCCGAATTCGACGCCTTCCTCCTGCAGCGCCTCGGCTTCCTCGGCCGAGGCTTCGCCGTAGATCGAGCGCTGCTCGGTCTCGCCGTAATGGATCTTGCGGGCCTCTTCCGGGAATTTCTCGCCGACGTAATCGGCGTTCTGCTCGACCTGCTCGCGCAGCTTGACCAGCATCTCGCGCGCCTTGGCGCGGGCCTGGCGGGCTTCGTCGTTCGACATCTCGCGCGTGGTGCGCACCGCCGGCGCCATCGGCGCCCGGGTCACCTTGGTCGAGCCGCATTCGGGGCAGGCGACCTTGCGGGCCTTGGCCTGCTTCTCGTAATCGTCGCTGGAGCGGAACCAGCCCTCGAACACGTGCTCGTTGGCACATTTGACGTCGTAGACAATCATCACAGACCTGGAAAACCTGGGGACCCGTCATGGATCGCTCACATTTAGATGGCACGAACGCCGCCCCCCGACAAGGGCGGGGCCGGCCCTCCGCCTGGATATCGGCCCATGCCGGGCTGGTGCCGGCGGGCGGGACGGTGCTGGACCTGGCCTGCGGCGCGGGGCGGCATGCCGCCCTGTTCCGGGAATGCGGGCATCCGGTGGTCGCCGTCGACCGCGACATCGCCGGTGTCGCCGATCTCGGCGCCGAGGTGGTGCGGGCGGACCTGGAGGACGGGCCCTGGCCCTTTCCGCACCGGCGTTTTGCCGGCATCGTCGTGACCAACTACCTGTGGCGGCCGCTGTTGCCGCGGATCGTCGCCGCGGTGGAGCCCGGCGGCGCGCTGCTCTACGAGACCTTCGCGCTGGGCAATGCCCGGTTCGGCCGCCCGTCGAACCCCGATTTCCTGCTGCGGCCGGGCGAATTGCTGGCGGCCGTGGCCGGCCAGCTCGTCGTCCGCGCCTATTTCGACGGCGAGACGGACGAACCGGCCATGCGCCAGCGGATCGCGGCGGTCAGGCCAGGTTAGGCCGGGTTAGGCCGCTTTCTTCCACGCGGCGGCGAACAGCCCCGCCCCGATCATCAGCGTGCCGCCGGTGCGGTTGACCAGGCGCTGGACCCGCGGCTTGCGGATGGTGCGCCGGGCCATCGCCGCCATGGTCGCATACATCGCGGTATTGAGCACCGCCAGCACCAGGAACGTCGCCTCGAAGATCGCCATCTGCGGCACGACGGGCCTGGTCGTGTCCAGGAACTGGGGCAGGAAGGCGACGAAGAAGATGATGCCCTTGGGGTTCAGGGCCGTCACCGCATAGGCATGCAGGAAGATGCGCAGCGGCCGTTCGGCCGGCGGCGGCTCGATCGTGCCGTCGGTGGCCTGGGCCGCCACGGGCGCGCGCCACAGCTTGATGCCGAGATAGATCAGATAGGCCGCGCCCACCCATTTCAGCAGGGTGAAGATTTCGGCCGATGCCGCCAGCAGCGCCCCCAGCCCCAGCATCGAGGCGGTCATCGCCGTGAAATCGCCCAGGGCGACGCCGGCGACGATGGCGCCGGTCACCCGCCGGCCATGGCCCAGCGCATACGAGATGACCAGGAGGATGGTGGGGCCGGGAATGGCCAGCAGGACGGCTGAGGCGGCGACGAAGGCCAGCCAGTGTTCGATCGACATGGATGCTGTTCCCCCGGGATGTCAAGGACCAGAGCAATCCATCGCCGCCGTCCCGTCGCAAGCTTTTTATGCGGCCTTGGGCGACAAGGCCGACGGGGCCGCCGCCGGCCGCCCCTTCATCCCGGCGACGGCGATGCCGGCCAGCACCACCGCGCCGCCCGCCGCCTCGCGCAGGCCCACGGTCTCGCCCAGCACCGCGACGCCCAGCAGGATGGTCCAGACCGGCACCAGGTAACCGTTCATCGATCCCCGCGTCGGCCCGGCCAGCCGCAGGATGTTCATGTAGAGGGCGATGGGCAGGGCGGTGGCAAACACCCCCAGCACGGCCAGGGTGACCAGATGCGAGGGTACCGCGGCGAAGGCCGACATGCCCCCCAGGGCCAGCGCCGCCACCGTCAGCGGCAGGCCCGAGAACAGCTGCTGGCCGAAGGCGAGCCGGCCGGCCTGAGGGTTCGGGATCGAGCGGACATAGAGATTGCCGACGGCATAGGACAGGGCGGTCGCGCCCATCGCCAGCACGCCGGCCAGGCTGCCGCTGCTGCCGCCCAGCACGGCCGGGCCCAGCAGGATGGCCATGCCCGAAAAGCCCAGCAGGACGCCGGCGCCGCGCCGCCAGGTCAGCCGTTCATCGGCAAACATCAGATGGGCCAGCACCGCCACGATCAGCGGGGTCGACGCCTGGATCAGCGAGGTCATGCCGGCCGGGATCTGGGTCAGCGCATAGACGGTCAGGGTGTTGGGGATCGCCCCCTGGACCAGGCCCAGCACCGCCCAGTCGCGCCATTCCCGGCCGCGCGGCAGGATATTGGCCCCGCAGACGACGAACCAGCCGCCGATCAGCGTCGCGCCCATCAGGCCGCGCACCGCGGCCAGGGGCACCGGCCCGATATCGGCCCCGATCAGCTTCATCAGCAGGAAGGCGGTGCCCCACAGGAACGAACAGGCCAGCAGTTGCAGCGGCAGCGGGGCTTGGGCAAGGCGGGTCATGGCGGCACCCTGGGAATCGGCGATTGCGGATGCCTCCAGGATGGCCCCGGATGCGGCACCCTAGAAGGGCCGCATCCGGTTATTTTCAGGGTGCCAATTCGAAATCGCGATCGGCTTTCCAGGCCGGCACGTTGCCGCGGGCCTCGGCCACCCGGCCCAGGTCGAGATCGGCGACGATGAAACCCGGTTCCTCGCCGCCATCGGCCAGGACCTGGCCCCAGGGATCGACGATCAGGCTGTGGCCATAGGTCCTGCGGTTGCCCGGGTGCTCGCCGCATTGGGCGGCGGCGAACACGAACGCGCCGGTCTCGATGGCGCGGGCGCGTTGCAGCACGTGCCAATGGGCCTGGCCCGTGGTGCGGGTGAACGCGGCCGGCACCGAGATCAGCGCCGCCCCGGCCTGGCCCAGCCGGCGGTAGAGATGGGGGAAGCGCACGTCGTAGCAGATGGTCATGCCCATCAGCCCCCAGGGGGTGTCGACGGTGCGGGCCACGTCGCCGGGGGCGAAGCTTTTCGATTCGCGATAGCTTTCGCCGTTGGCCAGGTCGACGTCGAACATGTGGATCTTGTCGTAGCGCGCGGCGATCCCGCCATCGGGGCCGATCAGGAACTGGCGGTTGCGGATGCGCGGCTCGTCGCCCTCGCGGATCCACAACGATCCGATCGACAGCCAGCGGCCCAGTTCGGCGGCCAGCGCGCGATAGGCGGCCAGGGCGGGATGCTCGCCCTCGGCCCGCCCCGCGGCGATCGCGCGCTCGGACGACGGCTGCATGCAGCCGGTGTTCTCGGGCGTCGCGATCAGTTCCGCGCCTTCGGCCGCGGCCTGGCGGATGAAACCGCTGCAGGCCGCGATATTGGCGTCGAAGTCTTCCTGCGCGTTGAGCTGGACGCAGGCCAGGCGCAGCGATCGGCTCATGCCAGCAGCGGATCGAGCTGGCCGGAACGGTCCAGCGCGTAGAGGTCGTCGCAGCCGCCGACATGCTTGCCGTCGATGAAGATCTGCGGCACCGAGGTACGGCCGGCGGCGCGGCCGGTCATTTCCTCGCGCTTGGGCGGATCCACCGTCACGTCGTATTCGGTGTATTCCGCGCCCTTCTTCTGCAGAAGCGACTTGGCGCGCGAACAATAGGGGCACCAGGCGGTCGTATAGATCTCGATATTATGGGCCACGGGACAACCTCGTTTTCCGGCGATGCGATGCCGTTTATATCGTGCGTCGGGCGTCCGGGACAACGCGCGCGGGCAGCAATTCTCTCATGCGCGGCGCTTCTGGCAGCGGCGCGTTCAGCCCAGGGCCTTCCTGACGTGTTTCAGGGCGGTGCTGCAGTAGACCGCAAAGATCGCGCCGATGCCGCCAAGGGCTGCCGCGTCGACGATCTTGAGGATGACCGCGCCGTTCATGATCCCGACCAGATCGCTGGTGCTGTCCGCCGCCTCGCTCCACAGCAGGGTCTGCTGACGATCGACCAGTTGCACGACCAGAATGAACAACATGTACGACACGGTAAGCCCCAGCGTGGCCCAGCTGAACCTGGCGGCCCGCACCGGATCGACCAGCGCGATCGCGCTGCGCCGGATGTCGGCCAGCCCCAGCCAGGGCACCACGACGTTCGCCAGCGGCACGAACATGGTTATGACGATGACCAGCTTGCCGATCTTGTGCCGGTAGGAAGAAATCGATTTTACCGCATCGGCAACACAGAACATGCTGCGGAAACCGGCGATCAGGATCGCCAGTGCCCCAACCCACCGCAGCGCGACATAGATCTGCTCGCTGGTTTCGGCGCTCAAGACCGGCAGTTCGTCGAGCGGAACATTTCCCAGGCCATGTTGTGCCAGCAGCCCGAGGATCGTTCGCAGGTAGAAGATGTCGACCGCGGACCCGATCAATCCCGCCAGGCAGCCGAAGACAATGAAATTCCTGGCCAGCGTTGCCTGGCGCAGGCTGGCATATGCCAGCCCGCCGGCAAATATCGGGCGGGCATCGGGCGCCCGGTTGAATTCGCCGAATTCGCGCGCCGGCGTCCATGTGGCTTCGGTTTCACGCCGCACCGGGGTCGCCGCCCGGATCAGCCCGCCCGCGACCGCATCGGCGAATGCCTCGGCATCGGCAATACGCGTTTCCCGGCCTGACCCGTCGATGTAAATCCAGCTCACCCGCCCTGCCCTCCCCTTTTTCGGCAGGCGCATCATAATTGAAACAGATCACAGATGAACACTTATATGGCGACGGCCGATCGTCCCGGCCAGCGGGTGCACGTTTTGCCCATTGCTCCTACGGTGGCGTCAAGCCACTGCGCGCCGCGATATCGTCGTGCTACCGTTCCGTCGATTTGCGGAGAGAAGCCATTTTCCACGTCATCCTCGGCCTGCCCTATCTCCTCGTCATGACGCGCTTCGTCTGGCCGCTGGACCTGCCGCTCACGGTAAAGGTCGGGGCGGGGCTGATCCTGCTGGCGGGTTCGCAATATCACCTGCTGAGCAAACTGTCGTCGGGATCGGTATTCGATCCGGAGTTTCCCCGACCGCTGGTCATCGCGCTGAACTGGTTGTTCGGCACGCTGATCTTCCTGGCCCTGATGCAGCTGCTGCTCGATGCCGCGACGCTGCTGGCAATGCCGTTCGCCGGCAGCGTTACCGTTTCCGACAGCTTCCGCTACGCAATGGCCGCCTTGGCCGGGGTCCTGGCCGCGATCGGTGTGCGGCAGGCGATACGGGTGCCTGCCTTGAAGGACGTCGAGGTCCGCATCGCTGCGCTGCCACAACAGTTCGACGGCTACCGGCTACTGCATCTGACGGACCTGCATATCAGCAAGCTCTTTCCCCGGTCGTGGACCGAAGCCGTTGTCGAGCGATCGACCGCCCTCGGCGCGGACGTCATCCTGATCACCGGGGACGTCATCGATGGTGCCCTGGATGCCCGGCGCGACGGGGTCGCGCCGCTCCGAAACCTGAAAGCGCCTGACGGGATCTATCTGTCCCCCGGCAATCACGAATACTATTTCGGGTACCAGGCGTGGATGGACCATTTCGCGACGCTGGGCCTGCGCGTGCTCGAGAACGAGCATGTCGTCATCGAACGGGACGGCGGGAAGCTCGTCGTCGCCGGTGTCACCGACCGCACGGCCAAGGCCTTCGGCCTGCCCGGCCCCGATACCGCAGGTGCCATTGCCGACGCGCCCAAGGATGCCCCCGTCGTCCTGCTCGACCACCAGCCCCGTAATGCCCGCCGTGCCGCGGAACTCGGCGTCGCCCTGCAACTGTCCGGACATACCCATGGCGGCATGATCCCAGGCCTCGCCAGGCTCGTCGCCCGCTCGAACGCCGGCTATGTCTCGGGGCACTACGACGTCCTCGGGATGACGCTTTACGTCAACAATGCCACCGGTCTGTGGCCAGGCTTCGCCCTGCGCCTGGGCTGCCCGTCGGAGCTGACGCGCATCACCCTCCGTGCACGGTGACGACAGGACCGTCAGACCGACCGGTCGTCGTCCTGTACCACCCGGGCCAGTGTCACCACGTCGACCCGGGCGGCGCCCGCGCGCCTGAGCACCCTGGCACAGGCACCGATGGTCGCCCCCGTCGTGAACACGTCGTCGACCAGCAGGATGCGGCGATCAGCGACGTCGCGGCCGGCCCGCAGGGCGAAGGCGCCGGCGACGTTGCGCCGCCGCGCCTCGCGCCCCAGCCCGCCCTGGCCGGAGGTCGGCCGCGGCCGGACCAGCAGGTCGACCGCGGCCGCGCGGCCGGTTTCGCGCGCCAGCGCCAGGGCCAGCAGGGCCGACTGGTTGTAGCGCCGCCGCCACAGCCGCCAGCGATGCAACGGCACCGGCACGATCAGGTCGCAATCGGCCAGATCGCCCGCGGCACGGGCCAGCCAGCGGCCGAAGGCGGGGGCGCGTTCGGTCCGGTCGGCGTGCTTCAGGCCCAGCACCAGGTCGCGGCTATGCGCGTCATAGACGAATACCGACCGGGCCTGTTCAAACGGCGGTGCGTCGGCGATGCAGGCGGGGCACAGGGTTTCCGCCCCTTCGTCGCGGCCGAAGGGCAGGCCGCAGCAGGCGCAGAACGGCGCGGCGATGAACCGGATGCGACCCCAGCATTCGGGGCATAGCTGGCCGGGGCGGTCGACCAGCCGGCGGCACCCCAGGCACAGCGGGGGCAGCAGGATGTCGAGCAAAGCTGACCCCGCGGTCAAAAATTTACGTCTCGCCCATGTCGATATCGGAATTGTCATGTTAGGGTCCCCGCCGTCATGACATCAGGGACGCCCATACTGTTTGACCGTGCCGCGTTGCGCGCCCGGCGCGCGCGCGCCGCCGGCAATTTCGCCGCGCACGACTTTCTGTACCGCGAGATCGCCGATCGCCTGGCCGACCGGCTGGACGATGTGGTCCGCCGCTTTCCCATGGCCCTCGACCTGGGCACCCGCGGCGACCTGCTGGCCCAGGTGCTGGGCGAGCGCGGCGGCGTCGAAACGCTGGTGCGCATGGACCTGTCGCCCGATTTCGTGCGTCGCGGGTCCGCAGGGCCGGGCGTCGTCGGCGACGAGGAATTCCTGCCCTTCGCGGCCGCCAGTTTCGACCTGGTGTTCAGCGTGCTGGGCCTGCACTGGGTCAACGACCTGCCGGGCGCCCTGCTGCAGATCAACCGCGCCCTCAAGCCCGACGGGCTGTTCGCCGGCGCCTTCCTGGGCGGGGCGACGCTGATGGAACTGTCCGACGCGCTGCGCCGGGCCGAAAGCGAGATCGAGGGGGCGCTCAGTCCGCGCACCGCGCCCCTGGCCGACCTGCGCGATGCGGCGGGCCTGATGCAGCGGGCGGGCTATGCCCTGCCGATCGCCGATTCCGAAATCATCACCGTGACCTATGCCGATCCCTTCGCGCTGATGCGCGAATTGCGCGGCATGGCCGAAACCAATGTCGCCGCCGGCCGCCGCCGGTCGCCGACGCGGCGGGCGACCCTGTTCCGCGCCGCCGAGATCTACATGGCCGAGCATGCCGGGCCCGATGGCCGCATCCCCGCCACCTTCGAGGTCGTCACGATCATGGGCTGGCACCCGGCGGCCACGCAGCAGCAGCCCGCCCGCCGCGGCAGCGCGACCGCGCGGCTTGCCACCGCCCTCGATGCCATCGAGCATTCCACCGGCGAAAAGGCCGGCGGCCACTGACCCAAGCCCCATGAACGAGAGAATAAAGGGATCATGATCAAGCAGACCAGTTTCTATTTCCTGCGCCATGGCGAGACCGAATGGAACCGGCTGCGCCGCTGCCAGGGCCGCAGCGACATTCCGCTGAACCAGACCGGCATCGCCCAGGCCCATGCCGCCAAGGAACGGCTGCGCGGGGTCAAGATCGGCACGATCTGCGTCAGCCCGCTGATCCGCGCCCGCGAAACCGCCGACATCGTCAACGAGGTGCTGCAGGCCCCCGTCGTCGTGATCGACGACCTGCAGGAAATCTCGTTCGGTCCGTACGAGGGGACCGAGCCCGGCCCCTGGTACACCGACCTGCTGCAGGGCGTCGCCCATGAAGGCGTGGAATCGATCGAGACCTTCTTCGCCCGCGCGCTGACCGGCCTGAACCAAGCGCTGGAACACGAAGGGCCGGTGCTGGTCGTCGCCCATGGCGGCGTGTTCTGGTCGGTGCAGCATCATGCGGCGCTGGGCCCGCGCAACGTCATTCCCAATGCCGTGCCGCTGCGCCTGGATCACGGCCCCCAGGGCTGGATCAGCGAGCTGATGGAGGCCGAGGCGGCCTGACGCGCCGCCCGGCACATTTTTCATGGAGTTGTACGAACGCCTGCTGGGCACCGGCACGAAGCGCGGCGTCGCCTCGATGTCGATCAGCATGATGCTGTTCATCATCAACGATTCGCTGATCAAGGTGGCCAGCGAATCCCTGCCGGCCGGGCAGATCATCGTCATCCGCGGGCTGATGGCGTCGGCCATCGTGCTGGCGATCATCCTGGGCACGGGCGCCGCCCGCCATCTGCCGCGCGCCCTGAACAAGGTGGCGGTCTGGCGCGGGGTGCTCGACATGATCGGCAGCCTGCTCTACCTGCTGGCGCTGTTCAACATGCCGATCGGCAACGCGACCGCGGTCAACATGACCTCGCCGCTGGGGCTGACGGCGGCCGCCGCCCTGTTCCTGAGGGAAGCCGTCGGCTGGCGGCGGTGGAGCGCGATCGTCGCCGGGTTTTGCGGTGTGCTGATGGTGGTCCAGCCCAGGCCCGACGGATTCAACTACTGGGCGCTGCTGGCGG
>Ga0222420_100596_pt1 | contig 14674 bp, 16 predicted proteins | sample 3A2ome_FD_182470 | JGI IMG/M metagenome (GOLD analysis project Ga0222420, IMG submission 182470) | Enriched microbial communities from leaf-cutter ant dump, University of Wisconsin, Madison, United States - 3A200A (version 2) | ecosystem: Environmental > Terrestrial > Nest > Insects nest > Nest...
TCTTCCGGCATTTCAGCCGGATCGCCTCGCGCGGCATTTTCGGGTTCGCCGCCAGGAAATCGTCGATCAGCTGCTGGCGGGCGACGGTCAGCGGCGCAGCCGGGCTGCGATAGCGTTCGGGGATGGTCAGCCCCGCAAAGCTTTGCCGCACCGTGCCGAAATAGGCGTCCGCCGTCTGGCCGCTGCAGGTGCCGTGCTTGCGCCATTCATGGATGACCAGCTGGCGCGAGGGCATGATGTCCAGCATGCGGTCGATCATCTGGTCCGACACCCGCTCGGTCGAGCAGTTCTCGGGCCAGCCGCCGTTGACATATTGCGGCCACAGGCCGTGGACGACAAAACCGAAGCGCCGGTCGGGTCCGCATTGCGCCTGGGGCGCCCGGTCGCCCTTGCTGGCGCAGAACTGCGGCGACCACGACAGCACCAGCAGGGTGTAGTCGTAATTGCCCGGATCGGCCTTGCGGCCCTGGGCGGCGGCGGGCCAGGCCAGCCCGGTCAGCAGCAATAGGGCAAGCACGAAACGCATGACGGTCATCCCCGACTAAGGTGGCGTGGCGATTGATCGGGAAACCGGCCCGGCCGTCAAGCCCGCAAGCTGGACAAGGCGGCGGCGGCGGCGATAATCCCGGCCATGTCCGGACCCGATTCAGGCCCCCGCCACCGCCCCGCCAAGCTGGACCGCCTCGATCTCAAGATCCTGGCGGCGCTGCAGGACAATGGCCGCATCACCAACCTGAAGCTGTCCGACCTGGTGGGGTTGAGCCCGAGCCCCTGCCTGGAACGGGTCAAGCGGCTGGAAGCGGCGGGGTATATCCGCCGCTATCGCGCCATGCTGGACCTGGAGCGGCTGTATCCCCATGTGACCGTGTTCGCCGAGGTCACGATGAAGAACCACGCGCCCGAGGATTTCGACCGGTTCGAACAGGCCATCGCCGGCCTGCCCGAAATCGTCGAGGCCCATACGGTCGGCGGCGGCTTCGACTACATCATGCGCGTGGTCTGCGCCGACATCCGCCGCTATCACCAGCTGTCGGACGACCTGCTGGCCGGCGGCCTGGGCATCGACAAGATCGCATCCTATGTCGTGATCGCCGCCGCCAAGGAATTCACCGGCTATCCCCTGGCCGAACTGGGCGGCTGATCCCTCAGCCTTCGGCGCCGGTTCAGCGCTGGCCCGGCTGCATGCCGATGCGCTTGATCAGCGCGCGGTTGCGGCGGCTGGCTTCCTCGAGCACGGCGGCGTCGCTGACATGCAGGGGCAGGCCGAGGCCTGCGGCCGCGGCAATGGTTTCCGGCGCCGCCGCCGCCCGTTTCGCCGCCGCGGTGATCGCGGCGCTGGCCTGGGGCGAGACGCCCTGCGGCCCGAACAGCCCCAGGCTCATGACAAAGGCGTCGTGGCGGTCGCCGGTCAGTTCGGCGAAGGCCGGCACCGTGCCGAACGCCTTGTGACGCTCGGCCCCGAAGGTGACGATCGGTCGCACCGGCGCCGCCCCCGGCGTCAGCGTGGCCGAAACCAGGATCGCCGCATCGGCCGTGCCGCTGCCCAGCGCGTCCAGCACCGTCCCGCGGGTCAGCGCCTCGACATCGGTCAGGCGCAGGCCCAGTTTGTGTTCGATCAGCCCGACGGCCACGCCATGCGTGGTGTGATAACCGATATAGGCGATGCGGGCCGGGCGGGCCGCGGTTGCCGCGACGAAACCGGCCCAGTCGCGGATCGGGCTGGCCTCGGGCACCACCAGCGCCACGGAAATGCCGTCGGTCAGCTTGGTAACCGGCGCGGTGGGAAAACCGGGCCGGCCGCGCGCCATTTCGTTGGCCAGCGAGATGTCGAGGCCCAGCGGATCGGAGATCAGCAGCACCGAACCGTCCTTGGGCCCGCCGCTGAGCGCGCGGTAGATTTCGATGACGTCGGCCTGCTTGACCGTGACCGGTACGCCGAGACTGGCCGCCATGCCCGGCTGCAGCAGCCTGGCCACGCGGTCGGTGATCGAATCCAAGCCGTGCAGGTCGTAGATCGTAACGGGCGGAACCGCGGCGTCGGCCGCATGGCCCGGCGCCACACTCGATACGAGCAAGGCGGCGCCAAGCAGAAAGACGGCAAGCAGCTTCATGATATCCGCCCCCGATCGATTGATACGGGCACCAGCCTAGGGCATTTCACCCGGGCGTGAAAGCGAGCATCCGCACCATCAGCAACTTGTCGAAGAATTCGCCCCCGATGCAGACCGCCCGCGGTTCGCGGCCATAGACGGTGAAACCACAGCCGCGGTAAAGCCGTTCGGCCGCCGGGTTGCCCGCCGTGACGCTGAGGGTGACCTGCGTGACATGCGGCATGGCGGCGGCACGGCCCAGCAGGTCGTCGACCAGCAGCCGGCCGATGCCGCGTCCGCCATGGCTGGCGGCGACGGCCATGCCGAACAAAAGCGCCTTGTGCCGTTCCTGCACCCGCGCCGGGACGCTCAACCCCGCGGTGCCGCACAGCCTGTCGCCGTCGAAGGCGCCCAGGATGAAATTCGCCTCCAGCCGCTGCAGCGACCAGGACAACGGGCGCGCCGCTTCCTCGGCCCAGCTCGACGTGAAGGCCGACGGCGTCGCCCGCAGGGCAGCGATGCGGAAATCGCGATAGAGGGCGACGTCGGCGGCGGTCAGCCGCCGCAGATGGATGTCAGATATGGGCAAGGCCGCGGCTGGCGCGCTTTTCCATCGCGCTGATCGCGATCATCGAGACCACGGTGAAGGCGAGATAGACCAGCGAGGCGAAGAAATAGAAGGTGAACGGCTCCTTGGTGTATTCGGCCGCCAGCTTGGATTTGCGCATCAGGTCGTCCAGCCCGACGATCGAGACCAGCGCGGTATCCTTCAGCAGGGTCTGCCACAGATTGCCCAGGCCCGGCACGGCGATGCGCCAGGCTTGCGGAAACCGCACGTGGCGGAATGTCTTCCAGGATGAAAAGCCGTAGGCCCGTGCCGCCTCGATCTGCCCGTTGGGCACGGCAAGGAAGGCGCCGCGGAAGGTTTCCGAGGCATAACAGCCCAGGACCAGGCCCAGCGCGGCGACCCCCGCCCCCCAGGGGCTGACCTCGAAATATTCGCCCGCCAGATCCGACAGGACGGCGGTGCCGCCGAAATAGAGCAGCAGCAGGATCAGGAATTCCGGCACGCCGCGGATCAGGTTGGTGAAGGCGGTCACCGGCCCCGATATCCAGCCGTGGCGCGACAGCTTGGCCAGGGCGAAGACGACACCCAGGACGACGCCGACCACGGCGGCGTTCAGTGCCAGCAGGATGGTGATCTGCGCCCCGGCCATCAGCTGGGGCAGGAATCCCTTCAGATCCACGGCGAACTACCCCCAGGGTCGAAAGCGTCAGGGCAAGAGCCATCGCCATCCCGGCTTTCGCCAGGATGGCGATGGCGCGTTACGCTCAGCGGATCGAGAACGGGAAGTACTTGTCGTTGATCTTCTTGTAGGTGCCGTCGTCGGTGATGTCCTTCAGCGCCTTGTTGAAGGCTTCGCGCAGCTCGTTGTCGCCCTTGCGGATGGCGATGCCGGCACCGGTGCCGAAGATCGCGGGATCGACGATCGGGGCGCCGAGATTGGCGAAGTCCTTGCCCTCGGGCGAATTCAGGAAGTCGAGCAGCACGGTCGAATCGGCCAGCACGGCGTCCAGGCGGCCGTTGGCCAGGTCGAGATTGGCGTTTTCCTGGGTGTCGTAATACTTGACGGTGACGATGCCCTTGTACTTCTGCTCGAGGTAATTCTCGTGGATGGTCGCGCGCTGGACGCCGACCGACTTGCCCTTCAGGCCTTCGGGCGTCGCGGTGAAGGTCACGCCCTTCTTGGCGATGAACTGGGCCGGGGTGAAATAATAGCGTTCGGTGAAGTCGACCGACTTCTTGCGTTCGTCGGTGATCGACATCGAGGCGATGATAGCGTCGAACTTCTTGACCAGCAGCGCCGGGATGATGCCGTCCCAGTCCTGGGTCACCCACTCGCACTTGACGTTCATCTTGGCGCACAGGGCGTCGCCGATCTCGATGTCGAAGCCCTGCACCTTGCCCGAGGCATCGATGTAGTTGAACGGCTTGTAGGCGCCTTCGGTACCCAGCTTGATGGTCTTCTGCTGGGCCATGGCCGGGGCGGCGAAGATGGCGCCGGCGCCCAGGGCGACGATGGCGGCAAGGGTAAGGATCTTGGTCACGTGTTTGTTCTCCCAGAGTGACTATTACGTGACTCTTAGCATGGGGCAAACACGCCTGCCGACTGGAATTTGCAGCTGCGAAAGGCCGCACCGTGACCGTCGGTTACAAATCCAGGCAACTAGTTGACCGACCGTACGCCGTGTGATGCCCGCGCGCCGTTAAGGTGGCCCCAGGCGGATCACCGGGCTTCCGGCCAGTGCCGCGCGATTACAGCAACGGAAATCGGGCCATGTTAGGCATCAGCGGCGACGTCCTTCTCACCCTCGGCCACAGCGTCGGCATCCTGGCCCTGGTCATCATCGCCTATTCGTTCCTGGTGCGCGGCCTGCAGGCGGGGTCGCGGGTCTCCAACGTCGTGACCGGCCTGGTGTTCGGGGCGGCGGCGATCGTCGCGATGCACGACACCATCACCATCGCGCCGGGCGTGATGTTCGACACCCGCAACATCCTGATCGCCCTGGCGGCGCCCTTCGGCGGCCCGATCGCCGCGGCGGTCGGGGCGGCGGTCGCCGGCGCCTATCGCCTGTCGCTGGGCGGGCCCGGCATCTGGGCCGGATCGTCGTCGATCGTGGTCGCCGCCCTGGCGGGCATCGCGTTCTCCTATATCTTCCGGCCGCGCGACGGCGCCTACCGGGTGCGCGACCTGGTGCTGCTGGGCATCCTGACCTCGACCTACCAGACGACGATCTTCCTGATGCCGGCCGACCTGGCCTGGCGCACTTTCGAGAAATGCTTCCTGCCGCTGTCGGCGATCACGATCGCCGGGGTGACGGTGCTGGGTGCGGTGCTGGGTTCGGCCCGCCGCCGGCTGCTGGTCGATGCCCGCAACAAGGAGCGCGACGCGGTCTTCCACGCGATCTTCCACAACACCGCCGATTCGTTCTACCTGTCCCGGCGCGAGGCCGACGGCCGCTATACGCTGTATGACGCCAACGCCGCGGGCCTGGCCAAACTGGGCCGCGCGCGGGGCGACGCCATCGGCCGCGACATCGCCGAACTTTACCCGGCCGCGATCGCCGCCAAGGTGATCGCCGACCTGGACCGCTGCGCGATCAGCCGCGAGGTCCAGCATTTCGAGGATAACCAGGGCGGCCTGCAAAGCTGGGAAATCGTCCTGGTGCCGATCCCCGGCGCCGACGGCGAGATCAAGTTCATCCACGGGTCCAGCCGCGACATCACCTGGCGGGTGATGGCCGAGGCGCGGCTTAAGGATGCCGCGACCACCGACATGCTGACCGGCCTGTCCAACCGCCGCGCCTTCCACGAAACCGCGATGGCCGCCGTTGCCCTGGCCCATCGCCAGCGCCGTCCGCTGGCCGCGCTGATGATCGATGCCGACCATTTCAAGACGATCAACGACAATTACGGCCATGACGTCGGTGACGTCGTCCTGGTGGCCATGGCCGACCTGCTGCGCCGCCAGGCGCGGCCCGGCGACCTGCTGGCCCGGCTGGGCGGCGAGGAATTCGCCCTGATCATGCCGGCGACCGACGATGTCGATGCCGCGGTCATGGCCGAACGCATCCGCCTGGCGGTCGAGGCGACGCCGGTCCTGACCCGGGCCGGCCATCTGCGCCTGACCATCAGCGTCGGTGTCTCGACCCTGGGCCCGACCATGACCACCCTGGACCAGCTGCTGCAGGGGGCCGACCAGGCGCTGTACCGGGCCAAGCGCGATGGCCGCAACCTGGTGCGCATCGCCGGTTCGCACCCGCTGCCGGCGGCCGAGCCGGTGCCCAGCACCGCGGAGATCGTCGCCCTGAACCAGTATGTCCGGCGGGGCAGCACCCGGCCCGGGGCGCGCAACTGACGCAAGCGTGACTTTACCGGCGGGCGCGGGGATCGGAACATGATCGCGGCGCGCGCCGGTCTGCCCCCCGCATGACCGACGGCCCTGCCCGCCGCGTTCCGGACGCGGATCGCTTCGCCCCTTTCCGACCCTGACGCGCGGCCGGGCCGGGGTTTGCGGCGCAGGGCTGCGCGCGCCGCTTCATCCCTTTATCATCCGCCCATGATCGGGCGCATGCGCGATACCCTGGACCGGATCCCGCAGGCGGCGCTGCTGCTGCTGGCGCGGCTGGCCATCGCCGCGCTGTTCCTGCGCTCGGGGCTTGCCAAGCTGGCCGACTGGGACCTGACCCTGACCTTGTTCGCCGACGATTACCGGCTGCCGCTGCTGGCGCCCGACATGGCGGCGATCCTGGCGACCGGGCTGCAGATCGCCTGCCCCGCCCTGCTGATCCTGGGGCTGGGGACCAGGCTTGCCAGCCTGCCGCTGCTGGCTATGACCCTGGTCATCCAGGTCTTCGTATACCCCGCCGGCTGGGCCGACCATTTGTGCTGGGCGGCCCTGCTGATCCTGATACTGGTGCGCGGGCCTGGCCCGATCGCGCTGGATCGCCTGAGCCGGGATCAGAAACGATAGGTCACGGCGACCGCGGGGCCGTGCTGGGTCGCGTCGTACTCGTAGCTGCCGCGGCGATAGTCGACATAAAGGGCACGATAACCAGCCTTCAGCATCCAGCTGTCGTTGACCGCATAGTTGATCGCGCCCAATGCCTGCCACGAAAAGCGCGAGCCGACCCCGAAACCGCCGATATCGCCGGCGGCCGACAGGCTCCAGGGCCCACCCAGCTCGACGCCCAACCGGACACCGACGGTCGGATCCGCCCAGCTTTCGTTCTGGGTGTGGTCGATGCGCAGGTTGGCGGCACCGGGCAGGATCTGAAGCCGGTTGTTCAGGTTCCAGAAGCGAACACCCGCCGAGACATCCAGCCTAGTGGCCGCGTCCTCATGCACCCGATACAGGGCCGAGCCTTGAACGATGGTGCTGCGCGCGCGCAATTCGGCTGACGAGAACAGCGGGCTGGGCGAGTTGGCCTTGGCGGTGACCTGGGAATACTGACCGTCGAGCAGGAAACCCCAGCGTCCCAGGCGCATCTCGCCGGCCAGCATCAGCGCGCCGTTGAGATCCTTCAGCACATCCCGGATGCTCATGTTGACATCGACTGCCGGCAGCGGCGGCAACGTCGCGGCCTTGCCGTCGATCGCGGTCGCCCAGATATAACCGGTGATCGCGAAACTCGGCCGGTCGGGGTCGGCGGCCTGGGCCGGCATGCACAAGGCGGACAGGGACAGGGCGGACAGGGACAGCCCGATGATGGCATGACGCATGTCCATACCCCTACGCCCGCACGTCAGGCATCTGTGGCGTCGCCGCCACCGTCGACAAGAACATCATGAACTTCCCCTGACTCATGGCTTCCCCTTTGATCGCCGCAATGTCCGTGCCTCCCGAACGTCTCGACAAGATCGACGCCGGAACCGGGATCGGCGGCGACATCCTGCCCGACTTTCGGGAATAGTTGTCCCGGTAATTCGACATCGCGATTCCGGATCCGGACCAGGGCCAAGCCTAGCGCCGGGCCAGGGCCGCGGCCTCGGCGGCACAGTCGGGCATTGCATCGGCCGGATTCGCCCTGGCCGCCGTCACCTCGTCCCTCGCGGCCGCCAGATCGGCAAGGAATGCCGGATCGGCCTGCAGCCGGGCAAACGTCGCCGCGCCCATGATCCGCCCGGCATCGACGTCGCTCTGCCAATGGGCGTCGCAGACCACCCGGCTCTGGCCGAATGCCAGGCCACGGGCGAGCAGGTCGTCGGCACGCTGCGGGTTGGCCTGGGCCAGGACCAGCCCCCAGCCCCAGCCGGCGGCGGTATGGCCCGACGGGTAGGAGCCGTCCTGGCGCAGCGTCGCTTCCTGGTCGGCCCGGCAGGTCGCCTCGTCGTGGACGACGAACGGCCGCACGCGGTTGTACCTGTCCTTGACGCCATAGGTCGACAGGCCGAAATCCGACAGCGTCTTCCGCATCAGCAGATAAAGCCGCGGGGTCCGGCCCTCGTCGATCCGGATACCCATCGCGCAGGAGAAGCTGTCGGCCACCTGCGGAAACGACAGATCCGCGTCGGTCATGGCAAGCGTCCAGCGGTCGGTGCCACGCAGGGGCAGCGTCGCCTTGCGCGCTTCCTCGTCCCGGGCCAGGGCTGCCGACCCCGCCGCGGGCGGGGGCCCCAGCAGGGCCAGGCTGTCCGGCAGGTCGGCCCGTGCAAGGTAACCGGGCAGGAACTTGAAACGCGGATCGGTGATGTTGGGCCCCGCGCCGCTCGATTGCGCGCAAGCCTGCCCGCCAATGACGAGCAGTGCGGAAACGGCCGCGGCCGCGCATCGAACCAGACTGACAGCCATGAAAACTCCCCCTTGGAACCGAAATGTCAGTCGGCGATCGGCCGAGGCCGATGCCGGTCCGACGATCGCGTGGCGCATCGTCACGCCGGCGCCCCGGGCATCTGCAGGGGCTTGGGCACCAGCTTGATGCCGTTGTCCTGCAGCGTGCGCATGACCTTGGACAGGATCGCCTTGCGGATCATGAACTGCCGGCCGGCGCGCGCCTTGAACTTGCCGCGGATCACCAGCGTGCCTTCCTCGATGGCCGCGATCCCCTGGCTCTTGAACGGTTCGATCAGGTTGATGCTGAGATCGGGATCGGCCGCCACTTCCTGCCCGACCTTCTTGAACAGCTTGCGGATCAGGTCGACGTCGGTATCCAGCGCGACGCGGAACACCAGCTTTTCGATCACCCATTCACGGCTGAAGTTCTGGATCTTGCCGATCTGGCCATAGGGGATCGTCGCCACGGCGCCGCGCGGATGGCGCAGCGAGACCGAGCGTAGCGACATCTTCTCGACCGCCCCCTTGGCGCCCGACGTCTCGATGTACTCGCCGGGGCGGAAGGCATCGTCGATCAGGAAGAACAGGCCGGCCACGACATCCTTGACCAGGGTCTGCGACCCCAGGCCGATCGCCAGGCCGAAGATCGACAGCCCCGTGATCAGCGGCCAGACATTGATGCCGACCATGACCAGGCTGGTCAGCACCCCGAGCGTCAGCAGGCTGATCTTGGCCAGGAAGATCAGCAGCGGGCCGACGGTGCCGAGCCGGGTGCGGGCGACCGGCGGCATATGCGGATCGGCCGCGGCCGTGGGCCGGATGCGCGTGGCCAGGATCGATAGCCAGTTCCAGAAGAAGGCGACGATCAGCACCAGGACAAAGACCTCGACCGCCTTCAGCGCGACCGTGCCGTGGGAAATGCCCAGGACATCCAGGACCGGCAGCAGCCACAGGATTGCCAGGATCGCCAGGATCCACGCCGCGACGGCAATCCGGAACGTGCCCCACAGCGCCCCGGCGAATTCCCGCCCCTGCACCAGCGCCGCCCGCCGGCCGAGCCGGTGAATCGCGGCGTCGAGATGCGGGGCGGCCAGCACCAGCAGCAGCGACGCCAGTAGCGGCCCGCCGCGCGTGGGCGTGCCGAAAGTCAGCGTCGCCTGGAGGAAAACGAAGGAGAACACGATCAGCGCCACGACGGCCCAGGGCCAGGCTGCCGCCAGCCGGCGCCGCAGGGACCCCCGTCTGGCACCCAGCGACAGGGCGATCGCGATTGGCCGGCGATGGCGGATATAGGCCGTGGCCACCAGGGCAGTGAAAGGCAGCGAGACGGCGAAGGTCGCGAACAGATCGCGCAGGGCGTCGGCCGCTCCCCAGATGCGCAGCCAGGCCAGCACTGCCAGCCCGCCGGCCGCGACGGCGACCGCCCAGGCCAGATCCCGGCGCCAGGGCCGGAAGATCGAGCGCCGCCCGCCGCCCAGCGGCATGCAGATCATCGCGGCCAGGACCGCGGTCCCTGCACAGTTCTGCAAGGCGTCCCGCAGCCGCGGATCGGCGACCGACAGGGTGGCCAGGATCATGGAGACCAGCATGACCAGCGCGCCGCTGCCCAGCCAGATCAGGCCCTGAGCGAGCCAGCCGCGCCGGCCTCGCCCCACGATCCATCTGCCGATCAGCGCGGTGGCGGCAAACGCCAGAAGAAAAAGCCCGACCGCACCCAGCGCCAGCAGCGCCGGCCGATAGCCCGCCGTTTCCATCGACAGAATGAAATTCCGCCAGCCGTCACCGGCGCCGAGCCAGTGGGCCAGCCGGTTCGCCGCACCCGTTTCGAACTGGGTCAGCAGGCGTTCGAGCACCGCCGGCGCGGCCCCCGGATCATTGGTCGAAGCATGGTCGGTCATGATTTGGGCATCGCTGAAGTATGTCTGAAGGAACAGGCCCGGCAAATTCTTCGGACGCCGCGCCGCTGGGATCTTCAGTCCGCGAAATGTATTCGCACCTTTACTGCCGACCCCACGACCAAGACTAGCGAGCCAGACGTCCCGAGATTGTGCCGAATCGGACAGTCGCGGTAATTGATGCCCTGGGGCCGCAAACGGGGGGATCGATGCTCGCCATGTCCAGGGCGAACGCCGAGCGCATCATCTGCTCGGACGGTTGGCTGTCGCACATGTCGGAAGCCTTCCGGCGGGATTTGCTGCAGCATGCCCTGCTGCTGAAATTCGAGCCGGATACCACGATATTCCGCCCGGGGGACCCGATGGGCGGCATCTACGGCCTGGTTTCCGGCACGGTAAGGGTGAACACCGCACCGCTCGATTCGACGCCGCGGCTGATCCATATCGGCCTGCCCGGGGCCTGGACCGGCGAAGACAGCTTCATGACGGGCGATCCGCGCCGGATCGAGTTGCGCACGGTCAGCGAAACCTGGCTGATGCACGTGCCGCTGGAAACCATGGAACGGCTGACGGCGCGCGACCCCAACATCATCAGGGCGTTCGGCGTCATCTCGATCCTGTCGTCGGACGTGCTCTTGCGGGTCGTGCACGACCTGCAGAAAAAGGACGCCAGCGAACGCATCGCCTCGGTCCTGCATCGCATGGCCTGGACGACCGACGTCGCCATCCCGCTGTCGCAGGACAGCCTGGGTGCCATGGCCAACGCATCGCGCAAGCAGGTGAACATGGCGATCCAGCGCTTCACGGCGGCCGGCTGGGTCGAGCGCGGCTATCGGTCGGTCATCATCCGCGACATCCTCGCGCTACGGGAATATGCCGAGCGCGAGGACGCGGGTTGATCTGCCGCTCCCCGCACACCAGATCAGTGCAAGCACAGAATCAGGTGAATCGATGTCCGACGAAACCGATACCGAGACGATGAACGATGCGGAATGGCGCGACCGGCTGTCGCCGGAACAATATCGCGTGCTGCGCCGGCACGGCACCGAACGGCCGGGATCGAGCGCGCTGAACCATGAAAAGCGCCAGGGAACCTTCGCCTGCGCCGGATGCGGCCTGCCGCTGTTTCCATCCGAAAGCAAGTACGAATCGGGCAGCGGCTGGCCGTCGTTCTACGCCCCGCTGGCCGATGCCGTCGAAACCACCGAGGACCGGACGCACGGGATGGTGCGGACCGAGGTGCATTGCCGCCGTTGCGGCGGCCATCTGGGCCACGTCTTTCCCGACGGGCCGCGGCCGACCGGCCTGCGGTTCTGCATGAACGGCGCGGCGCTGGATTTCAAGCCGAAGGAATGAGCGTGATCAGTCCGCCCAGCGGTGGTGGACCCAGAACCACAGGCCGGGGGCCGAACGGATCCACCCTTCCAGCTTCTGGTTGATCCAGGCGACACCGGCCGCGATGTCGGCCTGGCGGTCGCCCGATTGCGGCAACTTGACCGGCGGTTCGATCACCACGCGGAAATGCGCGCCGCCCAGCCGTTCGACCCGCGCGGCGATGACCGGCATGTCATAGCGCAAGGCGGCATCGACCAGCCCGGTCGACGTCATCGCGGGCCGCCCGAAGAACGTGGCGGGGATGCCGTCGTTCATCTTCTGGTCCATCAGCAGGGCCAGCGATTGCCCGCCGCGGATAGCGGCCAGCATCTCGCGCGCCCCGCGGGCGCCCTTGCGCACGCGGCGTCCGCCGACGGGACGGCGCATCTGTTCGATCACCCGGTCGGCAAAGGGATTGTTGGCGGCGCGATAGATCTGGACGGTTTCTATGCCGTTGCGGCTGGGCGCGCTGGACAGGATTTCCCAGTTGCCGAAATGGCCCGAGAAGAATGCCACCGGCACGCCGGCAACCGCCGCGGCATGCAGATGTTCGGCCCCGACCAGTTCGGTGCGGGCACCACCGGCCAGCAATTCGTCGAGATGGGGATATTCGCCGGTGACGCGGCCCAGATTGTCCCACATCGCCATCAGGGTCGCGTGGACCTCGTCCTCGCTGAGTTCGGGCATGGCCGACGCCAGGTTTCGGCTGGCCGTGCGATGCGCCCGCGTCCGCGGCCCGATGGTCCGGCCGAGCCATCCGCCCAGCCACGATGCCGCATCGATCGGCAACAGACGGAACAGGCCGAAGACGGCTTCGAGAAGATCGGCTTCCAGCCGGTACCGCAAATCACGACGCATCGCCCCGCAACGCGGGAAAGCCCATCGGGTTCCGCGTCAGGTGGTGGCGACGGGCGTAACCGGCGATCCGACGGCACCGGGCAGGCGCAACGGCGGCGCCGTCAGCAGGAACCGGCTGCGCCCCTGCACGCGCAGATGGCGCGCCAGGTCGGTCAGGTGCCACAATTCGCCCAGCGGCACGCCCAGGTGAAACAGGCAGAGTTCATGCAGCGGCAGGGCCGCATGGCGACAATCGCCGCCGTCGCGCGCCGGCAGGCCTTCGACCGCGTAATTGTCGGCGATCAGCGCACTGATGCCGCTGTCGCGGATCCAGCCGCGCAGGGCGTCGTCGCGGCCGTCCAGCACCGAACATAACCCGTCGACGACCTCGGCGGTCGGCTGCCCGCCCATCTCGACCAGGCATTGGGCGAAACCGGTATGCAGGCACAGCATGTCGCCGGGCTCGACCACCACGCCGTCGGCCTGCATCGCCGCCATCAGATCGGCATGGCCGATGAAGCGGCGGTCACGGCCGTAATGGGCCTCCAGGTCGACCAGCACCGCGCGGCCCTGGATCGCCTTGGCCGCCATGGTCTCGATCCCCAGCGCCCCGGCACCGCGATGCCCGCCTTCGGGCGTGTCCAATCCCAGGTAGTCGCGCGGGCCCGCGATGTCGCGGCCGGCGCGCCAGCCATTATAGAAGACGGCCTCGGCCCGGCCGTCGCCATCGACGTCGAACTGCCCGCCGAAATGCGCCAGCGCATCCCATTGCGTGGAATATTGCAGGCAGATCAGGACCTTGTCGTCGCAGGTCACGTCGGTGTGCCGGGCATCGTCCTGGCCCAGCGGATAGGCGAAGCGCGGGCGTTCGTCGGTGCCGGTCGGCGACAGGATGGGGGCGAACCGCCGCGGGTTGAGGACGCTGCCGCCCGGCAGGTCGAGCGGCAGCGACAGGCAGAAGCTGCGCCCCTCGCGCACCTCGGCGATGCCCTGGCGGACTTTTTCCGGGGTCAGCAGGTTCAGGCGGCCAAGCTGGTCGTCGGGGCCGAAATCGCCCCAGGTCGACCCTTCGGGCCGGAATTTCCAGCGCTCGGTCGCCATTCCCCCTCCTTTTGGCGGTCAGTGCCCCATCGGTGCCCGCAACAGGTAGAAACCGCCCTTCAGCTCGCCGAACAGCCGCGCGACCTCGGGGTGGCGCACCGGCTCGCCGGTGTCGTCGGGCAGCAGGTTCTGCTCGGACACATAGGCGACATAGGTCGAATCAGCGTTTTCCGCCAACAGGTGATAGAATGGCTGGTCCTTGTGCGGGCGTACCTCGGCCGGGATCGATTGATACCATTCCTCGGTATTGTTGAAGGTCGGATCGACATCGAACACCACGCCGCGGAAGGGAAACACGCGGTGGCGCACGACTTGGCCGATGGTGTATTTGGCCTGACGGTTGACGCGCTGGTTCATCGGCGCAGTCTAAGGCGCGAACCGGCGCAGTTTCAACCGGCGGGCGTTCGATAAGCCGGGGTTCCGTCCGCCCGGTCGAGCAGGCCGGCCTTGAACCCGGGGGGCCGGTTCTCTACGTTGCGGACAATAGTCCGCGTCCCGTGCCGCAAGGAACCCGTCCGGCCATGGCGTTCACCGCCGACACCACCGACCTTACCCAGCCGCCGCTCGACCCGGCGCTGGCACCGCTCGGCCAGTTGCTGATCGCCGCGGGCTACATATCGTCCGACGAATTGGAAAGGGCCCTTGCCTTCCAGCGCCAGTTCGGCGGCCGGCTTGGCGGTGTCCTGGTCCGCATGGGCACGCTGTCCGAAGAACGCCTGCTGGACACGCTGTCGCGCCAGCTGGCCATGCCGGTGGCCACCCCCGACCGCATTCCCGGCAATGCCGCGCCCTTCCAGGCGATGATCGAGGAGTCCGGCCTGCCGATCGACTGGTGGCTGGACCAGGCCGTGCTGGCCTGGACCGAGGACGAGCGCGACGTGCATGTCATCGCCCGCGACCCGCTCAGCCCGATCGTCCAGGAAGTGATCACCCAGGCCTTCGGCCAGCGCGAGGTGACCTGGTGGCTGACCGCCAACCAGGAACTGGACAAGGCCCTTCACCTGGTCCGCCAGGTCCAGGAGCGGCTGGAGGCCAAGTCGGG
>Ga0222420_100599_pt1 | contig 14599 bp, 14 predicted proteins | sample 3A2ome_FD_182470 | JGI IMG/M metagenome (GOLD analysis project Ga0222420, IMG submission 182470) | Enriched microbial communities from leaf-cutter ant dump, University of Wisconsin, Madison, United States - 3A200A (version 2) | ecosystem: Environmental > Terrestrial > Nest > Insects nest > Nest...
CAGGTTCGACAGGGCGTCGGCCGCGACGTTGGTGCCGACGATCGATTTCCAGGTCACCGCGCCGCGGACCGGATAGTTGATCGATGCCCCCAGCATGGCGGCGGCGGCGGCCTCGTTCGTGCAGGTTTCGACCCGCACGCCCAGCTCGGCCATCATGTCCTCGGCGTCGACCACCACGTCCAGCAGATGCGAGACCGGCGCGCCCTGGTAACCGCCGACATATGACACGCCCGACTGCAGCAGCGCCTTGGTCACGGCCATGATGCCTTCGCCATGGAAGACCTCGCCGTCGCCCAGCCTCAGCGCCGCGATATCCTTCTTGAAGGAAACCTCGGCCATGGCGCTCAGCCCCGCTCGGGCTCGTCGCCCGACAGGGCGGCGATGATGTCGCGCAACTGGCGCAGGAACAGCGGTTTGTTTTCCAGCCCGATGATGCGGTCCAGCTCGGCGTCGTGCGCCTGGGCATGGCGGTGCAGTTCGACCAGGGCCTCGTGCCCGGCCGCCGTCATGGTCAGGGCGTAGCGCCGCTTGTCGCCGCTGATCCGCTCGCGCCGGATCAGCCCGCGTTTCTCCAGGGCGTTCAGCGCCGGCGTCAGGCTGGACTTGTCGCGGCCGTCCGCGCGGCTCAGTTCGGTCTGGGTGATGCCGGGGTTCTGCTCGATCAGCGTCAGCAGCGCGTACAGGCCCGGGGTGAAGTCGGCCTGGCCGATGCGGCGAGCCACCGCCTGGAACGAGACGTTCTGGGCGCGGCGCAGATGGAAACCGATGAAATCGGCCAAGGGACCGAATTGCACGGCATCGGCTGGCGGGGCTTCGCTGGGCTTTGCCTGGGGCGGCATGGCGTGAAGCTTTCTCTCCCTGTGGTCGCCGGCCCATGGCCAGACGACCTTGTTCGTTGGGAGAAGCTTACGCGCGGATAATCGTCGGAGTCAAAACTGTTTTAGATCAAACTAATTTTTGGATGGTCAGTGGCGGATGACGGCGCGGACGGCATCGGCCGCTTCGCGCTGGGCCGCCATGTCCAGCACCAGGGTGTCGTCGCCGAACTCGTCCTCGTCGGCGGCAAAGGTCGGCAGAACCTGGATCCAGCGCCAGATGACCGAGGCGAGCAGGCCCAGGTCGAACAGGACCACCAGGACCAGGAACAATTCCTTCAGTGCGTAACCGGTCATCTCAGAACTCCGAATTGGCTGGGCTGCGATGACCGGACTTTGCCTTCGGTCCGGGTAATCGTGGGTCCACCCTTGCAACTTTCTGTCACGGGTTCTGCAAGGCCGCAGCCCCCTTGCACGACCGCGTGCGATCTTTTATATGATGACCATAATTTCAAACATCGAAGGCGATTGCCATGGATGGACGTATCGAGGCGCCAGGCTTGTCCGGCGGGGCGGATGCCAAGCCGCTGGGGCGCGGGGCGATGCTGGCCCTGCTGACGGCGCTGTCGGCCTTCGGCATGCTGGCGACGAACCTGTACCTGCCCTCGCTGCCCAGCATGGCGCAGGGGTTGGGGACCGATGCCCGGGGCGCCCAGGCGACGCTGTCGGTGTTCCTGGCCGGGTTTGCCGTCGCCCAGCTGATCGCCGGGCCGCTGTCAGACCGTTATGGCCGCCGCCCCGTCCTGCTGGCCGGCGCGGCGCTGTATGCGGTGGCATCGGGGTTGTGTGCCCTGGCCCAGACGCTGGATGCGATGCTGGCCCTGCGCGTGCTGCAGGCGATCGGCGCCTGCGCCGGCACGGTGCTGGTCCGCGCCATTCTGCGCGACCTGTACCAGGGCCCGGCCCTGACCCGCGCCTTTGCCATCATCACCACCTTCATGGCCGCCGCCCCCGGCTTTTCGCCGCTGGTCGGCGGGGTGATCGAGACCGCCTGGGGGTGGCGCGCCAATTTCATGGCAATTGCCCTTTTTGCGACGGTTGCGGCGCTGGCCACCTGGCGCTGGATCGGCGAAACCAATCGCCATCCCAACCTGACCCTGTCGCCCGCGGCGATGATCCGGGATTATGCCCTGCTGCTGGTGCAGCCGGCCTTCATCGGCCCGGCGGCGGCCGCCGCCCTGGCGCTGGGCGGGCTGTTCGCCTATTTCTCGGCCACCCCCGCCCTGTTTGTCGGCCAGTTGGGGTTGAGCCCGGCGCAATTCGGCCTGATCCCGGCCGGCACGGTGCCTGCCGTGTTCCTGGGCGGCGCGCTGGCCCCGAAACTGGCCCAGCGCCTGGGCGAACGCCCCGCGATCCTGCTGGCGCTGGGCCTGATGGTCCTGGGCCCCGCGCTGATGGCCGTGCTGTTTGCGACGCAGGCCCCCGGCCTAGTCGTCGCCATCGCGCCGTTCGTGATCTTCCTGCTGGGCCTCGGGATCATCAACCCGCTGGCGACGGCCGCCGCCCTGCGCCCGTTCCCGCATCACGCCGGCGCGGCATCGGCCCTGATCGGTTTCCTGCAGATGGCGGCGGGCACACTGACCACGCTGTCGGCGACGCTGCTGCCGCTGCCCGCGAACCTGCCCCTGCCGATAACGATCCTGGCCTGCAGCCTGGGCGGGCTGATCGTCTACGCCCTGTCGGCCCGCAAGGCGTGAAAGGCCGTACCATGACCGCGATGACGGCCGAGACCGCCTTCCGCATCTTTACCCGGCCCCGGCTGCAGGAGCCTGCCGCGGCCGAACAGGCGATCGCGGCCACGGCCGATACCGGGCGGGTGCCGTTCCGCGACGGCGGGCTTGCCTGGTACGGCTGGGGCGCCGGCCCACTCGCCTTGCTGGTGCATGGCTGGTGCGGCCGGGCCACCCAGTTCCACGCCCTGGTTCCGGCCCTGGTCGCGCAGGGCTATCGTGTCGTCGCCTTCGACGCGCCCGCCCATGGCGCCTCGGACGGGCGCCAGGCCACCGTCACCGATTTCGGCGAGGCGGTGCTGGCCGTCGCCGCCCATCACGGCCCCGTCGACCTGCTGGCGGGTCATTCGATGGGGTCGCCAGCGGCACTTTACGCCTTTGCCCACGGCCTGACGGTGGGGCGCTCGGTGCATGTCGCGGGCGTCGCCTCGCTGGTCTGGGCGGTCGGCCGGCTGGCCCGGGCGCTGGGCCTGCCGCCCGACGAGTTGCCGGCGCTGCGCGCCCATATCGAGGATTTCATCCGGGCACCGCTGGAATCGATGGATCTGGACGTGCTGCGCCCCGGCCTGCGCCACCCCGCGTTGCTGTTGCACGACCCCGCCGACGCCGAGGTGCCTTATGGCGACAGCCAGGCGCTGGCGGCCGCCTGGCCCGGCGCCGTGCTGCAGCCGATGCCCGAGGCCGGCCACAACCGCATCCTGCGCGACCCGCGCACCGTCGCGGCGGTGACCGGTTTCACTGCGCCGGCGGTCACAGGTTCTGCCGCTTGCGCTCGGTCTCGATGAACGATTTGCACAGGCCGCCCGGCACCGCGCCGAAAAAGGCGATATGGGCCGGCGCGCTCTGACGCTGGGGATCGGCGCGATACCAGCTTTCGACCGCATTGGCCAACGCCCCGGCCTTGAGCTGCAGCCGGGCGAAACATTCGGTCAGGCCCGCGCCGATCATCTTGCGGGGCGGGCTGTCCTCGTCGGACGGGTTCTGCAATTCGTCGGCGATGCCGGCAACGACGCCGGCCTTGGAATCCGACGACAGCATCGACCAGGTCTGGTGATTGGGGATGAAAGAATCTGCCCGGGCACCGAACGCGACGGTGACGGCCAGCAACGCCAAGGCGAACCCAAACCGCTTCATTCCCGCCCCCGCATCATCATAGATCCGGTACGCCAGTACTATCGAATGCAAATATAGATCGTATTTTCGGATAATTCCAACCACTTTTTGGCGAATTGCCGAGCGCAGCCAGATTACGCCCTTAGGCGTAGAAAAGAAAGCGGCCGCGCCCGGGCGGGACGCGGCCGCATCGGCAGCTGAACGGTGATCAGCCGCGGCCGATGAACGGCATCTTGGTCGCCATCACGGTCAGGAACTGGACATTGGCATCCAGCGGCAGGCTGGCCATGTAGACCACCGCCTGGGCGACGTGGTTGGCATCCATCGTCGGTTCGATCGCCGTCGAGCCATCGGCCTGGGGTACGCCCTGTTTCATCCGCGCGGTCATCGGCGTGTCGGCATTGCCGATATCGACCTGGCCGCAGGCGATGTCGTATTTGCGCCCGTCCAGCGACGTCGACCTGGTCAGGCCGGTGATCGCGTGCTTGGTGGCCGTATAGGGCGCCGAATTGGGCCGTGGCGCATGGGCCGAGATCGAGCCGTTGTTGATGATGCGGCCGCCGCGGGGCGATTGCGCCTTCATGATGCGAAAGGCTTCCTGGGTGCACAGGAACGGCCCGGTCAGGTTGACGTCGACCACCGCCTTCCACTGTTCGACCGTCAGGTCTTCCAGCAGCACCGGCGGCGCGCCGGTGCCGGCATTGTTGAACAGCACGTCAAGCCGGCCCCAGGCCTGGGCCGTCCGGTCGAACAGCGCCTTGACCGCCGCCGGGTCGGACACATCGGCCGGCACCACCAGGGTTTCGCTGCCCGCGGGCGCCAGACCGGCCGTCTCCTCCAGCGCCTCGCGCCGGCGGCCGGCCAGCACGGTGGCATAACCCGCGCCCAGCAGGCCCAGCGCCACGGCCCGGCCGACGCCGCTGCCGGCGCCGGTGACCAGGGCGACCTTGCGAACTTCACTCATCGATCGATGTTCCTTCCCCTGTGGATGACGATGGTCACCCGGAGCGCCGATCGTCGTCCCGGCGAAGGCCGGGACCCAGAGAAAGCGCAGTGCGGATTGCGACGCCCTTGCCCTGGATCCCGGCCTTCACCCGGATGACGGACCCGCCCTTTATGACGCATCCAAGCTCAAAGTCAGCGCCATGGGTTCAAGACCGGCGTCGACTAGTGATTATCCCTCGGCACGCCGTAGGTTTCGGCGATGCGCTGGAACTTTACCGCGTTCTCGAACACGGCGCCGCCATCCAGTTGCCCGACATGGGCGCGGTGCAGTTCCTGCCACGGCGTCTGGTTGACCAGCTCGGGCAGCTTGAGGTCGCGGCGGCGGGCGGCCAGTTCCTCGTCCGGGATCAGCATGTCGGCCCGGCGGGTCTTGAGATCGACGCGCACCCGGTCGCCGGTGCGCAGGATGGCCAGTCCGCCGCCCACCGCGGCCTCGGGCGAGGCATTGAGGATCGAGGGGCTGCCCGACGTGCCGCTTTGCCGTCCGTCGCCGATGCAGGGCAGTTCGTTGACGCCGCGCTTCACCAGCGCGTCGGGCGGCAGCATGTTGACCACCTCGGCCCCGCCGGGATAACCGACCGGGCCGCAATGGCGGATCACCAGCAGGCAGTGTTCGTCGATGTCCAGGGACGGGTCGTTGATGCGGTCGTGGTAGTCCTCGGGGCCTTCGAAGACGATGGCGCGGCCCTCGAATGCATCCTCGTCGCCCGGCTTGCACAGATAGCGGCTGCGGAATTCCTCGGAGATGACCGAGGTCTTCATGATCGCGCAATCGAACAGATTGCCGGTCAGCACGGCGAAACCGGCCTTGTCCTTCAGCGGCCGTTCATAGGGGCGGATGACGTCTTCGTCGTGGATGCGCGCGTCGCGGTTGTTGTCGCCGATGCCGCGGCCGGTGACGGTCAGCGCGTCCTGGTGGATCTTGCCGTGCTTCATCAATTCGCCGATCACGGCGGGCAGGCCGCCGGCCCGGAAATAACTTTCGCCCAGGTAGCGGCCGGCCGGCTGCATGTCGACCAGCAGCGGAATGTCGTAACCGACCCGGTCCCAATCGGCCGTGGTCAGGTCGACCCCGACATGGCGGGCGATCGCCACCAGATGCGGCGGGCAGTTGGTCGACGCGCCGATGGCCGAGGCGCAGACGATCGCGTTCTCGAACGCCGCCCGCGTCATGATGCGCGACGGCCGCAGGTCTTCATGTACCATGCCGACGATGCGGCGGCCGGTGGCATAGGCCATCTGCGCCCGTTCGCGATAGGGTCCGGGAATGGCGGCACAGCCCGGCAGGCTCATCCCCAGCGCCTCGGCCATCGCATTCATCGAACTGGCGGTGCCCATCGTGTTGCAATGCCCGACCGACGGGGCCGAGGCCGCGACCATGTCGATGAAGCGGTCGTAATCGAGCTCGCCCAGGGCATGGCGGCGGCGCGCCTCCCACACCACGGTGCCCGATCCCGCCAGCTTGCCTTCGAAATGCCCGTCCAGCATCGGCCCGCCGGACAGGACGATGGCCGGCAGGTCGACGGTCGCGGCGCCCATCAGCATGGCCGGCGTGGTCTTGTCGCAGCCCGTCGTCAGCACCACGCCGTCGAGGGGGTAGCCGTACAGCACCTCGACCAGGCCGAGATAGGCCAGGTTGCGGTCGAGCGCCGCGGTCGGCCGCTTGCCGGTTTCCTGGATCGGATGGACCGGGAATTCCAGCGGGATGCCGCCGGCATCGCGGATGCCGGCGCGCACGCGTTCGGCCAGCTCGATATGATGGCGGTTGCAGGGCGACAGGTCGGACCCGGTCTGGGCGATGCCGATGATCGGCTTGCCCGAGCGCAGTTCCTCGGCCGTCAGGCCGAAATTCATGTAGCGTTCGAGATAGAGGGCGGTCATCCCCGGATTGTCGGGATTGTCCCACCAGCGCGTGGAGCGCAGCCTGTTCGTCATCGAATGTCCCCCGGATACGCGAAACCGACTATTCCTTCACGGCACCGGTCATGCTGGACACGTAGTGCTCGACGAAGAAGGAATACAGGATGGCGACCGGCAACGAGCCGAGCAAGGCCCCAGCCATCAGCGGCCCCCAGTGATAGACGTCGCCTTCGACCAGTTCGGTGATGACGCCGACCGGCACGGTCTTGTTCTCGGACGACGAGATGAAGGTCAGCGCGTAGATGAATTCGTTCCACGAAAGGGTGAAGGCGAATATCCCGGCCGAGATCAGCCCCGGCACCGACAACGGCAGGATGATCTTGACCAGGATCTGGAACCGGCTGGCCCCGTCGATCAGCGCGCATTCCTCCAGCTCGAACGGAATCGACTTGAAATAGCCCATCAAGAGCCAGGTGCAGAACGGAATCAGGAAGGTCGGATAGCTGAGCATCAGCGCCGCGCGCGTATCGAACAGCCCGAGTTTCAGGACCATCGCCGCCAGCGGGATGAACAGGATCGAGGGCGGCACCAGATAGGCCATGAAGATGGCCAGGCCCGTGGGCTGCGCGCCGCGGAACCGCAACCGTTCGATCGCATAGGCCGCCGCGACCGAGGCGGCCAGCGACAGGAACGTCGCGACCGTCGAGATCAGGATGGTGTTCCACATCCAGTCGGGATAGCTGGTCTCGAACAGCAGGTGCCGGAAATGCCGCAACGTCGGTTCGACCACCCATAGCGGGTTGCCGCCCTTGAGGTCGTAGAGCTCGGCGTTGCTTTTGAACGACGTCACCGCCATCCAGTAGAACGGGAACAGCAGCACGAACAGGAAGATCGCGAGCGGTATGTAGACCGTCACCACCTTGCGCGGCAACGAGGTCAGGTAATCCATGCCGCCTTCGTCGGCGGTCCGGGCCTTGCGTGGCATCAGTGCATCTCCCCGCTCAATCCCGGCCGCCCTGCTGCCATTTGCGGCGTTGCAGGCCGTAATAGCTGAACATGACGGCGGCGACCAGGAACGGGATCATCGACGAGGCCAGCGCCGCCCCCTCGCCCAGCCGGCCGCCGGGAATGGCGCGCTGGAACGCCAGCGTCGCCATCAGATGGGTGCTGTTGACCGGCCCGCCGCGGGTCAGGACGTAGATCAGCTGGAAATCGGTGAAGGTGAACAGGACCGAGAAGGTCATCACGACCGCGATGATCGGCGTCAGCATCGGCAGCGTGACATAGCGGAACCGCTGGAACGGCGAGGCACCGTCGAGGGTCGCGGCCTCGTAGAGCGAGGCAGGAATGGTCTGCAGCCCCGCCAGCAGCGAGATCGCGACGAACGGAATGCCGCGCCAGACATTGGCCACGATCACCGAGATCCGCGCATTGGTGCCGTTGCCCAGGAAGTCGATATTGCCATCCATCAGTCCCAGGCCCTTCAGGGCCCAGGTGATGACCGAGAACTGCGTGTCGTAGATCCACCAGAAGGCGATGGCCGACAAAACCGTCGGCACGATCCACGGCAACAGGACGATGGCGCGCACGAACGCCTTCAACGGCACGTTCTGGTTCAGCAGCAGCGCCAGCCACAGCCCCAGGAAGAATTTCGCCGCGCTGGCGATGACGGTGTAGAGGATGGTGTTGGACACCGACAGCCAGTAGACCGGGTCGCTGGCCAGCGATCGGATGTTCTCGAGCCCCGTGAACCGCCCGGCCGAGCCCAGATTGGCGTCGGTGAAGCCGAGCCACAGCCCCAGCCCCAGCGGATAGGCCAGGAACACGGTCAGCAAGGCCGCCGCCGGCAGCATGAAGACCAGGCCCAGGAGATTGCGGCTGTCGGAAAATGCCCTCGCCAGCCGCCGCCAGCGATCGCCGGCGGCGGGCGCGAAGCCATGGGCGGCAACCGTCATGTCGATCCCCCGGACCTGGTCATTGCATCAGGCCTTGTAGATCCGCTTGGCCTTTTCGGCCGCGGCGGTCGCGGCCTGCTTGGGCGTGGCATTGCCCGCACAGACCGACGCGAACATGTCGACCACGACGAAGTCCGAGATCACGGCGGCCGAGGCCTCGCCGAGCGAGCCGGAATAACCGTTGTCGAGCATCACCTTGACCGAATCCCGGTAGGGCGTCGCCTTCGGGTCCGCGGTCCAGACCGGCGCGTCCTCGTACGCCTTCAGCGGATGCGAGACATAACCGATCGAGGCCTCCATCCAGGGCACGAACTGTTCGCGTTCCCACATGAAGCGCAGGTAGTCCTTCGCCGCATTCGGGAACTTGGTGTACTGGAACACGAAGGCCTGGAACATCAGGTTGAATTCGGTCGGCCGGCCGATCGGACCGACGGGGAAATTGGCGTGGTAGATGTCCTTCGCCATTTCCTGCATGGCCGGCGCATCCGACGTCTTGGCCGCGTAATAGACCGAGATGCCGTTATTGGTCAGGCTGCATTCGCCGGCCAGGAACGCCTTGTTGTTGGACGGATCCAGCCAGGCCAGCGTGCCCGGCACGAAGGTGGCGTAAAGCTGCTTGACGTATTCCAGCGCCGCGACCGTCTCGGGGCTGTCCAGCACCACCTCGTTCTTCTGGTTGACCACCATGCCGCCATGCGACCACAGGGCCCAGTTGCACCAGGTATTGCCGTCGCCGGTGGCATGCCCCAGGGCAAAGCCGGCGGGCGTGCCGTTCTTGTGCAGCGCCTGGCACAGTTTCAGGAAGTTCGCGGTGTCCTTGGGAATTTCCTCGAAACCGGCCTTCTGGATATGGCTTTTGCGATGGACGAGACAGGCGCCCGCCGCGCCCATCGGCAGGGCGATCCACTTGCCGTCGCGCTGGCCATAACGTTTGCAGACGTCGTACCAGCCGCCGTATTTGTTGCCGAGATATTCGGCGACGTCCGAGATGTCGACCAGCTTGGACGGGAATTTCTGCGGATCGTCGTTGGTGCCGATGATGATGTCGGGACCCGATCCGACCTGGGCGGCGACCGCCGCCTTGGGCCGCACATCCTCCCAGTTCTCGCTGTCGACGCGGATCTCGATGTTGTTGGCCTCGGCGTATTTCTTGGTCGTGGCCAGCCAGTTGACCTCGTCGCCCTGCACGAAGCGCTTCCAGCGCAGGACGCGCAGCTTGGCGCCGCTTTCGGGTTTGAGATTCATGCTCTGCGCCGCCGCCTGGCGGGGCTTGAGCAGGCCGCCGGCACCGAGCACAAGGCCCGCACCGGCGCCGATCTTGATCACATCGCGTCTGGTCGTCATGGCTGCACCTCCTCCTGGTTTTCCTCATGCGCCGGTTCTGTTGCCGACCGGCTTGTCGTCGAAGTCAGTTGCGTCGGGTAATCGTCTTTCCGGTGGTCGCGTCGAACAGATGGACCATGTCCAGCCGCGGCAGCAGGTCGATCGCCGTGCCCGGCGCAAAGCCGTGGCGTTCCTCGACATTGGCGCATAGCCGCACCTGGGCCGCCTCGCAGAAGACGAAGGTGTCGGCCCCGGTCGGTTCGACCACCTGCACCATCGCGCGGAAACCGCCGGGCCCGAGGCCCAGATGCTCGGGCCGCACGCCATAGATGACGGGCTGGCCCTGCTCGCCCCCGGCGTCGCGGGCCAGCGGCAGGCGGGTGCCGTCGGCCGCCACCACCGCGACGTCGGCGCCGCGGTCGATATGGCCGGGAATGAAATTCATCGCCGGCGAGCCGATGAAACCCGCGACGAACTGGTTGGCAGGCCGGTCATACAGGTCGAGCGGCGCGCCGGCCTGTTCGACGATGCCGTCATGCATGACGACGATGCGGTCGGCCATCGTCATCGCCTCGACCTGGTCATGGGTGACATAGATCGAGGTGGTCTTCAGCCGCTGGTGCAGCGCCTTGATCTCGGTGCGCATCTGCACGCGCAGCTTGGCATCCAGGTTCGACAGGGGTTCGTCGAACAGGAAGACCTGCGGGTCGCGCACGATGGCCCGGCCCATCGCCACGCGCTGGCGCTGGCCACCCGACAATTGCCGCGGATAGCGGTCCAGATAGGGCTTAAGCCCCAGGATTTCGGCCGCATCGCCGACCCGGGCATCGATTTCGGCCCCGGCCGCACCGCGCAGCTTCATCGAGAACGCCATGTTGTCACGCACCGTCATATGCGGGTACAGCGCGTAGTTCTGGAACACCATGGCGACGTCGCGTTCCTTGGGCGCGACATCGTTGACCACACGCCCGCCGATCGAGATTTCGCCGCCGGTGATCTGTTCCAGGCCCGCGACCATGCGCAGCAAGGTCGACTTGCCGCAGCCGGACGGGCCGACCAGCACGACGAATTCACCATCCTCGATCGCCACGTCGACGCCATGGATCACTTGCGTGGCACCGAAAGCCTTGGTGACGCGGCTGATTTCGACCGAAGCCATGCTTCCTCCCGGCAGTAATGGGCGTGAACTCAGATCGTCCAGCCACCATCGATGATGTAGGTCTGGCCCGTGACATAGGCCGCGGCGGGACCGGCCAGATAGCAGGCCAGTTCGGCGATCTCGTCAGGGGTGCCCAGCCTGCCCATGGGCTGGCGGGCGATGAAGGCTGCGCGCGCCGCGTCGTAGTCGCCGGTCGCCGCCAGCCGGTCGTCCAGCGACGGCGACTGCACCGTGCCGGGGCAGATCGCGTTGCAGCGGATGCCTTGCGTGACATAGTCGGCCGCGACCGATTTGGTCAGGCCGATGACGGCCGCCTTGGTCGTGCCGTAGACGCAGCGATTGGCCACGCCCTTGATGCTGGACGCCACCGACGACATGTTGACGATCGCCCCGCCGCCGCTCGCGATCATGCCGGGCAGGAAGGCGCGGATCATGCGGAACATCGACTTGACGTTCAGGTCGAAGGCCTGGTCCAGCTCGTCCTCGGCCGCGTCCAGCACCGTGCCGCCATGGACGAAACCGACGCAGTTGAACAGGACGTCGGCCGGCCCGACCAGACCGGCGAAATCACGGACGGCCGCGCCGTCGCGCACGTCCAGGACATGAAGATCGATGCCGGGCACACCGGCCAGTTCGCCCAGCCGGGCGCGGTTCAGATCGGCCGCGGCGACCCTGGCACCGCGACGCGCGAACGCCTCGGCGGTGGCGCGGCCGATACCCTGTGCCGCTGCCGTGACGACTACACGCTTGCCCGCAAGCCCGTCCGTCATTCCTCCCCCCGACAGGCCTCAGGGGCCCGTCCAACAGCGATCTTCGTCGCCTGATCCAAAGGTGATGATAGCGATAACATGAGTTTGCGCGGGATGAAAGCGTCATCACGGCATTGCGCAGGATTCAGCGGACCGATCCGTTATAGTCTCGACCCGGGGGGTTGTTGCTTACAGTGAGGACGATGATGAAACGCGTGATTGCCGGACTTAGCCTTGCCACCGCCCTTGCCGCCACCACGGCCTTCGCCGCCGACATGCCGCCCCCGCCGCCGTTCGGCGGCCCCCGCCCGGCCGTTCACGCCATGATGTCGCCGGAACTGGCCGTGGCCCAGCGCCTGGCCGGCATCGAGACGCTGATCGGCATCCGCGCCGACCAGTTGGACGCCTGGCGCAACTTCACCGACGCGCTGCTGGCGGTGCTGCCCAAGCCGCCCGCCCCGCCGGCCGGCGGTGCCCTGGCCGATCCGCTGACCGGCATCCAGAACATGGCCCGTGACCTGGGCGAACGCGGGGCGAAGTCGGGCGCCCTGCTGCAGGCGATCGACGGGCTGAAGGCCAAGCTGACGCCGGATCAGCTGGCCCGGCTGAGCGCGATCGACGCCCAGGGCGGCCTGCTGCCGATGCCGCCGCGCGGGCCCCATCCGGGCTGAGGAACCCTGGCCGCCTGAGGCGTGGTCGTCATGCCGGGCGTGACCCGGCATGACGATGGCAGACGACTACCCCCCGATCCGGCCGCCGAGTTCGTCTTCCACATGCACGCGGATGATCTCGTCGAACGAGGTTTCCGCGCGGAAGCCGAGCGCCGGTGCCCGGGTCGGGGCGAAATTGCGCGGCCAGCCGGCCACGATCCGTTCGATGACCGGATCGGGTTCACGGCGGATCAGCCGCACGGCGCCCTCGCCCGCCACGCGGCGCAACGCATCGATCTGTTCGGCGACGGTCGCGGCCAGGCCCGGCATGTTCAGGTTCCGCCGCCCGCCCAGCGCGCCCAGATCCATCGTCGCGGCATGGATCAGGAAACCGGTGGCGGCGCGCGGCGAGGCATGCCAGTGCCGCACGTCCTCCGACACCGGCAGCACCGCTTCCTTGCCCGCCAGCGGTTCCCGCAGGATGTTGGAAAAGAACCCCGAGGCCGCCTTGTTGGGCGTCCCCGGCCGGATGCAGATGGTGGGCAGGCGGATGCCGATGCCGTCGAAAAAGCCGCGCCGCGAATAATCCGACAGCAGCAATTCGCCGATCGCCTTCTGCGTGCCGTAGGAAGTCAGCGGCGTCGACAGGAATTCGTCGCCGATCGCTTCGGGGAACGGCGCGCCGAACACCGCGATCGACGAGGTGAAGACGACGCGTGGGCGATACGGCGCCTTCAGCCCTTCCTGGCGGATCGCCTCGAACAGGCCGCGGGTGCCGTCCAGGTTGATGCGGTAACCCTTGTCGAAATCGGCCTCGGCCTCGCCCGATACCACGGCGGCCAGGTGGAAGATGACGTCGGGCCGGCCGGCGACCAGCCGTGCCGGGACATCCGGCGCCGACAGGTCGGCGGCCTCGGTCGTGAACGCGATGTCGGTCTGCGGCCGCCGGGGTTCGACGATGTCGACCAGGGTCAGGCGCTCGACCTCGCTGCCGCCCAGCCGGCCGTCAGCGATCAGCCGGGCGGTCAGCTTGCCGCCGATCATGCCCGCCGCGCCGATGATCAGGATATGCATCGCCGGTCTCCTCCCGCTTGTTTTCTGGGGGCGAGTATAGGAAGTCGGCCGACCGGTTGCCAGACGGTCGCGGGCTTCGCCCCACAGGCGAACAGCCCGCACCCGAACCGGCCATCAGGATACATGGTCAAACCCGCATGCCGGGTCTAATCTTTGCGCCACCCAGGCCGTCGCGCCCCGACAAGAGGGCGTATCCGGCCGTCGGCGGAGGATTCGACCATGGGATTTTCCTACGAGCCGTGGCTCGTGGTGCTGTCGTTGTGCGTGGCCTTCCTGGGCAGCTATGTCGGGCTGCACATGGCCCGCGGCATCGACGCGATGCAGGGCGTCCGCCGGCGGGTCACCATCGCCATGTCGGCGGTGTCGCTGGCCCTGGGCATCTGGACCATGCATTTCATCGGCATGCTGGCCGTGCGCCTGCCTGTCGCGGTCGACTTCCTGGTGCTGCCGACGTTGACCTCGTTCCTGGTCTGCGTGCTGGTGGTGGGCTGTGCCGTCTTTGCCGTCGGTGCCGGCCCGGCCACGCCCCGCCGGCTGACGCTGGCCGCGCTGTTCATGGGCGGCGGCATCGTCACCATGCATTACCTGGGCATGCAGGCCCTGCATGCCAGTGCGGGGATGGACCACGACCCCCTGTTCGCCGTCGGCGCCATCGCCACCGGCATCGCCGCCTCGGGCCTGGCGCTGTGGCTGGGGTTCGGCAACGGCGTCCACCGCTCGACCGTCGGATCGGCGGCGCTGCTGGCGCTGGGCATTTCGGCCATGCACTACACTGCCATGGCCGGCATGACGCTGGAGGGCCACCACATGCCGATGGGCCAGGGCGTGCCGGCCCTGTCGCCGGCGCTGCTGGCCATCGTCGTCTCGGTCGTGGCCTTCCTGGTCTGCGGCCTGTTCCTGCTGACGCTGGTGCCCGAACCGGTGGCCGACATCGACGCGCCGGTCGCCGAACCGGTGCCCGATCCGGCCCCGGTGGTCACGCTGGCTTCGCCCGCGCCGACGGCCGCCGACCCGACCCTGCCGATCGAACATCACGGCACCCGCGGCACCCTGCCGGTGGCCGACCTGGTCGCGGTGCAGGCCCAGTCGCACTACACGCAACTGTT
>Ga0222420_100600_pt1 | contig 14488 bp, 10 predicted proteins | sample 3A2ome_FD_182470 | JGI IMG/M metagenome (GOLD analysis project Ga0222420, IMG submission 182470) | Enriched microbial communities from leaf-cutter ant dump, University of Wisconsin, Madison, United States - 3A200A (version 2) | ecosystem: Environmental > Terrestrial > Nest > Insects nest > Nest...
CGGCAAGGCCGGCATCATCGAGACCAACTTCAAGGAAGAGACCGAGACCGACCTGTTCGGCGAACAGGCCGTGCTGTGCGGCGGCGCGGTCGAGCTGATCAAGATGGGCTACGAGACCCTGGTCGAAGCCGGCTACGCGCCCGAGATGGCCTACTTCGAGTGCCTGCACGAACTGAAGCTCATCGTGGACCTGATCTACGAAGGCGGCATCGCCAACATGAACTACTCGATCTCGAACAACGCCGAGTTCGGCGAGTACGTGACGGGCCCCGAGGTCATCAACGAGCAGTCGCGCGCCGCCATGCGCAATGCCCTGAAGCGCATCCAGAACGGCGACTACGCCAAGATGTTCATCCAGGAAGGCCGCCTGAACTACCCCAGCATGACGGCCCGCCGCCGCAACACGGCCGAGCACAGCATCGAAGTGGTGGGCGGCAAGCTGCGCGCCATGATGCCCTGGATCGCCAAGAACAAGCTGGTGGACCAGACGCGCAACTGATCCTTCCCCGGGAAGCATCCGAGCAAAAGGCCACTTCGGTGGCCTTTTTCGTGGGCGCTAAAATCCACCCTTCGCCCGCGCAATGCCGGGGGCTGCCAAAAACTATGAATATGATAGCTGCTTGCGCTTATGCAGCAAGCGCTGGAGGCCAATTTGATGCATGATGGGAATGGATCTGCCGAAGACACCGGCGTGATGGTGCGCAAGCGGCGCAAGGGCATCTACATCCTGCCCAACCTGTTCACGCTGGCGGCGCTGTTCGGCGGCTTCTATTCCATCGTGATGGCCATGAACGGGCGCTTCGACCAGGCGGCCGTCGGCGTGTTCTGCGCCATGGTGCTCGACAGCCTGGACGGGCGCGTGGCGCGCATGACCAACACGCAAAGCGCCTTCGGCGAGCAGATGGATTCGCTGTCCGACATGGTGTCCTTCGGCGCGGCGCCCGCGCTCATCGCCTACGAGTGGTCGCTGCAGGGCCTGGGCCGCTGGGGCTGGATCGCCGCCTTCGTGTACTGCGCCTGCGCGGCGCTGCGGCTGGCGCGCTTTAACGTGAACACTGGCGTGGTGGACAAGCGCTACTTCCAGGGCCTGCCGTCGCCGGCCGCCGCTGCGCTGGTGGCGGGCTTCATCTGGCTGATGACCGAGCTGGGCGTGCGCCCGGGCGAAGATGGATGGCTCACCTGGTCGCAGATCACGTGGATCATGTTCGCCTTCACGCTGTATGCGGGGCTCACCATGGTGACCAACGTGCCGTTCTACAGCTTCAAGGACGTGCAGATGAAAAAGAGCGTGCCCTTCGCCGCCATCGTGCTTATCGCCTTGGGCATCGCTGTCATCAACATCCACCCGCCCACGGTACTGTTCGCCGTGTTCGTGTTCTACGGCCTGTCGGGCTACGGCGTCTACGCCTGGCGCAAGGCCAAGGGCCAGCACAGCAGCGTCATCAGCACCTCCACCGACGAACCCGACGAGCGCGGGCTGCACAAGTGACGGCGGCGGCGGCGTGCGGCTTGTTGTGCTACATTGCACCGCATGAACACGTTGGCACTGGCCCTACTGCTACCTCCCCACGGGCGGAGACGGTAGGCGCACGCGCACACTTTTTCCACAAAGGCCCGTATGCACCCGCAGCGGGCCTTTTGTTTTGGCTCCCAGAATCTTGACCGAAGCGGGCACCCCACCACCGATACCAGGAGAACGACATGGCTGACAAACTCATCATTTTCGACACCACCTTGCGCGACGGCGAGCAGTCCCCCGGCGCCTCGATGACCAAGGACGAAAAGCTGCGCATCGCGCGCCAGCTGGAGCGCCTGAAGGTGGACGTGATCGAGGCCGGCTTCGCCGCCAGCTCCAACGGCGACTTCGAGTGCGTGCAGGCCATCGCCCATGCCATCAAGGACTCCACCATCTGCTCGCTGTCGCGTGCCAACGACCGCGACATCGCGCGCGCGGCGGAAGCGCTCAAGGGCGCCAACAGCGGGCGCATCCACACCTTCATCGCCACCAGCCCCCTGCACATGGAGAAGAAGCTGCGCATGACGCCCGACCAGGTGCTGGAGCAGGCCAAGCAGTCGGTGCGCTTTGCCCGCAACCTGGTGGGCGACATCGAGTTCAGTCCCGAGGACGGCTACCGCAGCGACGTGGACTTCCTGTGCCGCGTGCTGGAGACGGTGATCACCGAAGGCGCCACCACCATCAACGTGCCCGACACCGTGGGCTACGCCATCCCCGAGCTGTACGGCAACTTCATCAAAACGCTGCGCGAGCGCATTCCCAATTCGGACAAGGCCGTCTGGTCCGTGCACTGCCACAACGACCTGGGCATGGCTGTGGCCAATTCGCTCGCGGGCGTGAAGATCGGCGGCGCGCGGCAGGTGGAATGCACCATCAACGGCCTGGGCGAGCGTGCGGGCAACTGCTCGCTCGAAGAGGTGGTGATGGCGGTCAAGACCCGCAAGGACTACTTCAACCTCGACCTCAACATCGACACCCAGCACATCGTGGCCGCGAGCCGCATGGTCAGCCAGACCACCGGCTTCGTGGTGCAGCCCAACAAGGCCGTGGTGGGCGCCAACGCCTTCGCGCATGCCTCGGGCATCCACCAGGACGGCGTGCTCAAGGCGCGCGACACCTACGAAATCATGCGCGCCGAGGACGTGGGCTGGACGGCCAACAAGATCGTGCTGGGCAAGTTGAGCGGCCGCAACGCCTTCAAGCAGCGCCTGCAGGAGCTGGGCGTGCAGCTGGAGAGCGAAACCGAGATCAACGTCGCCTTCGCCAGGTTCAAGGAGCTGGCGGACCGCAAGAGCGAGATCTTCGACGAGGACATCCTGGCCCTGGTCAGCGACGAAAGCGTGACCAGCGAGAAGGAGCAGTACGGCTTCGTCTCGCTGGCGCAGCACAGCGAAACCGGCGAGCGCCCGCAGGCCACCATCGTGTTCACGGTGGACGGCCAGGAGGTGCGCGGCGAATCCGACGGCAACGGGCCGGTCGATGCGTCGCTCAAGGCCATCGAGTCGCACGTGAAGAGCGGCGCCGAGATGGTGCTGTATTCGGTGAATGCGATCAGCGGCTCCACCGAGAGCCAGGGCGAGGTCACCGTGCGCTTGCAGAACAGCGGCCGGGTGGTCAACGGCGTGGGGGCCGACCCGGACATCGTGGTCGCTTCGGCGAAGGCCTACCTGAGCGCGCTGAACAAGTTACAAAGTAAAGCCGACCGGGTGGCGGCACAAGGCTGAGCCGCCGATTTATAATTTCATTCACTTTCTCGGAAAGTCGCGCAAGGTCTTGATCTTGCGCGACTTTTTTTGATTCTGTACACTGCCCAACACTTTTTACCGTTTGGAGCACCTGGATGCACCATCCCTACCGCGCCGCAGTGAACCGTCTTGTCCAATGGGTGGGCCTTGCCGTCGTGAGCGCGGCCCTGATCGCGCCCGGGGCGCATGCCGGGGAGCGCAAGAAAGCGCCCGCCAAGAAGCAGCAGGCCAGCAGCTCTTCCGTCGCCAAGCGGGCCGTGGCGCCGCGCAAGGTGGCGGCAAGCAACAGCAAGGCCGTGCGCGTCACGGCCAAGACCTCCAAGGCGGCGACCCGCGTGGCCTACGTGCCCGCCAAGCCGTCCTTTGGGCAGTTGGCCGGCCTGCACGAGGTGAACGACCCGCTGGACCTGAAGTCCAGCGTGGCGCTCGTCATCGACCAGGACACGCATGAAGTCCTGCTCAGCAAGAACGACCACGCCGTGCTGCCCATCGCATCGCTGACCAAGCTCATGACGGGCATGATCGTTTCCCAGGCCAAGCTGCCGATGGACGAGCCGATCACCATCACGCAGGACGACGTGGACACCGAGAAAGGCAGCAGCTCGCGTCTCGTCGTGGGCACCACGTTGACGCGCGGCGAGATGCTGCACCTGGCGCTGATGTCCAGCGAGAACCGTGCTGCGCATGCGCTGGGGCGCACCTTTCCGGGCGGGCTGGAGGCCTTCGTGGCGCACATGAACGCCAAGGCCCGCCTGCTGGGCATGACCGACACCCGCTACGTGGAGCCCACTGGCCTGTCGAGCCGCAACCAGTCCAGCGCCCGCGACCTGGCCACCCTGGTGAACGTGGCGCATGGCGACCCCTTGCTGCGCGAGCTGTCCACCTCCCCGGGCTTTGAGGTGGCGGTGGGGCAGAGGACCCTGCAGTACAACAACACCAACGGGCTGGTGAAGAACCCCACCTGGGACATCGGCCTGCAGAAGACCGGCTATATCTCGGAGGCCGGCCGCTGCCTCGTGATGCAGACCCAGATCGCCGGGCGCAAGCTGATCATGGTGTTCCTCGACTCGGCGGGCAAGTTCAGCCGCCTGGGCGACGCGGAGCGCGTGCGCCACTGGGTGGAGTCCCTGCCGTCGTCGCTGACGGCGCCGCTGCAGGCGCGTGCCGGCAGTAACGGCTAGCATTTCTTCCTTCCAGGGATCAAAGGCCGCGCCCCTGGGCGCGGCCTTTGTACTTCAGGGGCGCGGTCCGTGGCGTGTGCCGGCTTCGCCCGGGGCGTCGGTGCTGGGCGCATAGCCCAGCGCCAGCGAGATTTCATGGGCCGTGGCCTGCAGCTTGGGCAGCCAGCCCTCATCCAGCCGGTCGGCCGGGGCGGAGATGGACAGGCCCGCCACCAGCTTGCCCTGGTCGTCGTACACGCCGGCGGCCATGCAGCGCACGCCCAGCTCCAACTCCTCGTTGTCGCGCGCCATGCCGTACTGCCGGGCCTTGGCGAGCTCGCGTTCGAGGATCGGCAACTGGGTGATGCTGTTGCGCGTGTGGCCCGCCAGGCCGGTGCGGGTAGCGTAGGCGCGCACGCGCTGCGGGTCGTCCAGCGCCAGGAAGAGCTTGCCCGTGGAGGTCAGGTGCAGCGGCGCGCGGCCGCCGATGGCGCGCACCACCTGCATGCCCGAGCGCTCGCTGTAGGCGCGCTCCACATAGACGATTTCATCGCCCTGCCGCATGCTCAGGTTGACCGGCTGCTGGATCAGCTTGTGCAGGTTGCGCATGGGGGTGAGCGCCGCGTCGCGCACGCTCAGGCGGGCCTTGACCAGGTTGCCCAGCTCCAGCAGGCGCATGCCCAGGCGGTAGCTGCCGGATTCGGGGCGGTCCACGAAGCGGCCGATGGTCAGGTCGTTGAGGATGCGGTGCGTGGTGGAGGGGTGCAGCCCCGTCTTCTCGCTGATCTCCTTGAGCGAGATGGCCTCTTCGCGCGATGCCAGCACGTCGATCAGCGTGAACATGCGCTCCAGCACCTGGACGCTGGGCTTGGCAGGGACGCTGGGGTCGATCTTTTTCATGGGCGGCGATGCAGTGACGGCCGCTGCATTTTATCTTGTGAAATACAAATCCGCAGTCAGGTGTCCGGCGCCGCCGGGCGGACCGCACGGCGCCACGCGCCGTCCGTGCGCACCTCGTGCGGATGGAAGCGCGCCTTGTAGTTCATCTTGGGGCTGGCCTCGATCCAGTAGCCCAGGTACACGTGGGGCAGGCCCAGGGAGCGCGCCTGTTCGATCTGCCACATCACGTTGTAGGTGCCGTAGCTGCGATGGGGCTCGGGCTCATAGAACGTATAGACCGCCGACAGCCCGTCGTCCAGCACGTCGAGGATGGAGACCATCTTGAGCGCGCCTGGCTCGCCCGTGGCGGAGTCCATCTCGCGGAACTCCACCAGGCGCGAATTCACGCGGCTTTGCAGCAGGAACTGCGTGTACTGGTCGATGCTGTCGTGGTCCATGCCGCCGCCCGCGTGGCGGCCGTTCTGGTAGCGCAGGTACAGCTGGTAGTGCTCCGGCACGAAGCACAGGCGCAGCACGCGCGCCTGCAGGTTGCCGTGGCGGGCGGCGGCGCGCCGCTGGCTCCGGTCCGGCCGGAATTCGTTCACCAGGATGCGCAGCGGGGTGCAGGCCTGGCAGCCGTCGCAGTAGGGGCGGTAGGTGAACATGCCGCTGCGGCGGAACCCCTTGGCGACGAGGTCCGAATAGATGTCGCTCTGGATCAGGTGGCTGGGCGTGGCGACCTGCGACCGCGCCTGCCTGTCCGGCAGGTAGCTGCAGGGGTAGGGGGCCGTCGCGTAGAACTGCAGGGTCTGCAGCGGAAGGTCGTTGAGTTGCGTCATGGAAGCAGTGCGTTCCAGTATAGGGGGTCGAACTGCCAGGGGGGCCCAGGCTGGCGGCAGGCCTGCTCCACGTGGGCCAGGAAGCGCCCGCGCGGCATTTCCAAGGCGCCAAGCGAGGCGAGGTGGCGCGTGTTCTGCTGGCAGTCGATCATCTCCACGCCGTGGCGGCGGCACAGGGCGACCAGTGCCGCCAGCGCGATCTTGGATGCATCGGTGGCATGGGCGAACATGGATTCGCCGAAGACGGCGCGCCCCAGCGCCACGCAGTACAGGCCGCCCGCCAGCTCGCCGCCCACCCAGGTCTCCACGCTGTGGGCATGGCCCGCCGCGTGCAGGTCCGTATAGGCTTCGACCATCTCGGGCACGATCCAGGTGCCGGCCTGGCCACTGCGCTCCTTGGTGGCGCAGGCGGTGATGACGGCCTCGAACGCGCTGTCCACGCGGATCTCGCAATCGGCGCGGGAACGGAAGGCCTGCAGCGCCTTGCGCAGCGAGCGGTGCAGCCGGAACTGCGCCACGGGCAGCACCATGCGCGGGTCGGGCGACCACCACAGAATGGGCTGGCCGGGACCGTACCAGGGGAAGGTGGCCTGCGCGTAGGCGGCGCACAGCGTGGGCACGTCAAGCGCCCCGCCTGCGGCCAGCAGGCCGGGTGCGGGATCGTCGGAACCCCAGGCACTGGCGGGGCGAGGCAAGGGGTCGCCCGGCTCCAGCCAGGGCAGTTGCGAAGACATGGGGCGCTATTGTCCGGTATGCGGTGTTTTTGTGTATATAATCTAAGTCTTGTTCCTCAATAGCTCAGTCGGTAGAGCGCCGGACTGTTAATCCGTAGGTCCCTGGTTCGAGCCCAGGTTGAGGAGCCAGCCACCAAAACCCGCCATGTGCCCGCACATGGCGGGTTTTGTTTTTCAGGGCTCGGGCCTGCGCCACAGCCAGGCCAGCACGCAGGCCATGCTACCCAGCGCAAAGTAGAGCGCCCAGTTGCGCGGGCCGAACAGCAGCAGGATGACGGCGCTGGCTGCCATGGCGGCGGTGGCGCTCCACTTGGCGCGGCGGCTGACCTTGCCGCCTTGCGCCCAGTTGCGCAGCGAGGGACCGAACAAGCGGTGGTTCCACAGCCAGCGGTACAGGCGCGGCGAGCTGCGCGCCGCCGCCCAGGCCGCCATGAGGATGAAGACCGTGGTGGGCAGGCCCGGCACGACGATGCCGATGATGCCCAGCGCCAGGCTGAGCACGGCGAAGGCCAGCAGCAACCAGCGCACCGGCCAGGGCAGGGGGCGCGGTGCGGCGGGGCTCTCGTCGTCGCTGGGCGGGGTCATGGGGGCTATTGTGGCGCTATGCTGAGGGGCTTTTTCGATCCGCCCGCCCCATGACCATCCACACCATCCTGAAGATGGGCGACCCGCGCCTGCTGCGCGTGGCCCAGCCCGTGACCGCGTTCGACACCGATGAACTGCACCTGCTGGTGCGCGACATGTTCGAGACCATGCGTGCCGTGAACGGCGCGGGGCTGGCGGCGCCGCAGATCGGCGTGGACCTGCAGCTGGTGATCTTCGGCTCCAACGCGCGCAACCCGCGCTACCCCGACCGGCCGCTGGTGCCGCCCACGGTGCTGCTCAACCCCGTCATCACGCCGCTGGGCGAGGAGGAGGAAGAGGACTGGGAGGGTTGCCTTTCGGTCCCCGGCCTGCGCGGCAAGGTGCCCCGCTGGTCGCGCATCCGCTATACCGGCTTCGACCCGTACGGCGACCCCATCGACCGCACGGTGGACGGCTTCCATGCCCGCGTGGTGCAGCACGAGTGCGACCACCTCATCGGCAAGCTGTACCCGATGCGGGTGCGCGACTTCACGCAGTTCGGGTTCACCGAGGTGCTGTTTCCGGGGCTGGACGCCACGGATGACGATTAAGGGTCGAATCGGCCTCTAGCGCCCGCCAGTCAAGCGCAAGCAGCTATCAATACGGGAGTGATCAGGCAGAAAGCTCCCGCAGTAGTTCCGTCTCGATCTGGATCTGCCGCGCGTTGTTCTGCAGCTCGGGCCCTTGCACCAGGAAGGTGTCCTCCACCCGCTCGCCCAGCGTGCTGACCTTGGCGAGCTGCACGCTCAGGTGGTGGCGGGCCAGGATGCGCGCCACCAGGTAGAGCAGGCCTGCCCGGTCGCTGGCCGAGATGGCGAGCAGCCAGCGCTGGGCCTTCTCGTCGGGCCGCAAGGTGACGCGCGGCGCCACCGGAAAGCTCTTGACTCGGCGCGACAGCCGCTTGCGCGCGGGCTCGGGCAGCGGGCCGCCGGCCTCGATGGCGTGCATCAGGTCGCTCTCGACCATGTGCGTCAGCTCGCGGTAGTGCCCCGGCTGGGACGAGGCCACGACCTGGAAGGTGTCGAGCGCGTAGCCGTTGTTGGCGGTGTGCACGCGCGCGTCCAGGATGGAGAAGCCCGCGCGGTCGAAATAGCCGCAGATGCGCGCGAACAGGTCGGGTTGGTCGGCCGCGTAGACCATGACCTGCAGCCCGTCGCCCGCCAGCGACTGGCGCGCGCGCACCACGGGCTTGGCTGCGCCCACGTGGCGCGACAGGTGGCGCGTGTGCCAGGCGATGTCGGCGGCCTCGTGGCGCATGAAGTAGCTCACGTCCAGCGTGTCCCACAGCTTCTTGTGCGCCTCGAAGGGCTGGGCGCTCAGCGCCAGCTGTACCAGCGCCTCGCGCTTGCGCGCCTCGATCTCGGCGGCGGCGTCGGGCGCGCGTCCGCCCAGGGTGCGCAGCGTGGCGCGGTACAGGTCTTCCAGGAGCTTGCCCTTCCAGGCGTTCCACACCTTGGGGCTGGTGCCGCGGATGTCGGCCACGGTGAGCAGGTACAGCGCCGTGAGGTAGCGCTCGTTGCCCACGCGCCGTGCGAAGGCACCGATCACGTCGGGGTCGGCCAGGTCCTGCTTCTGGGCCACGGTGCTCATGGTCAGGTGCTCGCGCACCAGAAACTCGATGAGCTTCGCGTCCTCGCGGTCCACGCCGTGCTGGCGGCCAAAGCGCCGCACTTCCACCGCGCCGATCTGCGAATGGTCGCCGCCGCGCCCCTTGCCGATGTCGTGGAACAGCGCGGCCACGTACAGGATCCACGGCTTGTCCCAGCCGCCCGCGAGCTGCGAGCAGAACGGGTATTCGTGTGCGTGCTCGGCCATGAAGAAGCGGCGCACGTTGCGCAGCACCATCAGGATGTGCTGGTCCACCGTGTAGACGTGGAACAGGTCGTGCTGCATCTGCCCCACGATGCGGCGGAACGGCCACAGGTAGCGCCCCAGCACCGAGGTCTGGTTCATGAGCCGCATCGCGTGCGTGATGCCCGAGGGCTGCTGCAGGATGCGCATGAAGGCGGCGCGGTTGACCGGATCGCGGCGGAAGGCGGCGTCCATCACGCCGCGCGCGTTGTACAGCGCGCGCAAGGTGCGCGCCGACAGGTCCTTGAGGCCCACCGTGGTCTGGTAGAGCAAAAAGGTTTCGAGGATGGCGTGCGGGTCGCGTTGGTACAGGTCGTCGCTGGCGACCTCGATGAGCCCGGCCTTCTCGAAGAAGCGCGCGTTGATCGGGCGCGGCTCGTGCGTGGAGGGGTTCAGCCGCTCCTCGATGTTGAGCAGCAGGATCTGGCTGAGCTGCGACACGGCCTTGGCCGCCCAGTAGTAGCGGCGCATCAGGCTTTCGCTGGCGCGCATGGGCAGGCGCGAGCCGTCGGGCGCCTGCGAGCGGTAGCCGAAGGATTCGGCCACGGCGGTCTGCAGGTCGAACACCAGCCGGTCTTCATGCCGGCCCGCCGCGGCGTGCAGGCGCGCGCGGATGAGGCACAGCAGGGCCTCGTTGCGCTCGATCTGCCGCACCTCGAAGGCCGTGGCCATGCCGCTGGCGGCCAGTTCCTTCCAGTTGCGGCCCAGGCCCGCGGCCTGGGACACCCACAGGATCATCTGCAGGTCGCGCAGCCCGCCGGGCGATTCCTTGCAGTTGGGCTCCAGCGCGTAGGGCGTGTTCTCGTACTTGGTGTGGCGCTGGCGCATCTCCAGCGTCTTGGCCACCAGGAAGGCCTGGGGGTTCATCTGCTCGCGGTAGCGGCGCTGGAACTCGGCGAACAGCGCTGCGTTGCCGCAGACCAGGCGCGATTCGAGCAGCGAGGTCTGCACCGTCACGTCGCCCGCGCTCTCGGCCAGGCACTCGGCCACGGTGCGCACGCTGGAGCCGATCTCCAGCCCCGCGTCCCAGCAGCTGCCGATGAAGCCCTCCAGCCGCGTGCGCAGCGCGCTGCCCGCCTCGGGCACGGCGCCGTCGGGCATCAGCAGCAGGACATCGACGTCCGAGTACGGAAAGAGCTGGTCCCGCCCGAAGCCGCCCACGGCCACCAGGGCCATGTCGGCGGGCAGCCCGGCGCGCTGCCATAGGGTCTGCAGCAGCTGGCCCGCCAGCGTGGAGAGCTTGCGCAGCAGCACGCGGATGCCGCGGGTGGAGGCGCCCGTGGCCTGCATGGCAGCGAGCAGGGCGGCTTTGTCGCTGCGGTAGGCGTCCCGCAGGGCATGGAGTTCGGTCATGGTCGGGGAGCGCGCGGGTGGAAGGCCATGCGAAAAGCCATGCAAGAGTCGTGCGCGCCGGGGGCCGTCAGGGGCTGCTGCGCCGGCGCGCCTGGGGTCAGGTGGCCGTGGCCGCCACGAAGGCGGGCAGGGCGGGCGAGCCGGCCGACAGCGTCAGTATGTCGTAGCCGGTCTCGGTGACCAGCACCGTGTGCTCCCACTGCGCGGACAGGCTGTGGTCCTTGGTCACGATGGTCCAGCCGTCGTTGCCGTGTTCCTTGACCTCGCGGCGGCCCAGGTTGAGCATGGGCTCGATGGTGAAGGTCATGCCCGGCACCAGCTCTTCGCCCGTGCCGGGGCGGCCGTAGTGCAGCACCTGGGGCTCCTCGTGGAACTTCTGGCCGATGCCGTGGCCGCAGAACTCGCGCACCACCGACAGGCCGTGCCCTTCGGCGAACTTCTGGATCGCGTGGCCCACGTCGCCCAGGCGCGCGCCGGGCTTGACCTGCTGGATGCCGAGCCACATCGCCTCGAAGGTCAGCGCCGACAGGCGCTTGGCCGCGATGGAGCAGTCGCCGATCAGGTACATGCGGCTGTTGTCGCCGTACCAGCCGTCCTTGGTGATGACGGTGACGTCCACGTTCAGGATATCGCCCTTCTTCAGGGGCTTCTCGTTCGGGATGCCGTGGCACACCACGTGGTTCACGGAGGTGCACAGGTGCCCGGGGTAGGGCGGGTAGCCCGGGGGCTGGTAGCCGATGGTGGCGGACACGGTGCCCTGCTGGGCCATGCATTCCGCGCCCAGGCGGTCGATTTCCTTGGTGGTGATGCCGGGCTTGATGTGGGGGGTGATGTAGTCCAGCACTTCGGAGGCAAGGCGGCATGCCAGGCGCATGCCCTCGATGTCCTCGGCGCTTTTGATGGTGATGCTCATGCCCCCAATTATCCCATCGGCCCCCGCTGCCCGCTGGCGCGGGCGGCACGCCCGGTAAAATGCCGGGCTGCCCACCCGCCCAGGCCCACCGGTCCGGGCCCTTCGGGTCGGCGCCTCGCCTCTTCCGTACCTCACACCCCCAACAGGCCGCTACCGTGACCTTGCACTTGACCACGCTGGAGGGCGGCAATGCCCTCAGCTCCTTCCGCGCCCAGCAACTCCAACCCGCCCTGCAAGCCATCCACCCCCGGATCGAAGGCATCGCGGCGCGCTTCGTGCACCTGGTCGCCACGGACGCGGCCCCCACGCCGGCCGAGCAGGAGCGCCTGGCGGCCCTGCTGACCTACGGCGACCCGTACGAAGGCCCGGCGGAGGGCGCGGCCGTCATCGTCACGCCGCGCCTGGGCACGCTCTCGCCCTGGGCCAGCAAGGCCACGGACATCGCGCGCAACTGCGGCATCGCCATCCGCCGTGTGGAGCGCATCACCGAATACCGCCTGCACCTGCGGCACGGCCTGCTGGGCGGAGCGCCCGAGCTGACCGCCGAGCAGCTCGCCCAGGTGGCGGCCCTGCTGCACGACCGCATGACCGAATCCGTGGTGGCCGGCCGCGCCGCCGCGGCCGCGCTGTTCACCGAACTGCAGCCCGCGCCCATGGAGCACGTCAATGTGCTGGGCGGCGGCCCCGTACAGGGAAAGAAGGCGCTGGAGGCCGCCAACGCCCGCTTCGGCCTGGCGCTGGCAGAGGACGAGATCGACTACCTGGTCAACGCCTTCACCGGCCTGGCACGCAACCCCACGGACGTGGAGCTGATGATGTTCGCCCAGGCCAACAGCGAGCACTGCCGCCACAAGATCTTCAACGCGCAGTTCACCATCGACGGCGTGGCGCAGGACAAGAGCCTGTTCGGCATGATCCGCAACACGCACCAGCTCGCGCCGCAGCACACGGTGGTGGCGTACTCGGACAATGCCTCCATCATGGAAGGCCATGCCGTCGAGCGTTTCATGGCAAAAATGGCCTCCAGCGCAGATGGAGCGGGCGCAAGCAGCTATCAAAAAAGTAGTGCAACCCACCACGTGCTGATGAAGGTGGAGACGCACAACCACCCCACGGCCATCTCGCCCTTCCCGGGCGCGTCCACGGGCGCGGGCGGCGAGATCCGCGACGAGGGCGCCACGGGGCGCGGCTCCAAGCCCAAGGCGGGGCTGACGGGCTTCACGGTGTCCCGGCTCTGGGGCTCCCATGTGGGCAAGCCCGAGCACATCGCGAGCCCGCTGCAGATCATGGTGGAAGGGCCCCTCGGCGGCGCGGCGTTCAACAACGAATTCGGCCGGCCCAACCTCGCGGGCTACTTCCGCGAGTACGAGCAAGAAGTCGGTGGCGTGCAGCGCGGCTACCACAAGCCCATCATGATCGCGGGCGGCGTCGGCGTGATCGATGCGGAGCTGACGAAGAAGATCGAATTCCCCGCCGGCTCGCTGCTCATCCAGCTCGGCGGCCCCGGCATGCGCATCGGCATGGGCGGCAGCGCGGCCAGCTCCATGGCCACGGGCACGAATGCGGCGGAGCTGGACTTCGACTCCGTGCAGCGCGGCAACCCCGAGATCGAGCGCCGCGCGCAGGAAGTCATCAACCACTGTTGGGCGCACGGCGCGCAAAACCCCATCCTGGCCATCCACGACGTGGGCGCGGGCGGCCTGTCCAACGCCTTCCCGGAGCTGACCAACGACGCTGGCCGGGGCGCGCGCTTCGACCTGCGCGCCGTGCCGCTCGAAGAATCCGGCATGGCGCCCAAGGAGATCTGGAGCAACGAAAGCCAGGAGCGCTACGTGCTCGCCATCGCGCCCGAATCGCTGCCCCTCTTCAAGGCCTTCTGCGAGCGCGAGCGCTGCCCCTTCGCCGTGATCGGCACCGCCACCGAGCAGCGCCAGCTGGTGCTCGAAGACACCGCCGTGGCGGCCGGCGACCAGAAGTACCCCGTGGACATGCCCATGGACGTGCTGCTGGGCAAGCCGCCCAAGATGCACCGCGACGTGGCGACCGTGACGCGCACCTTCGCGCCCATGGAGCTGACCGGTGTGCCGCTGCAAAAAGCCGTCATCGACGTGCTGGCGCACCCCACGGTGGCGTCCAAGCGCTTCCTCATCACCATCGGCGACCGCACGGTGGGCGGCCTCACCCACCGCGACCAGATGGTCGGCCCCTGGCAGGTGCCCGTGGCCGACTGCGCCGTCACGCTGGCCGACTACAAGGGCTTCGCCGGCGAGGCCATGAGCATGGGCGAGCGCACGCCGCTGGCCGCCATCAACGCCCCCGCCTCGGGCCGCATGGCCGTGGCCGAGGCCGTCACCAACCTGCTGGCAGCGCCCATCGAACTGCCGCGCGTGAAGCTCTCCGCCAACTGGATGGCCGCCTGCGGCGAACCCGGCGAGGACGCCGCCTTGTACGAGACCGTGAAGGCCGTGGGCATGGAGCTGTGCCCCGCGCTGGGCATCAGCATCCCGGTCGGCAAGGATTCGCTGTCCATGCGCACGCAATGGTCCGAAGGCAGCGACAAGAAAAAGGTCACCTCGCCCGTCAGCCTGATCGTGAGTGCCTTCGCCTCGCTGGCCGACGTGCGCGGCACGCTCACGCCGCAACTGGACGCGGCGGAAGAAGACACCACGCTGATCCTCATCGACCTCGGCAAGGGCCAGAACCGCATGGGCGGCAGCATCCTGGGCCAGACGCTGGAGCAAAGCGGCGACGAAGTGCCCGACCTCGACGACCCGCAGGACCTCGTCAACCTGGTCACTGCCGTCAACGCCCTGCGCGCCCAGGGCCGCATCCTGGCCTACCATGACCGCAGCGACGGCGGCCTGCTGGCGGCGG
>Ga0222420_100603_pt1 | contig 14397 bp, 18 predicted proteins | sample 3A2ome_FD_182470 | JGI IMG/M metagenome (GOLD analysis project Ga0222420, IMG submission 182470) | Enriched microbial communities from leaf-cutter ant dump, University of Wisconsin, Madison, United States - 3A200A (version 2) | ecosystem: Environmental > Terrestrial > Nest > Insects nest > Nest...
ACCTTCGAGCGATCCTTGAGGATCTTGATGGCCTCTTCCAGGGAATAGGCCTTGTTCGGGTCGATGCCCTCGCGGGTCTGGGCCACGCGCTTTGCAATCTTTGCCATCTGATCAGCCCACCACTTCCAGGCCCATCGAACGGGCGGAACCTTCGACCATGCGCATGGCCGCCTCGACGTCGTTGGCGTTGAGGTCCTTCATCTTGGCTTCGGCGATCTCACGCACCTTGTCGCGGGAGATCTTGCCGGCCGTCGACTTGCCCGGCTCCTTCGAACCCGACTTCAGGTTGGCGGCCTTCTTCAGGAAGTAGCTCACCGGCGGCGTCTTCATCGCGAAGGTGAAGGACTTGTCCTGGTAGTAGGTGATCACGACGGGGATGGGCGAACCCTTCTCCATCTCCTGGCTCTGCGCGTTGAACGCCTTGCAGAATTCCATGATGTTGATACCGCGCTGGCCAAGCGCCGGGCCGATCGGGGGCGACGGCGTCGCTGAACCCGCGGGAACCTGGAGCTTGAGCTGGCCTGCAATCTTCTTAGCCATACTCTTTCCTGCCTCTGTTCATGCCGGCCGCTTCATCGCGACGCCGGCGGTTGCAGTCCGGTGGTCCGGTCCGACAGGCCGGCTAAGCCCGTCTCGCCTCCCACCATTCCAGTACGACGAACCTGTCCGCCGCACCCTGCCCGGCAAGACCGGGCAATCCGATCAGCCCTTTTCGACCTGACCGAACTCCAGATCGACGGGCACCGCGCGCCCGAAGATCGAAACTTCCACCTTGAGGCGAGCCCGCTCCTCGTCGACTTCCTGAACGAAACCGTTGAAGGAAGCGAACGGCCCGTCCGAGACCCGCACCTGCTCGCCGATCTCGAAGGTGACCGAAGGCTTCGGCCGCTCCACGCCTTCCTGCACCTGATGAAGGATGCGCTCGGCTTCCTTGTCGGTGATGTGCATCGGCTTGGCGGTATGCTTGTCCTCACCGAGGAAGCCGGTGACACGCGGCGTATTCTTGACCAGCGAGATCACCGCGTCGTTGAGTTCGGCCTTCATCAGCACGTAGCCGGGGAAGAACTTGCGCTCGGCATCGACCTTCTTGCCGCGGCGAACCTCGACGACCTTCTCGGTCGGCACCACGATCTGCTCGATACGACCGCTCAGGCCCTTCTGCTTGGCCTTGTTCTCGATGTCCTCGGCGACCTTCTTCTCGAAGTTCGAATAGGCGTGAACGATGTACCACCGCGCAGTCATCAACAATTTCCCCGTAGTGGCAGTCTTACTGGCCGGCGCCCAGACCAAGGATCTTCTCGATCGCGTAGCCCATGGCGATATCGGCGGTGAAGAAGAAGAGCATCGCCAGAAGCGCGAAGGCCAGGACCATCACCGTCGAGATCATCGTCTCGCGCCGGGAAGGCCAGGTCACCTTGGCGGTTTCCGCCCTCACCTGCTGAAGGAAGACGAAAGGATTGAGTGTCTTCGACGCCATCTGCCGCTCTTTCAAGACCCGTTGAACCGGGCCTCCTGGATGGTCCCGCCGCCCTGGAAACCCAGAGGGCGAAACGTGCTTCGGGACTTCAGGACCGGACCACCGAATCGGCGCAGCCCATCCGCCCATGCAAATCAGACGCGCAAAGCCGGATTCCCAGCTCCACGCGTCGCGTGTCTGTCGTGCCTACATAAAGCCGATTCCCGATCCACGCAAGTGGCAACAATCCGCTTCATCACCAATGCCGCCTCGGAACCATCCAGTCGTCCCGTCCCGGCTACTGCGTTGTTATGCATGAGAAGCCTTCATGTGGCAAGCGTCGCGCCATATTCAAGACTTCTCATGGAAAGAAACTGGCAGGGGCAGCAGGGCTTGAACCCGCGACCTGCGGTTTTGGAGACCGCCGCTCTACCAACTGAGCTATACCCCTAGGCGCGGGTTGCTATTTCACAAAGTAGACGAGAACTCAAGCCTGGTTTTAAACCGTTTTGGCAGAAGCGCACCCGCCGCCAAGTGCCAGCCATCCTGCCCATGCGCATATGGCGATCTCCAGCAGGAACGTCCAGTGCAGGACGAAGCTCAACACCCAGTTGCCGTAGACAGCGGGAACCTTGACCAGTTCGATGGGAGTAGCATCGAACGGCATGAGCCAGAATATCGGCGCCGCGATGCTGTCCAGAACCATATGAAGCATGGCTGCGGCGAAGAACATGCCCAGAGCGGGCAGGTAGCGCGGCGCCAGCCATCTCCCCAGCGCCAACGACACGGCTCCCGAAGCCAGCCAGAAAAGCGGCCAATGACTGATAAAAGTGTGATGGTGCGTTTTGCCCCCATCAACGAGATGGAAGTACAGCATGTCTAGGTCGGGAGCTATGGCGCCGATCAGGGCTGCCGCCATCATAAGCGGTTTCGGCCCGACACGCCGGCGCGCGAGCGTCGCAAGGATGTAGCCGGACGGGAGGTGCGCTATCAGCATCAATGGGTGAACCAGGATCAGTTCTAGGCTCACTTCCGATTGTGGCGAATTTGACGCCGGTCGAACGAGCTTCCGGCAAATGCAAAAGGGCGACCCGAAGGCCGCCCTCATGCTGAGAATGCATCCGGCTAGAACCGGCCGTCAGTTACTCGATGATGGAAGCGACGACGCCGGCGCCGACGGTGCGACCGCCTTCACGGATGGCGAAGCGCAGCTTCTCTTCCATGGCAACCGGCACGATCAGTTCCACGTCCACCGTCACGTTGTCGCCGGGCATCACCATCTCGGTGCCCGCCGGCAGCGTCACGATGCCCGTCACATCCGTCGTGCGGAAGTAGAACTGCGGACGGTAGTTGGTGAAGAACGGCGTGTGGCGACCGCCCTCGTCCTTGGTCAGGATGTAGGCCTCGGCCTTGAACTTCTTGTGCGGCTTCACCGAGCCCGGCTTGGCCAGAACCTGGCCGCGCTCGACACCTTCACGATCAACGCCACGCAGCAGCGCGCCGATGTTGTCGCCCGCCTGGCCCTGGTCCAGCAGCTTGCGGAACATCTCAACGCCCGTGCACGTCGTCTTCGTCGTCGGGCGGATGCCGACGATCTCGAGTTCTTCACCCACCTTGACCACGCCGCGCTCGACGCGACCCGTCACCACCGTGCCGCGGCCCGAGATCGAGAACACGTCCTCGATCGGCATCAGGAACGGCATGTCGATCGGACGCTCCGGCGTCGGGATGTAGGCGTCGACCTCTTCCATCAGCTTGCGGATCGCGTTCTCGCCGATCTCCTTGTTCGAATCCTCGAGAGCGGCAAGCGCCGAGCCCTTGACGATCGGAATGTCGTCGCCGGGGAACTCGTACTTCGACAGAAGCTCGCGAACCTCGAGCTCGACCAGCTCCAGAAGCTCCGGATCGTCGACCTGGTCGACCTTGTTCAAAAACACCACGATCGCCGGGACGCCGACCTGGCGGGCCAGCAGGATGTGCTCGCGCGTCTGCGGCATCGGGCCGTCGGCCGCCGACACCACCAGGATCGCGCCATCCATCTGCGCCGCGCCCGTGATCATGTTCTTCACATAGTCGGCGTGGCCGGGGCAGTCGACGTGCGCATAGTGACGCGAAGGCGTCTCGTATTCCACATGCGCCGTCGAGATGGTGATGCCGCGCGCCTTCTCTTCAGGCGCAGCGTCGATCTGGTCGTACGCCTTGAACTCGCCGAAGTACTTCGTGATCGCAGCCGTCAGCGACGTCTTGCCGTGGTCAACGTGACCAATCGTGCCAATGTTCACATGAGGCTTATTACGCTCGAATTTACCTTTTGCCATAGTCTCTTTCCTTGAGGCTTTCCCTTGGACGGCGTGACCTTTTCACTCGGATGCGGGGCGCTTAGCGACAAAGGCTCTAAAACACAAGCCTCTTGTGGCCTGGGCAGCCAAGGCCGCAGGCCCCATTTCGCGAAACGGCGAGCGTCGGCAGGGATGGATCCATGCCGATATAGGCGTTCGCGGCAGCCGCGCAAGGCCGCCGCTCGTGCCGTGGCACGCAACCGCGGCGAACCGATTCTCCCGCAGGTGAAGAAAGAAGCCGGTGGCGAAGAAAATCCGGAGGTTAGGCGCGCCGGCCGGTGATGGCGTGATAGGCCCACAGCACGACGATCGCGCCGATGACTGCGACGATCAGGCTGTAGATATTGAGGCCGGTGACCCCGGAGGCGCCGAATGCGCTGAAAATCAGGCCGCCGACGATCGCGCCGACGATACCGAGCGCGATATCCATGATGATGCCCTGGCCGCTCTTGTTGACGATCTTGCTGCCCAGGAAACCGGCTATGACGCCGAGAATGATCCAACTGATAACGGACATGTCGTTCTCCATCTGCCCCCGACGCCAATCATTTTCATATGATCGGCCCGGGCTCAAGTCAGGCTTGAAATCCGGCGCGGATGCGCCATTGTCTTCGACGGGCCGGGATGAACCTTTCTGGAGGTCTGCAAATGGGACTTTTCGACAACGCCGTGCCAGGCGGAAATATCGGCAAGCCGCTGCTCATAGCGCTCGGCGCGCTGCTGGTCGGCAAGATGCTGAGCGGCAGTGGCGATGAAAAGGCGGAGCAGCCGTCGGCCCCTGCCCCCACGGGCAACGTTCCCACCGACGCATCGACGGCGGACGGCGGCCTGCTGGGCGGTCTCGGCGGCCTGCTCGACAGGTTGAAGAATTCCGGGCACGGCGAAGTCGCCGATTCCTGGGTGGGTGCCGGACAGAACAAGCAGATCGACGTCGGCGCACTCGCCTCGGCGCTCGGACCGCAGGTGATCCACGAAATCGCGCAGCGGACCGGCATGGACGAACAGGAACTGCTCAAGCAATTGTCGGCAGCCCTGCCGGGCGTGGTCGACAAACTGACGCCGAACGGACAGGTGCCCCCGCATCACCAGGTCGCCACAGCGCTCAACACCTGAACCATGCCCAAGGGCCGGAGCGGCGTCGCTCCGGCCGCAGCGAATTTTTTTTGCCGCCGGCGCCTCGATCGGATTTGAGAAGGCGCGCCCCGATCAAAAGGAAAGCGCGTCGATGACGATCAGCGGCCCAGGCACGCCGCCCTTTTTCCATGGAACGAGGGCACAACTGAACAAGGGCGACCTGATCGGCCTCGGCTACGCCTCCAATTACGGCAGCCGCAAAACCGCCCGCTACGTCTATTTCAGTGCGACGATGCACGCAGCCATATGGGGCGCCGAACTCGCCCAGGGCAACGGACGCGAGCGGATCTACATTGTGGAGCCGACCGGCCCTTTCGAGGACGACCCGAACCTGACGGACAGGAAGTTTCCAGGCAACCCGACGAAATCCTACCGCACCCGCTCCCCGATCCGCATCGTCGGTGAGGTGAAGGAATGGGAGAGCCACTCGGTCGAGGACCTACGGGCGATGAAGAACCGCCTTGCCGAGCTCAAACGACAGGGAATCGAGGCGATCGAGGACTAGCATCGGGCCGCGAACCGTCGTTTTCCGGCGAATATCGCCGGGAGCGCTGAATTGACGCGAAAGCAAAACCGTCGGAAATTGCCCGCCCCTTCCGCGCGCAGGATCGTGCCACCATGGCGAAATGGACCATCGAACCCTTGTCCGAGACCGGAAGCATGGAGCGCGCGCCGACCGAAGTGACAGCGAGGACCGCGCTCGCGGCCGCGAAGAAGGTTCTCAAGGAGAACCTGCACACCGACCACGCCCGCGGCGGTCGCCTGCGCGCCAGGGCGATAAGGCAGACAGAAGCCGGCGATCCACCCGAGATCGTCTATCTGTATCGGTGACAGCGCCTTGATCTGACATCCACGGGCCCCTCCTTGGCAGGAGATCACGATGCACCTGACCTCATCGAGGCAGCCGCAATGGTCTGCGCGCCGCAGAATTTTTTTGTCGCATCGCCACGGCGGCTAAAAGTGGTAAACTCGATACCAGTTTGGAGTCGAGACATGGAAGAAAACCAAAACGGAAAGCCCGTGGTATTGTCGAGCGAAGCCGCCAGCGGCCGCGACAGCACGGCCAGCAGCCTGATGCCCATGCTGATCGCCGGTCTCGTTTTGATCGTCATCGGCGCGATCGTGGTAATGGAATTCGTATGAACCGACGCGCGGATTCTTTTAAATCTGCCCTTTGGTAGAATGGCGGCCTGATGGAGTTCAGGTCGGGTTTGCCCGCCTGAGAGGCCGATTGTTCTGACGAACCGGCAACCGTGGAAGCGGTTCGGCGCTGATACCACGCGTAGGTATCGATTGTTCTTAGAAGGGCTTCGCCAAAAGAATTGGAGCGGGTACCGGGAATCGAACCCGGGTATTCAGCTTGGAAGGCTGCTGCTCTACCATTGAGCTACACCCGCGCCGCACTGTCATGCCACGCTGCCGATGCAAAAGCGAGGGCGTTTCGCGTGGATCGCGCGGCTCCGGTACGACAGTGGTGGAGGGGGCTGGATTCGAACCAGCGTACGCATAGCGAACGGATTTACAGTCCGTCTCCTTTAACCACTCGGACACCCCTCCGTACTGTCGCCGGAGCCATGCAACGAGGCATTTTCGCCTGCTTTCGGTTCCGCAGCGCGGCCTCGAAATCAGCGATGGGCCTTATGGCGACTGGGCGATGCGGTGTCAACCACGCCGCCCGGCTTTTCCTGCTTTCCCGGCTAGAAAACCGCGAGATATTTCAGCAGGGAAATGATGCCGATGATGATGATGACGATCTGCGCGATCTGCCGCGTGCGTCCGTCGAGCGGCAGACGCTGGACAAGGTAGAGAACCAGTATGATCACCAGAAAGGTGATCAGAATGCCAATCAGAACCGAAGCGCCCAAAATGTCCTCCTGAATTTGTGTCGTTCAGGCCACCATCGGCCCGTGAGCTGACGAGCACCCGACCGGGTGCTGTCTTGCCCGGACAAAACGGAAGACGTAGGCAAACGTTCCCTTGGCGGCTATAGAGCGCTCATGGTGGACCACAAAGACAAGCGCCGCGGAACGAAAGCTGAAGGCGGCAGCGCCGGCTCGCCGAAGGATTCGCACTATGCACGCCTTCGGCGCGCGCATCGTGACGAGAAGGCCGGCGGCGCGCCGCAGCACCGCCCGCGCCCCAGGATCGAGCCAGGCGACGGCCCCGCCGACGGGCTGGTGTGGCTCTATGGCCTACACACGGTGCGCGCCGCGCTCGACAATCCAGCACGGAAAATCAAGAAAATGCTGGTCACGCGCAACGCCGCCGAGCGGCTGGCGATTGCCGACCTGTCCGCCCTGCCCTTTCCCGCCGAATTGGCCGAGCCACGCGACATCGACAGGTTAACCGGCTCGGACGCCGTGCATCAGGGCGTGCTGATCGAAGCCGAGCCGCTGAAAGCGAAGCGCCTCGATGCGCTCGGCGACACCAATCTTCTGCTCGTCCTCGACCAGGTGACCGACCCGCACAATGTCGGGGCGATCCTGCGTTCGGCGGTCGCCTTCGGCGCCGGCGCGCTGATCACCACGGCCCGTCACAGTCCGACCGAAAGCGGCGTTCTGGCGAAATCGGCTTCCGGCGCGCTGGAACACATCGACCATATCGAGGTGCGCAATCTCGCTGATGCGTTGGGCGCACTGCACGATGCCGGCTTCCAGACTATCGGCCTCGATTCGGAAGGGCCGGCGGAACTGGAAAAGACGTTTTTGGGCAAAAAAATCGCTCTCGTCTTGGGTGCCGAGGGCAAAGGCCTGCGCCAGAAGACGCGCGAGACAGTCAATGCGCTCGCCCGGCTCGACATGCCGGGCGCGATACGGTCGCTCAACGTCAGCAACGCCGCGGCGGTGGCGCTTTATGCGGCCGGGAAGTTTCTTCAAGGCAATAAGGCGTTAGGGCAGTAAGGCAGTATGTGGGGCGCGGAACGGCGTTTCACACGCTTACCTACTGCCCTACTGCCCTACTGCCCACCTCGTGCCCCGCCATCCCCTCCAGCGCCTTGACCAGCCCTGAGTGATCGTCCTTGCCGCCGCCGTTGGCCGCACAGGCATTGAAAAGCTGCTGCGTTGTCGAGGTGTTGGGCAGCGCGACGCCGAGCGATTTGGCACCCTCCAGCGCCAGGTTCAGGTCTTTCTGGTGCAGCTCGATGCGGAAGCCGGGCGCGAAGGTGCGCTTGATCATGCGTTCGCCGTGCACTTCGAGAATGCGCGACGACGCCAGTCCGCCCATCAGCGCCTGCCGCACCTTGGCCGGATCAGCGCCCGCCTTGGAGGCGAACACCAGCGCTTCAGCGACCGCCTCGATGATCAGCGCCACGACGATCTGGTTGGCGACCTTAGTGGTCTGCCCGACGCTGTTGGGGCCGACGAGGTTGACGTTCTTGCCCATCTTGTCGAACACCGGCTTGGCGCGGTCGAAAGCTTTCTGCTCGCCGCCGACCATGATGGTCAGCGATGCAGCCTTGGCGCCGACCTCGCCGCCGGAAACCGGCGCGTCGAGGTAGTCGCAGCCGAGTTCGTTGATCTTCTTCGCGAATTCCTTGGTGGCGATCGGCGAGATCGACGACATGTCGATGACCAGCTTGCCCTTCGACAGGCCGGATGCAACGCCGTTCTCACCGAACAGCACTTCGTCGACCTGCGGCGTGTCCGGCACCATGATGATGATGATGTCTGCCGTCTCGGCAACGGCGTTCGAGCCGGTCACCGCCTTGAGGCCCTTGGCGACGAGGTCCGCCGGCGGCTTGCCGCGATGGTCGCTGGTGACGACGCTATAGCCGCCGTCCAGAAGGTGCCCCGCCATCGGCGCGCCCATGATGCCCAGTCCGATGAAGCCGATGGTGTCCATTGCAGTATCCTTGTTCTCGAATGTTGGCGCCGCCCCTCGCCTGCCTGCCGGCATCCTCTCCCCGTAAAGACGGGGAGAGGGTAAGGGTGAGGGGCAATCTCAGGCCGCGGCGCTACCCTTGCCCGCAAATCCCCTGAACCAGCCCAGCCCCGCCTCGGTGCTGGCCTTGGGCTTGTATTCCGCGCCGATCCAACCCGTGTAGCCGAGGCCGTCGATGAAGTCGTAGAGGAAGGGATAGTTGATCTCGCCCGTCCCCGGCTCGTGACGGCCGGGATTGTCCGCAAGCTGGATATGCGCAATGCGGCTGAGGTTCGCCTCGATGGTCCGGGCGAGATCCCCCTCCATGATTTGCATGTGGTAGATGTCGTATTGCAAATAGAGGTTCGGCGAGCCGACCTTTTCCAGGATATCGAGCCCCTGCCGCGTGTTGGTCAGGAAGAAGCCGGGAATATCGCGCGTGTTGATTGGCTCGACCAGCAGCTTGATGCCTTCCTGCCCGAGCTTTTCGGCGGCGAACTTGAGGTTCGCGACGAAGGTTTCCTCCAACCTCGCCCGGTCGGCGCCCGCCGGCGCGATGCCGGACAACACGTTGATCTGGCCGCAGCCGAGCGCCTTGGCATAGGTGATGGCCTTGTCGACGCCGGCGCGGAACTCGTCCACGCGGTCCGGCAGCACGGCGATGCCGCGCTCGCCGCCGGCCCAACTGCCCGACGGCAGGTTGAAGAGAACCTGGGTCAACCCGTTCTTTTTCAGCCGCGCGGCCACCTCGTCCGGTGTGTGGTCGTAGGGGCCGAGATATTCGACGCCCTTGAAGCCGGCGCGGGCGGCCGCGTCGAACCGGCCCAAAAAGTCGTGCTCCTGAAAGAGCATGGAAAGATTGGCTGAAAATTTCGGCATTCTTTTTGTCTCCATATGTCCGGCAAGGACATCAATCTCAGCGTGCGTCATCCCGGCCAAGGAAGCGAAGCGACTGCGAGCCGGGATCCATTCCGTAACCTAGCCGTTGTTCCGGAATGGATCCCGGATAGCCATGCTTCGCTCCACTCCGCACGGCTTCCGGGATGACGGCCAACTCAATCCAGCAGCACGATGGCCGTCGGCGCATCCTCGTTCTTTTCGGCAAGGTCCTCGAACTCGGTGATGTTGTCGATCTCGGTGCCCATGGAGATGTTGGTGACACGCTCCAGGATGAATTCGACGACGACCGGGACCTGATACTCTTCCATCAGCCGCTTGGCCTCGGCGAGCCCTGCCGCGCAATCCTCCGGCCGGCGCACGCGCACCGCCTTGCAACCCATCGCCTCGGCGACCGCGACATGGTCGACGCCGTAACCGACCTCGGCGTGGCCGACCGTGTTGATGTTCTCGAAGGCCAGCGAAACCTCATAGTCCATCGAGAAACCGCGCTGCGACTGGCGGATCAGGCCGAGATAGGCGTTGTTCACGACGACGTGGATGTAGGGCAGCTTGTGCTGCGCGCCGGCGGCCAGTTCCTCGATCATGAACTGGAAGTCGTAATCGCCCGAAAGCGCCACGATGTTGGCGTCCGGCCGCGCGGCACGGACGCCGAGCGCCGCCGGCAGCGTCCAGCCGAGCGGGCCGGCCTGGCCGCAGTTGATCCAGTTGCGCGGCTTGTAGACGTGCAGGAACTGCGCCCCGGCGATCTGGCTGAGTCCGATGGTCGAGACATAGGTGGTGTCGCGCGGAAAAGCCTTGTTCATCTCCTCGTAAACGCGCTGCGGCTTCATCGGAATCTGGTCGAAATGCGTCTTGCGCTTCATTGTCTTCTTGCGATGCGCGCATTCCTTCGCCCAGCCCGACCAGTCGCGCAGCTTGCCGGCCGTCTTCCATTCGGTGGCGACGTCGAGCAGCATCTTCAGCGCCGCGCCGGCATCGGAGACGACGCCGAGGTCCGGCGCGAAGACCCGGCCTATCTGCGTCGGCTCGATGTCGATATGGACGAACTTCTTGCCCCTGGTGTAGGTGTCGACGGAGCCGGTGTGGCGATTGGCCCAGCGGTTGCCGATACCCAGCACGAAATCCGACGCCAGCATGGTGGCGTTGCCGTAGCGGTGCGAGGTCTGCAGCCCGCACATGCCGGCCATCAGGCGGTGGTCGTCGGGAATGGTGCCCCAGCCCATCAGCGTCGGGATGACCGGAACGCCGGTGATCTCGGCGAACTCGATCAAAAGGTCGGAAGCATCCGCGTTGATGATACCGCCGCCGGCGACGATCAGCGGCTTTTCGGCCGCATTGAGCATGGCCAATGCCTTCTCGGCCTGGGCGCGGGTCATCGCCGGCTTGAAGGCGGCAAGCGGCTCGTAGGCGTCGATGTCGAATTCGATCTCGGCAAGCTGCACGTCGACCGGCAGGTCTATCAGCACCGGGCCGGGACGCGAGGAGCGCATCAGGTGGAACGCCTTCTGCAACGCCATCGGCACCAGATAGGGCTCCATGACGGTGACCGCCCACTTCGTGACCGGCGCGGCGATGGCGGCGATGTCGACCGCCTGGAAATCTTCCTTGGTCAGTCGGGCACGCGGCGCCTGCCCGGTGATGCACAGGATCGGGATGGAATCGGCTGAAGCCGAATAAAGCCCGGTGATCATGTCGGTGCCGGCCGGGCCGGACGTGCCGATGCACAGGCCGATATTGCCGGCGCTGGCGCGGGTGTAGCCCTCGGCCATATGCGAGGCGGCCTCGACATGGCGGGCGAGAACGTGGCGGATGGTGCCCCTCGCCTTCAGCGCCGAATAAAGCCCGTTGATAGCCGCGCCCGGCACGCCAAAGCCGCAGGTGACGCCTTCCTTTTCGAGAACGAGAACTGCCGCATCGACGGCGCGCATCCTGGCCATGTCAGCCTCCTGCCGGTGATCCTTGATGGCGGCAATCTGCCAGCAGGCACGCTATTTTTCAATTTTTTCAAAATATTTTTTCATTATTGATTTTTTCATGTTACATTTTGATTTTCATCGGTTTTCTGTTTTTCAGTTTGCTCCGCTGGAAAATTACAGAAAAATTTTTCATTGCGGCTTTTCGCGTATTCACCGACAGTGGGTCATGGACCAGATGGAAAAGCGCCAGCGCGGGCGGCCGCGGGCCTTTAATGCGCCGCAGGAAACCGCATCCGTCCAGTCGCTCGACCGTGCGCTGCGCATTCTCGCCATCGTGGCGGAGGGCGCGGGCCTTTCGCTTTCCGAGATCGCCAACACGTCCGGTGTCCCCGCCCCCACCGCCTATCGTATGCTGACCACGCTGGAGGCGCACGGCATGGTCGAGTTCGACAAGACCGGCCAGCTCTGGTCGATCGGCGTCGAGACCTACCGCATGGGCTCGGCCTTCCTGCGCAGTCGCAAGCTGGTGGATCGCGCCCGCATCATCATGCAGGACCTGATGGAAAAGACCGGCGAGACGGCCAATCTCGGTGTCGCCGAAGACGATTACGTCGTCTTCGTCAGTCAGGTCGAGACGCACCAGGCGATCCGCGCCTTCTTCCGACCGGGGACGCGCAGCCCCTTCCACGCGTCGGGCATCGGCAAGGCCGTGCTCGCCCATCTCGACGGCGACCGTGTCGCGGCGATCGCCAGGCGGACCGGACTGGAGGCCTTCACCGAAAAGACGCTTGCCACCCTGCCCGCCCTTTCACACGACCTGGCCGGGATTCGTGCGCGCGGTTGGGCGATCGACGACGAGGAGCGAAACGAGGGCATGCGCTGCGTGGCGGCCGCCATCTTCAACGAGTTCGGTGAGCCGGTTGGCGGCGTGTCCGTCTCCGGCCCGACCGTGCGGGTCACGCCGGAGCGGGCCGCCGCGATCGGCCCCCAGGTGGAGGAAGCAGCCCGCCAGATCACGGCGATGATCGGCGGCAGGCGCCGCTGAATGAACGGATGCCGCCTCAGCCCATGCCGGTGACATGACGCAACCAGAACGCCATCACGATGAAGGCGATGAATGCCGTGACGCCGGTCCAGTCGACATCGGCCCGCCGTGCTGCCTGGATGATCTTCACGGCCGCGAACCACACCAGCGCGGCAAGCACAAGTACGATCAGCAAGCGGATCATGCACGCTCTCCCACCAATCATTCCATATCGTTCATATGGGGTGGACAACGGGCGATTGCAGGTCGCCGAGGGCAAAGGGTGAAGCCGAGGTCCTTCCGGAATTCTTCAGCCTCTTTACTGACGCGGCAGATGTGCTAACCGGAGACCGTGCCCTTGTAGCTCAGCGGTAGAGCAGCGGTTTTGTAATCGGAGGGCCTTGGAGTCAAAAAGCGAATCGGATCATGCGCTTACTGTTCGCACGATCCGGACGAGTACCGAATAGGCACCGTAGATCGGTGTCGCAGAGGCCGGATTAGCTCAGCGGTAGAGCAGCGGTTTTGTAAACCGAAGGTCGGGGGTTCAATCCCCTCATCCGGCACCATTCTTCCCTCTCTGAGCCACTTCAGCCGTCATATTCCGATCCCGGCCAGCCAGGCCGCCCAGAGTTCGGCCTCCGTGCATCTGACTCGCTCCCCCTCGGTTCTGCTCTCCGCGAGGGCTCGCAAGACCCGCTGCTCCATACCATAGGCGTCCGTCTCGCTGTCCCAAGCCTGCTGGAATCTCGCGTTCCACCGCTCTGGCACCGCCTCCGGCGGAATGTGGCAATTTACCTGCATAAGCCTCTCTTTCACGTCGACGGCGTGCCCTATCTTCCAGATGTCCGTCCGTCCGAACCGCAACGCATAGGTGAATGCGGTCCTATTCACATCCCGGCCCGTCGAACCCTCCCAGGACTTTGGTTCCGGCCCCGTTGTCGGACGCCCCGGATTCAGCGCCTTGTCGAGAAGCCTTGCCTTGACCAAAGCCTCAGACGGCGGAATTTCGACCTCGTCGGCGTTGAGGCTCATTACGGCATCGGCATCCCCACTATCCAGAAGCACCGCTTGCGAGGTCGCATGGTAAGGAAGCTGCTCCGCCAGCACATCGAGAAGCATCGGCTGAGGCCTGAAGCGCCAAGCCTTGACCATGAGGATGGCCTTGGGCCAACGGAAGTGCCCCGCCTCGTCGTAGTCTTGGGGGCTGCGAACATCCTCACCGATGACGTCGAGCGTATCCACCGCAATACGCCCTATCTCCGCCATTCCCAAGAGGCGTCCGCGGAGAGGCTCCGGCGTCGGCTCGCGCAGGGTTCCGACAAATACTATACGGTCGCCGGGCGACGAATCCTGGTGGAGGTTGTCCCGGTTGCCTTCGAGGCCGAACGTGATGACCGGCCAGCGCTCCGGATCAAATCCCCACACGCGCGTGATAAAGACCTTCATGTTATCGCTTCATGTTTGCCAAAGGAGGTCCATCGGGTGGTGGAGGAACGACCTCGATTTCTGCCTTGGTCACCGACCGGTAGCGCCGAAGAAGGCTGCTCGCTCCGAGAAGAATGCCCTGATTGTTGACCATTTCCAGTTCCATCAATCGGAGCATGTGCCCCACATTGCCTGAAGCCTCGATTAGAGTTTCCTGGCTTGGGATGTGATTTTTCGTGGAATGAGGACCCTGTTTGAGGGGTGATTTTCGTCCAAACGGGACCCCTTAACGTGGGGTCATCAAGATGCCTCCGGTTTGATCGGAGGCATTTGTGTTTTGGA
>Ga0222420_100608_pt1 | contig 14303 bp, 7 predicted proteins | sample 3A2ome_FD_182470 | JGI IMG/M metagenome (GOLD analysis project Ga0222420, IMG submission 182470) | Enriched microbial communities from leaf-cutter ant dump, University of Wisconsin, Madison, United States - 3A200A (version 2) | ecosystem: Environmental > Terrestrial > Nest > Insects nest > Nest...
GTTGCCCAGGGCGTAGCTGCCCGCGCCGCTGACGGTGCTGGGGTCGCCGAAGGCACCGGACCTGGCGCCGCTGACCACGTTGCCCGTGCCGATGCTGATGCTGCCCTCGCCCGTGGCCTGCGCGCCCTGGCCCAGGGCGATGGCCTTGGCAGCGGTCGCCTTTGCGCTGGTGCCGAGAGCGACGGCGTTGTCCCCGGAAGAAAGGGACGATTTGCCGACGGCGATCGCATAGCTGCCGCTGGCCGTCATGTTGGTTCCGATGGCAATGGCCTGGAGCCCGGTCGCCCTGGCCACGGAGCCCAGGGCCACGCCGCCGTATCCGGTTTCCGTATGGGAACCGATGGCTGTCGCAAAGTCGGCCTGTGCATTGGCCTGGTAGCCCAGGGCTGCCGAATCCTGGCCCGCCTGGGTCTGCGTGCCCACCGCCACCCCATAGTTGCTGGCTGCGCTGGCGCCCCAGCCCGCGGCGACGCTGCCGGTGCCGGAGGCCCCGGACCCGATGCCCACGGCCGTCGCGTACGTGCCGCTGGCGCTGGCGCCGACCCCGGCGGCCAAGGCGTCCTGGCCCGTCGCACCGTCGTTGTTGTAGTTGCTGCCCGCGGCCGCGTTGGTGGAGTTGACGCTGTAATAGTGCGCCGCCCCAGCCGCTGCGGCACTGGAGACGGCCTGCAGCTGGGCGACGTTGACGGCATCGCTGGGGGCCGAGCCTGCCGCCACGCCCGTGATCTGCCGGTACCTCCCATTGGTCGGGTCGCCCACGCTCACTGCCGCGAGCGTGCTGTTCGTGCCCGCGATGACTGCGGCCTGTCCGGCGCTTGCGCCAGCGGGGACATAGCCGACGCGCGTCGAATCGACGGTAGAGCTGGCTGCGCGGGCCACCGAGTTCTCACCGAGCGCCACGCCGCCCGCCTGCGTCACGCTCGTGTTGTTGCCCAGCGCCACGGCACCGTCGTTGCCCGCCGCGATGGCGACGTTGTTGCCCAGCACGAAGGTGTTGTCGGCTGCCACATTGTCAAAGTTGCCGATGGCATAGGAGCCGTTGCCAGACACGGCGGTGGGCGAGGTGGGCGATGTGCCGCTGCCGAACGCGCCGCTGCGCTCGCCGGAGACCTGCGTATTCACACCCATCGCGAGGGCGGCCACTCCCGAAGCATTCGCGCTGGCGCCAATGGCCACGCCTCCCGTGTTGGTAGACCGGGTGTTCACCCCGAGCGCAATCGAATTCAGGCCCGAGGAAATGGCCTGGGAAGAGCCCGCCGAGCCGATGGCGATGGCGCCGGCGTAGGTGGCCTGGGCGTTCTCCCCGATGGCGATGACGTTGCCGCCATTGGCGTTTGCCAGTGCGTTGGCGCCAATGGCAATACCGGGTGCGGTACCGGAAGCGACAGCGTTGTGACCCAGCGCCACGCTGTCGGTCGTGGACGCCGATGCGCCCATGCCCGCGGCCAGGCTGTTGACGCCGGTGGCGCCCAGGTTGTCGTAGTTGGTGCCGGTGCCTGCGGCTCGCACGGCGCCCGTGTCGTTGACGCTGTAGTAGTGCGTGGTCGACGCGGCCTGAGCCGCCTTGAGCTGCGCCACGTTCACGGCATCGGTGTCGGCACTGCCGGCGGCCACACTCGTGATCTGGCGTGTCGACGTGCTGCCGTTGCCCACGCTCACGGCGCTCAGGGTGCTCTTCCAGGTGGCGCTGGACGTGGTGCTGGCCGTGCCCGTCACCGGGTCGTAGCCGGCCACGCCCGATGCCGTGCCGGCCACGCTGCCCTGGCCGAGGGCCACGCCGCCAGGCGTCGTCACGCTGGTGTCGCTGCCCAGGGCCACGGCGCCGCTCACGCTGGCCGTGTCCGCGCCGGCCGCGGTGGCGCCCAGGTTGACGTTGTTGCCCAGCGCGAAGGCATTGGTCGTGGTCGAGCCGATGTGGTTGTTGTTGCCGACGCCGTAGCTGTCGGCGCCGTTGATGATGCTCGGGTCGCCGATGGCGCCGGAGCGCGCGCCGCCGACGACGTTGCCCGTGCCGATGCTGATGCTGCTCTGGCCCGTGGCCTGCGCGCCGGTCCCGATCGCGATCGCATCGGCCTTGCCCGCCGCACCGGCCAGGGCGTTCCTGCCGATGGCGATGCTGCGGTCGCTGTCGGTGATGGCCAGGTCGCCGATGGCCACAGCCTCATTGAGGGTCGGCAGCGTGAAGGACGGATCGTTGGAGATGTCGTTGCCGTTGCGGTCGACGAACGTGCCCGTCGTCCAGTCGAGCTGCAAACCGGCACCCGCTCCGCGGCCGATCGTCACGTTGTTGCTGCCCTGGATGCCTGCGCCGGCGCTCGTGCCGGCGGCGACGTTGTTGCTGCCGTTCAGCAGCGTGGCAGCCGAGGGGCCCGCCGCAACATTGTTGCTGCCCTGCAGGAATGCGCCGGCATAGGAGCCGGCGCTGATGTTGTCGCTGCCGACCACGCCGCTGCCCGCCGTATAGCCGAGGGCTGCGTTCCGGTCGCCCTTGGTGGCTTGGCCGGCCAGGCTGCCCACCGCCGAGTTGCCCATGCCCTCGGCGGCGATGCCCGTGCCGTAGCCGACGGCGGTGTTGTGGTCCCCCTTCGTGCCGATGCCCGCGGAGCCGCCGAAAGCCGCGTTCTGGTCGCCGACAGTGCCCGACCCGGCCGAGAGCCCTGCTGCGGTGTTGGCATCGCCGATGACGAGCGTGCCGGCGCCGCTGCCGAAGGCGGCGTTGTTGTTGCCTTCCGAGTTCGTGCCGGCCGCGAGACCTACAGCCGTGTTGGACTGGCCCTTGGAGTACTGGCCGGCCTGGTAGCCGATGTGGATGCTCTCCTGCGCCGTGGAGCCGACGCCCGCCACGTCGCCGATGGCGATGGTCCCGAGGCCTGCTGCCTGGGCGTTGGTGCCCAGGGCGATCGAATACTTGTCGCCGGCAGAAGCGTATGCGCCGATGGCGATGGCGTACTGCCCCGCGGCAGAGGTGTCCGTCGACCCGATGGCAATGGCGTTCGCGCCCAGGTGGGTCGATACCCAGGTGGAAAGCGCCGCCGCGTCCGGGTACCCGTTCGCCGCGCCCGGAACGCCCGTGACGGTGGCGAACCCGCCGCTGCCGTTGGGCACCTGGCAGGTCCAGGTGGACTTGGCGTCCGCCGACTTGTAGGTGGTGGTCGAACACACGGCGCCGTCCACGCTGTCGATCTTGACCGGCCCGATGGCGGTGTCCGCCATGGCCACGTTGGCCAGGCCGCTCGCCAGGAGCGCGGCCACGGCCACGCAGGCGCGGGCCGTGCTGCGCTTGCCCCGGGCCATCGTGGTTTCTGCGGCTGCCACCCAGGCACCCAGGGATTCGTTCCAAATGGAGCGATAGCTCTTGTTCATAAGATGTCCTCATCTCCGAGAGAAGGCTGTCAAGGAGGCGGCGTGACGCGCGGGGCTGCCGCCCCTTGCTTTCCTCCTCGTCGCTTCTTCGTGTGCCGGGATGCTCCCTCCTGTGGCCTTTCGTCGCATCTCTTTTGCGAGGTTTCGCGAGAATCTTCACGACATTCCGGCCGAAACCGTGACATTTGCTTAATACTTTCACACGCACATCGTTGCGTGAATTCGTCAGATTTCGATAGCCGATGCGCGGCCAGAATGGCCGCCTTCCAAACTCGTGCAACAGCAGCCGCCGGTCGATGCGCATTGCCATCCTTGAGGACGATCCGATCCAGCAGGAGCTGCTCGTGCGGACCCTCGTCCAGCAGATGGGCGGCGAGGAGAAGGTGCATTGCCGCGCCTTCGCCGACGGGCGGGAGCTGCAGCGCCTGCTGCGCCGCGAGTCCTTCGACCTGGTCATCCTCGACTGGTCGGTGCCCTCGCTGAACGGGATGGAGCTGCTGCGCTGGCTGCGCACCTGGAAGGCCAGCCGCGTGCCGGTGCTGATGGTCAGTTCCAAGGGCGCGGAGCACGACGTGGCCGACGCGCTGAACGCGGGGGCGGACGACTACATCGTGAAGCCGTTCCGGCCCCTCGAACTGCGGGCGCGCGTCATGCGGCTGCTGCAGCGGGGCAACCCCGCCCCGCTGGGCGGACGGCAGACCGTCGGCCGCTGGACGCTGGACCCGGCCGCGCACGCCGTCGGCTACCAGCGCACGCCGGAGGCGCCGCTCGAGCAGCACGCGCTCACCGGCCGGGAGTTCCAGCTGGCCCAGCTGCTGTTCAGCCGGCTCGGGCAGACGGTCTCGCGCGCGCACCTGCTGGAGGCGGCCGGCTACGCGACCGAGGAGGAGCCCTCGCGCACGCTCGACAGCCACATCTACCGCCTGCGCAAGAAGCTGCAGCTCGACGCCGGCCGCGGGATGAACCTGCGCACCATCTACGGCCAGGGCTATTGCCTCGACGTGATGAAGGAGCCCGCGCCATGACCGGCGGCCGCGCGCCGCGGCGCCTGGCGGCGCTGGCGCTCGCGCTGGGCCTGGCCGCGCCCGGCGGCCTGCCTTTCGCCCAGCCGGCGCACGTCGTGAAGCCGGGCGAGACGCTGTGGGGCATCGCGGGCGAACGCTACGGGCGGCCCGCCCGCTGGCCCGAGGTGCAGCAGCGCAACGGCGTGGGCGAGCCCCGGCGCCTGCGGCCGGGCACGGTGCTGTACTTCGCCGACGGCCGCGTGCTCGGCGACGACGAGGCGATGGTGCTGGCGGTCACGGGCAAGGCCTCGCGCCGCCGCAGCGGCCAGGCGGAGGAAGCGCTCGTGCCAGGCGTGCCGGTGCGGGCCGGCGACGTGGTGGCGACCGAGGCCGGCGCGTTCCTGACCCTGGGGCTGCAGGACGGCAGCCGCTCGGTGATCCCGGCCGGCAGCGCCGTCGAACTGGAACGCCTCGGTCGCGGCGGCGTCCGCCTGCGGCTGCTGCGCGGCGAGATCGAATCGCAGGTGCAAAGGCAGCGCCCGGGGCAGGACTTCGAGATCCGCACGCGCTCGGTGGTGCTCGGCGTGCGCGGCACGCACTTCCGCGTCCGCGACCGGGAAGGGCGCGCGACGGGGGAGGTCATCGACGGGCAGGTCGCGGTGCGGCCGGACGGCGCGGCGCCCCTGCTGCTCGGTGCCGGGCAGGGCATGGTGCTCGACGGCGCGCCGGGCCGCGCCGAGGCGCGCCCGCTGCTGCCGGCCCCGCGCTTCACCGATGCGTCGCCGTCCCCGGCCGCGCCTGCCACGGCGGCGGTCGGCGAGGTGGCGGGCGCGCGCGGCTACCACTGGCGCATCGCGCAGGACGAGGACTTCCTGGCGCCGGTGGTCGAGTTCGCGAGCGTCGATCCGGCCCTGCCGCTGCCCGCCGGCCTGGACGCCGGCTTCTACCACCTGCGCGTGGCGGCGGTGGACGCCGACCGGCTGGAGGGCCTGCCGGGCGAGCGGCTGTTCTACATGCCCCCGCCCCAGGGCGGCATGCGCTGGCTGCCCGACGGCCGCGTGGAGATCCGCTGGGCCGCCTCCTCGGCGCGCCACTACCGGCTCGAGCTGTCGCGCGATCCGGACTTCGCCGCCGACGTGACGGACCTGAAGGGGCTGCAGGCCACGGGCGCGGTGGTGGGGCCCTTCGCCGTCGGCGGGCGGTACCACTGGCGGGTCAGCGAGACGTCCGACGGCGAGCACTATGGCCGGCCGTTCGCCGGGGGCGGCTTCGACGCGCCGGCCCGCTGAGGTGGGCCCGGCCCGGCTGCGCCTGCGCCGCCTGGCGGGGGCGCTGGCCGTGCTCGTGCTGCTGCCGGCCCTGCTGGCATGGCTGGCGCACCAGCCCGGGCTGGCGCAACTGGACATGCTGGTCTACGACCGCATGCTGCCGCTGGCCGCGCAGCCGCCTTCGGACGACATCGTGATCGTGGCCATCGACGAGCCGAGCCTGGCCGCGCTCGGCCGCTGGCCCTGGCCGCGCAGCGTGCACGCGCGCCTGCTCTCGCGCCTGGCGGAGGCGGGCGCCGCGCAGGTGCTGTTCGACCTGTTCCTCACCGAGCCCAGCGAGAACCCGCAGGAGGACGCGCAGCTGGCGCAGGCCATGGCGCGGCTGCCCGTGTACCTGCCGATGATGGCCGAGCGCGACGCGCGCTGGGCGGACGCACCCAGGCACGCCTTCCTGCGGCCGCTGCCGCTGTTCGAGGCGGCGGCGCGGGGCGTGGGCCATGCGGAGCTGCTGCTCGACGCCGACGGCGTCGCGCGCAACCTGTTCCTGCGGATGGGGCCACCCGGCCAGCTCCAGCCCTACGTCGGCCTGCTGGTGGCCGGGCGGCCGCCGGCCGCCGGGCCCGGCGCCGCCGATGCCTCGGGCTGGCAGTACGCGGACCGCATGCGCATCGCCTATGCCGGCGCCTCCGGGAGCTACCGCCGGCTGTCCTATGCGCGCGTGCTCCAGGGCGGCATCGGCGCGGAGCAACTGCGTGGCCGCACGCTCCTCGTCGGCGGAACGGCGCCGGGCCTGGGCGACCAGGTGTTCGCGCCGGCGTCGGCGCGCGCCGGGCTGCTGCCGGGCGTCGAGGTGCATGCGAACGCGATCGACCAGCTGGTGCACGGGCGCGCCATCGGCGAGCTGGCGCCGCCGGCGCTGGCCGCCTGGATCGCTCTCGCGCTGGGCGTGGCGGCCGCCCTGCTGCGGCGGCTGCCCGGCTTCGGGCTGCTGGTGGTGGCCGCCGCCGCCGCGGGCAGCACGGCGGCGAGCGCCGCGGCCCTGCGCTGGTTCAGCTGGTGGCTCCCCGTGGCCACGCCGCTGGTGGGCCTGGCGCTGCTGTACGCGACGTGGAGCTGGCTGCGGGTGCGCGGGCAGCTGAGCTTCCTGGCCAGCAAGGCGAGCGCGCTGCAGGCCGTGCCGCCGGGCATCTTCGAGATCACGGCGCCGGGGCCTGGCCTGCCCCCCGAGATGACGCCGAAGGCCGCGCTGGACCGGGCCATCCAGCGCACGCTGCGCCTGCAGGCGCTCACCGAGTCCGTGCTGCAGGCGCTGCCCCTGGGCGTGCTGCTGTGCGATCCGCAGGGGCGGGTCGTGGGCTGCAACGCCGCCGCCGCCGGGTGGCTCGGGCACGCCGGCGCGGACGCTGCCGGGGCCTTCCGCGACCGGCCGCTGGCCGACGTGCTCGCGCCCCTGCGCCGCCAGGTCCGCGGCGCGGCGGCGGCCGGCGACCGCTCCGCGTGGCCGGCCTGGCTGGCGGCGCTGGCCGGCGAGTACGCCACCGCGCGCGGCCAGTACCTGCAACTGCTGGCCGCGCCCGTGGCGGCGCCCGAGGGGCAGGTGCCGCCCGGCTACATCGTCGTGCTGGCCGACCTGAGCTCGGAGCGCGAGGCGCAGCGCCAGCGCGAGAAGTGGAACCGCTTCCTCTCGCACGACCTGCGCAGCCCGCAGGTGGCGATCCTCGGCCTGCTGGAGCTGGACGGCGGGAAGTCGGTCGCGCCGGCGATGGCGGAATCGCTGCGCCGCGAGGCCGAGCGCACCCTGGCCTTCGCCGAGGAATTCCTCGACGTCTCGCTGGCCTGGATGGGCAGCTACCGCTTCGCGCCCACGCACGTGCCGACGGTGATGCTCGATGCGCGCGACCAGGTGTGGGCGGCCTCGCGCCGGGCCGAGGTGGCGGTGGAGCTGCGCATCGACGAGGCCGCGGAGGAGGTGGAGGCGTCCCTGGACGGCGCGCTGGTCGCGCGGGCGCTGGTGAACCTGCTGCTCAACGCCATCGCCCACAGCCCGCCCGGGTCGGAGGTGCGGCTCTGCCTGGCCGCCGATGCGCAGGAGGTGCTGTTGTCGATCGCCGACGAGGGCGTGGGCATGGAGCCGGCGGCCCTGCAGCAGCTGCTGGCCGGCACCGGCGAGCCCCTGCCCGGGCGCGTGCGCGGCGACGGCGTCACCCGCTCCCACGGGCTGGGCTTCGAGTTCGCGCGCACCGTCATCGGCCGCCACGGCGGCCGCATCGACGGCTGGACCGCGCCCGGCCAGGGCTGCACGCTGTGCATCCGGCTGCCGCGGGCCGCGTGAGCCCTGGGGCGCCGCGCCGCTATTCGCGGGAGGGCGCGCTGTCCGGTGCCTGCGCACCGCCGCGCAGGCGGCGGTAGAGCGTGCCGCGCGAGACGCCGAGGGCCCGCGCCGCGCCGGACACGTTGCCGCCGTGGGCCGCCAGGGCCTGGCGGACCAGCCGCTGCCCGTGCTCGCGCAGCGTCTCCTCGGCCGGGTCGACCACGTCCTCGCCGGCCCGTTGCGCCGCGCCGCGTTCGGGAAGCGCCGGCGGCGGTGCCGGCTCCTGCGCCGCGGCGGGCCGGGCCGCCACCGCGTGCCGGAAATCCACGCCGTCCGTCACCTTGAGGCGGGCCTGCATCCACACGCCCAGCCCGCTGGCCAGGCGCATCGGCTGGGCGTCGTCGTGCCGGCCCAGGCGCAGCAGTGCCGGCAGGTCGTGGCCCAGCAGCCCGGCCACGCCGCGCTCGGCCTCGTCCAGCGGCAGGCGGCCGATCAGGCGAGCGGCCGCGTCGTTGAGCCAGGCCACGGTGCCGTCGGCGGCAATGCCGGCCAGCGCCTCCAGCGGGGTGCCCAGCAGCGCCGGGCTGGCCTGGAAGCGCAGCACCAGGTGTTCGCCGGACTGCGCCTGCAGCAGGCGGTTCTCGATGGTGGTGGCGTACAGCCCGATCATCGAGGCCGCATCGAAGCCGAAGCGCCGTGCCTCCACCGTCAGGTCCAGCACGCCGGCCAGGCGCCCGTGCACGTCGTGGATCGGCGCGGCGGCGCAGTGCATCTCGCGCAGGGCCTCGAAGTAGTGCTCGGCGCCGTTGACGCTGCAGGCCTGCCCGGTGCTGGCCACGATGCCCGGCGCGGTGGTGCCCACGCGCTGCTCGGCGATGTTCACGCCCACGCGCGCCGTCTGCCGCAGCACCGGCTGGTGCGCCGCGGCGGGCTGCTGCGTGACGTACAGCACCACGCCTTCGCGGTCGGTCAGGATCACGCGGCAGTCGGTGCCCGCCAGTGCGCCTTCCATGGCGGCCAGGTCGCTCCGGGCAGCGTCCAGCAGGTCGCGGTTGCGCCCCAGGGCGGCATGCAGCCGGCTGGGCGTGACGGCGTCGAAGGCGACGATGCGGCGGGTGTCCTCGTGGCTGCGCCGGCAGCGCATCCAGGACTGGATCACCGCCTCGCCCACCAGGCCCGACGGGCGCACGCCCTCCTCGAAGAACTGCCGGCGCGCCAGGGCGACGCGCTGCGCGGGCGTGGTGCCGAAGAGCTGCCGCGGCGCGGTGTCGGCGGCGCGGCGCAGGGCCTGGGTCATCGTGGGTCTCCCGCTTGCTGCTGCAAGGCGAACCGCGCGAATGTGTTCTGCAATGGAACAGGGACTCACTGGGGAAATCCCGAAGGTGATGCGTTGGGCCGCCCGGAGGATGCTGCGCGACACAACAAGGAGACACCACGATGAAAGCAACAGGGCTTGCCGTGCTCGCGCTCGGCATGTGGGTCGCGTGCGGCCCGGGTGCGGCGCAGGCACAGGGCGGTGCCGCCGCAGGCGGCGCGGCGGCGGCGAAGAAGGTGGACGGCGCGTTCATCCGCGCCAACGCCGCGAAGACGCCCGACTGGCCGAGCGTCGGCCTGGACTACGCCGAGACGCGCTACAGCCGGCTCGAGCAGATCAACACCGACAACGTCAGGCAGCTCGGCCTGGTCTGGTCCTACGACCTGCAGAGCACGCGCGGCGTGGAGGCGACGCCGCTGGTGGTCGACGGCGTCATGTACGTCACCGCCTCCTGGTCGGTGGTGCACGCCATCGACGCGCGCAACGGCCGCAAGCTGTGGACCTTCGATCCGCAGGTCGACCGGTCGAAGGGCTTCCGCGGCTGCTGCGACGTGGTCAACCGCGGCGTGGCGCTGTGGAAGGGCAAGGTCTACGTGGGCGCCTACGACGGCCGCCTGATCGCGCTCGACGCCGCCACCGGGCAGAAGCTGTGGGAGAAGGACACCCTGATCGACCACGCGCGCAGCTACACCATCACTGGCGCGCCGCGCGTGTTCAAGGGCAAGGTGATCATCGGCAACGGCGGCGCCGAGTACGGCGTGCGCGGCTACGTCACCGCCTACGACGCCGAGACCGGCGACCAGAAGTGGCGCTGGTTCACCGTGCCGGGCGATCCGTCCAAGCCCTTCGAGGACGCCTCGATGGCCAAGGCCGCCAAGACCTGGGACCCGGCCGGCAAATACTGGGAGGCCGGCGGCGGCGGCACGGTGTGGGACACCATGGCCTTCGACCCCGAGCTGAACCTGATGTACATCGGCACCGGCAACGGTTCGCCCTGGGCGCAGAGCAAGCGCAGCCCCAAGGGCGGCGACAACCTGTACCTGGCCTCCATCGTCGCGCTCGACCCCGACACCGGCAAGTACAAGTGGCACTACCAGGAGACGCCCGGCGACAACTGGGACTACACCTCCACGCAGCCGATGATCCTGGCCGACATCCAGGTCGGCGGCAAGCCGCGCAAGGTGATCCTGCATGCGCCGAAGAACGGCTTCTTCTTCGTCATCGACCGCACCAACGGCAAGTTCATCTCGGCGAAGAACTTCGTCGAGGTGAACTGGGCCACCGGCTACGACAGCAACGGCCGGCCGCAGGTGGTGGCCGCCGCGCGCGACGGCACCCAACCCAACGATGCGGTCCCCGGCCCCTTCGGCGCGCACAACTGGCACCCGATGTCCTTCAACCCGAAGACCGGCCTGGCCTACCTGCCGGCGCAGCACGTGCCGCTGAACCTGCTGGACGACAAGGACTGGAAGTTCAACGAGAGCGCGCCGCTGCGCCCGCATTCCGACCTGGGCTGGAACACCGCCAAGTTCGTCAACGCCGAGCCGCCCAAGAGCAAGCCGATGGGCCGGCTGGTCGCCTGGGACCCGGTGGCGCAGAAGGAGGCCTGGGGCGTGGAGCACGTCTCGCCCTGGAACGGCGGCACGCTCACCACCGCCGGCAACCTGGTCTTCCAGGGCACGGCGGACGGCCGCCTGGTGGCCTACGACGCGAAGAGCGGCGCCAAGCTGTGGGAGACGCCCACCGGCACCGGCGTGGTGGCGGCACCGTCCACCTACCTGGTCGACGGCAAGCAGTACGTCTCGGTCGCGGTGGGCTGGGGCGGCGTGTACGGCCTGGCGCAGCGCGCCACCGAGCGCCAGGGCCCGGGCACCGTCTACACCTTCGCGGTGGGCGGCACGGCCAGGATGCCGGACTTCGTCGAGTACCGCATGGGCAAGCTGCTGCAGGGCGTCAAGTACGACCCGGCCAAGGTGCCCGCCGGCACCGGGCTGTACGTGGCCAACTGCGTGTTCTGCCACGGCGTGCCGGGCGTGGACCGCGGCGGCAACATCCCCAACCTCGGGTACATGGACGCGGCCTACATCGAGAACCTCGACAAGTTCGTCCTCAAGGGCCCGGCCATGGCGCGCGGCATGCCGGACTTCACGGGCAAGCTGTCGGCGGACGACATCGAGTCGATCAAGGCCTTCATCCAGGGCACCGCGGACGCCATCCGTCCGAAGAACTGAGCCGCCGCGCGCTCGCCCCGAACCCCAAACCAAAGCCCGCCCCTGGCGGGCTTTTTTCTTCGTGCCTCCTACCCGATGCGTGTGACGCTTGCGGCCGATGGGCGGGCATCGCACAGGGTTAACTCCATGTCACTCAATTGACGTTTCATGGCTGCAAACTTTGTGCAACCCGGACCTCGCTGGCCGGGCCTTCCCCGCAGCGCCGCAAGGCGGCGCGCTTGCCCCTCTTGGAGTCCTACAAATGAAGAAGTCTTGCGCGGCGCTCGCCGCCCTGCTGGTGTGCGGCGTTGCATCGGCCCAGTCCTCGGTCACGCTGTTCGGCGTGGTGGACGCGGCCGTGAGCCAGGTATCGAACAAGGCCGACCGCGTCTACAGCCTGTCGGACCTGGCCGATCCCTCCCTCCTGCTGCTGCCCGGCAGCGTCAAGGTCAGCCGGACCGAACTGCGCAACTCGGGCCTGTCGTCCAGCCGCCTGGGTTTCCGCGGCGTGGAGGATCTGGGCAGCGGCCTGTCGGCCAGCTTCTGGCTGGAAGCCCCGATCACCAACGACGACGGCGCGACCGGCGTCGCCAGCTTCTCGCGCCGCTCCACGGTCAGCCTGTCCGGCGCCTTCGGTGAAGTCCGCCTGGGCCGCGACAACTCGCCGGGCAAGGTCATGGACGACACCTACGATCCCTTCGGCAACACCGGCATCGGCAGCTCGCTGATCTACACCGCCTACAACCACGGGCGCATCAGCAATGCGGCGCAGTACTTCCTGCCCGCGAACCTGGGCGGCGTGTACGGCAACCTGATGTACGGCTTTGCCGAGAAGGCGCGCTACTCGCCGCTGGGCTACGGCGAGCGCGACTCGAACGCCGGCCGCTACTGGGGCGGGCGCATCGGCTATGCCAACGGCCCGCTGGACGTGTCGCTGGCCTACGGCCAGCTCGACGGCGCGAGCTCCAGCGCCGACGTGCTCGACCTGGACGACCGCGACACGAAGAACAAGATCCTCGCCATCGGCGCGACCTACGACTTCGGCGTCGTCAAGCTGTTCGGCGAGTACTCGCAGAACAAGATCGAGCGCAGCCTCATCACCGCCGACTACGCCACGCTGGCCGGCTGGTCGGCCGCGCAGTACGAGAACAAGACCAAGGGCTTCCTGGTGGGCGTGACGGTGCCGGTGGGCGCCGGCCTGATCCGCGCCTCCTACGGCCAGGTCAAGTACGACGTCTATCGCTCGCCGTTCCTGTGGACCTGGGACGACCAGGGCGATCCCAAGGCCAACAAGTTCGCGCTGGGCTACGTGCACAACCTGTCCAAGCGCACCGCGCTGTACGCCACGATCGCCCGCGTGTCGAACAAGAACGGCGCCAACCTGACGGTGGGCGGCCCGGCCCTGAGCAGCGCCCTGCTGGCCTACGGCGGCGGCACCTACCAGCCCAAGACCTCCACCGGCTACGAGTTCGGGCTGCGCCACTCGTTCTGACCGCCAGGGGGCCGATGCCCCTTTTTTCCCGGTTTCTCCAAGGTACCGTTTCCATGGTCCTTTTGGGCCCGCCTCGCGCGGGCCCTTTTTCGTTGCCGCGCTCAGCCCGGCGCCGGAGCGTGGCGCAGGCAGTAGGTGGCGGGCGTCGCCTCCAGCCGGTAGCCGAGCGAGCCGTCCAGGCGCAGGGTCTCGCCGGCCCAGGTGGCGTGCGCCGCGACCGAGGCGCGCCGGGCCGGGCGGTCGTGTCCCCAGGCCATGCGGTGGAGGTCGGCCCACGACAGCTCGACGCCCTGGTGCAGGAAGAGCGACAGGGCGAAGCGGAACTTGTGCCGCGACAGCAGCACGGGGGCCGCGCCTTCGAGGCCGACGGTCGATTGCAGGGGATCGAAGCAGTAGGCGCCCCAGCGCATGACGGTGGGGCCCGCGGACGCCTTGCGCCGCTGCAGAAAGGCGCGCACGGCCTCGCGCACGGCGGCGGCGCCGTTGGGCAGGAAGGCCACCTCGTGCAGCGGCGACTGGCCCAGGAACGCCGCGAGCAGCGGCGTGTGGCCATGGTCCACCAGCGCCAGCGCCGGCACGCCCCACGGCGTCTGCAGGGGGTGGGCGGCTGCGCCGTCCTGCGCCGCGCGGGCGTCCAGCACCAGGGCTTCGCAGCCTGCCTGCGCCTGCGCCAGCGCCGCGCGGGACCCGGCCAGCCGCAGGTCGATGAAGGTGGCGTCCAGGCCCTGGGCGGCGCGTGCCAGGCGCTGCTGCAAGGCGGGGTCATCCGTCAGCACGGCCACGCGCATCATGGCGCTGCGTTCCGCGCGCCCGCGCGGCAGCCTCGGCCGGCCGGGCCGCGCACGGCGGATCCGCCGGCGGCCTCGCGGCGCTGTCTCTTGTCCATGTTCTCCTCGATCAATCCATTTCCTGGAGGCTCCGCGCAGCGCGTACGGCCGGCGGAGCGGCGTGTTCCCTGGGCGGCGGGCGATGCGTGCCGACCCCCTGCGGAATGCAGGGCGCGATTCTGCGCAGGCGCCCAGGCCGGCGCGCTCCAAAAATTGACAATTGATCAATAAACGGAACGAAGTGTTGCCGAATGCACGCCAACGGCCGTCGCATGGCGCCGCGATGGTTGCGCGCCAGCGCGGCGAAGAGGAGAAAAAATGAAAAAAACCCGCCGGTGGGCGGGCTTCGCGGCAGGGCCGTCGCGGCCCCTGCATCGGCAGAACGGGCTCAGTCGGCGTAGACGCCTGCGGCCTTGATGACCGGCCCGAAGCGGGCGACCTCGGACTGCACGAACTTCTTGTGCTCGGCCGGCTCCACGCGCTTGTCGTTGACCACCACCGCACCCAGCGCCT
>Ga0222420_100616_pt1 | contig 14186 bp, 6 predicted proteins | sample 3A2ome_FD_182470 | JGI IMG/M metagenome (GOLD analysis project Ga0222420, IMG submission 182470) | Enriched microbial communities from leaf-cutter ant dump, University of Wisconsin, Madison, United States - 3A200A (version 2) | ecosystem: Environmental > Terrestrial > Nest > Insects nest > Nest...
CGGTCCAGGCCATCCGATCCTCCGTAGTCTTCGCAAACCACACAGAATCATAACCCGCTGAAATCACTCACCATAATTTTCGGTTCGCCTCTGAGGTTGTGGACCGGCCGCGCCAATTCTTGCGGCTTTTAGGAAGGCGTTTTCTATGAACAGGTATCTTGCGGCGTTCGCAATGGCGCTGGCTTTGTCGTTACCTGCACAAGCACATGACAAGGGCGAATTAACGGGCCAATGGATCGACAATGAAAGCGGTGATTTCTTTCTCGATCTCGGGGCGATGACCTGGAGCGGGATCGACGACGGCTGCAAGATCAAGAAGGTCGTCAAACGATCCGCGATACGATGGCGACTAACGATGCGATGTACGGCTGACGACAGGAAGCCATGGACGCAATCGCTGGATGTGCGCAAGGATGGCGATATTCTTCGCGTGAAGGGCGATCGGTGGACCATTGAGATGGTTCCGTCCGACAATTTCCGCCAACCATACGCCGAGACGGCTCCTGCCAAGAACGCGGATCTGAACGACGAGATCTGGCAGGGTCAGAAAGGACCCGGCCTTGAAGACATAAAGGCATGGACGCGGCGGGCGAGTTGGGGGTGCTTCGACCGCAATACGGGTGACACCGTGAAATGCCCAATTGCCAAGACCGTTCATTCGGTCCGGCTTCTTCGTGCTGACGGCGCACAACCGTCGCATATTTTCTTCGTAGGTTATGGCTCTCCGGGTGAGGGTAACGCTCTTGAGTTTACCGCTGCGCTTTTTGAGCGCGGCTCCGATGGGCGATATGTGCACATAACCGATGTAGACGGCTACTGCGGCCAGGCGGAGAGCGCCGACTTCCGGAAGGATGCGCTCTATCTGACTTCGGCCACCCTTGCCGGAAACGATGCGCGGTGCTGCCCGTCAGGCCGAACCGTCTACAAGATCGACTACAAAACGGGCAAAGCAAGCTACTTTTCCGGAAACAAAGTCTGATCAGCTGGCATGCCTCTTCCGCCGCTTCTTACAAAATTGGCGGCACCGAAGCAGATGCACATAAAGTGTCCATCTGTACCCAAGGTTGAATATTCGGCTGTTTTCGGCTAGGCGGGGGGATCGGAGGCGGACAATTTTTGCGAGGGTTTCGGGATGGCGCGTCGGGTGATGGCGAGTGCCGGTCGGCGCGCGGTTGCAGCAGTTTCGGCTGCCGGCATTCTTTTGTCTTCGATAATCGGCCCGTTGTCGCCTGCCTATGGCCAGGTGATCACGGACCCGAAGGCGCCGATCCAGTTCCGTCCAGGTATTACGTCGTCGGGCAATGGAACGCCGACAGTCAACATCGTCAAGCCGTCGAAGGGCGGCGTCAGTCACAATCAGTTTCGCGAATATAATATCGACACGCGCGGGTTGATCCTGAACAATTCGGGGTTGGGTGGCACGTCGATCATTGGCGGGCAGGTCGCGAAGAATCCGAACCTTGCGCCGGGCGGCGAAGCTCGCATTATCCTGAACGAGGTGACGGGAACGAACCGCTCGCAATTGAACGGCGTGACCGAAGTATTCGGCAAAAAAGCCGATGTGATCGTCGCCAATCCGAACGGCATCGGCTGCGTGGGCTGCGGCTTCATCAATACGGGCACGGCGACGCTGTCGACCGGCGTTCCGATCGTCGATTACGAGGCTGGCAAGGTCGGGTTCGAGACGCACAAGGGCGACATCACGATCTCGGGCGCTGGTGTGTCGGCGCCAGCGGGGCAGTTGCCGGACCGTGTCAATCTGATCGGCCGTTCTCTTGATATTGGCGGCAAGGTCGATGCGAAGTCGCGGGTAAGCCTGACGGCGGGCGCGACCCGCATTGATCCGGCAAGCGGCGTGGCAAGCCGGCTGACGGACGCGGAGCCGGCTCAAGCTGGCCAGGGCATCGTCTCCAGTTCCGCCGGCGTCATCCGTGCGGCTTCGATCGATGTCCTGTCGTCCGATATCAATGCGGGCGTCGTGCTTGCCGGCAATCTCCAAGCGCTGGGCTCCTATGATAGCGCCGGCAAATTCGTGCCGGGCGATCTTTCGCTCGTCTCGGCTGGCGACCTCGATCTGGTCGCGGGCGAGGCTTCGGGCGAAGCGCGGGTTGCAGCGGGTGGTCGCTTCCAACTGGCGCGCGATCTGTCGGCGGCTGGCGAGATAGCGATTACGGCGCAAGATGTGTCGCTGCTGGACAGCGGCGGCGTTCATGCCGGGCGCGACCTGAAGATCGTTGCTCAGGCCGACATTGTGTCGGGCGCCGTGTTGAAGTCGGGCGGCGCGTTGAGCGCCAAGGCCGGCGGTGACGCGTCGCTCAGCGGCCTGATCGCGGGCCATGACGGGCTGGAACTCGAGGCCGGCGCAAAACTGTCGACGAACAAGGCGACACTGATTGCGCCGGAGATCGGCGTCGAAGCGCCAAGCGTCGATTTGACCTCGACCTGGGTGGTGCCCGGCAAGACAGCAACGATCGCCGGCGTCGACGTGACGCTCGGCCGCGATACCGCCTTCGATCCGAAAGGCAGCGTCGATGTCGCGGCCTCTGAGCGGCTGACGCTGGGCACGCTGATCGACGTTCAGGATTATCCCGCATTGTCGCTTGCTTTCTGTGACCTGGCGATATCCGAGACGGGCGTTTTCGTCAGCGACAATCATGCGATCGACGCTGGTACGATCGACAATGCCGGCAAGCTGGTGGCGCGGGGCGATATGGCGCTCAATGCGAACCGGATCTCGAACGCCGCGACTGGCGAGATCAAGGCGGAAGCGATCGAGATCAGGACCGCTGGCGGTCTCACCAACCTCGGCCAGATTCTGTCCAGCTCGACGCTGGCCGTATTGGCGGATGGCGCCGTGCGCAATGACGGCGTGATCGGAACCGATGGGGTTCTTAAGCTCGAAGCGCTGTCTTATGCGGCCAATTCGCCGTCGGCGGAACTGGCCGCGTCCCGAGTTTCGCTCGTGCTGGACAGCGATCTTATCAACAAGGGCACGATCATCAGCACGGGAGCGCTTGGCGTCGCGGCAGGGGGCCAATTGGCGAACAGCGGCGCGATCCGCGCCGGCGGCACGCTGGAGCTCACCGTCGGCGATTTGATCAACAGCGGCACTCACGCGGTGGTTGACGGGCGCGCGGCGGTGACGATCACGGCGGCGGGCTCGATCGACAATCTATTGGGCTCCATCTACGCCACCAACAGCCTTGATCTTGCCGCTGGCGGCGCATTGGGCAATTCGGGGCTGATCTATGGCGAAGCAGGTGCTTCACTGCGCGCCGCCGCCTTGAGCAACCATGCAACCGGCCGCCTGCATGCCGGTACGGTATTTGTCGACCTGAAGGGCGGGGATATCACCAATCTGGGTGAGATCGTCTCGAAGACAACGCTCGATGTGATCCATGCCGGGGACGTGCTCAATGACGGCATCGTTCAGGCGGGCGGAGCGCTAAGACTTGAGACCTTGTCCTATACGGCCAATTCGGCGGAAGCCGAGCTGGTTGCTGCCAAAGCCGATCTCATCCTGGACGGCGGGTTGAAGAATGCCGGTCTTATCGCGGCGGCGGAGAGGCTCGGCCTTGAGGTTGGTGGCGATGCCTCGACAGGAGCGACCAGCGAGATCGCGGCAAGGACTTTGGAAGCCAGGATTGTCGGTGATCTGACCAATCTTGGCAGCCTGGTGTCGGAACAGACGCTTGCCACGACGGTTGGCGGGCTGTTGACCAACCAGGGCGCCGTTCGCGCCGGTGGGGCGTTGGAGCTTAACATTGCCGAGCTGGTCAATAGCGGTGCTGGCGCAGTCATCGACGGCCGCGCGGCGGTGACGATCGCGTCCTCGGGGCGGGTCGAGAACCTGTCGGGCTCGATCTACGCCAGCGCCGATCTCGACATGTCGGCGGACGGGCAGCTGACCAATTCCGGACTGATCTACAGCGGCGCGGGCGCAAATCTGCTTGCGGCAGGTTTTGACAATAACCGTGCCGGTGGTGCGACCACTGCGGGCCAGCTTTACGCGGAAACGGTATTTGTCGACCTGAAGGGCGGCGATCTGACCAATCTGGGCCAGATCGTCTCGAAGGGCACGCTTGACGTGGTTCGGGCGGGTGACGTTGTCAATAACGGCATCGTGCAGGCAAGCGGGGCGCTCAGCCTTGCAGCGCTCTCCTACGCGGCCAATTCAGCCGAAGCCGAGCTTGTCGCGGCCCAGGCCGATCTCATTTTGCAAGGCGGTTTGACAAATGCCGGCCTGATTGCGACGGCTGAGCGCCTTGGCCTTGAGGTTGACGGCGATCTTTCCAATACGGCGAGCGGCGAGATCGCTGCAAAGGGGTTGGAAGCCAGGATTGCCGGCGACCTGACCAATTTGGGCCAGCTGGTGTCGGAACAGACGTTGCAGGCAACGGTCGGCGGGCTGTTGACCAACCAGGGAGCCATTCGTACCGGCGGGGCGCTCAATCTGACGGTTGCCGATCTGGTCAACAGCGGCGCTGCGGCCCTGATCGCCGGTAATGGCGGCGTGACGATCACTGCTTCAAAGGCGATCGATAATCGCTCCGGCCGCATTGCCGCCGGCGCTGATCTGACGCTGACGGCGGGGACGACTGTCGCCAATTCGGGGCTGATGGAAGCACAGGACCTGGCGATAACCGCCCGCACACTCGACAATCAGGCGTCCGGCAAACTCTATGCCGGTTCGGTGAGCCGGAACGCGTCAGGCGTGATCGCCACCGGCACGCTGGCGGTAAAACTCTCCGGCAACCTTTCCAATCTCGGCGAAATCGTCTCGGCCAACAGTCTCGATATCACGAGTGGCGGCAACGTTGCCAATGACGGCAGCATAGAGGCCGGGGGCACGCTTCGTCTTGAGGCTCGGGCTTATCAACCTGATTCCGCGGCAGCACGGCTTGCCGCCACCAATCTCGACCTGATCCTTGGCACGTCGCTGACCAACAGTGGCACCCTGTCGGTGGCAGGACGCCTGGGGCTCGACATAGACGGCGATCTTACCAACACGGCGACCGGGCGTATCGAAGCGGGTGCAATCGAGGCCGATATCGGTGGCAACCTTACCAATCTGGGTGCGATCGTCTCGGCCAACACGTTGCGGGCGGTCGTCGGCGGGCTGTTGACCAATGAAGGCTCGATCCGCTCCGGTACGGGCATGATCCTGCAAGCGGCGGGCCTGATCAATCGAGGCGAAGCGGCAAGAATCGAAACGGGCGGCGACCTTCTGATCAAGACCGCCGGCAATCTCGACAATTATCTCGGCCAGATCAGGGCAGTCGGCAATCTCGGCCTCGAGGCCGGCGGCGTGCTGACCAATGCGTCCGGCCGCATCGAATCCGGCCGCGATATGCAAATTGTCGCAGCAACACTGCTCAACACGGCGGTTGCCGGCACGGATGGCGGGGCCGAGGATTTTTACAAGCTTGGCGAACTGACGGTCGATTATTCCTACGATGAGGACGACCACGTCTTCTCCACCGATCACGAGACCTTCATCAACGCCGAACTGCATGAGTTCAGCGGCCAGATCGATCTTGACCGGCCTGGCGTCATCCGCGCCGGGCGCGACATGATGCTGACGACTGATACGCTCACCAATGAAAACGGGCGCATTCTTGCCGTCAACGACCTGTCGATCGAAACCCGGATTCTCACCAATGACGCGCAGACCTATACGGTCGATCACTTCGTCAACACATGGGGCCGTAAGTACAGTGACGATTGGGTGCCGTTCACGCCGCCCTCGGGTTCGAACGTGCCGTGGGGCGTCTACAAGTGGAACAATGACGCGATCAACCAGGAATACTACGCCTCGCTGATCAACCAGTTGCCGAAGAAGCAGGTGACAAAAACCCGACTGGTGTTTGCCGGCACGCGCCCCTCGTTCGGGACGACCTACCATGCAAATGGTCCGGACGGGCCGGGCTGGTACACGACCGAGACCTATCGGGTCGAAGAGATCCAGTTCGGCACACGTACCGAGACGCGGACACGTGAACGAGGCGGGGACACCGGCGGAACCGTTACCTACACGGTCGAGGTTCCCGATACGCATCCTCGCGAATGGTTCGACACGGCCGAAGGCAAGGCAGCCTTTCTCAATTCGCTCAATCTCCTGATCGCCAGGGGAGAGTCTCCTGTCAGCGTGGGCGGCTCGGACGATGTCAGCCAGTCGAAGGCCGAAGACATTGCCGACATCCGGCTGCTTGAGAATGTCGATGCTTCGCAATTGCTCGACCTCGCAAAACTCGGCATCGATCCGAACGATGTGCCTGACGTGATCGTCGTGACCAATCGCGACGCCGATCCCCTGGGCGAAGGCGATTATCGCTTTGAGGGTCGAGAACGCGTCGGCGACGCGACGGTGGCGCGCGGCTCCGTCATCAAGGCCGGCAACACGCTCAGCCTGGACAGCGATCGGACCACCAATCGCGGCACGCTGGCCGGCAGCCTGGTGGCGATCGAGGGCGGCACGCTGGACAACGGCATCGGTGCGATCGGCGGCGTTGACGGCTCAGGCTTCGGTCAGGTCGACCGTGCGGGTCTCGGCACTGTGGCCGGCGGTTCGGGCTCCGGCTTGGGCGGCCTCGATCCGACGCGCGACGCCTTTACCGGCGCGGACGGTTCCAACCTCGGCCTTGCCGGCGGCAGTGGCGGCATTGTCGACTTCGTGATTGACGATGTGGCGGTTCCGCCGCTCGATCTTGGGCAACTCGACACGCGCAATCTAGTCAGCCTCGATCCGAACGATTTTGGGAATCTGCAAAAGTTCACCGGATCGCTGGAGGCGGCCCGGTTGCTCGCCGGCGCTCATCTGATCGACGGCGCAAAGCTCTCCTTCTATGCCGATCCGGTTGCCGAGGCGAAAGCGCTGGCGGATGCGGCGCTGCGCCAGGCGGGGTCGCATCTTGTGATCGATCCCAATCTGTCGGCCGAGGAACAGCGCGAGCAGCTCTATCGGAACGCCGCCGAGTTCGCTGAACTGACTGGCGCCAAATATGGCGTGGCGCTGACCGAAGCGCAGCGCGCCGCACTGACCAAACCGATCGTCTGGCACGAAACCCGCATCGTCGACGGCAAGCCTGTGCTGGTGCCGAGGCTCTACCTGCCGTCCTCCGACGAACTGCTGCGCGGCGCGCGGGGGCCCGGGCTCATCGCGGCCGACGATCTGATCCTCGATTTGGGCGACCGCCTCAACAATACCGGCGCGATCGCGATCAAGGGACTGGCCTCGATCTCCGCCTCCTCGATCATCAACCAGCGCCTGGCCGATCTCGACATGCGCGACCGCGCTTTTGCCGGCGGACGCGGCGACACCGGCCTGATTACTGCTGGCACGCTGTTGATGGTAACAGACGCCGATCTTGCCAATCGCGGCGGCACGATCAGCTCTGCCGGCACGCTCGACCTGAGGATCGGCGGCGATCTCGTCAATGAAACGCAGCGCTATACCCGCGCCGTCGATAGCTTTGACCTGTGTCTTGGCAATGCCTGCGGGGCCGATGCCGTCGACTACAACGTCGCGCGCATCACCGCAGGTCGCGACCTGACGATCGTGGCTGGCCGCGACATCATCAATAAAGGCGGCGAGCTCGGCGCCGTCACCGACATGCTTCTTGCGGCAGGCCGCAACGTCGAGTTTGAGACGCTGAAGGATTCTTATCTCACCAAGGATTACCACCAGCGCGGCTTCCTGTCCGGCAAGGATATCGTCGAACACTCGATCGTCACCGCTGACGCCACCGCGCAATCTCTGGTCGGCGATGTCTCGATCTTCGCCGGCTATGGCGTGTGCGACGGCGGCAACCTCTGCGCCAAGGGCAAGGCGCCGGGCGATGCCATCCTCAACGGCGCGCTGATCAGCGCCTATGGCAATACCACCATCAACGCCACCGGCGAGATCGCCATGGGCGCGGTTTCCGAGGAGGTGCAAAACACCTTCAAGGAATGGGGCTTCAAGGGCCTCGGCTGGGGTTCGGTCAAGCAGAAGTGGAACGACATCGATACGTCCGTTACACGCATCTCCGGCAATGATGTGCTGCTTACTGCCAAGGGGCCGATCACCGGCACCGGCGTTCAGATATCGGCGGTCAACGATCTTCTGATGAAGACCGACGATACCATCAAGCTGGAGGCCGCGCAGGACGCGCTCTACTTCACCGAGAAAGGCTTTTATATCGGGCTCACCTTCCCCGGCTCGGCCGGCATCGACGCCGCACTGCGCGGCGGATCGGGTAGCGAAGTGCTGACCGGCCTTGCCGGCGTCAGCCCGCTCACCGCCAAACTCGCAGCATTGGCCAATGCCGACAATGGACTCGCGGCTGGACTGGCGGTGGTCAATCTTGCGACCGGTGGTCTTGCCGCATTCTATGATGGCGGTCAGACGGTGAAGGGACCGAATCTCGGGTCGCCTCTCGGCGCGGCTCTCGATCCGCTTGCCTCTTTCCGTGACCCGAAGACTGGCGAAGTCACCGCGCAATCCGTTGCGTCAACTCTTGGGATCACGATCTCATCCTGGAAGAAGCAACAGAACTGGACCGAGAGCCAGGTTTCTCAGTTGACCGCCGGCGGCGACATCGTCATGCAGGCAGGCCTTGATGTCATCCTGAGTGAAGGCACGAAGCTGGTCTCCGGCGGCGATGTCTCGATCGATGCAGGCCGCGACATCCTGATGTCGGCGCTGCTCGACTATGCCAAGGACAAGTCGTCGAGCTGGGGCCTGCAGCTCTCCTTCACGTCGATCGGCTTCGATATCGCCAAATCGAAAGGTTACGACGAGCAACTCACCAATGCTTCGATCACGGCGGCGGGCGATGTCTCGCTGAAGTCCGGGCGCGATACCGCGCTGCTGGGCGGCAACATCACCGGACAGAACGTCTCGCTCGATGTCGGGCGCGATCTTACCATCCTCTCTCCACAGGCCCGGGGCTGGCGCGACGGCTTCTCCTTCGGCCTGACCATCGGCCTCGACCTGACGAGCTTCGGCATTCGCGGCTCCTCCGAGGATGGCGAAAAGACCTGGTCGTCGCCCTCGGGCATCGTCGCAGCCGAGGATATTTCCATCAAGGTCGGCGAGGACACCACGCTGGTCGGCGCGCTGATCAACGCCACCGACGGCGACATCAAGATCGATACCGGCACATTGGTCTCGGCCGATCTGAAGGACATCGACAAATACAAGAATGTCGGGGGTTCGATCGGGTTCGAGAATGGCGGTCTCGACACGCTCGGGTTCAGCTACGAGGAGAAGGACAAGCGCGGCGAAACCCGCACCACCCTCGACGCCGGCGGTAAGCTCGAGGTCGTCATCCATGACGCCGACAAGGATGGCATTCCGGACACGCCAGCCGATAAGGCTGCTGCCGAGCAGCTACTCGCCGCCATCAACAAGGATGCATCGAAATACCAGGAGATCTTGAAAGACAGCCACATCAAGCTCTCCGGCGAGCTCGATGTCGGCGACCTGAGGAACCTGCGTCGCAATCTGCAATTCCTGCAACAGTACAACCAAGCTCAGGATGCAGCCGTACCGGCCTGGGTCGCAGCTGAAGGGCCACAGGCAGTCGACCAGTATCGCGAGGCGATCATCTATGGCGGTGCCACGGCTGCCGAGGCCGAAGAGATGATGAAGACGCCGCGATTCCAGGCGCTTCTGAAGGAACGGCAATCTTACGACGCGCTGAAGGACGGCCCTGTCAGCAACGACGATCTGCTGAAGTCGATCCTGCTCATTCAGAATGGCGAGGAACTCTATCGGGATGCCGCAACCGGCGAATTGATGGTGCGCACCGCCTGCGGCACCAATGGACCGTGCGGGGTCAAGATTTCAGAGGTGCGTCCGCTGGCAACCGAGGATGTCGCCAGCTTCATCGATCAGAAGCTTGCCCAAGGTGGCGACAAGGCGTTGCAGGAAGCGCTCGAATGCGCGCTCGCCTACGCACTCATCCGTGGCGATCTCAGCCATTTTGAAACGCTGAAGGCATCCGGAAAATACAACACCTCCTCGATCCAGGGCTATGCGGCCGCTGCAAAGCGCATCGTAAACAGCGCGCTTGCAAATGAATCCTACGTTCTGGCCGACGACGGCGTCGACATCACCATGACGCTCACCAAGATCGTCATGGCCAGCCAGAATGGCCAGATTGACAACGCCCAGTTCGACAAGCTGGTCGACATCCTGAAGACTGATGGCCCGACGGGCGATGCAGCAAGCTTCAGAATCGCGGCAGCCTTGAGTTCGCTCGAAGGCGTCGAAAGCCAGTACCTTCAAGCAAGGTTCGAGCGAGCCGTCTCCGACTTCTTGCAAAACGCGGAAGCCGAACGCGAGATGAAGGAATTCATCGCCGCAAATCCGGACTCGGACCAGGCTAGGGAATATCAGGAACTGATCGCGCAGGGTGTCGGCGTCTCGATGGCTATGGCGGCCATCGGGGTGAAGTTCTACAAACCTGGCATTGGCCATAACTCCGGTGCACTCCCCTCGGGCACGACAGCGTTTGCCAAATGGTTCAACGACCTGACACCTGCGGAGTTCGCAAGGCACTGGGACGATCCGAAATCCCAGGCATTCATCAAGCGGATGCTCAGGGAGCCCACCGGCTTCCATGAATGGTTTATGGTCTCTCGCGCCGACAAGATGAAAAATGTGTTAGGGCTGAGCGCCGAGGACATATGGTCCTTCCGAACGAAGACAGATAACCTGACATGGATCAATCCAGTGACAGGACTGCCGGGCCGTCATGGCGGTCACGGGTCGACTACGTTTCACAATGAACTGGGTGCGATCCTAGATTCAAGCGGAACTATCGGGGAAGTAAATTCACGGCTTATTTCTTTGGGTCATCGATGGAGTATACCGAATATTCCGACAATAATAAGAAGGTAGCATCATGCCAATTTATGTTGGTTATTCTGATAACCGAAATTTTAACGAGGTCAGGTCTCTTTTTGATGTAAACCCGAATAACCCTGATAGAATGGCAGATTTCGAGATCGAGTTCGGCTCTGGATATATTGATCCAGGAAGCTATGAAATCTACGATATGGATGATTTCCCAGGGTACCAGCTAAATGATGAATTTGTACGTCGACTCTTCCCGTTTTCAATTCCGGATAATATTGCGACACAGATTGTTACAAAAGGACCTAAGACATTCTTCTTTATTAAGACGGAAGAGCATATAACGAAGAGAGTTGGTCTTGGTTTACAAATTCTGAGCGAGATTGAGCCTCAATCTCCTTGATTTTGGTCGAACTGGCTCCGGGGGACGTCATAAGCGTTCTTTGATGGAAGGAATTACGGTGAGTGTGTTGGGCCTATCGCGGATAGGACGCCCCGGTGCTGAGAGCCTGGCCGAAAAAGAGTTGTGTCAACGGCGGAGCAAAAACCGGCCAAAGGGCGGCGTAAAAGTCGGCCACTTGGCGCTGCAAGCGGGGAACGTCGGGAGGGCGTAGCCCGACCAGAGTTTCCCGCTTGCGGCGTCGGCGATTTTGGTGAGGGCTTCAGCCTTGCTTTCGGGCGCGGCTTTGGGCGAGACGGTAGCTTTCGCCGTTCATCTCGAGGATGTTGACGTGGTGGGTGACGCGGTCGAGCAGAGCTCCGGTCAGGCGTTCGGATCCGAACGTTTCCGTCCATTCGTCGAACGGCAGGTTGCTGGTGATCATGGTGGAGCCGCGTTCGTAGCGCTGGGAGATCAGCTCGAACAGCAATTCCGCTCCGGTTTTGGAGAGCGGCACGAAGCCCAGTTCGTCGATGATGAGCAGCTTGCAGGCGGCCATCTGCTTCTGGAAGCGCAACAGACGCCGCTCGTCGCGGGCCTCCATCATCTCGCTGACGAGGGCTGCGGCGGTTGTGAAGCCGACTGCCAGGCCTTTCTGGCAGGCGGCCAGACCGAGCCCGAGCGCGACATGCGTCTTGCCCGTGCCGCTGGGGCCGAGCGCGATGACGTTCTCGCGGCGCTCGATCCATTCGCAGCGCGCCAGTTCCAGCACCTGCATCCTGTTCAGCTTGGGGATGGCGGCGAAGTCGAAGCTGTCGAGGCTTTTGACGACCGGGAACCTGGCCGCCTTGATGCGCCGCTCGACCTTGCGGCGATCCCGTTCGATCATCTCCCGCTCGGCCAGCCGGGTCAGATAGCCGACATGGTCGACACCTTCGCTGGCGCATAACCGGGCCAGCTTCTGATGCTCGCGCAGAAAGGTCGGCAGCTTCAGGGTTTTGAGGTAATGGGAGAGCAGGATCTCCGGAACTTCGGTGCTCATGCCGCTTCTCCCGCTTCCGGCGACAGGAGACGCATGTATGCCTTCGCCGACGTCTTCTCGACGGTTGCTCTCGGCAGATATGGGTAGATGGACAGGTCCAGTCTCGGCGACCGCCGCTCCACCCGGCACAGGAGAAGATGTTTGACGGCTTCGAAGCCGATCGCCCCGAGATGCAGAGCCTGCTTCACCGCCGCATGCAGATCGCCAATGTCGAAGCTTTCCAGCAGCCGCAGCACCTGCACATACTCGCGCCGGCCATGCTTTGCCATGCGCGCTTCCATCAGGCGACGCAGTGTGGCGAACTCTGCGGGCAGGTCCCAGCCCTGGAGAGGTGCAGCCTGATCCAGCGCGTTGATCTTCTGCTCGATCAGCGGCAGGTAATGGACGGGATTGAAGACGACGTCTTCCCGCTCCCAACTGCGGGGATGACGGGCAATGATCTCGCCGCGGCAGCCGATCACCACCTCGTCGACATAGCCGCGGATACTGGGCTCAATTACTACCGCACGGTAGCGGCCAAGGCAGTCGAACGGATAGCCGAAAACGGCAACGAGCCGCTGACAACCGGTGAGATTAGTGAGTTCCTCGCAGAGGGTGGCAGCAATGCTACGCACTTCTACCAGCTTGCAATGCATGCCCATTCAGGAGCAGCCGGATTGGTGCTTACTGGTATCACGGTGACCCTTCCAGCAACTTCGGTTGCGAGGCTGAGTCTTGCTGAAAAGATGGGTATATTGCGAGAGGCAGCAGGTGGAGGTTCGCTGGGTAAAGGCAATTTTGGATTAGGTTTTGCCACAGAAGCTGAGTCGAATGCACTTGGCCTAGCTTGGGTTGGTCGAGGTTATAAAGTGGCCAGCGACGGCAGAACACTTGTAAGTGCGGACGGAACAAAAGTCTATCGGCCACCGTCCATAAAATCAAATACGCCACCACATCTTGCTCCAACAGGGCGACAAGCAAACTTTGAATATCTCGACAGCGGAACGATACGATCAAATGGGCATTTGAACATAAGATGACGGAAATTGAGATTAAATTTATGGAAATCCAGGGAAACAATATTGAGGCTTACGTGCCTAGCGAGCCCGGCAGGTTCAGATTGTCTGTTGTTGTAGGCATTGGGGAGAAAGGCAGTGGTGGGTCCAACATGTTTTATATGCATGTTTGTTCGTTATCGTGGATAGATGAAGAAATTTCTAAAAGGAGCAGGCTATTTAGCAGATCAACACTGATACTTATGGCGTATAATAGGCAGGTAATTATCGATGAAATTCGTCGTATTGTTCAAACATGTCAGTCAAATACATGGGATGGATCAGTAGAGAATTTGCGAAGATATTTTGATTGGGAGTATGACAACTACACATCATGAGAGGCGAACCGAAAATTATGGTGAGTGATTTCAGCGGGTTATGATTCTGTGTGGTTTGCGAAGACTACGGAGGATCGGATGGCCTGGACCGAAATCACTCGCGAGCAATATGATCGGAGACGGCTGCGCTATGCAAGCGACTGCACAGACGAGGAATGGGCGGTGATCGCCCCCTTCATGCCCGTGCCATGCAAGGTCGGCCGACCGCGCAAGTGGCCGATGCGCGAGATATGGGACGCGATCCAGTATATTGCGACGGCAGGCTGCCAATGGGCTATGCTGCCGAAGGACTTCCCACCTTTCACCACGGTCCAGCACTATTTCTACCGGCTGCGCGACAGCGGCATGCTCGATATCATCAACGAAACGCTGGTCATGTCGGCACGCCTTCTGGTTGGTCGGGCGGCGGAGCCGACGGCAGGGGTGATCGACAGATGGGATGGTTGCCGCCCTCCCCAGACGGCATCGCGATGTGCCAGCATGGTGGTCTATGAGCCATGAAGCGGAGAGGACGGCGAGATGAAGGATATGATGATTGGGGTGGATCTGG
>Ga0222420_100619_pt1 | contig 14144 bp, 19 predicted proteins | sample 3A2ome_FD_182470 | JGI IMG/M metagenome (GOLD analysis project Ga0222420, IMG submission 182470) | Enriched microbial communities from leaf-cutter ant dump, University of Wisconsin, Madison, United States - 3A200A (version 2) | ecosystem: Environmental > Terrestrial > Nest > Insects nest > Nest...
AAATTCGCGGGACCTTCACTGGGTCGCCGTCCTCGGAGGGAGCGATGGTTTCGCCCATGTCCACGACCCCTATCGGGCCGGTTCACTGGATGACCTGCGGAATCCGTGGTCGGAAGCTCCAGTGACATGGGAAAATCTGCGGAGGTCGATGGCGTTGAATTCCAAGGAGGCAGCCTGCATGGTCGAATTCAGGATGCCCTGATCCGTGGAGGCTGCCCCCTACATCCCGAACGGCTCCAGGCAATCCTCGTCCGGGAATGCCCGGTCTTCCGTATGGGCAGGTTCGGGCAGAAGCTTGCGGGAGGCGCGGGCAAGGGCGCGTACGTCTGCGGCGTAGAGGCCAAGCTGGCCAAGGCGCATGGGATTGAGCTCGATGGCTCCTGGCCTTCCGTTGATCAGCGCACAGTCGATCGCGGCATGGGGGAATTCCATGTTTCGCGCGATGCGCGTCGCGACTTCGGCGAGGGCTTCGCGAACGTCCGGGCATGCCTGAATGGCGCGTTTCGCGGCCGGGGTCTCGTATGCGGTTCCTTCCGGCAACGGATGGTCAAGGGGAGTGAGCGCCCATTGGACCGGACTGTCGGTCACGATCTTCCGGTCGATGCAGAAGAAGCGGTGCTCCATCCTCATCTCGCAGAGTTCCTGAACCATGAGGGACGGCCCGCCGTCGATAAAGGAATATGCCATTTCCCCGATAACGTCCTGGACGCGATCACCGAGGGGGATACGGAAGATGGCGTGTTTCGAACGGGTCGATTTGACGAACGCTCCCAGGCCATCGGCATGCAGCTTGCCGACTTCGGCGGAGACACGGTCAAAAGGCACGACTGAAAACCGCCTTCGCGTTTCGGCGAGGAAAGCAGCGTCGTTCCAGTATTCGAGCCGTTCGCTTACCGGGTTGCGGCCAGATTCCGACGGAATCCTCATCGCCCGGCCGAAAGTCGGAACCGAGGGATCGCCCTTGTCGTCCTCCCGCAGCGCCATGATGGCGTCGCCGTATTCGTCGTGCATGGCCTTCCAGAGCGCGGCTTCCTCCAGCCGTTCCTCGGGATCTGTGTTGGAGGTGAGCCTGAAGGCCGCGATCATGGACGCGCCAGCAGGGATTCCAGCGAAGGCTGGGGGTTGTTGTCGAGGATCGCCTGGACCTCGCCGGAAACGGAACGGGACTGGCCGAGCAGCCCGCATGCGTCATCCGCCACCCGAACCGCCGTGCGGCAATGAGGGATGGTCCTTAGCCGTCCACGGAACAGTTCCATTTCGATTCCCGTGGTTTCGTCGGCCATCGTCGTTACGACCCCTTCTCCGTCAAGGCGGACCTCGACGGGGCCTTTCATGAGCCTGACCTCGTCGAAATCGGTCTGCCGGCCGATGACGTAAACGGGTTCCTCATATCCTCCCTCGTATTCGGCGTAGGGAACGAGCGTCCTTGCGGTGGCCATCGTCCAGCGGTTGATTTCCGAATCCGTCATCCGCTCGCGGCCTTCCTTGAGGGCTTTCTCCACGTCTTCTGTCCGGGCATGCCTGAAGGCGGCGTTGTCGACGACGTAAACGTCGTTCAGGTGCTTGAGCCTGACCTCGACCGGGAGTGCGTCCTCGCGCGGCCTGTGGATGACGTGAGTTCCCTTGATCGCCGGATCGTCGGAGGCGTAGCTGTACCCTTCGAAACAGCGCGGATCGGCAGGGCGGCCTCCCGCCAACCCCAGCGCGGCCAGCCTCCAGCCATTGCCTGACAGGCCATATTCGTCGCCGGGATTGGCGTCCGGCTCCCCATGTGCGAGGCGGCGCGCCTCCTCCCTCTCCACATATGCGTAAAGGACGGGGAAATCGGCGGGCACGGGAACGGGTTCGACATTGCAGAGCTTGCGCATTGCCGGGTCGCCTTCCGCGGTGACATCGTCATGCTCTGGGAAGTCCGCTATGGCGCGCAGTCGGGAAATGGCCGTGCCAACCTCCTTCAGGACGCGCTCAACCGCCTCTTTCGGCCGGGACCCGCTGCGGTCGTCGTAAAAGGCCGCGGCCTCCTTGCCGTCGAATTCCGCACGGTAGAGGCCATAGGCTCCGTCCCTCTGGTGGTTGCCGAAGTGGAGGGACAGTCGTCCCGAGGACGTTTCGAAGGCGACTGTCTGGACGTATCTCGTGACGTTCCGTCCTGACCCGTAGGTGTAGACGTCGACGTCGAACCCCGGGGCCTGCCAGCCTGTCCTGGCAAGTTCGGATACCAGTTCGGCTCCCGGCATTTCGAAGGGGTTTTCGGATTCGCCGAGTACCGATCCAGGCCAGACGAACCTGCCTTTGCGCAGGGAGAATTGCTCGTGGTGAACCCTGACTGCCATCGTCCCCTCCCCTGTGTGACCCGGAAACTATCCGCCGGTGCGACGAAAATGGCAATGAGGTGGACAGTTGGATCGATTTGGGGCTCCTTGGACGGGGCGATCTGAACGTGGCCGGAGGGAATTTCATGGCTGGAGCCATCGCAATCATCGGAACCGCGGGACGGCGAGAGGACGCTGCGCGGATCACTCCGCAGCTTTACGACGCCATGTTCGGCGAAGCCGTCGCCGCGATCCGGGAATGGGGCTGCGACGAGGCCGTGTCGGGCGGCGCGGCGGTTTCCGACCATCTTGCCGTCAGGGCATATCTGGAAGGTGTGGTCCCGGGATTGCGCCTGTTTCTTCCGGCCAGGTTCGAGAACGGGGCATTCGTTCCCAATCCCCGCGTCCGATTCAATCCCGGGCAGACCTCGAACGGATACCACAGGGCTTTTTCGGAGGCCTGCGGCATGGATAGCCTTGACGAGATCGCACAGGCTATCCGGAAAGGTGCGAAGGTCGCGGTGCATGAAGGCTTCCATCTTCGAAACAGCGAGGTTGCGGGGGCCTGCAGTCACCTGATGGCTTTTACCTTCGGCAACGGCTCCGCATTGGAAGAGGTTCAGGCGGATTTCCTGCCTGAAGATGAGGGATTTTCGGAGGCTGAGGTGGCCGGTTTGCGTGATGGCGGGACAGCTCACACCTGGGGGCAGGCATGGAAGCCAGTCCGCAAGAGGCACGTCTATCTCGGTGCGCTTGAGCGTGCGCTGAAGGTTGGACAATCTCCCAAAAGCCTCAGCGCATGAGCGAGGCAGCGGGGTTCGGCGTCTGGCCTCGAGCGAAAGGAGTTTCCGCGCTGGTTTCTTGGCGACGATCGTTCCTATCCTGATTGAGGACGGGTTATAGGCAAAGGGAGTTCGATGTCCGGAGAAAAATCAGTCGCGGTCGGCCAAGCGGTCAAGGCCATCAAGCGCGCTCTCGAGCACGGAACCCCGTTTGTGCGTGTCGGCGGGGAGGATGGATTTCTCTTGTGCCTTCGCCGCCGCGGGCAGGAAATTGAGGACCCGGACGGACATGGTGTCTACGAGGCCCTCTCGGGCGGGGTGTTTCGCCGGTTCCGGTCGGCCGGACCTGACGGGATCGGATACAGGTGGATGGCGCTCGGTCCCTGCGACGAGGATTTCCTGACCGTTGCCCTGGAGACTGATCTCGAGGCCATGCAGGAGATGGTTCTCAAGGCCATCCCGCCGGACATGGCCTTCCAGTCGTATCGCGCCCAGGAGGCTGCCCGCAGGTGCAGGCGGCCTGTCGAGGATGCAGCCTTCCGCCCTTAGGAGGATGCGTCTTTTACCTCAGCGCAAAGGATGGGCGTTCGCCTCTTCCTTCTCGAGGAATTCGATGCCGTCGTTGCGGCTGTTGAAGTCGGCGTCCCTGTTGGCCTTCAGCAGGGCTTCGGCATTCGCGAGCGCTTCATGCTTCAGTCCTGCTTCTTTCGCGGCTTCGCAAAGATGGTCGAGTGCGTTAAGCACGTTTTCCCGTGAAGGCCTGGCGGCGTCGACGGTCACGATGCGCTGGTCTTCCATCGACAGGAGCTGGCTTTCGAGGGAGGCCTCGGGCGTGACGTCGGGATAGATTCTCTTTTCCATCGGGCCGTCGCAGCCTTCGGCCATGATCCATGCCGCCTGGAATTCGGCTTCGCTGGCATTGACGCCGGAGACCTCGTCGCTCCACAGGCCGCCGTCTTCGGGGTAAATGCCTTCCGCTACATAGCGCTTGGCGACCGCCCCTTCCAGCGAGACGGACAGGGTGTAGTAGTTCGCGGCCAACTTCTCGACGGCGTTCAGGTAGTCGCTGTCTCCCTTGAACGAGTCGTAGTCGACCTTCCTGGCGGCGACCGCGTTGCGCGCTTCCCGGTCAAGGTCAGGAAGGTTTTCGCGAAGCGTGAGGTTGAGGTTCTGCACGTTCAGTTCGGAGGCGTCGATCTCGACTTCGTGCAGGACGCCGCGCAAGGGTTCGCGGCTGACCGGATCGACCTCCGCCATTTCGAACTTAAGGGTGAGAGCGGACATCGCGTATCTCCTTTTACGGCATCAGGCCGCGGTTCGCAGCCTTTGGCAAGTTGTTGAATGATGGCCTGCAGCGAGGAAAGCGAGAAAGCCTTTCAGGCGGCTTCCTGCCGTGCATCGGCCTGGCTGACGTAGGCGTGGATGGCAGTCTTGAGGGAAGAACTCAGCCGCGGGGCGTTCCGCCTCGCCCACTGGCCGAGACCGTCGTTCCCCATCCTTCTTGCGTCGAGCAGGATGATTCCATCCGTGAATCCAGCCTCGTCGACGGTAATGTCGGAGATCATCTCTCCGAAGCTGCCTTTGACCCTGGCGACCCCGATGAAATCCGGCTTTCCGCCGCGGTCGAGGAAACGTCTGAAGGCGACAACCTGGATATCGATCTCCGCCGCGGAGTTCAGTCCGAGCTCTTCCCTGAGTTCGCGTTCCATGCCCCGCGCCGCCGCGCGGGCGATCCCGTCGGTCGCGCCGTCGAAATCCTCGACGTCGCACGAACCCGCTCCCGAGGGGGATATCTTGCCGCCGCTTACGGCGCTCGCCGCTGTGGTGAGTGTGAGCGCGAGGTAGCCTTCGTCGTCGAATGCAAGGCAACATACTCCGAGGTGGTTCGACAGGGCGCTGTCGGAAAGCCGGGGGAGCCGCCCGCCGGGGAATGCCAGTTCCGCGCCGTTCAAGGCGAAGCCCGGTCCGCTGATTTTCCTGAGCGTGATCTCGTTGGACGCGATGCCTTCGAAATAAGTCGTCCTGTCGAGGACGACCGGAGTGCCGGGAGTCGGGTCGCAGGCCAGCCGAGCTTTCGGCGAGTCGAAAACCTGCTTTCCCGCCTTGCGCATGGCCTCAACGATAGCCTCCCTGGCGCGTGCGTCCGACGAGAACGAATTGCCGGACCATCGGTATGGAAGGTCTCCGCCTGATGCGAGGAAGCGGTCGAGGGCCGGAGAATACGCGACGTCGTTGAAGTCAGAGTACCCGGTGTTGCCTATGGTCCAGTCCCCTGCGCCGTCGGTGACGGAGACGCCGTTCAGGAATTCTGCGCTGATGGCGGCCGTCTCTAGGTTCTTGTCGGGTTCCAGCGTAGCCTCCCGCATATGGCTGTCCTTGCGCTTATGCGACGATGGCCGGCGGCAACAGGCAAACGGGAATCGGAGAATTGCGCATGCGAATCCTAGAAACCTTCTGTGAGGGAAAGACCTCGGCTGAGGCGAATGAGGATCGCATCGTTTTTGCGGATGGATATGCGGCCGTCATCGACGGGGCCACGGACAAGACAGGGCTGCGGCTGGGCGGCAAGGCTGGAGGGGTGCTGGTAGCAGACGCGCTGAAGGCCCTTTTCGAAGGTCGAGCAGGCTTGTCCGGCGGACTTGGCTTCCATGAGTTCGTCGCCGTCGCGACCGATGCCGTTGCCGCCGCTTTGAAGGCGGCTGGATGGCCGGAAGGCTTTCCGCCTCCCTGCGCAAGCATTGTCGTCTTCAACGAGCGGCGCCGCGAGCTGTGGCGTGTCGGTGACTGCCATTATGCGGTCGGCGACGAGGTAAGCCTGGGATCGAAGGCGATCGACGACCTGACTTCGTCGATGCGGGCGGCCGTCATCAGACGTGCGCTGGACCGAGGACAGGACCTGAACGGGAAAGATCCCGGAAGGGAGGTGATCATGCCCATGCTTCAGGCGCAGCATCTCCATGCGAACAACGCCGAAAGTCCGGTCGGCTTTCCGGTCATGGACGGCAGGCCTGTGCCGGAAAGCCTGCTTGAACGGCCGGTGACGGTCGGAAAGGGCGATCTCGTCGTGCTCGCCAGTGACGGGTTCGATTTCCTGAAGCCTACGCTAAGGGAGACGCTCGAGGCGCAGGAGCGGTCCTACCGCATCGACCCGCTTCGCATCGGCCTGCCCGGTGGCCGCGCAAGCACCAAGGGATTGCCGCAAGGCGCCATCAGGCACGACGACCAGTCCTACGTCAGCCTGATGGCCTGATCCCCTTTAGAGCCTGCCAAGGCTATCCGGAACGGTCGGCGGCTTGGGGGCCATACCCGTGCCTGCCCGATAGAGCTCCGCGGCCTTGTCGAGCTGCTTGGAGATATTGTTCCCGTTGCCGTTCTCCTTCCACACGATGGAGATGGATTTCGTGCCGCCGGGGCCGCCCTTCGCCTCCATGATCATGTCGGAGATGTCATCCTGCAGCGTGACGGTGCCCGTCCCTGTCGTTCGGTCGAAGACGGGGGGCTTTCCGTCCTTCAGGAATCTCGATCGAACGGATGAGTTGGCCATCTGGTCAATGATAGCCGCGGCCGCTGCGGTCATGTTGTCGCCTTCGGCCTCAAGCCGCACCTCGCTGACCAGCCATGGGGCATGGAAGGAAACGACCTCCGGTATGCCTTCGCAGAACGGGATGGAGGACGAGCAGGTCGTGCCGAAGAAGCCGTCCAGCGGCATGCGTCCCTTCCAGCCGTTGAGGCGGACGTCCGTAGCCTTTCCCTGCAGGCCGAGGGAGAGAAGGCCGAGGTTGGGACGAAGGGTAACCAGAAGGGTGAACTCCTGCCCCGCGAGCGCGATGGGCTTGACCCGGATGACGAGCGGCTCCCACAGGACGAGTTCCTTCGCGGACGGGTGCGTCGGGGCGAAGCCGAGGTCCTGCTTGTCGGGAGCCTTGTCGGCGGCGAGCTGGACGACGTTCATGAGGACCTTCGGAAACTCGTTCCCCTTTTCGTCCTTCGCCGGGCCGTCGGCCACCGGAAGCAGGGACTGTATGAGTTCGATGATCTTGGTGGCCGGAAGGGTCTTTCCGTCGAAGGAGGTGTCCCAGGACTTGTTCGAGCCTGTGGTCGGGAAAAGGAGGTTGAACCTGATGGCGCCGGGGATGGTCTGAATCCGGCACCAGGCCGAAAGCAGGTCGTCGGCAGGATGGAGGCCGAGGAACCAGTCCATCCTGCCCGTCGTCGTGTAGTCGGGGGCAAGACAGGCCGGCTGCGCGTTCGCGGGGGCCGCCTGCTGCGCATGGGCCGGAGCGGTCATCGAAACGGCGGCTGCCAACAGGATCGCCTTCAGCGCGAGCGGTTTGGATAGCATCGGTTTTTCCCTTGAATCCTTGAGGAAAAGGGTGGACCAGCTTCTGGAGAGACGCAACCTTTTGGAGCCTTTCGTTGACATGGGACCTTCCGGAGGGGAGATTCCTAAGACTGGACAAGACCCGGAGAGATGGAATGGCTGTTGTGAACGCGGAGACGCCCGGGCAGGAAACAAGGCGCCCTGCCCCTCCCAGAAAGACGCAGTCCGTTCGGCCCGAACTCGAGCGGATTGCAGACAATGGCCGTCCGTGGTGGGCGGAAGCTCCCGACGTCGCGGCGAAATGCCTGACGCTGGCCTTTGCGCCTGTCCGTTATGCCGCGATGGCGGCGGAAATGGCGGTTTCCCTTTGTTTCCTGGCTGTATTCGGTGCAATCGGCCTCTGGTGGATGGGTTACATATCCGACGACACCGTTGCTCGTTATCTCGGGATCGTCGGAGACCGGGGGCTGCATATCCTGCAGTCTTCAGGCGTGCTGTGACGTTCCTGCTGAAGGGAACGGCCAGAATAGCGGAGGCGTTCGCCTGCGGCCTGGTTTCCTTCGTGGCGCAAGCGGTGGGCATTTTCGCATGGTGCCTCGTGGCCTTCGGCTGCCTTGGCTATCGTCCTTCCGAAGTCGTCCATGTGGCGCCGCTCTGTCTCGTCCTGCCTGCGTTTTCGGTCCTGGACCGGGGTGCGAGCTATGTATTCACGCGCCTGAGGCCGATGCAGGGACCCGGACATGCCGCCATTGGCTTCATGATCGCGGCGGGCTTGGCCAGTCTCTGGATCCTGCTGCTGGGAGAACGGCCGATGGATGCCGCAAACCTTCACGACATGGCCCTTGCGGGATTGGTGTTCGGAATACCTGCGGGTCTCGTCGCCCACGAATGCTCCAAAGGGGCGAGGACTATTGTTGACAGGTTCTTCCGAGTCCTTTAGACAACATCGAATGCTTCTGTAGTTCAGTGGATAGAATACGGTCCTCCTAAGACCGGGGTCGAAGGTTCGAATCCTTCCAGAAGCGCCAATTCACAGGATTCGCATGCCGAAAGTCGCCGTATCTCTTAGGCGGCCAGTATCCTTGCCTTTTCCATTAAAGGATTCGAAGGGGGTTGAATCCTTGTGAAAATCGCGTTCTCATTGTCGAACAGTTTGTTGACAAGGCGAGCGTTACCAATGGCTAAACCCGGTCTGCACACCTCGAAGAAGCCTGAAGCCATACGGCTCAGGGTGAAGGAACGGCTGGGGGTCAAGGAGATCAGCAACCGTACGGGCGTGCCGATGTCTACCCTCCACCACTGGCTCAGGCCGTATCCGCTCACGGCGGAGGAAAGCCATAGGATCCGCAGCGCGGCTCCGAGATATGCGGCGCCCAGGAAAACCCTGGCTTCCCCTTCCGGAGGATTGACGTTCTCGGCGGCTTCACGGCTTCCGCCCGCGGCGATCGGCCTTTGCGGCGAGAGCGCCGCACGGTTCTTCCTGTCCCAGTATGGACTGATCCTCGCCAACCCGGCCGGCGACGGCGACGTCGTGGACATCTACGCCCGGCGGCCCTCAGGCGCGAAGGTGGCCTTCATCCAGGCCCGCGTCGCCGGCGATCCGCCTTCCCGCAGCGGCCTTCCAAGCATCTCCATGCGACGGTATCGCAAGGGGCGTTCCAATACGTTCAAGAAGGGCGACTTCCACTTCCTCGTAGGCTATTGCCGCCAGAACGGGCATTGCTATGTCTACAGCTACGACGAGGTTAAGGGGAACCGGAATTCCGTCTCCCTGACCGACGATGCGTGTGGGGCCTTCCATAAGATCGTAGACTGGCTGGACGCCGCCTGAACTTCCGGAGGAAAGGGCCGTCCTCTTTTCCGCGAAACGGCAGGCTCGAAAACGGAAAGGCCCGGGAGCGATCCCGGGCCTTTCCGTTTTCCGACAGCGCGTTGGGATTCGCCTTAGGCGACGGCCCTCGTGGCGACGTTGCGGATTTCGCTGCGGCTGATGCCGAGGTCGTTGAGCTCGCGGTCGCTGAGGCGCGACAGCTCGCGGACGGTGCGGTTGGCGTTGTTGTAACGGCGGATGGCGCCGACCATGCGGTTGAACATTTCGAATCCTCCAAAGAGTTGCTTGAGCCGACGTCTCGCGGCGGCCTCATGCATCTTAGATGGCATCGGAACGTGCCGAATACCACAGACGAATCCTCAATGCTGCAATGCAAAAAAGCGGACTCTTGCCGAATCCTTGGTTCTTATTCGGCTGAAAGGATAGCCTTTGCGTCGGGAGACATGGCTTCGGCGGCCGCCTGGGGAGCCTTGCCCGCCGGTTCCGGTTCGCTTGCGGAGTCCTCGGCCTCGGGTTGTTCCTCTCCCCGGAGCTTGCGGATGTAGTCCGCCGCGGCCTTCTGTTCGGCGCTTGCCTCTTCCGCGTTCCTGCGTTTGGCCGCGCCTCCCTCGACGGTGTCGTTCCAGAACATGACGATGCGGGCGGGCATGTCCGTCTGCCACGGGCCGTCATAAATCCATGCGGGGCTGTCCGGGGTTCCGGACATGACGAGGAAGGGTTCCTTGCCCTTCTGGGCTACAAGGCCGTAGACCTTACCGTACCCCTTCACGAAACGGTAAGGGCCGAAATCGATGCACGGATAATAACCGTTGCGCTTCGTCGGCTTCATTTCGAGGGAGCATGTGGCCCCGTAGCCCTTGGCCATGGCTTTCGCAGCCATCTCGACGACGATTCCCGGGCCGTCGGCGAAGGCCGGAGCCGTGCAGGCGGCAAGAATGGAAAGGGCCAGCGCAGTTTTCTTCATCGGAGCCTCCAGACCGGATGATGTCTGGCAATGGCCCTTTCGTAAAGGCTTCGAGGCTACTGCATCAGGGGGCGGGGATTCCGGCGCAGACGCGGTAAGCTTCGGCAAAGCCGGGTTCTGTCTCGATGGCGCCTGTAACGGCGTGTCCGGAGACGGCTTCTACAAGGGCGGCGACGGCTGCGATCCCGATTTTCGCGGCCCGTCGGACGTCGGCGACCCGAAGAACAGGGTCCTTGCCGTCGAGGTGAAAGGAGAATTCATCTTTCATTCCCGGTCGCCAGGAGATGCCTTCGGAAAAGCCTTCCATGCCTTTCGCGCCGAATTTGACGACATAGGAAAGGCTGGCTTCCTGACAGCAGGACCTGACTTCTTCGAAAAAGTCCGTCGTGTCGTGCTTTCCGAGCGAAAGGGGCTGTCCAGCCCGGGCGGTCTTCTCGATAAGATCGGCGAAGCCGTCGACCGGAACGGCGCCTATCCAGTCGACCTTGCCCTCGCAGGCGGCCGCTTTCGCAAGCTCCCATACCGCCTCCGGGTCTGAGGCCTTGCCGAATATCTTGATCTCGACGTCGTATGACATGGGATTCTCCCGTTGCAATTCGATAATTTCGCGGGATTTGAAGCATGGAGCAATGTCAAAGCCCGCCTCTTGTACGGCCGCCTATTCGTTAGCACTCCTGAATGGCTGCTGCCAAAATAGCGCCCTTCCGCGATTTCCTGTAGACCGGACATTGCCTTGCGTCCAGGATTCATTGAAAGGATTCACGGGGGTCGTCCAGATGATCGACAGGTCCGAATTCGAGATGATACTGCGGGGCTATGGCCTGACGACGGCCCGCTTCGTTTACCGGATGCCCGACCATCCGTCCATTCTCCAGGAATTCATATGGCAGGAATACGACCTTGCCCCCAAGTTCCCCGCGTTGCATGACTTCATCGATTTCTGGCACCAGAAGATCGAAGGCCCGCTCCACTCCGTGATTTTTACGCACAAGCGGCTCATATCGGGCAGGGAGTGGCGCAACGTGAGCGGCGAGATGGTCCTCAACTGAGGAACCGCGCCTGCATCGCAGACGCCTTGCCCTTATTCCTTGATTCGCAATTCGCCCGAGGCGAGCATGAATCCAGGCCGCGCATGCGGAAGAAGGGGTGAACCTGTCGTGTCCATTGAAGTCGCGTTAGGGGGTGGTCCCCTGCCCCGGCCGGACTTGCCCGGGAGGCATCCACAGAACGTGCCGCTCGACGAATGGACTGACGGGTGGCTGAAATTGGGCGTGGCGGCGCATGCGGGGCACGAATGGCTGTGGTTGAACGAACATGAGAAAAGAGGAAGAGGGCTGCCTGCCGACCGATCGGAAATGGTCGCCTACCTCGTCGGCAAGGGAGACGTGCCGGCGGCAGGAATCTCCAGGAGCGGTTCCGGTTCTCCGTCCGATGGCTGACCGGACCGGCTGGGCCGACGTCGCGAGGATCGCGGTTTCGCCGTTCCGGTTCCGCATGCCGGACCGCGTCGGGATGATCGCTGCGGGCCTGACCTTCATGGCGCTGTCCGTGCGTGACCCCGACGACGCGTTGTTCTTCAATGCCGGAATGTGCCTTGCGGCTTTAGGGGCTTTACTTGTCGTAACGGGGCTTGGGAAAAAATCATGAAGAAGGCGGCAGACAACGTGGATTTCACGGTTTTCGGTTCGGATACAGGCACTGAAAAGTCCGGGATGGCCCGGCGCAAGGGAGCGCCTTCACATATGAAGGCCGAGTCGAGGATGGCCCTATACCTGACCATGGCAGGCCTGCTCGAGGGCGGTTTCGGCCTCAATGAGGCCGCCGGGCTTGTCGCCAATGAATACCAGGCCGCCGAGATGCGGATGCATGCCTATTCGGCGCAGACTTTCTTCGGCGGCGTAGAGACGGCTGCCGCCTGTCCTAATCCTGCCGCGGAAATCGGCATCCTGGCGACCCGGGCCTTCGGACGGAATTTCGTGGGACCGGAGGAAATGGCCTTGCTTCGGGCGCTACCCGTCGCAAAGGTTCCCGCCGCGGTTCTTCGGAGCGCGGCGGCTGTGATCGGCCTGGAATACAGGAGTGCGGACCTGCAGTCGCCGATGGCTGTCCGGCGCGGCTGATTCCGGAGTGGACGGAGGCAAAGGTGCCGCGTAAACCCGGCCCGGGAGTTTTGGAATGGACCTGACCTTCGAAGAACCTGTCATAGGCGGAGTCATCGGACGCAGCGGCGCGGTGAATTTCGGTGGACTGTCGGTGCTCCCGCTCGGAGGCCAGGTCTGCCTTACTCCGCTCGGTCCGACGGGTGCCGCCATCAATGCGGCAATGAACCTTCTTGCGGCTGACTGCGGAAGGGTAGCTCGGGCCATTGTCGAGGCCGCCGCCGAAACGAGCCCGGAGTGCAGGGATGAAATCGCGGCGCAGCTGCGGGCGGCCCTGGTGGCGGTCGAGTGCGGCGCGGCGGACCACGTCGACGACGGCGTGTCCAACTTCTTTTCCCGGTAAAGGCAAAAAATATTTACGGAAACCGGGAACCGAATCCCGAGTCATGACCTACTGGCACGTTGAACGTTCGCCAGAGGAAAGTTGCATGAAAGATTACAGGCCGATGCCGCCCCGTCCCGAAGACTGGATGCGGGGGCCGGGCGACAGGGCCGAAGTGGATCGCGCCGCTGCGGAATTCGAGGTCGAGGTCCGTCCGGCCTCCATCATGATCGAGGCGGCCTCGGCCTATTTCGAGGACGTCGACCTCAATCCGGTTCCATGGGACGTGGCGCAGGAAGCGATCAATCTCGGAGGCTTTTACCTGTGGGTGGCTGCGTCCCTCGGATCGCGGAAGGCTGCGTTCATGCTCGCTGACAGGATCAGGAACCACGCAAGGTCCGAGACCCTGCCGGAGGCGAACGCGGACTTTTACATGAATGTCGCCGAAGAATGGGACGAGCGCGCGGAGGGCAAGGCTGACGCGCCAAGGCCCCTGCGGATTTCGGGCCTCAGGCGCAGGCAGGACTCCGCAGCCGCCGGCGGCCATGTGGTCATCAGGAGCATAGGCGACCCGAAATCCTCCGAAGGCGGGGCGTTGGCGAGGAGGCTGGAGGGGGCGGTAGGAGTTCCGCTGCCTGTCCGGGGGTTCATTCCTCCCGAAGGTGAGATTCACTCGGTCCTGTCTCGGGAATGGCCATGGGCGGAGCATGTCGCACGGCATCTGGAAGACCAGATATCCGTCCGGAGGGTGCTTGGGTCGGGAGTCCACTCGTTGAAACCCATGCTGTTCGTGGGACCGCCTGGAAGCGGAAAGACGGCGCTTGCGGTCAAGGTGGCGGCGTTGCTCGGACTGTATTCCTCGGTGATCCCCGTCGGCGGGGCATCCGACGCGGCCGGGCTGGCGGCGACGACCAGGGGATGGTCCTCGTCCCGGCCATGCGGTCCCGTCATGGCTGCGGTCTCCGGCGGATGCTGCGATCCGGCGATCATCGTCGACGAACTGGACAAGACGGTTTCGATGGATGGCCGCAACGGCAGCGCGGCTGGCGTTCTGCTGGGGATGCTGGGCAATCCGGACACGTTCCACGACGCCTGCCTCCTGACCGAGGTGGACTTGTCAAGGATGCTTTTCATGGCGACGGCGAACGACCTGGGTTCGGTCCCTGCGCCGCTGCTGGATCGGTTCTCGGTCTTCGTGGTCGGGCGGCCGAAGGCTGAGCACTTCGACGTCGTCCTGGCTTCGATGAGGCGCAAGTACGCCGCCGGAGTAGGCGTCCGTGCCGAATTCCTGCCGAGCTTCGACGCCGACGAGTACGGAGCGCTCAGGGAGAGTTTTGTCAGGAACGGGTGCTCCCTCCGGCAGGCCGCCAGGGACTTCGACTACATCCTGTCGGAGGCGATGAAACGGGTGTCGGTTTCCGCTCCAGCGATGTGTTGAGGGACTTCGGCAGGG